>Ga0182014_10002407_pt1 | contig 23636 bp, 23 predicted proteins | sample 612S2DmetaG_FD_120489 | JGI IMG/M metagenome (GOLD analysis project Ga0182014, IMG submission 120489) | Permafrost microbial communities from Stordalen Mire, Sweden - 612S2D metaG | ecosystem: Environmental > Terrestrial > Soil > Wetlands > Permafrost | place: Sweden: Stordalen | collected...
ATTCAGCTCGTTCTGAGGGCACTCACAACACAAACCATCTCAGGGTCCGAAATCAGCCGCCTCGGAGCAGCTACAGCTTGCTGAAGGGGTTTCTTGCCCGGTCTGGTCGGGTTGTTTTGTCGCGGCCCGGCCGCAAGATTGTGCTTGCGCGGGGGGCGAAGCAGGACAGGCCCGTCAGGCTGACCGCGGCTCCTGCGGGGCCGCACCTGCTTCTCCTTTGGCACCATGCGGAGACTTGCGGCGCAGCGTACGGCCTGCCGGATCGCCGCGTCGCCGACCGGGATAACCCTCGCGCTCTTGCTGCATCACAACACGCACGCTAGGCTCCGCTGAATTCTGGCAGGAGGCTTGCGTGACCACATCGGACGACAACAAGGTTTCGGAAGATCGCCGCGAAGCGCTGCGCTACGCCTTCGCGATCGGCAGCGGTGCAGCGCTGGCCTCCACGCTGGCAGGCCCGGCATCGGCCCAGACGACGGCGGACAACACACTCGATCGCATCCGCGCCAACAAAGTGCTGCGCATCGCGGTGCTGCCGGGAGAACTGCCCTATTTCAACAAGGATCTGGCCACCGGGACCTGGTCGGGTTTTTCGATCGAGATGGCCAACGACATCGCCAAGCTTCTCGACGTCCAGCTCGAATACACCGAATCGACCTACGGAAACTCGATCCTCGACCTGCAATCGAACAAGATCGACCTCGGCTTTGCCCTCAATCCGACCCCGCAGCGGGCGCTGGTCGTTGATTTTTGCGCCACCGTATTCCCGCATCCCTTCGGCGCCATGCTCAAGAAGGGAATAGAAGCCAGGACCTGGGCGGATATCAACAAGCCCGAAATCAGGATTGCGGTCGACGTCGGCTCCGCCAACGAGGCGGTGGCGCGCCGCTTCGCGCCGAACGCGACGATCAAGTCGCTGAAGTCGCGCGACGAGGTGATGCTCGAAATGTCGTCGGGGCGGGTCGATTGTGTGGTCAACGCGCTGGTGCTCGGCCTGACGGCGATCGCCAAGAATCCGAATCTGGGGACCTACAAGATCCTGCAATCGCCCTCCGTCGCGATTCCTTCCAGCATGGCGGTCCGGCGCGAGCCGGACAAGCGCTGGCGCGATTTCCTGTCGGTGTGGGTCGACTACAACCGCGGCATCGGGCAGATGCGCGAATGGTTCATCAAGGGACTGTCGCTGAGCGGCGTGAAGCCGGAAGACGTGCCGGTCGAACTCAACATCTGACCGCGGCGCTCGAAGGGAATTTCTGAACCGCCGCATGACCGACGCTTTCTCCCGGACGCCGCAACGCTTTCAGAAAGGCTGCGCCACGACCTCGACCTGGTAGACGATCCGGCCGGTGAACCATCCGTTGGTGGACGGGTTAAGCCAGCGTCGCTCAATGGTGAAGCGATCCTGGCCGACCCTGTCTCCCCGATAGGATATCTTGTAGCCATTCGCCCTGACCTACCCGAGCTTCGGGCTCTCCACGATCCTGTTCGAGTAATGGCCACCCCGACTTGTTCGGTTTTGAATGCACCAGGGACGTTGATCCGGCTTTCCGGGAATATGCACCCGATCCACCGACGCCACGACAATTTTCAGCGTTTCGGTGACAGTCTGACCATCGGTCAACAGCGACCCTGAAAACCAGCAATAGCCCGCTTGCACAGGTGAATAGAAAAACAGGAGCAACGGTAGAGCAAATAAAACCCTGACCATAAACAGCTCTCCCCCTCGCACACCCGCAAAAAATGTTCGGTCGTTGCCTATCTTGCAGGACGATAGTGGTTTTTGTCTAGGTCAACCTGAAAGCGCATCGCGCCGCTCAGGCCCTGTCGTAGCTCATGCCGCGCTCGAGCCTTCGTCCGACCAGCGTGGCCGGGAACAGGATCGCGAAATAGATCAGGGCCACGATCGTATACACTTCCAGCGGCCGGTAGGTCTCGGCGTTGATCAGCGTTGCGTTGTAGACGAGATCCGGCACCGCAATGACGGATACCAGCGAGGTGTTCTTCAGCTGCGTCACCGACTGGTTGACGTAGGGCGCCAGCATCGGTTTCAGCGCCTGCGGCAGGATCACCAGCCTGAGCACCCGCCAAGGCCGCAGCCCCAGCGCGCGGGCGGCGTCCCACTGGCCGCGATGCACGCTCTCGATGCTGCCGCGAACGATCTCGGCATAGAATGCTCCGCCATAGAGCGACAGCACAGTGATGGCGGCGACATGCGCCGGAATGTTCACGCCGATCAGGACCGGAAAGGCATAGTAGAACCAGATGATCTGCACCAGCAGCGGCGTGCAGCGGAACAGTTCGATGTAGGCGAGCAGCAGCCAGTCGATCACGGGCAAGCGCCGCAGGCGAAGGATGCCGACGGCCAGACCGATCAGGGTTCCGAGCAGGACGGTGCCGATGGTGTAGGCGACGGTCCAGCCGAGCCCGAGCCAGAACAGATGGCTGTATTTGCCGAGGATCGCGAAATCCCAGATATAGGGCATGGCTGCTCGCGCTTACCGCGCCCCTCTGGTTTGCCGTTCGCCCGTCATCAGAGATAGCGGCCGGGCGAAAACGGCGCGGCGTCGAACGGCGGCTGCGCGCCCGCGATCATCGCAGCGATCGCCGCTCCCGTCGCCGGCCCTGTCGTGAAGCCGATGTGCTGATGACCGAACGACAGCCAGAGACCGGAATGCCGCGGCGCAGGCCCGATCATCGGCAGGCTGTCGGGCAGCGTCGGCCGCGCCCCGCGCCAGGGTTCGCCGACCGCCTCGCCGAATTCGACGACGCTTCGCGCGGCCGGCACCACCGCATCGAGCTGGGCGAACGATGAAGGCGCATCGCGCGCGGTCAGTTCGACCCCGCTGGTGACGCGGATACCCTGCTCCATCGGCGTCATCAGAAAACTGCCTTCGGCGTCATGGATCGGACGTTGCAATGAACGTGCCGGGTTCGGCTTGAACTCCCGGTGGTAGCCGCGCTCGAAGGCCAGGGGAACGCGATAGCCAAGCGGGGCCAACAGATCCGCGGACCAGGGCCCCAGCGCGACCACGACATGGCGTGCCGAAATCCCGCCATCCGCGAGCACCACGCGCCAGCCCTCGCCGTCGGGCACGATCGCCCGGATATCCGATTGGCGGATCTCGCCACCAGCACCCGCGAACATCTTCGCGTAGGCCATGACCACCGCGCCCGGCGAGTCGACGGAAGCGGTCTGCGTGTGCAACAGGCCAACCTTGTAGACCGGCAGGATGTTCGGCTCGAGCGCAGAGATGCCCTGGCGGTCGAGCAGCTGGCTGGCGATGCCATATTCCGCCAGAAAGGCCTGCTCTCGCTTCGCCGCGTCGACGGCATCGCTGCGCCACGCCTTCAGCCAGCCGGTCTCGCGGATACGTTGCGCCGCATCCGCTTGCACGATCCATTCCCGGTGCAGTTTCAACGAGGCACTGATCAGCCCGTGCAGGGCCGTGGCCCGCGGCCTGCTGCGGGACGGCGTCGCATTGGCAAGGAAGCGGGCGAGCCAGTCGATATTGCGCATTGCCCAGGCGGGATTCCAGCGCAGCGCCGCGTGGCGGTTGGTCACGTATTTCGGCAGCGCGCTCCAGAGCGACGGCTGGTTGAGCGGCAAGATCGAGCCGCTGCTGAGAATGCCGGCATTGCCGTAGGAAGTCTCATTGCCCGGTTCACGGCGGTCGACGAGGATGACCGACAGGCCCCGCTGCCGCGCCGCATGGGCCGCGGACACCCCGACGATCCCTGCGCCCAGCACGACCACATCCGCTTGCTTGCCCCCGAAATTGTCCGACATCGACCCTGCCCTCACTACGACTCTACAAGAGCGTCAGGCCGCCATCGACCGGCAACACGGCGCCCGTCACGTGCCCCGCTTCCGGCGACAACAGAAAGGCTACCGCTGCGGCCACTTGATCCGGTTCGGCCAATCGTGCCAGCGGATTGGCTTTTGCCGCCATTTGCCAGCTCTGCGAGTCCAGCGCCCCCGTTCGCCCGGCATCCTTGCGGGTATAGCCGGGCATGACGACATTGGCCGTGGCACCCGAGCCTGCGAGCTCGATCGCAAGACAGCGCACCAGCGCCTCGAGCGCGGCCTTGGCCGCCGCCGATGCCGGAAACGTCGCCTCAGGCGTGAAGCGATGCGCAACGAAACTGCTGATGGCGACGACACGCCCCCGCGATCCCCGCGTCAGATCCGGCAACGCCGCCGTCGCCAGTTCGTGAAACGCGGTGGCCATGACCGAGAACGAGCGTTCGAGGCCTGCGCGCGGCAACTGCGTGAAATCGCGCCGGTCCGCGAACCCCGCGGCATGGACGATCGCATCGACGCTGCCGAACGCCTCGCGCGCCGCGCCGACGAGCCCGGATGCCGTCCCCTCGCTCGCGAGATCGCCGGTGCGCCACGCGACCTTGGCGCCGGCACGCTGACAGTCTTCGGCGACCGCCTTCAGCCGCGCCAGCCCTGCTTCATCGGTCCCTTGTCCATGCAGCATCAGGCTCTCATCCGGGCCTGCCAACCGGCGCGCGACCGCGGCTCCGATCCCGGATCCGCCGCCGGTGATGATTGAAACGCGCATGGATTCCTTGTGCTCGAATGCCTTGGATCGAGCAAACTATAGATGCCGCATCTGCGAATGCCAACAATCGCGACGGCTGCGCGAGCCTAGATGCCTTGGCGCGCCGTGACCGGGGGCTGTGCGCCTATGACGGCCATCGCGTTCGACGGCGAGCTTGCAGCGGCTTCGATGCGATAGAGCGGCAGATGATCCTCGAGCGAGTAGCAAACGCAGAGCGCGAGGCTGGCCCATACCGCCGCACTGAAATAGAGCGACATCCAGGCGATCTCGTCCTTCCATTCGGCGAGGTCGTGCGTCACGACCCAACGCGTGCACACGTCACGCAGACCTTCGAGCGGTCGCAGAAGCTTGCCGCCTTCGGCCACGCCGGCCCGCCACCGGCCGAGATACATCGGGACGTCGACGGTCATGAGAAACACCAGATAGCCGGCGATCCCGACTATCGTGATGGCGAGGACGATCCGGACCGGACCATCGAACTCAGGCACCAGCCGGCAAAGGCCGATCCCGACGACGGAGAAGGCAACGGCCCATAGCGAATTTTCGATGGCATTGCCCAGATAATGGGTGGTCAGCACCGCATGCCAGGAGAAGCATTCCGCGATCAGGATCAACGGCACGATCACCCACGCGGCATTCAGGGTGGTGTCCGCCCCCGTCATGGTGCCGAGCTGGTGCAGGATGATCGCCCACTGCGCCGCGAAGCAGACTTCAGCCACGGTCGCCACCGACCGGCCGACGACAACGCTCGACAGCCAGGTGTCGAACAGGCAGATCCGCTGCACATCCGCGCGCGGCAGGAACGACCTGAAGGCGCAGCCGAATACATAGGCCGCGCAGAGCAGCAGCATGAGCTCGGTGCCGGACGCGCCGAGACGGCCGGCCGGCTGCTCGTGGAGCCAGCGGTACAGCAGGAACCAGATCGCGATATTGACGCCGCTGACCGCGGTCAGCAGTCCCCACCACCAAGCCAGCGGATTTGACCAGGCCAGGGAACTCGATCGCGCCCGCCATTCCAGACTCATGGACCGCTCCGCGTGTAACCGAAGTGACATCTTACTGTAGCAATACTGTCATAGAATCGCGGCAACGCACGACAAAAATCCGTGTGCGGGGAGGATTGGGGGATGATGGCGGGGTGATGAAGAGCGACCAATGGCGCGGGCCGGCCGGCGCTCCCGGCGCAAAGCGGGCGTATTCCCGCGGGGAACCGCTACAGCGGTCAATGCGAGGCGTAGCCCGGATGAGCCAACGGGTCGGCGCGATGCGCCGCCCGTTGCCAAACTCCGCGACATGCGGGTGAATCAAACTCAGAGCAAATCCCGGATATCGCCGCGCTCATCCGGGCTACGCCTGATTCAGCCGCCTGTCACTGCACCGTGGTCACGTGCTTGCCGATCCAGTCCAGCAGGATGTCGGCGATATCGAGGCTGTTGTCGTCCTGCATCAGCATGTGCGTATTGCCCTTGATGCCGATGTCGGGGAGCACGAGCAGCTCGGCCTTGCCGCCAGCCGCGTTGGCGGCGGCAACGAAGGCGCGGCAGTTCTTCAGGCGCGGAGCCCAGCGCGGAAACTCCTCGACGTAGTCGCCGAACAGCACCAGGATCGGCAATCCCGCAAAGGGCTTCATGTCGTCGGTGGGTAACGGACAGGCGCCGGGCTCGATCGCCACCACGCCCGCGATGCCCTTGCGGTTGAGGACCGCGGTCTGAAACGGGTAGATGCCGGACTGGGAATGACTCATCAGCACGGTGCCGCCGAGTTTTTGCGCCAGTTCCGACAGCGCCGGAACGGTCGGATTCGGCGTGGGCAGACTGTTCAGGCTGTCAGGCACCATCTGCTTCCAGAATTCCGCCTGCGCCGCGACGGGATAGCGCATGCCGGGCATCAGCTGCGGAAATTCCTTGCCGAAACGAAAGATCGCCCAGGCGCTCTCGTGCCCGGCGGAGAACACGGTCGGCAACTGATCCACGGCGGCCTTGCCACTGCGCACCGCGTTGATCGCGGAGGGGTCGGCGGCGGAGCGTCCGCGCCAGACCTGGTCGATGACGTAGACGGGATGGTTGTGGCGGACGAAATACTCGTCCCATCCCATCCGGCCGTCCGGGGTCGTCTCCCAGGTCTTGCCGGTCAGGCAGCAACCGTGGATCAGGGTGATGGGAACCCCCTGCACGCCCGTGGGCACCTGGTAGCGCACATACATCTGGTCGACGGTGATGGTGCCGGACGCCGCATAGGCCGGCAGGGTCGACAGCGTGTCAGACTTCACATCGCGTCCGCCGACGAAAAAACTGCCCTGGCGGGCGATGGTGAGCGGACCGGGGTCGGGGCGAGAGGTCTGCGCGGGGGCGGCAACCGCGATCGAGCAAAGGCCGGCGGCAAGCAGCAGTGCGCGCATGGTGCGTTCCTCCAGGAGCCGCGGAGTTGGCGCCGGTCGCGCGATCCGCGGTCAATCCGTTTTCTTGTATCCCGGAATTGGTATCATCCCGGATTTCGACGGTCGATAGCGCGCGCGTTAGCGGCGAGCGCCGTAGCCTAACGGCGAAGCGCCGGGCAGCGAGAGCGAATTGATGTCGCCGGACTGCTGGGTGACGCCGACCCCGAGCGAGAGGCTGAGATTCGACGCCGGCTGGAATTCGATGCCGGCATGCGCGCTATAGCCGGGCAAGGTGCCGGACACGTTGTCGAACGGGGCAAAAGGACTGCCGATGCCGGTGTTATATTTCAAGGTATCGAAACCGGCATAGAACGTGACGGGCAATCCGCCCGAATTCCGGAAGTCGTAGCCGAACTGCACGCCTTCGTAACGCAGACCGCCGAACGCGGAATCCTGGGTGATGCCGTTCATGCCCAAGCCCATGCCGCCACCTTCGCCGCCGACAAACCAGCCGTTCGAAAAATTGTAGCGCGGATAGGAGAAGCCGCCGCCTCTGATGTCGCTGCCGTTAAAGCCCGGAAAGTTGCCGTAGGTGTTCGCGCTCTGGCCGGCGGAATTGCCGCCGAAGCCGATCGGCCAGCCCGGGATCCAGTAGGCCACAGGCGCGGCCTGGGCATGCGCGGTTCGCGCGCCCAAACAGAGCGCCGCCAATACGAATGCGAGACTACAGCTGCGTGCGAAAACCGACATCCGCTCTACCATCGAGTGCGCTGAAACTATACGCCCCGGATACTGGGAGCGCCAGTGCGGCGCCCCCCGACTCAGCAGCCCAGGCGATCAGCGATGCCGCCGAAATCCTTGGCCACGATGTCCCAATTTCCGGTCGCCTCGAAATCGTGCTTCTGCAGCGGGCCGTATTCGGTCGGGCGCGCGACGAAGGCGGTCTTCAATCCGAGTTTCTGCGCCGCCCTCAGATCGTGGTTGTGCGCGGCCACCATCATCACCTGCTCCGGCGCCAGACATAGCACGCGCGCGGCGCCAAGATAGGTTTCCGGGTCGGGCTTGTAATGCTCGAACAATTCCGCCGACAGGATCAGGTCCCAGGGCAGCCCTGCGAATTTGGCCATGTTGGTGAGCAGCGCGACATTGCCGTTGGAGAGCGGCGAGATGATGTATTTTGTCTTCAGCCGCGTCAGGCCGGCGACGCTGTCGGCCCATGGATGGAGCCGGTGCCAGCCGGTGGTGAGATATTGCAGGTCGTCTTCGGTCAGGCCTTCGATCGCCAGCTGCGCCACCAGTTTTTCCAGCGACTGCCGGTGCAGTTTGTCCAGGATCATGTAGCCGCGTTCGGGGTGCTTGCGCACGTCGTCCATCGACGCGGTATAGACCGCGCGCCAGCCGTCGACCAATGCGGTCCAGTCGGCCTTGATACCGCGGGTCACGCTCCATTGGGTGAAATCCGCGATCAGGCTGCTGCGCCAGTCGACCACGGTGCCGAACACGTCGAACACCAGCGCCTTCACCGTGGAAACATCGGACATGTGCACTCCCTTATTCTGTCATTCCGGGGCGATGCGCAGCATCGAACCCGGAATCTCGAGATTATAACTTCTGGATTCCGGGTTCGCTCGCTTCACGAGCGCCCCGGAATGACGGCTGCTGTTCAAAGCTTCTTCCTGTACTGCACGAAGCCCGGCCGATCGGCGACCTGATCATAGAGTTTTTGCGCGGTTTGATTGCTCTCGTGCGTGGTCCAGTACAGCCGGCTGGCGCCGGCGTCGCGCGCCACGCGTTCGACCGCCGCGATCAGAGCGCGCCCTGCCCCGCTGCCGCGCACCGCAGGGTCCACGAACAGGTCCTCGAGATAGCAGTAGCAGGTCGCCGCCCAGGTCGAGCGATGCAGCAGATAATGCGCAAGACCGATCAATCGACCGTCGCGCTCGGCGACCACGGCGCCGAGGCCTTCGAGCGGATCGAAGAAGCGCCGCCAGGTCGCGTCCGTGACTTCCGGGGCAAGGCTGGCCCGGTAGAAGGTCAGGTAGCCCTGCCACAGCGGCTCCCACGCGGCGCGATCGGCCGAACGCAGGGGGCTGACGGTGACTTCGCCCGCCATGCCGGCGCCCTCAATCGAGGTGGAATTTTTCGAGCTGGCGATGTTCGCCCTTGATGTAGCGTACCGTCCCGGTGACCGAACGCATCACCACGGTCTCGGTCTCGATCACGTCCTTGCGGAATTTGACGCCCGCCAGCAGCGAGCCGGTGGTGACCCCGGTCGCGGCGAACAGGCAGTCGCCCCGCACCATGTCCTCGATGCCGTAGATCATGCGCGGATCGGTGACGCCCATCTTGGCCGCGCGCGCGCGGTTCTCCTCGGTATCGAGGATCAGCCGGCACTGCATCTGGCCACCGATGCAGCGCAGCGCAGCGGCCGCCAGCACGCCTTCGGGCGCGCCGCCGGTGCCGATATACATGTCGACCCCGGTATTATCGGGATCGGCGCAATGGATGACGCCGGCGACGTCGCCGTCGGTGATGAGGCGGACCGCAGCCCCGGTCGAGCGCACGCCCAGGATGATGTCGGAGTGGCGCGGGCGATCCAGCACCAGCACGGTGATCGCGGAGGGGTTCACCCCCTTGGCCTTGGCCAGCCTGCGGACATTGTCGGCCGGCGAGGCATCGAGTTCGACCACGCCCTTGGCGTAACCGGGACCGACCGCGATCTTCTGCATGTAGACGTCGGGAGCGTGCAGCAGCGTGCCACCGTCCGCCATCGCCATGGTCGCGATCGCGCCCGGCATGTTCTTGGCGCACAGCGTCGTGCCCTCGAGCGGATCGACGGCGATATCGACCTGCGGGCCGGCATTCATCCCGACTTTCTCGCCGATAAAGAGCATCGGCGCCTCGTCGCGCTCGCCCTCGCCGATCACCACGGTGCCTTCGATCGGCAGCTTGTTGAGTTCGCGCCGCATGGCGTCGACCGCGGCCTGGTCGGCGGCCTTCTCGTTGCCGTGGCCGCGCAAGCGCGCAGCCGACACCGCCGCGCGCTCCGTCACCCGCACGAGTTCGAGCGTGAGGATGCGCTCCAGCAACAACTGCGGGGGAACGGAAATATGGGTCGACATTGGCAAACTCCTTGAAACACCACGGCGGTTTGATCCGCCCACCATCAATCCTTCGCCGCGTAATCCCTTGTCCGGATCACGCGTTAGTTCTTTTCGATCCGTATCACCTGCGGCCGGCCAGAGATCACCTTGTCGCGCTGTACCGCCTGCAGCGCGCGGTAGACCGCGTCCTCGCTGGTGGCATAGGTGATCAGGATGACCGGCACCGGCGAAGCTTTCCCCTTCGCGCCCGTCGCGTCAACGCCATCGGGGTGGCGCTGCACGATCGATTCGATCGAAATCTTCTGCTCGGCGAGGCGGGTGGCGATGGCGGCGGCGGTGCCGGCCAGATCGCGCGCCATCAGGCGGATATAATAGCCGCCTTCATGGCGCTCCATCGGCGCCTTTTTGGTGTCGCGCAGCCTGTCCACCGGACGGCCGAACGGCCGGGCCCGGATACCGCGCGCGACGTCGGCGATGTCGGCGACCACGGCCGATGCGGTTGCCGCACCTCCGGCGCCCGGGCCGACCAGCGTGATCGGCGGGATGCCGTCGCCGTCGATGGTCACCGCATTGGTGACACCCATCACCTGCGCGATCGAGGAGGATTTCGGCACCATGGTCGGATGCACGCGCTGCTCGATGCCCTTGGCGGTGCGCACCGCGACCCCGAGCAGTTTTACGCGGTAACCGAGTTGCTCGGCCGCGCGCAAATCTTCCGGCGCGATCGACGAGATGCCTTCGACATAGACCGCGCTCTGCGCCACCTTGGTGCCGAAGGCGAGGCTGGCCAGGATCGCGAGTTTCTGCGCGGTGTCGTGGCCGTCGACGTCGAAGGACGGGTTGGCCTCGGCGTAACCGAGCCGCTGCGCGTCCTTCAGGCATTCGGTGAACGACAGACCTTCCTGCTCCATCCGCGTCAGGATGTAATTGCAGGTGCCGTTGAGGATGCCGTAGACGCGGTTGATGTCGGTGCCCGCCAGCCCCTCGCGCAGGGTCTTGATCACCGGGATCGCGCCACCGACCGCCGCCTCGAAATTCAGCGCGCCGCCGTGCTTTTCGGCCAGCCTCGCCAGCCGCAGGCCGTGCTTGGCGATCAGCGCCTTGTTGGCGGTGACCACCGATTTACCGGACTTCAGCGCCGCCTCGATCGCCGACAGCGCCGGCTCGCCGGAACCGCCCATCAGTTCGACGAAGCAATCGATGCCGGGATCGCTCGCCAGCGCCAGCGGGCTCTTCGCCCAGCCGATGCCGCGCAGGTCGAGACCGCGCTTCCTGACCTTCGAGCGCGCGGTGACGGCGACGACGCGCACGCCCCTGCCGCAGCGCGCCGACAGCGTGCGGCTCTGCTGCTCGATCAGGCGGACCACTTCGGCGCCAACAGTGCCGAGCCCCGCAATACCCACTTTCAGGGGTGCGACCATGACGAGAAAGACCTGCCGGAAAGACGATGAATGGGAAGGACCTGATCCGAGAACCGTCTCCATCCCCGGGTCACCCCCGGGGACATGCTTTTCGGGATCATGCCTACCGCCGGTTGGCGAGAGGAACCACGTTGTGCAACGTTTCAATGCCGCTTTCAAGGAAGCGGCGCACGCCGCGGGCGGCCTGGCGGATTCGCTGCTCGTTTTCCACCATGGCGATGCGCACATAGCCCTCGCCGTGCTCGCCGAAGGCGACCCCCGGCGACACCACCACCCCGGATTTCTCCACCATCAGGGTCGCGAACTGCATGCTGCCGACGCCGCGGAACGCCTCGGGCAGCGGCGCCCAGGCGAACATCGAGGCCTCCGGCGGCGGGATCTCCCACCCCGCCCGGCCGAACGATTCGACCAGCGCGTCCCTGCGCTTGCGGTAGGTGTCGCGCATCTCGCGGATGCAGTCGTCCGGGCCGTTCAGCGCCGCGGTCGCAGCCACCTGGATCGGCGTGAACGCGCCGTAGTCGAGATAGGACTTCACCCGCGCCAATGCCGCAATGATGCGCTCATTGCCGACGGCGAATCCCATGCGCCAGCCGGCCATCGAGAACGTCTTCGACATCGAGGTGAATTCCACGGTCACGTCGATCGCGCCGGGCACCTGCAGCACCGAGGGCGGCGGGTTGTTGTCGTCGAAATAGACCTCCGCATAGGCCAGATCCGACAGGATGAAGATCTCGTGCTTCTTCGCGAAAGCCACCAGATCCCGGTAGAAATCCAGGCTCGCGACATAGGCGGTGGGATTGGAGGGATAGCAGACCACGAGCGCCAGCGGTTTCGGGATCGAATGGATGATCGCGCGTTCCACCGCCTCGAAGAATTGCGGCGTCGGCTCCGACGGCACCGAGCGGATCACCCCGCCGGCCATCAGGAATCCGAAAGCGTGGATCGGGTAGCTCGGATTCGGACACAGGATGACGTCGCCGGGTGCGGTGATCGCCTGCGCCACATTGGCAAAGCCCTCCTTCGAGCCCAGCGTGGCGACGACCTGGGTTTCCGGGTTGAGCTTGACGCCGAAACGCCGGTCGTAATAGGCCGCCTGTGCCCGGCGCAGGCCGGTGATACCGCGCGAGGCCGAGTAGCGGTCGGTCCGCGGCTTGCCCAGCGTTTCCTTCAGCTTCTCGATGACATGGGGCGGCGTCGGCAGGTCCGGATTGCCCATGCCGAGGTCGATGATGTCGGCCCCGGCATTGCGCGCGGCCGCCTTGGCCCGGTTGACCTGCTCGAATACGTAAGGCGGCAGACGGCGGATGCGATAAAATTCTTCCATGGGACCTTGCTCCGGCAACCGGGAGGGCAGAATCGCCGATCCTGCGCGGTGTCGAGGCCGCTGTCGGCCTCGTCAGAAATCACGCTAAATCAATGATTTAGGGCGAATTCAGGCGCAAAATTGGTGTCTTCGCCCTGATTTGCGGTTGAATTGGGGTTCTTTTATCACGGACGCCCGGCCGCGCCAGCCGTTACCGCAGGCAGACGCTCACTTCGTGGCCGGGCTGGCCGGGCTGGCTGCGTTCGCCGACGCCGCCGAGGCCTGGCGCTCCCGCGCGGCGATCAGTTCGGCCTCGATCTTGGCCCGCTGCGCCGGCGGTATCGCCTCCTCGTCACGGTCCGGCGGCAGGTCGTGAACCGGAAGGTAGCCGCCGGCCTCCTTCGGGCGCGCCGGCGCGTCCGCAGGCGTGCCGACCATCGGCAGGTCCGCGATCGAGGTCGACGAGCAGCCGCCGAGGGCAAACGCTGACATCAGCAGCGCTCCCAAGGCCAAGGCCCTCATGTTCCGATCCACCCGCACTTTTAGAAAATCCCCGCCTTCGCCAGCCCGGCATTACCGCCGCCTGACACATATTTCAGCAAAAGCATGCGCACATGCTCAAACCATTGTCGCCTGAAACGATTAAAACCCAAACAACAAATCGGACCGCTGGGGCTTCAATATGACCGAACCAAGAATGTATGCCGCAGTGCAATCACCGCAACGCAACACATCCACGGTCAAATTTAACCTCGAACCTGCCGTGGCCGATCAACGCGGTGACGAACACGAAATGAACCTATAGTGTTGCCGCCATGAGCGACGTCACGATCGAATCCCAAGCCAAAAAAACCTTCGACCCCGAAGCCTTCGCGCTCAATCTGGCGAAGGCGATGGAAAGCAGCGGCCAGGCGCTCGCCGCCTATCTGAAGCCGCGCGAGACCGGCGAGGTCAAGGACAAGCCGCCCAACGAGTTCACCGAGGTGATCAAGACCCTGGGCGCGGTCGCCGAATACTGGATGTCGGACAACGACCGCTCGACCGAACTGCAGACCAAGATCGCCAAGGCCTATCTCGATCTGTGGGGCTCCTCGGCGCGCCGCCTCGCCGGCGAGCAGGCGCCGCCGGCGATCGCGCCTTCCCCGCGCGACAAGCGCTTTGCCGACCCCGAGTGGAAATCCAACCAGTTCTTCGATTTCGTGATGCAGCTCTATCTGCTGACGACGGAGTGGGCGCAGGATCTGGTGAAAAACGCCGAGGGCCTCGACTCGCATACCCGCAAGAAGGCCGAATTCTACGTCCAGCAGATCACCAACGCGCTGGCGCCGTCGAATTTCGTCCTCACCAATCCCGAAGTCCTGCGCGAGACGCTGGCCTCCAACGGCGACAACCTGGTGCGCGGCATGAAGATGCTGGCGGAGGACATCGAAGCCGGCGGCGGCACCCTGCGCATCCGCCAGTCCGATCCCGCCAACCTCGTGGTCGGTGTCAACATGGCGACGACACCCGGCAAGGTGATCTACCAGAACGATCTGATGCAGCTGATCCAGTATACGCCGGCGACGGAAAACGTGCTGCGCACGCCGCTGCTGATCGTGCCGCCGTGGATCAACAAGTTCTACATCCTCGACCTCAAGCCGGAAAAATCCTTCATCAAGTGGTGCGTCGATCAGGGCGTCACGGTGTTCGTGATCTCCTGGGTCAATCCGGACAAGAGCCTGGGCGCCAAGACCTGGGAAGACTACATGAAGGATGGCCCGCTGGCGGCGATGGACGCGATCGAACGGGCCACCGGCGAGATGAAGGTCCACACCATGGGCTATTGCGTCGGCGGCACCCTGCTCGCCACGACACTGGCCTGGCTTGCGGAAAAGCGCCGCGTCCGCGCGACCTCGGCGACGTTCCTGGCAGCACAGGTCGATTTCACCCACGCCGGCGACCTGCTGGTGTTCGTCGACGAAGGCCAGATCTCGGCGCTGGAGCGCGACATGCAGGCCTCCGGCGTGCTCGAAGGCGCCAAGATGGCGATGGCTTTCAACATGCTGCGCTCCAACGACCTGATCTGGTCCTATGTCGTCAGCAATTATCTGAAGGGGCAGCCGCCCTCGGCGTTCGACCTGTTGCACTGGAATTCGGACGCGACAAGGATGCCGGCGGCGAACCATTCCTATTACCTGCGCAACTGCTATCTGGAAAACCGGCTGTCGGCCGGCAGCATGGTGCTGGACAACACCCTGCTCGACCTGTCGAAGGTCAAGGTGCCGATCTACAATCTGGCGACGCGCGAGGACCACATCGCGCCGGCGGATTCAGTGCTGTACGGCTCGCAATTTTTCGGCGGGACGGTGAAATATGTGCTGTCGGGCTCGGGACATATCGCCGGCGTCATCAACCCGCCGGCGTCGGGCAAGTATCAATACTGGACCAACGACAATATCCGGGATGTGACGCTCACCGACTGGCTCAAGGGCGCGCAGGAACACAAGGGCTCGTGGTGGCCCGACTGGCGCCAGTGGCTCGAGAGCATCGACGCCGAGCAGGTGCCGGCGCGCGCGGTCGGCACCGACGCCCTGCCGCCGATCGAGGAAGCGCCCGGCAGCTACGTCCGGGTCCGCGCGTAGCGCAACGCCGCGCGCTTGGATATAACCGGCCGTCCCGCCGGGACGCGACCTGAAACTCGAATCGAGGGGAAACTCCATGACGCGCGAATTGTTCTGGCTGACGCTGACGGTCATTCTGACGGGCTTGCTGTGGGTCCCCTACGTGCTCAATCGCTGTCAGGTTCGCGGGCTCGGCGGCGCCATGGCCAATCCGTCGCGCAACGACAAGCCGCATGCGGAATGGGCCACAAGGCTGATGTTCGCGCACGACAATGCGGTGGAGAACCTCGTGATCTTCGCGCCCCTGGTGCTGATCCTGGCGCAGATCGACTATTCGACCAAATGGACGGCTCTGGCCTGCGCGGTGTATTTCTGGGCCCGCGTCGCGCATCTGATCGTCTACACTCTGGGCCTGCCGGTGTTCCGCACGCTGGCCTTCACGGTCGGCTTCGTGGCCCAGGCGGTGCTGGCGCTGGCGATCTTTGGGGTGCTTTGAGGACGGCGTTCGAGCGTTGGGTTCGATCGAAACGGTCTTTAGGGACTCTTGCGGGCCACGACGAACAGCATCGCGGCCCGTTCATTGTCGAAGCCTCTGACTTCGCCGGTCTCGATCGACAGTGAGCTCCAGCTGCCCACGTCCGAATAGGCGGCGCGCAGCCAGTCTGATGTCGGGTAGTTGTAGTAGCGGTTGAGCTTGTCGCGTCCCTCGGCGGTGCCGGTCTTGAAGCTGGCGTAGAAATGGCCGCCAGGTTTCAGCGCGCGCCAGATCAGCGCCAGCACCTGCGCCAGCTCTGATCTCGGGACATGAAGCAGACAGGCGTTGGCCCAGACGCCGTCATAGGCGTCGACCGCATCGAGCTCATGAAACAGCAAGGTCTCGACCGGTCGGCCGAGACGGCGCGCGGCCTCGTCCGCCATTTCCGGCGATCCGTCGGTGGGGCGGACGTCGAATCCGCCGGCCAGCATCTGCGCCGAATCGGCACCGGCGCCGCAGCCGAGCTCGAGGATTTTCGCCCCGGCCGGCAGCAGCACGAGAAAGCGGGTCAACCGCGTATGCCCCGTGATCTCGCGCCCGGCATAGGCCTGTGCGTTGCCGCGGTAGAATTGCAGGGTTTCCTCGTCCATCGGAGTTGCTCCGCTCACCGCGTCACGGTCTCGCCTTTCGCGGCTATCACGTCGTTCCTTCCGGCACCGCTTTCACTCCCGCTTGCGCGCTTTGGCCTTCGAACAGCGGCGGGCGCAGGCGGCGCATTTCGCCCGCGATCGCCTTTGCGCCGGCCTCCGGCTGGCGTCCGAGTTCGGTGGCGATCGCGGCGTAATCGGCGTCGGATTTATGCTGGTTGAGCTTGAAGCTGCCCTCGACCTCTTCCACCGTCATGACCAGGCCCACGATCGCCTTCTTCAGCGCCTCGAGCCGTCCGGCGGTCACCTTCGACACCAGCCAGGGCGGCTTCGGCGCGAGCCAGCCTTCGAACTTGGCGCTGAGCGCGTCCAGATGCGGGCCGAGTTCGTCCTCGGACAACGTCCGCACGGTGCCGGTGAGATGGACGGCCTGATAGAGCCAGGTCGGCACCTGATCCGGCGAGACGTACCAATCCGCCGAAACATAGGCGTCGGCGCCGGTCACGGCCATCAGCCAGCGCGATTTGCCATCTGCCAGCCTGATCAGCGGATTTTGTCGCGCGATGTGAAACGCCGCCTGCGGCGTCCCGTCAGCGGCATAGCCGAGGCAAAATGGCAGCGACGATGCAACGGGCGCACCGCCGTCCCAGGCGCAGACCGTGCCGAATCCGCGCGCCTGCGCGAAAGCGAGGCTCGCGGCGCGCTCGGGCTTGAACATCGGAGGCGTATACATTTCAAACTCCTGCTTGACGTAGGAGCCACCGGATCAGATCGCGTATGATAAGGGAAGGCCGCGGACCGGATCCGGCGGCAGAGGCGGATATCTTAAACGCAGATCTCCGCCCGTACCGCGATGGCGCGGCGGCGGCGAACGATGGAAATGGTCGCGGCGTCGATCATGCGCGCGGCTATAGGGTCGCGCCCCTAATTCGTCAAGCTGCGCAAGTCGGCCGCACCTCAACCACCGCTACGGATACGCGCCCGTGGCGCGGCGAGCCGCGCATCGTTCGGTTTCCGCACCCTCGTTGTGCTGTTGTCTGACGGCCGGGGCTGCATGATCATTGCGTTGGGCGATTCGGGAGGCCGCAACCAGGGCGCGCTCCTGACCCGCCGGAACCCGGAATCGCTGGGGCTACGCAAATGCGAAATAGCCTTTTTCTGCTGATTTTCTTTGGATTCATGGGTTGCGCCCGCTTCCAGCAAGCGACAGCGCCGGTGCCCGCAAGCTCTCCTGCGCCGCCGCAAACGCAGGTCACCGACACTGCATCAGCCTCTGCATCGGCCAACTTCGAGTGCAGCGACGGCACGGTCGCTGCATCGCTCGCGGCATGCCAGGCCAACATGGCCCGGGCACGTCTTCCACCATCGCAGCCGGGCGACAGCAATGCGGCCAGGCCCGCTGTAACGACGGGAACGTCGCGTTAGGTCGCAGCCGCCACGCGGCGGCCCGCTTGCGCAGGCCAACCGCACGGCCGCACCGGATCGACCACGTCCTGCTAAATCGTCGGATTCCACGGCGCCGGGATCACCCGGTAACCGGGGCCGTCCTTCTCGACATGGCCGAGCCCCGGGAACGGATAGTGGAAGCCCTGCACCATCAGTCTTTCGGCCACCACCATGTCGTAGACCCGCCGACGGGTCGCTTCCGCAACGTCCGGAATCTGGTCGAAGAAGCCGTGCCAGCCCGGATGGGTGGCGAACGGATTCGGATTGTTGGTGACGTCGGACTGGATGAACACCTTTCCCGTGCCGGAAGACAGCACGTAGGAGGTGTGGCCCGGCGTATGGCCGACGCTTTCCACCGCCAGCAGCCCCGGCGCGACCTCCTTGCCCCATTCATAGGGCGTCACCTTCCTCTTCAGTCCGGCGTCGAAGATGTTGCGGTTGTTCTTGAACAGGCCCTGCATGCGCCCGGCGGGCGCGCGGCTCATCTCGCCATCGTCCATCCAGAACTTCCACTCGGTCGCGGGCACCAGCACTTCGGCGTTCGGAAACGCCGGCGTGCCGTCGGCCGCCAGCAGGCCGTTCACATGGTCGGTGTGGAAATGCGAGATCACCACCATGTCGACCGCCTTGGGGTCGAAGCCGGCGGCCGCCATGTTGTCGGCGAACTGGCCGTTGGTTCCCTTGCTGTTGACCTTGGCGACCGGTCCGTTGCCGGTGTCGATCACCACCAGCTTGCCGCCGGTGTTGATCACCAGCGGCGCGAAGTAGATCGTGAACATGTCGCGCGGCAGGAACGCCTGCTCGAGCGCGGCACTGACCTCCTCCTTGCTGGCGTTGGGGATCAGGGTTTCCTCCAACGGGAAACTGAAGCGGCCGTCGGAAACCACGGTGACCTGGATGTCGCCGACCTTGTAGCGATAGAAGCTCGGCGCCTGCTTGTCGGCCACCGGCGCTGCCGCGCGGGCGAAAGTCGGCGACAGCAGCGGCGCGGCGGCGATGCCGGCGGCGGCGGTGAGTGCGTGGCGGCGTGTCAGTTCCATGGCTGGTGCTCCCCTGAAGTTTCTTGGCCCATTTCGCGGCCAGTTCTACCAGCGTTCCAGCCCCGGCGCGACCCGGCCGGTGCGATTTCAAACCGTGCGCCACAGCCATTCGGCGATCTGCGCGATCACGTCGCCGAACAGCAGCAGCGCCGCCGACCAGACCAGCGCCGAAACGAAATTGGCGATCTGAAAGCGCCAGTACGGCATTTCGAAAATCCCGGCCGCGAGCGGTACCGAGGCGCGCAGCGGTCCGAAGAACCGGCCGATGAAGATGCTGGGCACGCCCCAGCGCTGCACGAAGGCCTCGCCGCGCGGCAGGATCTCCGGGTAGCGCGACAGCGGCCACATCTGCGCGACGTGCTCCTTGTAGCGGAAGCCGAACCAGTAGGAGACCCAGTCGCCGAGGGCGGCGCCAATGCCGCCGGCGATCCAGACCGGCCAGAAGCTGATGCCGCTGGCGCCGATCAGCGCGCCGATCGCCACCAGCGCGCCCCAGGCCGGAATCAGCAGCGAGATGAAGGCAAGCGATTCGCCGAACGCCAGCAGCAGAACGATCGGTGCGGCCCAGGCCTGGTGGTCGCGCACGAAGTCGGCCAGCGCGCGCGCAAATTCTTCCATCCCAAAACGCCCTTTTCCGGCCGCAGCCCGTTTTCAGCCGCGAACCTCTGTACGGATTCGTGCCGAACGACAGCTAAGCCAGCCGCTTCCGCAACATCAAGTCACAAAGGCGGGGACGGGACGTGAGCTTCGGGCCGCGGTCGTGCGGGTAGGATGGCGCTGTTGGTAGTGATCGCGTTCCCGGACTTTGCGCGCGTGACCGTCGAGCGGGCTCAGCTTTGCGGCGTCGGCGGCGGCCGTTTGGACGGCCGCGGCCCGGCCGGTCGCGGCGCTGGCGGCGCAATCGGCTGCAGGGTGACGATCACCGGATTGGGCTTGTGATCCTGCGCGGCGCCGGTGGCGGCATCCACGCCCATGCCGATCAACCCTCCGGCCAGAAGATTGCCGGCAAATCCCGCGGCCGCGGTGCCGGGAACTTCCTTGGTGAGCGGAATAACCTGGGGTTCGTACCCCTCCTTGTTGATACTAACGGTGATGTCGGCGTTTCGCTTGGCCTGGACCACGCAGGGCGTGACGCAGGCAGTTGGAATTTCGAGCCCCGATATTTCGGCCGTTGCGCCGGCCGGCGTGGTCGCAATCGAAATGTTCTCGGTCGTTCCCCGCACCACCGATGCGCAGCCGACGCACGGCAGCGCGAGCACCGCCGCCAATAGCAGCCTGATCATGGAATTTTCCCCCAGCCCGCCGGAATTCTCACGCAACCCCTGAGTGAAAGCAAGCATCTGCTCGCGGCGCGCTGGATTGCAGTTAACTCAGCAGGCGCTGGAAACCCGGCTCAGCAAGCTACCCCCAAGACCGTCCTCGCCGTCACTTTTTGAGCTCATCCGTGGCATAGTCAGGGGAACCGATTCGCTGCGCCCTGCCACAGGCAACACATGAAATGACATGTCTAAACCATTGAAATCAGATGTAAAAACAAAACCCTCCAACGACCTGTTCGGGGCCGATGAGCCGAAGGGCCGCGCCGCGCCGAAGGTAGCCGCCCGCGCATCGAGCGCCGAAGCCGGCTACACCGCGGCCGACATCGAGGTACTGGAAGGGCTCGAGCCGGTGCGGCGCCGGCCCGGCATGTATATCGGCGGCACCGACGAAAAGGCGCTGCATCACCTGTTCGCCGAAGTCATCGACAATTCCATGGACGAGGCGCTGGCGGGCCACGCCACCTTCATCGAGGTGGAACTGGGCGCCGACGGATTCCTGACCGTCACCGACAATGGCCGCGGCATTCCGGTCGATCCGCATCCGAAATTCCCGAAAAAGTCCGCACTCGAAGTCATCATGTGCACGCTGCATTCCGGCGGCAAGTTCGACTCCAAGGTGTACGAGACCTCGGGCGGCCTGCACGGCGTCGGCGTCTCCGTGGTCAACGCGCTGTCTTCCCGGCTCGAGGTCGAGGTCGCCCGCAGCCAGCAGCTCTACCGCATGACGTTCGAGCGCGGCCATCCCAAGGGCAAACTGGAAGACCTCGGCAAGATCAACAACCGCCGCGGCACCCGCATCCGCTTCAAGCCCGATCCCGACATTTTCGGCGCCAAGGCCACCTTCAAGCCGCAGCGCCTGTTCAAGATGGCGCGCTCCAAGGCCTATCTGTTCGGCGGCGTCGAGATCCGCTGGCGCTGCGATCCCTCGCTGCTGAAGGGGCTGGAGGATGTACCGGCCGAGGACAGTTTCCACTTCCCCGGCGGCCTGAAGGATTATCTGGCGGCTGCGATCCACACCGATACGCTGGTGCACCCCGACATCTTCTCCGGGAAATCCGGTCGCGTCGGCGCCCACGGCGCCTGCGAATGGGCGGTGGCCTGGACCGCCGACGCCGATGGCTTCCTGTCCTCCTACTGCAACACCGTGCCGACGCAGGACGGCGGCACCCATGAATCCGGCATGCGCAGCGCGCTGCTGCGCGGCCTGAAGGATCACGCCGAACGTGTCGGCCAGGGCAAGCGCGGCGCCTCCATCACGTCGGAAGACGTCATGGTGGGTGCGGCCGTGATGCTCAGCGTGTTCGTGCGCGAGCCGGAATTCCAGGGCCAGACCAAGGACCGCCTGGCCACCGCCGAAGCCCAGCGCATCGTCGAGCAGGCCATCAAGGACCCGTTCGACCACTGGCTGTCGGGCAATCCGCTGCAGGCCAACAGGCTGCTGGAGTTCGTGATCGAGCGCGCCGACGAGCGGCTGCGGCGCCGCGCCGAAAAGGAAATCTCCCGCAAGACCGCGGTGAAGAAACTGCGCCTGCCCGGCAAGCTGTCCGACTGCAGCAACACGGCTTCCGAAGGCAGCGAGCTGTTCATCGTCGAGGGCGACTCGGCCGGCGGCAGCGCCAAGCAGGCGCGCGACCGCAAGACCCAGGCCATCCTCCCCCTGCGCGGCAAGATCCTCAACGTCGCTTCCGCGACCAAGGACAAGCTGACGGCCAACGCCCAGCTTGCCGACCTGATGCAGGCGATCGGCTGCGGCACCGGGCTGAACTACCGCGAGGAGGACCTGCGCTACTCCCGCATCATCATCATGACCGACGCCGACGTCGACGGCGCCCACATCGCCTCGTTGCTGATCACCTTTTTCTACCGGCAGACGCCGCGGCTGATCGACGAAGGCCACCTCTATCTCGCGGTGCCGCCGCTGTACCGGCTGACCCATGGCGGCAAAACGGTCTATGCCCGCGACGACGTCCACAAGGACGCGCTCCTGAAGAGCGAATTCAACGCCAACGCCAAGGTCGATGTCAGCCGCTTCAAGGGGCTGGGCGAAATGATGCCGGCGCAATTGAAGGAAACCACCATGGACCCGGCCAAGCGCACCATGCTGCGCGTGGTGTTGCTGGCCGACGACCGCGAGGGCACCGCCGATTCGGTGGAGCGGCTGATGGGCACCAAGGCGGAAGCCCGATTCGCCTTCATCTCCGACAAGGCCGAATTCGCCAACGAGGATCTGCTGGATGTTTAAGCCGCGAACCCGGCGTTGGCGGCAAATACCGGGGTTTCGACCCCGTTTGGCGCTGTATTCGATCGTTTTCCCTTCCTGACCCTCCGGAGATGGCCTGACCGTTTTCCGGCCGGTGTGCCCGACCTGCAACAGCATTTCGGCCAGAAAACGCTATAGTCCGGCTATCAGATTTTGGAATTGGTGCCTCAAACCAGTTTTCACGCGATCAGGTCCGAACGCATTTTCCGGGGAATTGACATGAAGAAATTGGTACTCGCCCTGACCGCACTGGCGGCTTTCACCGGATCCGCGATGGCGGCCGATATGGCTCCCCGCACCTATTCCAAGGCGCCCGCTCCGATCGCGGTGGCGCCGAGCTGGACCGGCTTCTACATCTTCGGCGGCGGCGGCGGCGGGCTCTGGGCAGCCGATACCATCACGCAGAACACCTTCACCGGCGCCTGCATCCTCTGCGTCAACCAGCGTCAGGGCGGATCGGGCTGGTTCGGTACCGTCGGCGCTGGCTATGACTGGCAGGTCAACCAGAGCTGGGTGATCGGTGTATTGGCTGACGGCCAGTTCGGCAGCATCAGCGGCAGCATCCAGGATCAGAATCCCTCCATCGTCGGTACCGAAAAGATGAAGGACGCTTATGCGGCTGGCGTGCGAGTGGGCTATCTGGTGGCTCCGAACGTACTGTCCTACGTGAACGGCGGGTACTCCGGTTCGGATTGGTCGGGGACTACTTTCGTGAACGCCTTCAACAACGGCGGGGCCTCAGGTCTCCACAGCAACAGCTTCAGCCGGAATGGTTGGTTCATCGGCGGTGGCGTCGAGAACAACCTGAACATCTTCGGCATCTCGGCGCCGGGCTGGTTCATGAAGACCGAATATCGTTCGGCCTATTATGACCGCAAGGCGATCAACGAACTCGTCAACGGCACCAACGCCTTTGCCGGTGCCGACATCACCTTCAAGCCCTGGGTGCAGACCATCAGCACCTCGCTGGTCTACCGCTTCAACTGGAGCGGCCCGGTCGTCGCGAAGTATTGATCTCGACTCAACTTTCTCAAGCTCAAAAGCCCCGGCATCGTCCGGGGCTTTTTTGTGCCCGG
>Ga0182014_10002409_pt1 | contig 23631 bp, 18 predicted proteins | sample 612S2DmetaG_FD_120489 | JGI IMG/M metagenome (GOLD analysis project Ga0182014, IMG submission 120489) | Permafrost microbial communities from Stordalen Mire, Sweden - 612S2D metaG | ecosystem: Environmental > Terrestrial > Soil > Wetlands > Permafrost | place: Sweden: Stordalen | collected...
ATCGCGGTGGCGCCCGACGCTCACGAGCGCCTGCTGGCCGAGCTCGGGCAGCGCGGCGCCCACGGCTGGACGATCGGCCAGGTCGTGCACGGTCCGGTCGGCGAGATGGCGCTGCTGTGAGCGGAATCGCAGGCAACATGACTTGTTGTTGTGCCACGCGATCGCAACCGCGCAGCGTGCTGCTGTTCAGGCGCCCGAGCCGACGCCGACGGCCAACGCCAAGCAACAGACGCACCCTATCTGGGATGTCTGTCGGGAGGGGTCAAGCCCAGCCTGTCCCGAGGTGCTGGAGGCCTCGGGGTGCTACTGAACCTTTGCCTTTGGGTTCAGTACCTCAACCAATCGAGAGAACGGATACATGATCACAATCATCCCGATCGTGATACCGATCAGGTTATAACCGACTCTTTGTAGCGTTACTAACCTACCAACCGATAAGTCATTCGCGCTGTAGAGTACCAGAATTGTCGCAGTATAGAACAGCGGCATCATGCCAATTCTCGTCTTCTTGAATAAACCGTTCAATACCGCGAACAATGCACCAACAAGCACTATGATCGTCACACTCTCAAAGAAGGCTAACGCAATAGATGCTAAGACAGCTCCTCCAATAGTTCCAAAGAATCTAGCCCACGCCCTTCTTCGTGACAGAGCCTCGTCATAGCGAACTACGTTACCAACTGCACTGGGAGCCCAGCCAAGCTTTTCAAAGCCGAACATATATGAGACAGCCAACGCTAGAGATGCTCCAATGCCGATTCGAAAACCTTGCTCGGCAAGTTCGCCACTAGCTCGCTCTGTATTCACCGGCGGCATCGGGATTGGTTGCCAGATGGGGAGCAGTGAGATCAGGGCAGACCAACCCATCACGAAGGCAAAAGCCAAGAAATTCGCCGATGCTTTCTGTGGTGAACCAGTGTTTAGTCCTGCCGTAAATATCATTACGAAGGTCAAAGCTAGTGGACCACCAGTTCTCCAATTACTCAAGAAACTCAAGTTAAGACAAACCAGAAACGTGAAGAGGACAGCTACCCAAGCGTGTTGTGCAACAGAGCCACCTATGAGATAGAACCCAAGGCCTAAAGCCACCACTATTGATCCCATGACTATCCGCTCGCCTGTCTTCTTGGGCAAGAACATTGTGCTGAAAAAGAAGGCTCCTTGGCCTAGTGTTACCAGATAGGTGGTTTTGTGCAAGGCAACGGCTACTATCATGGGAAGCATGCAGGTTAGCGCCCGCAAAGCTTCTGTCCACATCAGGGGGAGTCGATCTGTGAGAGGTGTACGTTTCACGAGAGCTGGATTGTGTGCTCGTTAGGCTGTGTGCCTCCGGGCCGGGCTTGGCTGCTTCCCTCTTCAAGACACAAGCTGAGGCCTCCTTGGTCAAGTCGAGCAAAGAGGATTCCCACCCTATGGGGTGTGCTCTGTTTCTGAAAGCATTTTGGGCACCTGCGACGCGCCGGGCGAGATCGAGGCGATCCGCGCCACCCTGACTGCCCGCGCCTTCGAACAGGAGATCGCTGCCTGTTCCATCGACGAGGTCTCGGGGGCGCTGTAGAAGCAGGCCGCAATCGAGGCTGTCTGCCTTGCCTGAGCTCGCCCGATGCCGATGAGACCGGCATCGCGGCCTTGTGCTGCGAGCGCGGGCGGCCATCGCCCTCTACCACTCCCTGCAGGCCGACTGTCTGGTGGCTGTGCAAACCAGGACGCTGAGATGGTGCGCTACACGCTGAACACGGCCGATGCCACGGTGGCTGTGAGGCTCCTGCACGCGTCTCGCGGCAAGCAGACACGAGCCGAGCCCATCGCCGCCCGAGACGATCATCTGGCCGGACTTCTCACTGGCGGACTACGGTCATGCGTCGCTCACACCGGAGGTGACTCTGGCGCTAACATACGAAGTGGACCGATGGATGGGTTCCCGCCAGCGGGAAGGACGAGGATCTCAAGCTCGCGGTCGCGCCGATCGCCAGCGGGCGTCAGACGACGGACGGCGCAAAACGCCATGTAGAGAAGCGAGAAGATCATCGCCGCATGCTAGAGAACCGCTGGTCCGATGGCGAATCGAGGTTCTGGCACCCTTCACGATCCAGCCCGAACAGGAGGCTCCGATGACGACCCCGTTGAGCAGCCGTGAGAAGAAGGTCGTCGAGCTGGCGCGCGAGGCGCGCGACGAGCTCGTCGACCTTGTCGCAGAGCTGGTTGCGCTCGATACCACTGCGCGCATGGTCGACGACGATCCCCCGCGCGACGAAGTGCGCCTCCAGCAGTCGCTGGCCACACGCCTGCGCGGGATTGGTGCCGAGGTCGACCTCTGGGAACCTGAACCGACCGGCCGGGGCAACCGCTTCGTGCCCGACGACCTCGACTTCAAGGGTCGGCCGCAGTTGGCTGCTCGCCTGGCGGGCAGCGGCGGGGGCCGCTCGCTGCTGCTCAACGGCCACATCGACGCGGTCACGCCGGGGCCGCGCGAAGATTGGGCGACCGATCCTTTCAAGGCCGTCCTGAAGGACGGCCAGCTCTGGGGCCGCGGCGTCAATGACATGAAGGGTGGCCTCGCCTCGCTGCTGATTGCCCTCGAGGCGCTGCACCGCGCTGGGGTGACGCTGCGCGGCGACATCGTCTACTGCGCAAACACCGACGAGGAGTCGTCGGGCGCCGGCAGCCTGGCCTGTGTTCAGCACGGCGTCCGCGCCGACGCCGGCATCTGTGGCGAGCCCACCGGGTTCGACGCCTGGGTGTGTTGCCGCGGCGCCGTGGTACCGATCATCACGGTCGAGGGCCGCGCCGGTCATGCCGAGATGCCCCAGCCACACTGGTCTGAGGGCGGCGCGGTGAACGCCATCGAGAAGGCCAAGATCGTGCTCGGCGCTATCGAGACCCTGCGTGGCGAGTGGCGCGGTCGGCCCGACAAGAATCACTGGTGCCTGGCGCCAGCCGATATCGTGCCGACGATCATTCAGGGCGGCGTGTGGACGGTCACCTACCCGCCGCGCTGCAGCATCACCTGCGAAATTCAATACCTGCCGGCGAACGTCGACAGCGAGGGGACGGCCAAAGCCGTCCAGGCCGAGATAACGGACTGGATCAACGCTGCCGCCAACGCCGACCCCTGGCTGCGCGAGCATCCCCTTCACTGGCAGTGGATGGCGGACATCGTCCCCGCCGAGATACCGGCCGACCACCCGCTCGTGCGGACCGTCCTCGACAGCGCCGCCGACCTGGGCCGGACCGGCAAGGTCTCGGGCCTCGACTCCTGGCACGACGCCGCGCATTTCACACGCTGGGGCCACACGCCAACGCTGTCTTTCGGGCCCGCCGGTATCGAAAGCGCCCATGCGAGCGATGAGCACGTCTCGGTCGACAGCCTGGTCGACCACTGCGCGGCCGTGGCGCTGGCCGCGATGCGGTGGTGTGGGGTCTGAGCGCGCTGTCACCAACCATCCGTGGTACGCGAAGGGGTCCCCGCAAGGTGGCGCATCGGGGTTTGGTTACCCACGGGCTGATCGAGATCTTCCCCAGTCGGGGAATCGTCGGCTCGGCGTCGCCGATGCTCGCCTGCCGGGTCCGCGGCGTTCAGTGGACCGCCCGGCAGGAACCGCAGGATCGCCCGGCACGCACTTTATGAGCCAGCCGGGCGCGCCCGCCGCGTTCCCAGGCGGCAACCGGCGAACTGGCGCTAGCTCCTCAGGCCGCCGCCAGCTTCCAGCAGATGCAGCACCATCGACTGCCAAAGACGGTAAGTGCCTTCGTGATCGAAGTGCTCTGGGTCGGCCGCGAACTGGACCGCCAACCCCTCGACGATAGCAACACTGAGCGCCGCCAGTCGGTCGGAGTCGGGCGGTCCCAGAACATCGCTGACACTCTCGAGGAACTGCCCGTCGAGCTCGCGTGACGAGCGATATGACTCGACGAGCCGCGCCCGCATCTCGTCGTCGCGCATGATGTGCGGCAGCAGCTCGAAGAAGGCCCTGAAGCCGCGCCAGTCGGCGGAGATCTCGCGCTGGGTCTCCAGAAGGGCAAGCACGCGATCGGCCGAGTCGGCCACTTCTTCCAGCCTCGCTCTCAGCGCCGCGTCGCCCTCGCTCATCAGAGAGTCGACCACCGCCTGCACGAGGCCCTGCTTGTTGCCGAAGTAGTAGGCGACAAGAGCGCGATACTCACCCGACTCCTGCTCGATGGCCTGGAGCGTCAGACGCGAGTATCCCTGGTCGGTGAGAACGCGCTCGGCGGCCTCGAGGATGCGCTGCGCAGTCGGCGAATCCAGTGTCGTCTCCCTCGGTCTGTCAGCCGACACCCGCTTGCCCACGACGCCTCCCAGCCATCGTCACCCGAAGGCTCATCCTGCTTCGACTCCACAATGGCGCACCAAGCGCAGCGGCCCCGTCGGCCGGCCGACAGGCGGTCGCGCCGTGCCGCCGTCCATGCTTCATGTCGGCCCCTGCGCCGACCTCACGACAGAAGGGCACGTCCGATCTTCTGGAGATCCGGATCGCCCGGCAGCTCATCGATCCCGACCAGAGCCAGAAGCACGGCCTTCTGGAGGTGTTTGCGGTTCTCTGCCATGTCCCACACCATCGACGCCGGCCCATCGATGATCTCGTCGGTCACTTCGTCACCGCGCACGGCCGGCAAGCAGTGCATGAACAGGGCTCCCGGCTTGGTCAGACTCCACAACTCGGCGTTCACCTGGAAAGTCCGGTTCTTTCTGCGGATCTCGGCCACGTATTCCTCTGAGTCCTCCCACCACCACAGGGAGGTGTACACGTAATCGGCGTCGCGCACCGCCTCGACTGGATCGTCGGTGACCAGCAGCCGCGTTCCGTATGCCGCACAGTTGCGTTCCGCGACTGCGCGAATCTCGTCGCGGAACGGAAAGTGTGGCGGGGTCGCCACGTTGACGTTCATGCCCAGCAGCGAGAAGGTCATGATCACGGAGTTGCACATGCAGTCGCCGTTGCCCAGGAACGCCATGGTCGCGCCCTCCAGCCTGCCGTCGTACTCGAGGATGGTCAGGGCGTCCGACACGGACTGGATCGGATGGTCGTAGTCGCCGGCCTCGCCGTTGATGACGGGGACCGTGGCGTACTGAGCAAGCTCCCGCAACACCGCGACGGTGTGCGTCCTGGCCTCGATGCAGTGAAGGAATCGGGAGAGCACACGAGCGGTATCGGCTATGCTCTCGCGAGCCGGCAGATGCATCTCCCCCGGACGCAGGTATACGGCATGCCCGCCGAGCTCGACCATGCCCGTTTCAAAGCTGATCCGGGTGCGTGTTGAGGGGTCCTCGAAGATCATGCCGAGATGCTTGCCCAGAAGGAACGGAGTCACCGGCTTGCGCGCCCAAAGTTCCTTGAGCACCACCGCCAGGTGGATCAGCTCGAGCAGCTCCTCACACGTGAAGTCCTGATCGGAAACGAAGTCCCGGCCGCGGAACTTGGCCAGCGAGGGCAGGGGTCGCGCCCTCAATTCGGCCGTCCCGAGCTGCGCTGTGCTCATCATCTGAGTCTCCTTCTCGTAACCTGGACTGTGGAATCCGGCGCTCCCGCGCACCACTTCTCTCGCAGCGCCCGCGCTGATCGTTGGCGGCGGCACTACGACGGCAGGGCGCCGCGTCCTGGCCGCTCGGCTCACTCCTCGACCAGGGCGGCGTGAGTGCTGCGGCGTCGCCTCACGACGATGACCACGGCGACAACGACCGCCGCCGCCGCAGCAGCGAAGATCCAGACGGCGACGTGACCACCCGAGCCGGAGGCGACCGTCGCGCTCGGCGGAGCCAGGTTGAGATAGGTGTCGACGTTGCCCGACGTAAAGAAGGCCGGCCCCGTGCCGTCGTTCACTCGCGTCCAGCCTGTCCACTTCTGCGTGTCGTACGCCTCGAAGTACTCGGGGTATGCGAACACGATCCACGGCGATTGCTCATACATCACCTGCTGCGCGCGCCAGATCAGGGCCTGACGGGCCTGGGGATTGAGGGCCCGCGCCTGCTGAGCACACAGTTGGTCGTACGTGGCATTGGACCAACTGGGTTCATTGGTAGCCCCGATCTGAGACGTCGTGTTCGTCACGAGGGTCTCGCCGGGATCCAAATACCCGAGCCAGTCGTTGATGTACATGTCGAAGTCCGGCGAGTACACCTTGCCCGAGTAGTTCCACAGGCCGGCCAGCAGAGAACCGCTGTCGATCACCGAGAGCTGGATGTGAAGACCGAGCTGATCCAGCCACCCAGTGATCAACCTGCCTGCGACTTGTGCCTGGTCGTCGTCGGTGGTTGCCCACAAGCGCAGCGTGATCGGCTTGCCTTGCTTGTCGACGCGAACGCCATTCTTCAGGGGATAACCGGCAGAGGTAAGCATCTGCCCCGCCTTGGCCAAGTTGAAGGTGTAGGCCTGGCTGGCGCTCGGCTGCCAGTGGTAGTCGGGGTTTCGCCACGTATTGGGCGGGAGGATCGTCGTGCCGGGCGCCGCGTACCCGTTGTAGGCGACCGACACGATGCGGTTGCGATCGATCGCGTAATTCAGGGCCTGGCGGAAACGCCAGTCCTTCAGGACGGGATTGCCCTTTGAGCTGGGCTTCGCGTAGCAGTTGAAGTTCAGATATTCCCAGTTGTAGTAGGGGTAGGCGAGAGCCGTCATGCTCTTCATGGCCTTGACACCGGGGAACTCGGCCGGCGGTATTCCCCAGGCAGCGTCCAGAGCACCCGACTTCAAGTCGGACACCATCGAGATGGGGTTCTGGTACATCTCGAAGAGGATCTCGTTCAGAGTCGGCCGCTTGCCCCAGTAGTACGGGTTCCTGAGCATGCGCACGTAGTTGCCCTTCGAGAACTGGACCACCTGAAATGGTCCGGTGCCGACGATGGGGGGCGCGTTCTGAAAACTGGTGATCGCCGCATTCGGCGAGACCTTGTCCCACACATGCTTGGGCAGAATGGGCACGTAGATGTGTTCCATGTCGGCCTTGGGATATGAGCAGACGATCCGCACGGTCGTCGGGTCAAGCGCCTCGGCACTGACGATGCCGTCGGTCGAGAGGGTCATGTTGGCCATGTTGTTCTGGACGATGTAGTTGTAAGTGAAGGCGACGTCGGCGGCCGTGAAGGGCTGCCCGTCAGACCACTTCACACCCTGCCGCAGCTTGATCGTCCACACTTTGCCGTCGGCTGAGATGCCGCCGTTCTGCTTCGTGGGAAACTCGCGAGCCAGGTCGAGCGTCGGCTGCTGGTTACGGCCGAATCCGAACAGGAAGTCGTAGTTGATCGCCCAGATCTCGTAGTCCGGGTTCTGCCAGCCAATGAACGGATTGAGGTTGTCCGGCTCCGTCGTCCAGCCGATGCGCAGAACGAGGCTGCCCGGAGAAACTGAAGCCGCCGGGCTCGACGTGGAGCTCGCCGCGACGGCGCTCCCGGAGCCGGCAATGAGCGCGAATACCAGAACCGCGGCCACTTCAGCAACTGCCCACAACCGGCCGAAATGCCTTCTGTGATTCATGCTTCCCCCCTCGCGGAGCGCCTTGGCACTCAGTCTCGTGTCGGCAAGACCCGCGAACGCCGCGACGACCTGCGTGCGCTGCCGATACTCGCTGCCAGCCGTTTTCTTTATCGTGCAATCAATACGCTGGTCAGCGGACGCTGTCAAGGCTTGATGCGTGAAACGAGAATGGCCGTCAGAGCAAGCGCGAGCATGAAGCCGTCACGTCGCCGGGTACTTGTCGCGTGTTGTTGATTTATCGTAAAATCAAGTCAACAGATCATGCCTTTACGAAGGAGCCGACATGCACGACGATCGCCGCGAGTCGCCAGTCCCCGTGCAGGCAGCGGTCGAAACTCCCCGCGCCGCCGGATACCACATGCCTGCCGAGTATGAGCCGCATGATCGCAGCCTGATGGCATGGCCCACCTCTACGCGGCGTGAATTGTGGGGTCAGCGCTATACTCACGCCGAGGCAAGCTTTGCGGCGGTCGCCCGAACCATAAACGGCTTCGAGCCGGTGCTCATGGTCGCGCGCCCAGACGACGCGGCCGCGGCGCGCAGTTACTGCGGCGCTGAGATCGAGATCGTAGAGATGCCGATCGACGACTCCTGGCTGCGCGACAGCGGACCGATCTTCCTTGTGGACGACGACGGCAACCTCGCCGCAGCCGACTTTGAGTTCAATTCTTGGGGTGGCAAGTACCTGCCGTACGATCTCGACGCCACCGTCGGTGACCGCCTGTGCCGGCATCTGCATGTCAAACGCTGGAGCGCCCCGATGGTGCTCGAGGGTGGCAGTATCACAGTCGACGGCCAAGGCACACTGATTACGACCGAGAGCTGTCTGTTGCACCCTTCGAGGAACCCGCTCCTCTCCCCCGCCGACATTGAGCAGGTCCTCAAGGACTACCTCGGCGTCACGAAGGTCATCTGGCTCAAGGCGGGCCTAGGCGAAGACGAAGACCCGGACACGGATGGGCACGTGGACGGTGTGGCCTTCTTCGCGGGACCGGGACGCGTGCTGCTGCACATGGTCCGCGACAAGCGACACCCTGACTACGAAAACCTGGCGGAAAACCGACGCCGCCTGGAGACCACCGACGCCCGCGGCCGCGAAATCGAGGTTGTCGAGTTTGATCTGAGAAGTCGCCCGGTCGACATCGGTGGCGCGAGCATAGTCGAGAACTACATCAACTCCTACATGGCCAACGGCGCCCTGATCGTGCCCACGGGTGGCACGGACGGTGACCAGGTCGCCCTGGAGCGACTGCAGGAGATACTCCCCGACCGCGAGGTCGTCGGAGTGCCGTCGCCGATCATCGCCTACGGGGGCGGCGGTGTGCACTGCATCACGCAGCAGGTGCCGAGCACAGTCCGATGAGTAATCGCACTCACCGAGTCGGTCCTGCTGGTCGGGTCGCCATCGACAATGCGCTCGATGCCTGACCGCGCGGGAATCATCGACGCGCCGACCCGGGGGACCGGCCCAGCGCGGCGTCACGTTGCAGTCACGTCCGACGGCGACGAGATCGGTGCCCGGCTGCTGGCCGCCGCCTGCCGCCGTGAACACAGCGCTTTTGTCGCCGTCCTGCGCCACTACGACCGTCGCCTGCGCTTGGTGGCCTACCGCTTGCTACGCGACCGCGAGCTGGTCGACGATGCCCTGCAGGACGTGGCTCTCAAGGCCTTTCGGGCGCTACCCCACTTTCGCGGCGAAGCCTCGGTCGGCACCTGGCTGCACTCCATCACGCGCACGACCTGCCTCGACTACTTGCGGCGCAGCCGACCACTCGAACTCATGCCCCCAGACCAACTGCCCGAGGTCCACCGCGGCGTGGCGGCCGACACGGCCGAACTCGTGGTCGGGCGTGATGACCTCAGGCGACGCCTGGCGGTACTTCCGCCGAAACAGCGCCTCGCCGTGCTGCTGGTCGACCACTGGGGTTACGACTATCGCAGCGCCGCTGAGATCCTCGGGATCCCACCCGGAACCTTAGGCTCCCGGCTCAATACGGCGCACGCCGTATTGCGCCGTCGACTCCGTTGAGAGGGGAGACACCATGACGTCGATGGACGCAGAACGGCGGGAGGCGGCGGTCGCGCCGCACGCCGAGGGTTTCGCAATGCCGGCGGAGTGGGCGCCCCACGAGCGCTGCCTCATCTCGTGGCCAACCCGGGCGCGCGCCTACTGGGGCGAATACTACCTCCTCGCCCAGGCCACGCACGCCGCCGTGGCGCGCGCGATCGCCCGCTTCGAGCCCGTCCTGGTCATCGCCCACCCCGGCGAGGGCGGCAACGCGCGCAGCTACTGCGGCTCCGACAACATCGAGGTCATCGAACTGCCAATCGACGATTCCTGGATCCGCGACAACGGGCCCTACTTCGTGCTCGACCCAAGCGGCCGACGGGCGGTGGCCGACTTCGTCTTCAACTCCTGGGGCGAGAAGTACCTGCCCTACGACAAGGACGCCGGCGTGACCACGCTCCTCTGCGAGCACTTCGGCTGGCGGCGCTTTGCCGCACCGATGGTCCTCGAAGGCGGGGCCTTCACGGTCGACGGCGAGGGGACCCTGATCACGACCGAGAGCTGCCTGTTGCACCCATCGCGCAACCCCGGCATGAGCCAGGAGCGCCAGGAGGAGATCCTGCGCGACTACCTCGGCGCCGAGACTGTCATCTGGCTCAAGGCCGGCCGGGCTGAGGCGACCGCCACCGACGGACACGTCGACGGTGTCTGTCACTTCGTCGCCCCCGGCCGCGTCATCCTGCACATGGTGCGCGAGAAGGACCATGTCGACTTCGAGAACCTTCAGGAGAACCGGCGGCGCCTGGACGAAGCCGTCGACGCTCGGGGCCGGCGCATCGAGATCTCTGAGATGGATCGCCGCACCGCGGTCGACATCGGCGGCAAGCACCTCACGGTAACGTATGTGAACTCCTACCAGGCCAATGGCGGACTCGTCGTGCCGACAGCCGGCGCCGTTTTCGACGAGTATGCGCTCGAGCTGCTGGGTGAGATCTTCCCCGACCGCGAGATCGTGGGCGTGCCGACGCCGGTGCTCGCCTACGGGGGCGGCGGCATCCACTGCATCACGCAGCAGGTGCCATCCGAGAGGCTGGCCCGGTGAGCGGCGCCGGCCGGCAGGCAAAGTCGCACCGAAAGGGGGGATCGCCGTGGCACGTGAGGTGACCTTCGCCGCCACGCAGATGTCGTGCGGCCGCGAAGCCGAGGACAATGTGGCGAGGGCCGAGCGGCTGGTGCGCGACGCAGCGCAGCGCGGCGCCGACGTCGTGCTGCTGCAAGAGCTGTTCGAGACGCCGTATTTTCCCATCGATCAGGACGCCGGATGGTTCGCCCTGGCCCGACCGCTCGCCGGGCACCCGACTGTCGACCGCCTCCGACGCGTCGCCCGGGAGCTCGGGGTCGTGGTCCCGGTAAGCTTCTTCGAACGTGCGAACAACGCCTTCTTCAACACCGTGGCCATGGTCGACGCCGACGGCTCCGTGCTCGGCGTCTATCGCAAGACGCACATCCCCCAAGCGCCGGCCTATGAGGAGAAGTACTACTTTAGCCCCGGCGATACCGGTCCGAGAGTGTGGCGGACGCGCTACGGCGTGCTTGGGATCGGCATCTGTTGGGACCAGTGGTTTCCCGAGAGCGCTCGCTGCATGGCGCTCATGGGGGCCGAGGCCCTCCTCTACCCGACGGCTATCGGCTCCGACCCCCCAACGAGCGACGCCCGCTCGCTGGGCGCGTGGCAGCGGGTGCAGCAGGGTCACGCAGCCGCCAACTTCATGCCTCTGGTCGCCTCGAACAGGATTGGCACCGAGCGCGCCGAGGGCACCAGCACGCGCTTCTATGGGTCCTCGTTCATCGCCGACCACACTGGGGCGGTGGTCGCCCAGGCGTCCCAGGACGCCGAAGAGATCGTGACGGCCACGGTCGATCTCGACGAGATCCGCGGCTACCGCGAGCAGTGGTCGGTCTTCAGGGACCGTCGCCCCGACGTGTACGACACACTCCTGACCTTGGGCGGGGATACGGCCTCGCGCTAGACGTGCTCGCCGCGACTGCTCGCGCCGTCTCGCGCAAGGCGTCGCAACCGCATGTCGACCGCCAGCTCTGGGTCGGGGTGCGTGCACTCATCTTCAGGATCGCGCAGCATGTCGGCCAGGAGCCGTGTCAGTCTGCGTGCCCCGACACCAAGCTTCAACGTCCTTTTGCCTCGGCAACGTCGGCCCTACGAGCTCTGGTAAAGCTGAGAAATCTCGGAGGCAGAGAGAGCGCGATCAAACAGGCGCACCTCATCCATCGACCCAGAGAAGTCCTCCTCGCCGCCGCCCGGCGATGCTCCAATGTGGACCGCGGTGGAGTCTGTCACCATGCCAGACGCACTCGAAGCCATCGAAGCGACCTGTGCGCCGTTCATGTAGAAGTTGATGTTCCCGTAGGTGTGCCCATCGTAGGTCATGGCCACGTACTCCCAGCTGCCGACGGGAACCGTGACGCCCGAATCATCGTTGGCGCTTCCGAAGCCCGCCGCCATGTCGCCATTCATGTTGAGCTTGCTCGCCCAACTGTATTCGCCCGTCAGCGGCCGTGAGTGTGCGTCTCGTCGGCATTGCGTCGCCAGTGGCACAGCGCCTGTGTGCCAATGCGTCTTACCAGGTCGAGGCTGAGCGCAAGGCTTCCCGGACGACAACGGGGAGCCTGGGCTCCCCGTTGTCGTCGTACGGCAGTTGATCGTTGGCTCTGCGCCGTCCCCTACTTCAGGTGGATCACGACGTTGCCGCCGCCCAGCAGCACGCCCGAGAAGCTCTTCATGCCGCCGGTCAGGAAGGACGCCTTGCTGCCGGTGAGCGTCAGCGAGAGCTTGTCGAGGCCCACGCCGGAGCTCTTGCCGGTATCGTAGGCGCTGACCGTGAAGGGCAGCTTGGTCTCGGGGCCGTAGAGCAGGGCGAAGTTGGAGGCCTTGTTGACCTGCAGGGTGGCCGTGCCCGAGAGCGTGGCGCTCAGGGGGTAGGTGCTGCCCGAGAAGCCCAACGCCGTGAGAGCGTTGCTGGTGATGGTAAAGAAGGCCGGCACGCCGTTGTAGGTGCCGCTCCAGACGTAGGCGAACTGGCCCTGGGCCTTACCAGCGCTGTTGTAGAAGGCGTTGAGGCCGAAGAAGCCGCGGCTTAGGGTCGCCGGGTCTGTGATCCAGCCAGCGCCGGTCGCGAACTCGCCCGAGCTCGGGGCGAAGGTGATGGTCGCAGGCTGGGCGTTGGGGGCGCTGTAGTACTGGTTCGCGCCGCCCGAGGATCCGGCGACCAGCTCGGCGAGGACCGTGTAGGAGCCGGTACTCGACGCCTTGAAGGTAGCGCTGGCCGTGCCGATGCCGTCCCCCACGGTGCCGGTGTCGAGCACCTGTGCGTAGATCGTCGTTGAGGTCGAGCCGCCCACCGGGGTGATCGCGAAGGCGATCCACATTTTGGTGATGTCGCCGATCGTCTTGCCGGCACCGGTCTCGGGGTTGAGGCCGATGTAGCCGACCGCGGCGCTATCTATCACGGTGGCCTGGAGGTTCAGAGCGCTGCCGACCGTACCCAGGGTGTCGCCTGTGTAGCTGACCGAGGCGTCTTCGGGGCTCACCACCATTGTCGCGGCTGCCGCTGTGGCGGGGCTTGCGAATTTGGCGTTACTGCTCGTGAAGGTCGCCGTCACCGGGTAGCTGCCCTGCGGGCTTGTGACCGTGTAGTTGTAGCCGGCCACGCCGCTCGAGTTGATCGCCACTGGGCTGCCGACCTTGGTGCCGTTGACCGCGAACTGCACTGTGCCGCTGAGCTGCGAGCCGCCGGCTGCGGCCGGGCTCACCGTGGCCGTGAAGGTCGAGACGTCTGAGTACTGGGCCGGCGTCGACATCAGGGCGACTGCGGTCGGTGCCTTGACGACCGTGAGCGTGCCATTCACATAGCTGATGGCGTAGTTGCCAAGGCCGCTGCCGACGGCGGCGCTGGGGACGATGGAGTAGGTGCCGGGAGCGGCACTCGCGGCGGCTCCGGTGCTCGTTAGGGCGACTGAGCTCACGCTGTCGCTGGCCAGCAGGCCGGAGGTCGCAAAGGCGCTGGTCGTGGGGCTTGTCAGGGTGGCGCCGAAGTTCTTGGTCTGGTTGCCGGCGCTGATCGTGAGCGGCGCCGGCGTGATCGTGCCAGTCGCCGTGCCGGTCGTGACCGTGTAGTTGGCGCCGCCGTTACCGTCGTTGACCGTGGAGCCGGTGACCTTCAGGGTGCTGGCGCTGGAGCCCATGACGTTCGGCGACGCGAAGGCCTGGGTGAGGCCGGTCACAGTGTCTTTGCCCTGCAGGCCGCTCACCGTCGGCGTGCCCCTCGAGGTCGTCGTGCCGTCGTAGGTCTTTGTGCAGGTGACGGCGCTGATCGTGAGCGGCGCCGGGTTGATCGCGCAGATGCCCGGCTTCGGACTCGCCGTGAAGCTGTAGTTGCCAGCGCTCATGCCGCTCACGCTGGTGACGTCGATCGGGTAGCTGCCGACGTTTTCACCGGCGGCCCGGCCGATCGCGGGCGAGCCGCTCACGTTGACCGATTGGGCGGTGTCGCCGTTGGTGAAGCCGCTCAGCGTGTAGCTGAAGGCCGGGTCGCTCTGCCCATAGGTCTTGGCGGCGTCGTTGGCTCTCACCGTGAGGACGGCCTTGGTGATCGTGATGGCGAGGGCCGCGGTGGCGCTGTTGCCGGCGCTATCGGCGACCTCGACCGTGAAGGCGGAGGGGCCGGCGGCCGTCGCTGTGCCGCTGATCGTGCCGCTCGTGGGGTCGAGCGAGAGGCCGGCCGGCAGGGCCCCGGAGGCGATCGACCAGGTGCACGGTCCCACGCAGCCGCTGGCGCCCAGGGTCTGGCTGTAGGGGCTGCCGTAGGTGCCGTCGGGCAGCGGCGAGCTGGTGGTGATGGCGGCCGGAACGAGGCCGACCGCAAAGGGCGAGAGGCTCGAGACGGTGCCGGTGATGGTGTCGTTCATGGTGTCGATGATCGCCGGCGTGACGTTGACCCAGCTCGTGCCATCGAAGTGCAAGAGTTGGGGCGCCCCCTGCGCGGGGAGGTAGGGCACGGTCACCGTGATCGTGCCCGAATACGTGGCGCTGGTCTCGATGTCGTAGTAGAGGCCCGAGACCAGGAAGGGCGTCGGAACGAGCACGGGGTCAGCGGCACTCTCGGTCACGCTCGTGAGGCCGGGCGTGATCACCGAACTGAAGGTGAGCGTCACGCCTCCCGGTAGCACGACCGTCTGGTCGCTGCCGGCCGAGGTGTTGTCCACGGTGAAGGCATCGGCGCTGCTCACCGTGCCGCCGGGGGTGGTGACCGTGATCGGACCGCTGACGGCGCCGGCCGGCACGGTGACCCTGATCTGGGTGCCGCCGCAGCCTTCGCTGAAGGCGGTCGCGGCGACGCCGTTGAAGCTGACCGCCGTGACGCCCTGGAAGTTCGTCCCATACAGGGTCACGCTGGTGCCCACCGGACCCGACTCGGGGCCGAACGAGCTGAACGTCGGGGCGGACACGGTGAAGGGATCGGTGCTGCTCACTGTGCCGCCGGGGGTGGCGACCGTGATCGGACCGCTGACGGCGCCGGCCGGCACGGTGACCCTGATCTGGGTGCCGCCGCAGCCTTCGCTGAAGGCGGTCGCGGCGACGCCGTTGAAGCCGACCGCCGTAACGCCCTGGAAGTTCGTCCCATACAGGGTCACGCTGGTGCCCACCGGACCCGACTCGGGGCTGAAGGAGCTGATCGTCGGGGGCAATGCCGTGACTTCGATCGCGGCGGTCGTGCCGGTGATCGTGGAACCGCAGCCGGTGGCGATGGCGGTGATCGTCTGGGGGCCGGGGGTCCCAAGCGTCACGCCCGAGAAAGTCCACTGGCTCCATCCGGTAGCGGGGTCGGCGCTGAGGGTGCAGTCCGCGGGCAGGACCGCCAACGGGTCGCTCGAGGTGAAGTGCACCGCGCCGCTGTAGCCCAGACACGTGTTGCCGTAGGGATCCTTGGCGACGACGTCGAGAAGGAAGGGCACGTACGAGGTCTCGACGGTCGCGGGGCCAGAGCACGGCACGTATACGGCCAGCTGGCTGGCCGGGGCCGGGTTGACACACGGACTGTTGTAGAAGCCAGAGTCCGAGATCAGGCCATCTGCCACATCGGTGGCGTAAATGTTCGTCTCCCCGCTACACGTTTTGAGCGTCACGCCCGTGAAGGTGTGGACGCCCGCGTCCAGTGATGTGAACGTGTAGTCGTCGGGCAGGACCGCCAGCGGGTCGCTCGAGGTGAAGTGCACTGTGCCGGTATAGGCGGCGTCGACGCCGCTCGAGGCGGCATAGACCGTGACCGTAACGGAAAACGAGTCCCCGGCCGTGATGGGCGCCGTGTAGGACGACGGCCCGCTCAGGGTGAGTATGTCGGACGAGAACGGACCGGGACCATTGGCGCGAGCGTCGCTCGCGCCGATGGTCGCCAGACAGGCCGCCGCGACGATCAACGAAAGGATGAGGAGCGCGGCTCTGCGCATCCAGGTCGCGCGCGCCGGAGGTCCTTCCCGGGTCGCAGTGGACAACGTCGCAGGACGACGGCGGCTGAGCGACATGATCCCCTCCAAGCTCGAGCCGGTCCTCGGGGCCGGCTGCACCAACGACTCCCCGTCAGCTCGAGGTGACCCTACTACCCCTGCTGGCGGATCGACGTCTCCCCTCGACGCAGCCTCACGCAAGCCCGCGCAAGGCCGCTCGTACGCATTACACCCGAATCACTCGCTGGTCAACAGTCACGTACGAATGTTCTGTGAGGCAGGCGTCGTCAGGACAGGCTACGGCGGCGGCGGACAGAGCGGCAGGGCGGCAACCAGCGGGGCCTTCACTGTCGGGAGCGGGTGTTCACTCGGGGGCGGGTGTTCACTCAGAGGCGGGTCTTCTCCCCACCGGGAATTGGGGTGCCCCCAATCTCGGTGCCAGCGCCGGTGTTAGTGTCTCCTCACTAAAAGGAGATCCACGTGGAACAGACCAGGTACACCGAGGCCCAGATCGTCGACATCCTGACCCAGGCCGCCGAGGGTGAGGTGACCGCGGGCGAGGTCTGCCGCATCAACGGCATCTCGGAGCAAACGCTCTACGGCTGGAAGCGTCGCTACGGCGAGATGACGACCTCCGAAGTCAGGCGCCTGCGCGAGCTGGAGGCCGAGAACGCCCGCCTCAAGCGCCTGCTGGCCGAGCGCGACCTGGAGATCGATACACTCCGCGACGTGTTGCGGGGAAAATGATCGGCGCACCGCAGAAGCGGCACACGGTGCGCGTGCTGGCCGCCGCAGGGATTTCGGTGAGACGGGCTTACGGCCTGGTTGGCACATCGCGCTCCCATCTCGCCTACGAGGCTTAACCCACAGACGACGGCGCGCTGCTGGCCGCGATCGCCGAGATCCGCCGCCGTACGCCACCGTCGCCGGCGGCGCAAGATACGCACCGGCGCCGGCATGCCGGTCGCCGCTGCCTACCGCAACCACGTCTGGACCTACGACATCGTCTACGACGCCACATCCTCAGGCCGCACGATGAAGGTGCTTACCGTGGTCGACGAGTTCAGCCGCGTGGCTCTGGCCACCCACGGCGCCTACTCCATCACGGCGCGCACTGTGAAGGCCGTCCTCGCCGACTTGTTCGCAGCCCACGGCGTTCCCGCGGTCATGTGGTCGGACAACGGCGGTGAGTTCATCGCCACCGAGGTGGTCGACTGGCTTGCCGAGAGCGGCACCGACACCTTTCACATCGCCTCTGGCAAGCCCTGGCAGAACGGCTTCGGGGAGTCGTTCAACGCCCGCCTGCGCGACGGCGGCCTAAACAAGCACGAGTTCTGGAGCCTCGCCCACGCCCGCGTGCCGCTCGAACGATTCCGGGTCGAGTACAACACCGAGCACCCGCACAGCTCGCTGGGCTACATGACGCCCGAGCGGTACGCCGCGACCCGCCCCGCCGGCGTCGCCCGACAAGGAGCTGCTACGATGCCAGACAAGCGGAGACACTCACCACCCTTCGGCTGGAACCAGAGACGGGGGCATCCCACCAGAAGGAGCAGTTCATGGAAGCAGGAATAGTCACAGTGGTGGGAGCCTCGGGGACCCTGGGATCGGAGATTGTCCGGGCCCTCCTCAAGAAAGGGGCCCGGGTCAGGGCAATGGTCCGGGCTACCAGCAACCGCACCAAACTCGAATCCCTCGGGGTGACGGATTTTGTGGTGGCCGACCTCATGGACCCCACTTCGCTCCAGCGGGCCCTGACAGCCGAGCCCCGGGCTCAGGCTGTGGTTGCCAGCGCCATTGGCTCCAGCGCCCACACGGCCCGCACGAAGGGAGACAACTCCCGGACGGACAACGAGGGGTATCGAAACCTGGTGGACGCGGCCAGGAATGCTGGCGTTCCCCGAATAGTCCTGATCTCGATTCTCGAATGCGACAAGGCATCCGAGGTGCCCCTTTTCCACAACAAGTTCGTGACCGAGCAATACCTGGCCGAGAGACGCCAGCCGTACCTCGCCCTGCGCGCCGGGGCCTTCCTCGACCGGGCCCGGGACATGGTGGCCCCAAAGGTTCGCAAAGGAGTCTTCCCTGAGATTGTCCCCGGAGTCGCCATGGGCATGATCTACACGCCGGATCTCGCCCGGTATGCGGCCCAGGCCGCCCTCGACGTGCCGGCTTCGGCCCTGAACCAGAGCGTGGATGTGTGCTGGGACGTTCCGGCCACCGGGCCGCTGCTGGCTGCGGCCTTCACCCGGGCCCTGGGCCGACCGGTGGTCGCCAAACCCGCCTTCCCGCCCCTCCTTATCGCCGTGATGCCATTGGTGGCCCGGTTCGTCCCGACCCTCCGGGACATGCTCGCCGTGCTGGCGTGGATACGAAAGGGCGGCTATGTCAGCCGTGATAGCCAAAAGCAGAAGGACCTGTTCGGTGAACCGCCGACGATCGAGGAAGCGGTGGCCCAGTACTGCCGGGACAAGGGTCTGGTCGGGCCAACAGCGTCCTGAAGGCCGCACTCGTCCCCGGCCCGCAAAGGGATAGTCTCTTCTTCGGGCTGAGTCCTCAGGGACTTCCGACTGCCAAGGACGATGCGACCCGTGAATTCCCGTTGCGCGCCGGCTTCAGTGGGGAGCCGACGCGCACGGGCAATCCTGACGCTGCTCGCCGTGTGACAGCCGCCATGGCGCGTGCAAGACTGAAGCCGTGACGCAGGAACCCAGACGAGCCCGCTACGGCGAGGTCTTTGGCATCGCCGAGTTTCGCGCGGTGTTTGCCGCCCACGTCATCTCGATGCTCGGTCAGGTGATCGCCGCGGTCGCCCTCACCGTCCTGGTCTACGAGAAGACGGGCTCGCCGGCCCTTGCCGCACTGACCTTCAGCGCCGCCTTCCTGCCCTATCTTCTCAGCGGCACCCTGTTGTCGTCGGTAGTCGACCGCCTGCCCGCGCGGCAGGTGCTGGTCACCTGCAATCTGGCCAGCGCCCTGGTGGTCGGCTCGATGGCGCTGGTGGCGCTGCCGGTCTGGGCGCTGCTGGGGCTGCTCTTCGTGCTCGGCTTGATCGCTCCGGTCTTCTCCGGAGTGCGCGCCGCGACCCTCACCGACATCCTCGGCGAGGGACCGGCCTTCATTCTGGGGCGCTCGCTGATCCGCCTCGTGGCCCAGGTCAGTCAGGTGGCCGGCAACCTCGCCGGCGGTCTCGTGCTGGTGGCCGTCTCGCCGCGCGCCACCCTGGCTTTTGACGCCGCGGCCTTTGCCTGCTCGGGACTGCTCCTGCGTCTGGGCACCAAGAAGCGGCCGCGACGTGTCGCAGCAAGCGAGCTGTCGCTGCTGCGCGACTCGCTGGCCGGACTGCGCGAGGTGGTCGCCCAGCCGCTGCTCGCCCGTCTCTTCATCTTCGGCTGGCTGCTGCCGGCCTGCACGGCGGCCCCCGAAGCCCTGGCGGCGCCCTACACTCATGAGATCGGCCACGCGGCCGGCGCCGTGGGTCTCTACCTGGCCGGTCTGCCGGCCGGGACTGCTCTCGGCGATCTGTGGGTGGCGCGCGCCGCCTCGGCGCGCACCCAGCGGCGAATCGTGGTCCCCGGCGCCGTGCTGACCTGCCTGCCGCTGCTGGCCTTCGTCTGGCAGCCCGGGCTGGCCGGCGCCGTGGCCCTGCTCTTTGTCGCCGGCCTGGGCTGCGCCTACATGCCGGGCTTCGACCAGACCCTCCTGGCGGCCAGCGACGAGGGGCTGCGCGGCCGCACACTGGCGACCCAGACGGCCGGCCTGATGTTCGCCCAGGGGGTCGGTTTCGCCGCCTGTGGGCTGGCAGTGGTGGCGATCTGGCGGCCGCGGCACTCCAGCGCCACAGAGATCGGTACCGTGGCTTAGAGACGTTACTCCTCGCGCACTAAAGTAGTTCGTCCGGCGCCACTCCTGGTCGGCGGTCAGCAGCGCCGCCTTGCCGACCTCTTTGAGATACATGCGGACCGGATCGTTGGTGGAGGTCCTGGTAACGGGTCTGCCGACAGAGCCGCGTGCCACCCCACCTGCGATCAACAGCTCTTAACGCAGCTTCAGGATCTGGGCACGTCTTGCCCAACCCCTTGCAGTCCGCTCGAAGTTGTGAGGAACAGCTCCTCGCCGACGTCAAGGCACGTCGACAATGTCCACGGTCGGCGTGTCGGCGAGAAGATTCTTCGTATACTCGGCTTGCGGATTGTCGAGCACTTCATCCACGCAGCCATATTCAACTAGCTCGCCGCGGTTCATGACGGCTACTGTGTCGGCCAGACTGCGTACCAGGGGCAGGTGGTGGGTCACAAAGATCATCGCCACGCCCAAGTCACGAACGAGCTTGCTCAGAAGTTCAACGATGGATGCCTGCACCAAGACGTCCAGCGACGACGTCACCTCATCGCAGATAAGCACTCTTGGCTCTGCCAGAAGTGCTCTCGCGATGGCGACGCGCTGCCTCTCACCACCACTTAGCTGGTCGGGGTACACCGAGAGCAAGGACCCGTCCAGCGAGACTCTCTCCAGAGCCTCGATCATGCGGGTTTCTCTCTCGTTTCGGTTCAGCTCAAAGAACATCTTCAGCGGCAATGAGAGGATCTGGGCGATCGATTTGCGCGGATTCAGTGATGCGTAGGGGCTCTGGAAGATGTACTGGATCGCCTGCCGGTCGCTCTTCGGCCGCTCCCGGGAGTTGCGCTTGAGCTCGTGGCCGTCGAGCTTGATGCTGCCAGCAATCCTGCCGGAGTGGATGCCGCTAATGCAGCGCGCCAAGGTCGTCTTACCGCTTCCGGACTCCCCCACAAGCGCAAGGCAGCGGCCCGAATCCACCGACATGTTGATGCCGTGAATAACGTCGTTGTCCCCGTACGAGCACCTCACGTCAGCCACAGTGATGACGGCGCCCTCCCCGTCTGTGTCCTCGGTGCGTAACCGTGACGCGAATTCGGTGTCGGCGGGCTCCGCGACTACCTCACGCCAGCGCCAACAGCGAACGCGATGGTTTTCGTCCGGTCCATCGTCTGGCGGAAACTCCGCGCGACACTCGCTGATCGCGAGCTTGCAGCGCGGAGCAAAGCGGCAGCCCTGCGGCCGATGACCGGGCCCCGGAGCCCGACCGAGCGTGCCGCGCAGGGTGTGCTTCCCGCTGAGGTCTGGGACAGAGATCAACAGCCGACGAGTATAGGGATGCGAGGCACTGCGGAACAGAGTCTCCGTGGGACCGACCTCCACGATTCGCCCGGCGTACATCACGGCGATGTGGTCCGCTACGTTGGCCACCACAGCGAGGTCGTGAGTGACGTAGAGCGCCGCCACTCCGTACATTCTGGTCAGGTCCTTGACGGTGCGCAGCACATGCGCTTGCGTAGTCACATCGAGGCCGGTCGTGGGCTCGTCGAGGACGATCATCGCCGGTCGGCAGGCGAAAGCCATGCCAACCGCCACGCGCTGCTGCTGACCTCCCGAAAGCTGGTGCGGATACCGCCTGAGAAAATCCCTTCCGCTTGGCAGGAGGACTTCGTCCATCATCTCCGCGACGCGCGCCTCACGCTCCTCGTTCGACGTGCCGAAGCCGTGGGTCACGAGGATCTCCATGAGCTGCGTGCGAATTCGCAGGGCGGGGTTCAGCGACATCGACGGGTCTTGCGGCACGTAGGAGATAAGCCGCCCGCGAATGCTGCGCAGCGTCTTGGCGTCCATCGCAAAGACGTCACGCCCATCGATCGTTATCCGGCCACCACCCAGTACGGCGCCGTGACGCTCGAACATAAGCAGTGCCGTCGCCACGGTGGTCTTGCCCGAGCCCGACTCGCCGACAAGTCCAAGGATCTCGCCCCCGCGGATGGTGAATGCCACCTCGTCTGCGATGTCGACTCCCGAGCCCTCGAGCTCGATGCTCAGCCCCTCGACCGTGAGCACGACGTCGCTCACTGGTTCGCCATCTTTCGGTCCAGACCGATGATGGCCCGTGACATCCCATCGGAGACGAGATTCGCCCCGATCGTCGCGATCGCGATCATGAGGATGGGCGCCAGCAGTGCGTAAGGCTGGGCGGAGATTCCGATGCGGTTCTCGTTTATCATCAGGCCCCAGTCAGCCAAGGGCGGCTGCAAGCCAAAACCCAGAAAGCTCAACGCCGCGATGATGCTGATGGAATAGGCGAAACGGATACCGGAGTCGACGAGTACCGGAGTGGTGATGTTGGGCAGAATCTCCGACCACATGATCGACAGTTTGGGCATCCCCAGTGCCTCTGCAGCCTTGACGAAGTCGAGATTCACGATCCGCAAAGCCACACCCCGCGAGACGCGCGCGACTGCCGGTATGTGAGTGAATCCGACGGCCACCACGATGAGCCACGGGTTCGGGCCGGCCACGGAAACGATCAGCAGCGCGAAAATGATGGCCGGAAAAGCGAGGACCACGTCCAGAAGCCGCATGACCGTTTCGTCGACACCACGCCTGCTATAGGCCGCAATCAGGCCCAAAAGAAGCCCGAAGAACTCGCCGATGAAGGTAGCCACCAGCGCCAGAACGAGCGTGGTGCGACCGCCGTACAATACCCTCGAGAGAACGTCGCGGCCCAGGTAGTCCGTTCCAAGGGTGGCGACTCTCGAGGGTAGCTGGAAGCTCGCGCCGACGAATTCGGTTGGTGAGTGGGGCGCCAGCATGGGTCCGAAGATCGCAATCACAAAGACGAAAACAAGAAAGGCGACACCGATCTTCGTGCGCCGCAACTTCCAGGCCGCTTTGGGCGTCTGGAGCCACTCACGCTGGCGGCGCGCAACCGGCAAGTCGGGGGTCTCGGCCTGCTCGGGGTCGACCTGCTCGGTTTGACTGGGGGATGTCAACGCAGCCCCGTCCGCAGCCGAGGAGTCACCAGAATCGTGATGATGTCGGCAGCCAGGTTCAGGAGTACGTACACCGACGCCAGGATCAGTGTGATCGCCTGGATGGTGGGGATGTCTCGCTCGGTGATGGCGCTGATCAGGGCACTGCCGATGCCTGGATATGCGAAGACGTACTCGACGGCAACGATGCCACCGGCCAGCCATGCAAGCTGCATGGCTGTCCCCTGAACAGCCGGCACGATGGCGTTGGGCACGGCGTGCCGCCAGATGACGATGCGTTCAGGAAGACCCTTGAGGCGAGCCATCGAGATGTACTCGCTCTCGAGGATCTCGATCGTGTAGGCGCGCATCATGCGCGTGATGTAGGGAAAGACAGCGAGCGTAAGGGTGAGCACCGGGAGCACCAGTTCGTCGAGCTGCCGGTAGACTGGGACGCTTGGATTGGGCCGCGCGATCGGCGGAAACAGGTGCAGCACCTCGGTCGAGAGAATGATGATCACCAGAATGCCGATCACGAACTCGGGCAGCGCCGCAAGCGCAACCGTGCTGGTGGTGACGGCACGATCCAGCCGTCCATCGCGTCTGAGTGCGGCATATGTGCCAAGACCGATCGAGAGTGGCACGCTGACAAGGGCGGCCAACACCACCAGTACGGTTGAGTTGTAGAGAGGCTGGCCGATGACCTGACTCACCGGCTGGTCCATCCCGACGAACGACCGCCCCAGGTTGCCCGAAACGAAATGGGACACCCAAATCGCATACTGCCTTGCCACGG
>Ga0182014_10002410_pt1 | contig 23626 bp, 21 predicted proteins | sample 612S2DmetaG_FD_120489 | JGI IMG/M metagenome (GOLD analysis project Ga0182014, IMG submission 120489) | Permafrost microbial communities from Stordalen Mire, Sweden - 612S2D metaG | ecosystem: Environmental > Terrestrial > Soil > Wetlands > Permafrost | place: Sweden: Stordalen | collected...
CGCGCAGCAAGGCGCGCAAGCTGTCCGGGCTGGATCTGGCCGAGGCGCGGCTTGCGTCCGGCGATGTGGCCACCGCCAGCTCCATGGCGCGTCAAGCGCTTATCGTGCACTCCGATACCCTGGATGCGACCGCGGACGGCGCCCGCGCCAACTTTATCCTGGCCAGGGCCTCGATTCTTACCGGGCACCCGGAGCAGGCCATCGACGGATTCCAGAAGACGCTGGCCACCAGCAAGGACCCCCGTCTGCTGGCCTGGTCGCATATCTACCTGGGCCGCATGCTGGACCTGGACTGCAAGCGCGATCAGGCTCTGGCCGAGTACCAGGAGGCGTTGAAGGTGCGCGACGGGCAGCAGGATACCCGTTTGGCCGCCGAGCGCGGCGCCAAGGCGGCTTACGCCATCAACGGCCACAGTTGCGAGGAGGACGACGGCGACGAGGCCCCGGCCGCTGGAGCGCCCAAGCCGACGGGCGGCAAGCCGGGAGCCGGCGCTTCCGGCCAGAATGGGACTGGAAAGCCGCAATAATCCTCGGCAGGCGATCGCCGCGGCTCCCCTTGGCGTCTAAATTGGTAGATGGGGGATGGTTTTCCGGCCGGAATCGGAGGCTGCGGCCTTTGCTCAGAAACTGTCAAGGGAATGGACCCGATCGAGGCGCGTGTGGAGGCAGAGCTGGCGGAATTGGAAGGCGCACTGGGGCATCGGTTTGCGCGGCCCGGGCTGCTGCGGCGTGCGCTGACCCATCGGTCCCTGGCGAACGAGCGGGCGATCAGCGAGTTGGCTCTGGAGAGCAGCGCGGAGGATGCACAGGAAGCGGGCGACAACGAACGGCTGGAGTTTTTGGGCGACGCGGTGCTGGGGCTGGTGGTGGCTGAAGCACTTTTTCTGCTGCATCCGGAGTGGCAGGAGGGCGAGCTGACCAGGGTCCGCTCCCAGTTGGTCAGCCGCCAGCACATGGCGGAGGTGGCCGCTGCCATCGATCTTGGCAAGTATCTGCTGCTCAGCCACGGCGAAGACAAGAGCGGCCTGCGGCGCAAAAGCACCGTGCTTTCGAATACCATGGAAGCGGTGCTGGCCGCGCTTTTTCTAGACGGCGGGCTGGAGCCGGTGAAAGCCGTTGTTCGCCGCTGGGTGATGGGCGAGGCGGCTGAAGAGCTGGCCCGGGAGTTGCGCTCCGGGGCCGCGCTGGGGAACTTCAAGTCGGCGCTGCAGGAGCAGTTGCAGGCGGCGCACGCCGGAACGCCTGTCTACCGGGTCAAAAGCGAAAGCGGACCCGACCATCGCAAGCGCTTTCTCGTCGAGGTGCGGCTCAAGTCCGACGAATCTTTGCCCGGCAAGCCGCTGGCTCGCGGTACGGGAAGCACCAAGAAGCACGCCGAACAGGATGCCGCGCGGCGAGCTCTCGAGCGGCTGACGAAAGCCGCGGCAACGACCGGCGCACCGGAGTCCGAAGAGCCGGGAGCCGGACAGGAGGAGAGATCGGCGCAATGAATACCACTACCCAGGGGCCCGGCCCGCGTTCGCTGTGGCTCTCGCGGTTGCGGTTCCATCTGCCCACGGTGCCCGAGGCCCTGGCCTCGCTGCTCAGGACGGTGGTGGTGGCGCTGTTTCTGCTCACTTTTGTGCTCCAGCCCTATCTGATCCCTTCTGAAAGCATGGAACACACCCTGCTGGTGGGCGATTTTCTGCTGGTCAACAAGCAGGTCTATGCGCCATCCGGCAAGCTGGCTCGCTGGCTGCTGCCTTATCGCCAGGTGGCGCGCGAAGACATCGTCATTTTCCACCCTCCCGAGGAGCCGGGCCACTTTTACGTCAAGCGCGTAGTGGGCATTCCCGGCGACCGGCTGCGCATTGCAGAGGGCCGGGTGACAGTCAATGGCGCCCCTCTCGACGAACCCTACGCGGCCTTTGAGCCCGCGGCCCGCAATCCCTTCCGCGACGATTTCCCCGCCAAGGTCTATACCGACCCCAATGTCGATCCCGTCTGGTGGCGGCAGATGCAGAGCCTGGTCCGCGATGGCCAGCTTGTGGTGCCTCAGGACGAGTATTTCGTGCTGGGCGACAACCGCAACTACAGCAAGGATTCCCGTTTCTGGGGCTTTGTTTCGCGGCGGCAGATCGTGGCCCGTCCGCTGGTGATCTACTTCTCGGTTGCCCGGCCCTCCTCCACCGATGTGCAACAGGCCGCGGATGATAGACTCGGACACGACAGGGAACTGTCAGCCAGGCTCACGGGGTTTGCGCGATGGAAGCGCATCTTCCACGTGGTGCACTAGGGAACAGTGGTCAGTGATCAGTGAACAGTGGTCAGTGAGAGACCTGGACTACTGTCCGACCAGTGACAAAGAGCGACAGGATGACGAAGAAAAAAACGCCCGCCCCCAAGACGCCGTCCGAAGCCCAGCCAACTGCCGAGCCCGTTGAAAAGCAGGTGGAAGAGACGCCCTTTGAGGCGCTGGCCAGCATCTGTTCGGTACTGGTGGTGGGCCTGTTTATCCTCACATTTCTGGGGCAGAACTTCGTCATTCCTTCCGGATCGATGGAGAAGACCCTGCTGGTGGGCGATCACCTGGTGGTGGACCGCATCACCCTTGCCCCGCCGGCCAAGTGGATGCCGCTGGTTCACTATCGCGAGCCCCGGCGCGGCGACATTGTGGTCTTCATCAAGCCCGGAGAGCTGGACGCCGACGGAAAGCCGACGGTCATGTTCCTGGTCAAGCGGTTGATCGGCGTTCCCGGCGACCACATTCACCTGCACAGCGGCATTGTGTACATCAACGGCGTGGCCCAGGACCCGCCCAAGGAGGGAGAGATTTCTCCCGCCCGCGACCGGGAATTCCTTGATGAGTACCCGTCCATTCCGCCATCGCCGGAGATGGGCGCCACCGAGGGCTGGAGCGTGGAATTTCCCTCGCACATCGTGGACGGCGACCTGGTGGTTCCTGCGGGAAAATACTTCATGATGGGTGACCACCGGCACAACAGCCTCGACTCGCGCTACTGGGGCTTTGTTCCCCGGGAAAACATCGTGGGCCGGCCGCTTTTCAATTACTGGTCGTTTGTCACTCCGGATGACCAGTATGATCAGCCCGGAATCGGCAACACCGTGGCCTGGATGGGCCACGTGGCGTTGCACTTTTTTACTGAAACGCGCTGGAAGCGGACCCTTCATGCGGTGCGGTGACAAGAGAAGGGATCAGGGGTCAGGGGTCAGTCAACGGCTGCTACTGATCGCTGATCACTCATCGCTGACACGAATACTGACCCCTGCCCCCTGAAAAGACCATGACGGAAGAAACGCAAGGCGGCCGACGAAAGCGCAGGCGGATTTGGCTGGCCCTGGCAGTGTTGCTGGCGCTGGTGGCAGTGCTGATTGTGCCCCCGCTGGTGAGCGCCAGCCGCTACAAGAGCCGCATTACCCAACTGATTTCAGCTTCGCTGGGACGGCCGGTACGGCTTTCCTCGGTGGAAGTGCGTCTGCTGCCCCGGCCGGGCTTTGTGCTGACCGATCTGACGGTGGACGAAGATCCCGCGTATGGCGCCGAGCCGGTGCTCCACGCCAACACGGTCACGGCTTCCATCCGGCTACTCTCGCTGTGGCGCGGGCGGCTTGAGATTGGCGCCGTCAGCGTGGACGAAGCCAGCCTGAACCTGGTGCGAACCTCGGCGGGCCGTTGGAATCTCGATCCGCTGTTGCGCACCGCGGCCGCCAAGGTCCAACCGGAGCAGGGCGGAGCCGGGCCGCGCCGGCAGGTCAGCCTGCCCTACTTTGAGGCCACCAACTCCCGCATCAACATCAAGAACGGCGCGGAAAAGCTGCCCTTTTCGCTGGTCGGCGCGGAAATTTCGTTCTGGCAGGACAACCCCGGCGACTGGCGCGTCCGGCTGCGCGGCCAGCCCGCCCGCACCGACCTAAGCCTGGATCTGGCCGACACGGGTACGGGTATCGTGCGGCTGGAGGCGAGCCTGCACCAGGCGGCCCAGTTGCGGCTGGTCCCTATTCACCTCGATCTCGAATGGCGCGAAGCCCAGCTAGGGCAGCTCACCCGGCTGGTGGTGGGGTCCGACGTCGGCTGGCGCGGCGACCTGACCGGCGAACTGCATCTGGACGGCACCGCGGAAGCGGCCCAGGTCAAGACACGGCTGCGGGCCACCGGCGTCCACCGCGCCGAGTTTGCTCCGGCCGCCCCCATGGATTTCGATGCCAATTGCGGATTTGTCTCCCACTTTTCCAGTTGGGCCATCGACAAGCTGGTCTGCGATTCGCCCCTGGGCAACGGCCGCATTCGTCTCTCCGGCGATCTGCCGGGTGACGGCGGACAGCCGCGCTTCTCGGTCGAGCTGGACCACATTCCGGTTGCCGCCGGCCTGGACGCTCTGCGCACGGTCCGGAACGACCTTGGTCCCGGCCTGGAGGCCAGGGGATCGGCCAGCGGCAAAATCACGTACGCCCCGGCGGGCGTGGACCAGGCAGCTCTGGAAACGCCGGCACACGCCGGCAAATCACACCACGCCAAAACCCGTCCCGCCGTGAAGGGGCCTCTGACCGGCAGCATTGCGGTCGAGGGATTTCAACTGAGCGGGGACGGGCTGAGCACGCCCCTCCAGGCGCCCAGGTTGCTGCTGGAGCCGGTCGCGGCCCCCGGGAACCAGCCGCAGGCGCTGGCCGCAACCGTGGCTGTTCCATCCGGGGGGGTGGGCCCGCTCACGATCACTGCCCGGCTGGCGCTGGCCGGCTACCAGTTGACGGTGCATGGACAGGCCTCAATCGCCCGGGCCAGGGAGCTGGCGCGCGTGGCCGGCTTCAAGGACGTCTCGGCCCTGGAGGCGCTGGCCGGAGACCCCATCGCCATGGACCTGAGCGCGGAGGGCCCGTGGATGCCGGCGCCGCGCCTGGCATTCGGCGATACATTGCCCGGCGCCGCAACAGTGCCGGCAGCCTCCACGGCGGTGGTGGCTACCGATGCCGACAGCCTTACCGGGACCGTGACCGTGCGCAACGCCAACTGGAAGGCCGATTACCTGGCCAACCACGTCGAGATTTCGCAGGCCACGCTCCATCTGGAGCCGGGCAGCATTCGCTGGGACCCGGTGGCCTTCTCGTACGGCCCGGTGAAGGGGACGGCCAGTCTGAGCTTGCCCGTCCACTGCGCAGCTCCGGAGCCCTGCCCGGCGCACTTCCAGATCCAGTTCGGCGATCTCGACGCTGCCACCTTCCAGGCCGCATTTCTAGGCGCCCATGAAAAGGGCACCTTGCTTTCCACGCTGATCGACCGTCTGAGGCCTACAGCCGCACCCGCATGGCCGCGGCTGGAAGGGACGGTGAAGGCCGATTCGCTCATCCTGGGGCCGGTTACGCTTCGCGAGGCGACCGCCAATCTGCGCATTCTCGAAAGCGGCGCCGAGATCACCAGCCTCGATGCCGGCCTGCTCGGCGGGCGGGTTCATGGGAGTGGCGCGTTCCACACCGCCGGGTCCGCCCAGGACAAGCCCACCTACGCGCTCGACGCCCAGTTCGAGAAGCTCACCCCGCAGGCTCTGGGGCAACTGCTGGAGCAGCGCTGGTCCGGCGGCGTCTTCGACGGGAACGGCAAGATCGAGCTTTCCGGCTTCACTGGCCAGGACCTGGCAGCGTCCGCCAAGGGCTCAGTCCATTTTGAGTGGCGGCACGGCGCGCTGAGGGCAGGGCCGGGACCTGGAGCAGTCCCGCCGGTCCTGGCGCGGTTCGACCGTTGGACCGCCGACGCGAACATCGCCGGCGGAGCCGTGACGCTGAAGCAGAATCAGGTGCAGCGCGGCGCCCGCACCGCGGAAGTCCAGGCCGCGGTGACCCTCTCCGACCCACCCAAGGTCGCTTTTGTAGCACCCAAGGAGACCAGGGCCAAGCGGTAGCCTGTGGCAATACCCCAATCTGTCTCCCTTTACAATGGAGGCATGGTTTCCTCCGCCGCATCTTCCCCGGTTCAGATTCGCTGCCAGGGCGTGCTGTTCGATATGGACGGCATTCTCATTTCGTCGATCGCCTCGGTGGAGCGCAGTTGGACGAAATGGTCGCTGATGCGCGGCGTGGACCCGGTCCATGCCTGCCGCACTGCCCACGGCTGCCGGGCCATCGAGACCGTGGCCATCCTGCGCCCTGACCTGGATTGCGTGGCGGAGCTGAAGGTGATCGAGGACATCGAACTCGCGGACGGGGAGGGGCTGGCCGTGCTGCCCGGCGTGCTGAAGTTGCTGGCGGCGCTGCCCAGAAACCGCTGGACGGTGGTGACCAGCGCCACCGAGCGGCTGGCGCGTGTGAGGCTGGCCACTGCCGGCATTCCGGTTCCGGAGCGGCTCATCACGGCCGATCAGGTGACCCAGGGCAAGCCCGATCCGCAGGCGTTTCTGGCCGGGGCGGCGCTGCTGGGGTTTGCTCCGGAACAGTGTGTGGTTTTCGAGGACTCGGCCTCGGGCGCCAAGGCCGGCCAGGCGGCGGGCTGCACGGTGGTGGCCACCACATTCTCGCATTCGATCGCTTCGCTGGAGGCCGCCCACTACCTGGTCGAGGATGTGACCGGGGTCAGCGTGGAGAAGCTCGACGGCGACGAGGGCCTGGTGCTTACGCTGACGCCGCTCAAGGGGTAGCGCGGCGTCCACGATTCACCTGCCATCTACAGCGCGCCGGGCTTCCCGGCACATCACGCCGCGGTCCGCTTACTCGTCGGCCTCGATGCGGCGGCCGTGCGTGTCCTGGAGGGGACGGGAGTTGACCTTGTAGAGGGCCGCGAACGCGCGCCACTGGTCGCGGCTGACGCTCAGATCCTCTTCGAAGACAAACCAGCGCACGCCTTCGGTGCAGGGCGGAGCGGTCAGGGAGCCGGTGTAGGTCCAGTAGCCGCGGTCGGCGGGCAGCAGGCCGCCGGGGTTCACCATGTCGGTGATTTTCGCGGTCGTGCCGGCAGTCTTGGGCAGGTGCTGCCAGAGCGTGGCCAGAGTGGCGTTGGGCCTGCCCAGGTCCTCGCTGAGGCGCACGGCGATGACCGCCAGCTTGCCGTCGGCGCTCTTGTGCAGCAGGTGGACGTCCATGTCGGAGAGCTTGCCCTTGACCGACTCCTCGCCGGGATGGTGGAAGTGGAACTGGACCAGGTCGTAGCGGACGCCGCCGGCCACGATGTAGCTGCCTGGATCGACGTGGACGATGACGGTATGTCCGTTGTTCTCCAGGGTGACCGGCCCGGCGACGTAATGGAACTCGATGGGCTTGAGGGCCTTGTTGAGATGCGCGCCGCGAATGTCGATGGGCGATTGCTCGTGGCCCTTGGAACAGGCCTTGTACGCAGGGTCCAGCTTGCCCCACTCCAGCGGCCCGGTCTTTCCCTCGTAGGTCCAGTTGGCCGTCTGGGGAGCAGTGGTTTGCGCGGCGGCCAGAGTGGCCATGGCAAGGACAAGGACGGCAAGTGCAGGAAAACGCATCGGTATCTCCTCGATCGAGAGCGGGAATGTTGCCCTGAAGGATTCTATTCGATGGACGCAGTGGAGTGAAAAAGGAATGGTGGATCGAGCGGAGGGGCCTGAGGAGCGCGGCGGGGGGAAGAGGATGCTCGACGGTGATTGTTTTTGGGCCAAAATCGGGCAAAAAGGCTGGATTTTGAGGCAAAAAGAGGCGATTTCAAGGGGTTTGTGTTTACTAATCAGTACCTGGGGTGATCTTAATAACTCGTTTATTTTGTTATACTTGATCGAAATATCGGGGTGGAAAAAGGGGCAAAAAACGGTAGGGGGGGTGGGGGGGTACGGTTTTTGGAGCCGGATACAGGCCGGGCCCACCCCGGACAAATTGCGCCGCGGGCACGGCGGCGGGGCGATCTGGCAGAGGCTGGGCATACGGTTATTGTGCGCCGGCGGATGGTATTGATCCGCAAATCGGGGTGGTGGGTGACCGTGGTTTCGTCTCAGGGGTGTGTCGAATAGAACAGCCCGCGGTGGAAGTGAAAGCTACCCGAAACCATCCCTCAGTGGCGAAAGCCCGCCGTTTGTAATCAGGCATTTGCGGCACGCGACCCATAGGGTACCCCGGTCGTGCCCTTTCAAAGCACGACTTTTACCACAGGCTGATAGGCCACCCCGACCCTGCCCTTTCAAGGCAACGAGTTCTTCCGCAGCCTGTAAAGCCCAACTGAGGCATCCTACCCCGGCCTCCGCGTGCTTTGAGCGCTCGAAGTTGGCGTGGTCGCCCGAGTGGCAGGTCAAGCAGGTTTCATCCGCCTGCGCCGTGGAGAGATTCTCAAACCGCCGGATCTTGGTTACGTCGCCGCCGCCGTCCACATGCGCTTTGCCGGGGCCGTGGCACCCCTCGCAACTGATGCCCTTGCCGCCGTGTTCCAGGGAAAGGCGTGCGTGAGGATTGGAGGAGAATTTCCTCGCGGCCTCCTCGTGGCACGTGGCGCAGGTCTCCGAACCAACGTAATCAGTCGAGCTTGCCTGCGCGGTTTCATCGGGAGTCCCGGCCTGGCGCTGATGGGAGGTCGATTGACCCACGCCTGGCCTGACAATAAAGAAGGACAATAGGCCGAGACACACGCAAAGAAGACCGCGCCGCATACGCATTTACCCCTCAGAGGGGCTGATGGTACAAAACGCGCCTCGGCAAAGATGGCCAGTTTTGACCACGCGGGAGAGTGCCGGCGGGCGGCCCACGCTGAAAGGCCTCAATCAAACCAAAGCACGAGTGCGCCGCAGGTCTCGATCACAAGCATGGGATTAGTCCAGCCGCGCAGTGAGGCTGACCATGAAGCCCTTGCCAGCGGCGGGTCGGCTCGAAGCCGCGCATATAGCGGGACACAGGGATTGGCGGAGAGATCGCGCTGGAATCAAACGATTTATCCGTGCCGCGGGCGGCCGGCACGACCGATTCCCGCGCCCATCTTCATTGACCCCTTATAAGAACTCTGCCAAGATATGCCTACGATCCGGCATGGTTGCGGCATTTGCGCCCCACTCCCACAAGCCGGGTTCCGGGAGATCCCGGGCTGCATGGTTCGATCAGGGCTGCGAAGTCCATTGAGATCCGATCTGCAGTTCAGCTTTTGCCTTCACCGGAGAGGAGGGGTCGTGTCGAATCAGCACGAAAGCTCCAGCCCGGAACGTGCGATGCAATCGGGGAGCCGCGCGAACTCGGCCCTGATCGGGATGTACGAGATATCGAAAGTGCTGACGCGTCCGGCGCGCCTGGAGATGGCCCTGTCGGGAGTCATCAATCTTCTGGCCAGTTTTCTCGACATGAACAACGGCTTGATAGCGCTGCTTGACGAGCGCGGCGAGACTTCCACGGTGGTTGGAGCCGGCTGGAGCGAGGCTTCGGCGAAGGAGCATTTTGAGCGCCTTCCCGAGCAGGCAGTGGGGCAGATTGTCGTTTCCGGCATGCCCTTGGTGGTGCGCAATATCGCCGAGAGCCCGCTGTTCTCCGGTTGGAGCGAGTTGAAGTCCGGGGCGGCGTCGATGCAGACCTCATTTGTCGGGGTTCCGATCAAAGGGGAAAGCCGAACCATCGGCACCATCATGATTGAGCGGCTGGATGGAAACTCATCGCCGCATACGCTGGACGAAGACGTGCGCTTTTTGACCATGATCGCCAGCCTTGTGGCGCAGGCCGCAGCGCTGAAGACCATGGTGGCCAAGGATCGGGAACGTTTGATGTCGGAACGCCACCGCCTGGAGAAAGAGCTGGAGGAGCGCAGCGAAACCGGCCATGAAGGAATCGACTGGATCATCGGCGAGAGCGCGGCCATTCGCGAGGTGATCGGAAAGATACAACAGGTTGCGCGCGTGAACCTGCCGGTGCTTCTGTGCGGCGAATCGGGCACGGGCAAGGAGTTGTTTGCGCGCGCCATTCACGAGTACTCGCCGCGCAATCAGAAGCCTTACATCCGCCTCAATTGCGCGGCGCTCTCGGAGACCGTGCTGGAGTCGGAACTGTTCGGCCACGAGCGGGGATCGTTCACCGGCGCGCTGGGATTGCGCAAGGGGCGATTCGAGCTGGCCGACGGAGGCACGCTTTTTCTGGATGAGATCGGGGAGATATCGGGAGCGTTTCAGGCCAAGCTTCTGCGCGTCCTGCAGGAAGGCGAGTTCGAGCGGCTGGGCGGCAACCACACCATCAAGGTGGACGTTCGGCTGGTGGCCGCCACCAACCGCAATTTGGAAGCCGCTGTGCTGGCCGGGCATTTCCGCTCCGACCTTTACTATCGCATCAGCGTGGTTCCCATCTTCCTGCCTCCGTTGCGGGAGCGGCGGGAGGATGTGGACAAACTGGCGATCGAGTTTCTTCGCCGCTTCAACAAGGAGCATGGCGTCTCGCTGACGCTTTCAAAGCGCGCCATGGATGTGTTGCGGGCGTGCGATTTCCCCGGCAACGTGCGAGAACTGGAAAGCTGCGTGAAGCGCACCGCCGCGCTTGCCAAAGGCTCGGTGATTGTTGTGGAGGATTTTTCGTGCAGCAACGATAGCTGTCTTTCGGTTGTGCTGGGCAAGTCGATGAGCGAATCCGGGCAACAGAATTCCGCCCATGGCCCGCTTCCGATTGTCTCCCCTGTCGCGGAGCGGTCGTGGCCGGTGCGCAGAACGCACGAGCCGGCAAGCGCCGCGGCCGAAGCGCGCGCGGAGGATCGGAGCGATGGCGGCCGCGGACCGGGCGAGGGAGAGAATCCCGATGAACGCCAGCGGCTGATCGACGCCATGGAACGATCCGGATGGGTTCAGGCCAAAGCAGCGCGCTTTCTGCGCCTGACGCCTCGCCAGATGGGCTACGCGCTGCGCAAGCATAACGTGGAGATCAAGCGTTTCTGAGCCTTTCCCGCCTTCACGCGCCTTCCTTTTCCGAAGCAAGCACTTTGCGTTTCACGCGCCAGCCGGTTGAACGCGGCGTTGGCCGTTTTGCGACAAAATCGCCGGCTCCCGAAGGGGTGTGTCGCGATTGCGACATAGGGAACTTCGAGCATACTCCTCCTGCTATCAACAACTTCCACTTTGGCGATCCAGGTGCAAGAGTTCCGGTCAACACCCGCAGTCTGGGGGCCGGGAATACCTGGGGGGGATGCGATGGAGCTTGCCAATGGGAAGGTCGTCCCACAGTTGCGGGTGATGCAGCCGGCTGCGCCGCCGAATGCGGGACAGGGCTGTGGCTCAAAAGGCGGAAGCGGCAAGCAGGGATGCGGATCGGCCGCCGGACAAGGCGATCTGACGGCGGAGATTTGGGACAAAGTCAAGAACCATCCCTGCTATAGCGAGGAAGCGCACCACCACTTTGCGCGCATGCATGTGGCGGTTGCGCCGGCCTGCAACATTCAGTGCAACTACTGCAACCGAAAGTACGACTGCTCAAACGAATCCCGGCCCGGCGTGGTGAGCGAGCGGCTGACGCCGGAGCAGGCGGCCAGAAAGGCGCTGGCCGTGGCTTCGGCGATTCCGCAGATGACGGTGCTGGGCATCGCCGGTCCCGGAGACCCGCTGGCCAATCCCGAGAGGACCTTCAAGACGTTCGAGATGGTGGCGCGGGCCGCCGCCGACATCAAGCTCTGCCTTTCCACCAACGGCCTGATGCTGCCCGACTATGTAGACCGGATCGAGGCGCTCAACATCGACCACGTGACGATCACCATCAACATGATCGATGCCGCGGTGGGCGCGAAGATCTACCCCTGGATCTACTTCGAGAAGAAACGCTACACGGGCGTGGAGGCCGCGCGGATTCTGAGCGAGCGGCAACTGCTGGGGCTGGAGATGCTGACCGCGCGCGGCATTCTCTGCAAGGTCAACTCGGTGATGATTCCCGGCATCAACGACCGGCACTTGATTGCGGTTAACAAGGCGGTGAAGGCGCGCGGCGCATTTCTGCACAACATCATGCCGCTGATCTCGGCGCCGGAACACGGAACCGTCTTCGGGCTTGCCGGGCAGCCTGGGCCCACCGCGCAGGAACTGAAGGGATTGCAGGACTCCTGCGAGGGCGAACTGAACATGATGCGCCATTGCCGGCAGTGTCGCGCGGATGCGGTTGGCTTGCTGGGCGAGGATCGCAGCGCGGAGTTCACCACAGAAAAAGTCATGAAGATGGATGTGAACTACGATCCGCAACGCCGCCGAGCCTACCAGGAGAAGGTGGAACTGCAACGCGACGCCGTGGTTGCCGCCAGAAATGCGGAACTGAAGACGCTGGCGGGCAAGCACAGCGGCATCTCGATTCTGATCGCGGTTGCCACCAAGGGCGGGGGCCGCATCAATGAGCATTTTGGCCACGCCAGGGAGTTCCAGGTCTACGAGGTGAGCACAGAAGGGGCGAAGTTTGTGGGGCACCGCAGAGTGGACAACTACTGCCAGGGCGGATATGCGGAAGAGGACAGCCTGGAGACGGTGGTCCGCGCCATCAACGACTGCACGGCGGTGTTCGTTGCCCGCATCGGCGGCTGTCCGCGCAAAGGTCTGGCCGCCGCGGGCATCGAGCCGGTGGACCGGTTTGCATTGGAATACATCGAGCAGTCGGCGATCGGCTATTTCCGCGAGTATCTGGAGCGGGTCGGAAGCGGCGAGATCGAGCACAGGCAGCGCGGCGACGCGGAGATTCGACAGGGCGCGTTGATTGCTTGATGAACAACGGGAACCCGGACAGGAGAAGAGAAGATGGCTTACATGATCAAACAGTCAAACTGCACGGGATGCTCGGCATGCGCCGGCGAGTGTCCCAACGACGCGATCGCCGAGAAGGACTTCGCATTCTCGGTGGACGCGGAGAAATGCACCGAGTGCATCGGGTTCTTTGCAGAGCCGCAGTGCGCCGCGATCTGCCCGATGCCCAAGACCTGCATCGTCAATCCCAACTATCCACGGTATGCGGCGGCGGTGTAAATGAACGAGACATTCGAGGGAACGGCAGTTCTGACCGCGGCGGCCGAGCGATTCATCCGCCGCATGTTGCGCCTGGCGCCGGGCGCGGCGGGCTTTCGGATCAAGGCGACCACAGGCGGCTGTTCGGGAATTTCGGTGACCTTCGATCTGGCCTCGGAACGGGAACCGAATGAAGTGCTTTGGACACCCGCGGGATTGTGCATCTTTCTCGATCGCGGGAGCAGCTTGCTTCTCGACGGAGCCGTAGTTGACTTCATCGAGACCCGGTCGCACACCGGATTCACCGTCACGACCCAAGCGGCGACGGGGCAATCCTGCTGGCAATCCGCAACGCTGGTGCCCATCGGATCGCTCGTCCGCGGCTGACCAGAGCAGGAAAAGGAGGCGCGCGATGAACCTCAGGCCCGGCAAAGCAAGAGACTGGCAAGGCCGCGAAGTCCGCTGCAACGGGTGCTTCCATCGCGAACTGCGGCGCAACGAAGGCTGCCGGGAAAGTCATGCTTGCGTGCAGGATCGCTCTCCCTCGCGCATCGAAGAGTTTTTCAAGCGGAACCCCGGGCTGGCGAGCGAGTATCTTGAACACCCGTACTTCGAGGTGCGCGCCGCGGCGGCGAAGTTTGCCGACCCGTTCCGGCTGACCGCGCTGCTGGACGACGAAGACGAATCCGTGCGCTGGAACGCGGCATTGCGGCTTCCTCATCGGTTTCTGCTGCGGCTTCGAGAGGATCCCAAGCGCGAGGTGCGCATTCGCGTTGCTTCGCATCTTGAAGGGGAAGAGCTGATGCCGATGATGTCGGACCCCGACTACTATGTCCGCCAGCTTGTGGCGCGGCGCATCGGAGTTCCGCAATTGAAGCACATGATCGACGATCCCGACCCGGAAGTGCGGCAAGTGGTGGCGCAGCGCATCTCGCCCGAGTGGCTGCTGGAACTGGTGTCCGATCCCGACGCCTCGGTTTGCCTGGCGGTGGCACAGCGCCTGACGCCGGCCTTGCTGCAGCCGCTGCGCTCGCATCGCGACATGCGCGTGCGCTATGAAGTGGCGGGACGCATCCCCGTGGGGTCGCTTCACGCGATGCGCGAGGACGACGACCCCCTGGTGCGCGAGCTGGTGGAGGAGAGGCTCATGGCTGCCCAGACTTGCCTTGAAGCCGACCATGCCGTGATTGAAATGAAACCATCACAACGAGAAGCAAGGAGGCGCTGACATGTCGAAGATCAATCGCGATGGCTGGGTGGTGGAGTTGGATGGACCACCTCTCTACGACTACGGCCAGAAAGTTCGATCCAAGTGCGTGGTGCGCAACGATGGAACCTTTCCCGGCAAGGAAATCGGCGAAGTGCTCGCGAAGAAGGGCGAGGAGGGATACGTCATTTCGATCGGCACGTTCCTGCAGCAGTTCTATATCTACGGTGTCGAGTTTCTGGGGAGCGGTTATCGCGTGGGCATGAAGCGCAAGGAACTGGAACTGGCGGAAGCTGTTATCGCCGGAGAGAGGCCGTGATGGGGGCAAGCGCTCCGCGCTACGCATGGGGCCAGCGCGTGCAGGCCGCCGCGGACCTGTTCAACGACGGCTCCTATCCCGAGCAGCCCGCGGAGGCCCTGCTGGTTCAAAGCGGAGATGCCGGAGAGATCGTGCAAATCGGAAAACACACCAGTTCCGGAACGATCGTCTACATGGTTGAGTTCGCGCAAACTCGAGTGGTTGGCTGCCTGGAGCCGGAACTGTCGCCGTTGGAATCCAACGAAGGAGCGCTATGAAGGTCATGATTCGCAGAAATCGCACGGGCATCCTTTCGGCCTATATCGCCAAGAAGGATCTTGAGGAACCGATTGTCGCGGTGGAGAAAACGGAGATGTGGGGCGGCCTGGTGACGCTGGCCAACGGTTGGCGGCTCGAGCTGCCCGCAATGGCCGCCTCAACCGCATTGCCCATTACGGTTGAGGCGCGCAGGCTCCTGGAAGACGAGGTGCTGGCATGACACATCTTCCATTGGGAGTCATCGCGGAGAGCTTCGCGCGCGGAAATGCCATCCCTTACATCGGTCCGGGCGTGCTTGCCCTGAAGCATCGCGGCAGCCAACTTCCCGGCTCTCCTCTGGCGCTCGCCGGGTGTCTGACCTCGAAGAGTTGCGTGCCCTTCAAGATCAAGAACAACCTTACCGCCGCCGCGCAGTTCATTGAAAACTTCAAGCACCGCCGTACAGTGAGCAAGGCAATGACCGAGGCCTTCGGCGCCGATGCCCAGCCGACCGGCCTGCACACCTTGCTGATGAGCCTGCCCGCACTTCCGCTGGTGGTTCATGCCTGGTACGACGATCTGCCGCAGAAGGCGTTGAGTGGGCGATCCGCGTGGGGCATGGCGCAGGGCGTCAGCCAGTCGGAGCATTTCGGCAACTGGGTTCACTATTACGATGCGGATGGCAGGCAAGCGGGAGTCCAGTCGAACGATGGCCATGCGGATTGGAAGACCCTGCTCTATCAGCCTCTCGGCTCGGTATGGCCGGAGCGCAACTTCCTCGTCTCCGACTCCGACTTTGTGGAGGTGTTGACGGAGATCGACATCCAGACGCCGATTCCCGAGGCCGTGCAGCGGATACGCAAAGGAAGGAGCTTCCTCTTTCTCGGCTGCCGGTTCTCGACGCAACTGGAAAGGATGTTCGCGCGGCAGATCATGAAGCGCTCCTCGGAGAAGCACTGGGCGGTGTTGCCGGAGGAGCCGACCCGCAATGAGGCCCGCTTCCTGGAGCAGTACAACATCGAGCGCCTGCCCATGACGTTGATGGACTTCGCCGCGGATTTCTCTACCACGCAACGGGTGCAATGAGGGTCGCGATCTGACGCGGCGATTGCCGAAGCGCAGCCGGACGCAAACGAACACGCTTGAAGAGGAATGGCCGTCGGGACGCATGAAGCGAAGCTGCTTCCAGTGTCTTTGCGGCCATGCGCGCATCTCCGCAGCGCCATGCTCACCGCGCTGGAACGACACCCCGCCTGTGCTTCAAAGGGGTGGGCGGATCGCATGTGAATCGCATTCATGGTTTGGCGCGGAGCGGGTTTCGTCGCATTCGCTACAAGCACAGTCTCGAATGTCGCGTTCAAAACACGGCTCGTTTTCACGCTCTCCGACCTGAATCGTGTGATTATGAGCCTCTTACGGCATTTGCGAGTTTGGCATCGCGATTGCAGTTGGAGAGGGCGAACGCCGGAATGCAGGATGCGGATCGCTGGATGGCATCCCTGATCCGGAACACCTGGGCACGGAGCCGCAACAAGGCGGCGATGGCATGCAGGTTGCGAGATTGGAAGCACGAACGAAGAACCGAATCAAGAATGAAGAACCGAATCAAGAACGAAGAACCGAATCAAGAACGAAGAACCGAATCAAGGAGGGGAATGATGGCTAAGCTGCGGCAGATTGCATTTTACGGCAAGGGCGGAATCGGCAAGTCCACCACATCGCAAAACACATTGGCGGCGCTGGCAGAGATGGGGCAGAAGATTCTCATCGTTGGCTGCGATCCGAAGGCAGACTCCACGCGCCTGATTCTCCATGCGAAGGCGCAGAACAGCATCCTCAGCCTGGCTGCGGAAAAGGGAACGATCGAGGACATCGAGCTGGAAGAAGTGATGAAGTACGGTTACCAGCGCATTCGCTGCGTGGAGTCCGGCGGTCCCGAACCCGGCGTTGGTTGCGCGGGTCGCGGCGTGATCACGGCCATCAACTTCCTTGAGGAGAACGGCGCGTACGAGAACCTCGATTACGTCTCCTACGACGTGCTCGGCGACGTTGTGTGCGGAGGGTTTGCGATGCCCATCCGCGAAAACAAGGCGCAGGAGATCTACATTGTCATGTCTGGCGAGATGATGGCCATGTACGCGGCCAACAACATCTCCAAGGGCATTTTGAAATACGCCAACTCCGGCGGCGTGCGGCTGGGCGGGCTGATCTGCAACGAGCGCCAAACCGACAAGGAGCTGGAGCTGGCCGAGAACATCGCCAAGAAGCTGGGCAGCAAACTGATCTACTTTGTGCCCCGCGACAACGTTGTGCAGCACGCCGAGCTGCGCCGCATGACGGTGATCGAGTATGCGCCCGATTCGGCCCAGGCCCAGCACTATCGCAACCTCGCGGAGAAGATTCACGCCAATGCCGGTCTTGGCACCATTCCGACGCCGATCACCATGGACGAACTCGAAGACATGCTGATGGAGCACGGCATCATCAAGAATATCGACGAGTCCCTGGTGGGCAAGAAGGCCGCCGAAGCGGCGGCATAAGAAGATCGCGGTTCACGTCCGCCGCCCGCGCGCGGCGGACGGCGCCGGTTCCACAAATCCATCTTGAGCGAGGTCCACGATGAGCGATAACGCCGGTGTTGAAGAAGTGAAAGCGCGCAACAAGGGGATGATCGAAGAGGTTCTGAAGGCGTACCCGGAAAAGAGCGCAAAGAAGCGCGCCAAGCATCTTGGCGCCTATGAGGAGGGCAAGGGCGATTGCGGAGTCAAGTCCAACCTGAAGACGATTCCAGGGGTGATGACCATTCGCGGCTGCGCCTACGCCGGCTCCAAGGGCGTGGTGTGGGGGCCGATCAAGGACATGGTCCACATCAGCCACGGCCCGGTAGGCTGCGGGCAGTACTCCTGGGCCTCGCGGCGCAACTACTTTATCGGCACCACGGGCGTGGATGCCTTCGGCACCATGCAATTCACCTCCGATTTCCAGGAGAACGACATTGTCTTTGGCGCGGACAAGAAGCTGGGCAAGCTGATCGATGAGATCGAGATTCTGTTTCCGCTGAACAAGGGCATCTCGATCCAGTCGGAGTGCCCTGTTGGCCTGATTGGCGACGATATCGAATCGGTATCCCGCGCCAAGGGCAAGCAATATGGCAAGACCATTGTGCCGGTTCGTTGCGAGGGTTTTCGCGGCATCTCGCAGTCGCTCGGCCATCACATCGCCAACGATGCGATTCGCGACTGGGTCTTCGACAAGCAGACGGGCAAGGCGGCGCGCTTTGAGGGCACGCCCTACGATGTCACCATCATCGGCGACTATAACATCGGCGGCGATGCCTGGTCCTCGCGCATCCTTCTTGAAGAGATGGGCTTGCGTGTCATTGCGCAGTGGTCGGGGGATGGAACGCTGGCGGAGCTGGAGTCGACGCCGCACGCCAAGCTCAACCTGATTCACTGCTATCGCTCGATGAACTACATTTCGCGCCACATGGAAGAGAAGTACGGGATTCCATGGGTGGAGTACAACTTCTTCGGGCCGACCAAGATCGCTGCTTCGCTGCGCGCCATTGCGGAGCACTTCGACGACAAGATCAAGGAAGGCGCGGAGCGGGTGATTGCCAGATACCAGGCGCTCAGCGATGCCGTTGTCGCCAGGTACCGCCCCCGCCTGGAGGGCAAGAAGGTGATGCTGTTTGTCGGCGGACTGCGCCCGCGGCATGTGATTGGAGCGTACGAAGACCTGGGCATGGAGATTGTGGGAACCGGCTACGAGTTCGGCCACAACGACGACTACCAGCGCACCGCGCACTATGTGAAGGACGGCACGCTGATCTACGACGACGTGACCAGCTTCGAGTTCGAGAAGTTCGTCGAGAAGGTGAAGCCCGACCTGGTCGGTTCCGGGATCAAGGAAAAGTACATCTTCCAGAAGATGGGAGTTCCGTTCCGGCAGATGCACTCCTGGGACTACTCCGGGCCCTACCACGGATACGATGGCTTCGCCGTGTTCGCCCGCGACATGGACATGGCGATCAATGCACCGGTTTGGCGGATGACCCAGGCGCCCTTTTAAGCAGCGCGGAACCCCGAGAGGAGAAATGGCAAGATGGCCCAAAATGCAGAGAAGGTGATCGATCACTTTGAGTTGTTCCGCGGCGCCGAGTACAAGGAGATGCTGGCGAACAAGAAGTGCATGTTCGAGAATCCCGTGCCAGCCGAGGAACTGGAGCGCGTAGGCGAGTGGAGCAAGAGCGGCGACTATCGCGAGAAGAACTTTGCCCGCACCGCCCTGACCATCAACCCCGCAAAGGCCTGCCAGCCGCTGGGGGCTGTCTTTGCGGCTCTCGGATTCGAGGCAACGCTGCCCTTCGTGCATGGCTCCCAGGGATGCACGGCCTATTATCGCAGCCATTTCTCGCGGCACTTCAAGGAGCCCACCGCGGCCGTTTCCTCGTCCATGACCGAGGATGCCGCCGTTCTGGGCGGGCTTGCGAACATGGTGGACGGGCTGGCCAATGCATTCAGCCTGTATAAGCCGAAGATGATTGCGGTCTCGACCACCTGCATGGCGGAGGTCATCGGCGACGACCTCAATGCGTTCATCAAGGCCGCGAAGGAAAAGGGCTCGGTTCCCGTGGAGTTCGACGTACCATTCGCGCACACTCCGGCCTTCGTGGGCAGCCATGTCACGGGTTACGACAATGCTCTGAAGGGCATCGTCGAGCACTTCTGGAACGGCAAGGCCGGCACGGCGCCAAAGTTGGAACGAAAGGCCAACGGCAAGCTGAACTTCATCGGCGGCTTCGACGGATACACCGTCGGCAACCTGCGCGAGATCAAGCGGCTGTTGGACGCGATGGGGGTCGAGTACACGATTCTGGGCGACAACAGCGATGTGTGGGACACGCCGGGCGACGGCGAGTTCCGCATGTACGATGGCGGCACGACATTGGAGGACGCGGCCAATGCAATCCATGCCGGCGCGACCATCTCCATGCAGGAGTTCTGCACGGAGAAGACTCTCAGCGCGATTGAAGCCGCCGGGCAGGAGACGGTGGCCTTCAATCATCCAGTGGGCGTGGAAGCGACGGACCGATTCCTGATGGAGGTCTCGCGCCTGTCGGGCAGAGCGATTCCCGATTCGATCAGGAAAGAGCGCGGCCGGCTTGTGGATGCGATTGCGGATTCGAACGCGCACATCCACGGCAAGAAGTTCGCCATCTATGGCGATCCCGATCTGACCCTTGGCCTATCCGGATTTCTGCTGGAGCTGGGAGCTGAGCCGGTGCATGTTCTCTCCACCAACGGCGGCACGGCGTGGAAGGAAAAAGCCGAAGCGCTGCTGGCCAACTCGCCCTTCGGCAAGGGCTGCCATGTGTATCCGGGCAAGGATCTCTGGCATATGCGCTCGCTGCTGTTTACCGAGCCGGTGGATTTCCTGATTGGAAACACCTACGGCAAGTTCCTGGAGCGGGACACGAAGACGCCGTTGATTCGCCTTGGCTTTCCCATCTTCGACCGTCACCATCACCATCGCTATCCGGTTTGGGGTTACCAGGGCGGGCTCAACGTCCTGGTGACGATTCTGGACAAGATCTTCGACCACATGGACCAGAACACGAACGAGGCTGGAAAGACCGACTACAGCTTCGACATCATCCGCTAACGCTAATCTTGCACTCCCGTGCTTCCGCTTTGCGGCGACTCTCGATGGAATCGCCCCAAGGCGGAGCTATACAACGGGCAACGGACGCGATTCTCCAACGCACTTCGGCAGCGTGGAAGGAAACGGCGATGGGTACTCTTGGCGCAAAGATCCTTCAGGTGATGAACGAGCCGGGTTGCGCCACCAACCAGGCGAAGCCGAGTGTGGATCGGAAGAAGGGCTGCAACAAGCTGCTCGCTCCAGGCGCCGCGGCCGGCGGCTGCGCGTTCGACGGAGCCAAGATCGCGCTGCAGCCGATTACCGATGTCGCCCATCTGATTCATGGACCGATCGGTTGCGAAGGCCATTCATGGGATGCTCGCGGCTCCAAGTCTTCCGGGCCGCTGCTCTACCGCACCAGCTTTACGACCAGCATCAACGAGCAAGACATCATCTTTGGCGGCGAAAAGCATCTCTACAAGGCCATCAAGGAAGTCATTGAGAAGCACAATCCGCCTGCGGTCTTTGTGTATCAGACCTGCGTGCCGGCAATGATCGGAGACGACATCGAGGCGGTCTGCAAAGCCGCGCAAAAGAAGTTCGCCAAGCCCGTCATCCCCATCAATGTGCCAGGGTTCGTGGGATCGAAGAACCTGGGCAACAAACTGGCGGGCGAGGCGCTGCTGGACTACGTGATTGGAACCGAGGAGCCGGAGTTCACCACACCCTACGACATCAACATCATTGGCGAGTACAACCTGTCCGGCGAGTTGTGGCAGGTGAAACCGCTGCTCGATGAGCTGGGCATTCGCATCCTGGCCACCATTTCCGGCGATGCGAAGTACCACGAAGTGGCCCGGTCGCATCGCGCGCGCGCGGCGATGATGGTCTGCTCCAAGGCGCTGATCAACGTGGCCCGCAAGATGGAAGAGCGCTACGGCATTCCGTTCTTTGAAGGGTCGTTCTACGGCATCGGAGACATGAGCGACGCGCTGCGCGGGATATCGCGGCTGCTGGTGGATCGCGGCGCCGATCGGGAACTGCTGTCGCGCACCGAGGCGGTGATCGAGCGCGAGGAAGCTCGGGCGTGGGAGCGGATCGCTCCCTACAAGCCTCGGCTTGCCGGCAAGCGCGCGCTGCTGTTTACAGGCGGGGTCAAGTCATGGTCCGTGGTCGCGGCCTTGCAAGAGGCGGGTCTCGTCGTCACGGGAACGAGCGTGAAGAAGTCGACGCCGGACGACAAGGCGCGCATCAAGGAGCTGGTGAAGGAAGATGCGCACATGCTCGACGATCTGAAACCGCGCGAGATGTACGCGATGCTGAAGGAAGCGCGGGTGGACATCATGCTCTCTGGCGGGCGCACGCAGTTTGTCGCGCTCAAGGCCAAGATGCCCTGGCTCGACATCAATCAGGAGCGGCATCATGCCTATGCGGGCTACGTGGGAATGGTGGCGTTAATCAAGGAAATCGATAGGGCTCTTTCGAATCCTATCTGGGATCAGATTCGGCGGGCCGCTCCGTGGGAGAAGGCTCCGGCACTGGATGCGCTTCACCTTCACATTGCATAGACGCACCGGACAGGGACAGGCATATGGCAAAGGTCGTCGTCAGTCAAAAGCATTGCATGGTGAATCCGCTGAAGATGAGCCAGCCGGTTGGAGCGGCGCTGGCGTTCATGGGCGTGGAGAACGCGATGCCCCTGTTGCACGGATCGCAGGGATGCACCTCCTTTGGCCTGGTGCTGTTTGTTCGCCATTTCCGCGAGGCGATCCCCATGCAGACCACGGCGCTGAGCGAGGTTGCTTCGGTGATGGGCGGATTCGACAACGTCGAGCAGGCGCTGGTGAATATCGCGGCGCGCACCAAGCCCGCGTTCATCGGAATCTGCACGACGGGCATCTCGGAGATCAAGGGCGACGATCTGAGCGGCTTTCTCAAGGTGATACGCGCCAACCATCCGGAATTGGACTCGATCGCGCTGGTCGAAGTTTCGACGCCGGATTTTGAAGGATCGCTTCAAGACGGATGGGCGGCGGCGGTCACCGGGATGATTGAAGAGCTGGTCGATGTTCCGCTATCGACGGCAAGACCGACGAGGAGAATCAATGTCCTCCCCGGCTCCCACATCACCCCAGGGGACATCGACGAGTTGCGCGATATCTTCGAATCTTTTTGCCTGGAACCGGTGTTTTTGCCTGATCTTTCCGGCTCGCTGGACGGGCATATCCCCGCGGAGTTTACGCCCACGACGCTGGGCGGAATCTCTGTGGAGCAGATTCGCAGAATGGGGTCCGCCTGCTGGACAGTTGCCGTCGGCGAGCAGATGCGCGGCGCCGCCATCACGCTGGAGCATCGAACGGGGATTCCCTACCGGTTGTTCGAGAGGCTCACGGGCCTGGGGGCCAACGACGAGCTGATGGGCTTTCTTTCGGAGATCAGCGGCGTGCCGGTTCCGCGAAAGTATCGCCGCCAGCGCAGCCAGCTTGTCGACGCGATGCTGGACGCGCACTTTCACTTTGGCGGAAAGCGCGTGGCGATCGCTGCCGAGCCCGATCTGCTTGCCGCCTTCTCTCACTGGATGCGCGAAATGGGGTGCGAGATTCAGGCCGCGGTTACCACCACGCAATCTCCAGCGCTGGAATGCATACCCTCGGACGAGGTTGTTCTGGGAGACCTCGAGGATTTGGAGATGCGCGCCGCCGGGGCCGATTTGATCGTGACTCACGCGCATGGACGCCAGGCGGCGGGGCGGCTGGGCATCCCGCTGTTTCGCATCGGCCTGCCGATCTTCGATCGCCTGGGAGCCGGTCAGAAGATCTCGGTTGGGTATCGCGGGACGCGCGACCTGATTTTCGAGGTTGGCAACATTTTTCTGGCGCATATGCATGAACCTACGCCGCAGACTTGGAGGTTGCCGGAGAAGGCCGCTCGGCTTCCGGCGCCGTTGGAATTGCAATAGACACCTGAGCGAAACCATGGCCGACACAAAGGAGGAACATGAAAGTCGCCTTTGCAACAGAGGATGGAGAACATGTGGACGCCCATTTTGGGTGGGCCAAACAGATCGCGATCTACGACGTTTGCGCGGAAGACTGCCGCTTTGTCACCCATGTTGAGTTCAGCGGCAACCTGCAGGAAGACGGCAACGAAGACAAGCTGGGACCCAAGCTGGAAGCGATCAAGGACTGCGCCATCCTCTACGTTGCCGCGATTGGCGGGTCGGGGGCGGCGCGGGTGGTGGCCAGGAACATCCACCCGGTGAAGGTTGCGGAGACCAAGCCTATCGCGGAGGTGCTGATGCAACTGCAGGCCGTTCTGGCCGGCAATCCTCCACCGTGGCTGCGCAAGGCGCTCAACAAGGGC
>Ga0182014_10002412_pt1 | contig 23601 bp, 16 predicted proteins | sample 612S2DmetaG_FD_120489 | JGI IMG/M metagenome (GOLD analysis project Ga0182014, IMG submission 120489) | Permafrost microbial communities from Stordalen Mire, Sweden - 612S2D metaG | ecosystem: Environmental > Terrestrial > Soil > Wetlands > Permafrost | place: Sweden: Stordalen | collected...
CCGCGAACAGAAACATCGACAGCGCCTGCTCCGAGGGCACCGCGATCTTCAGGAGCTGACGGCGCAGCAGCGGATAGTCGATGATGGTCTTGCCGAAGGCGATGCGCGAGCGGGCAACGACCATCGCCTCGTTGACGCAGCGCCGCATCATGGCAGCCGCGCGCACGCCGTGCGACAGCCGCGACAGGTTGACCTGTTCCATCATCTGCTTGAGGCCGCGGCTGGCGTCGCCGACCAGATAGGCAACCGCGCCTTCCAGCAGGATCTCGCCCGATGCCATCGAGCGGGTGCCCAGCTTGTCCTTGAGGCGGACGATGCGGTAGGCGTTGCGGCGGCCGTCCTTGAGCCGGCGCGGCAGCGCGAACAGCGCCAGCCCCCCGGTGCCGGCCGCAGCACCTTCCGGCCGCGCCAACAGCAGTGCGACGTCGGCGTCGGCATGCGAGCAGAACCATTTGTCGCCATAGAGCCGCCACTCGCCGTCGACGTTGCGGGCGACGGTTTCGATCGCGCCGACGTCGGAGCCGCCGGCCCGCTCGGTCATGAACTGCGTGCCCTTCCACAGCGTCGCGATGTCGCCGGACAGCATTTTCGGCAGCAGATATTCCTGCAGTTCGGGGCTGGCGAATTTGCGGATCAGGTGGATCGAGGTGTCGGTGACGCTGATCGGACACATCAGCCCGAACTCGGCCTGCACGAACAGATATTGCAGCGCATATTTGGCGACCGCGGGCAGCGGGCGGTCCATGCCCAAGGTGCCGGCGCGATGGCTCATGGCGTGAAACTGGAAATCAGCGAATGCGATGCTTTCCATGTCGCGGTAGGAGGAATGGTAGTCGATCCAGTCCTCGTCGCGGCCGAAGCGGTCGCGGGCGTTCAGTACCGGCGGGTGCTTGTCGGCGACCCGGGCCAACTCGTCGAGCCGGCCGCCCGCCAGCGCGCCGAGCCGATGAAAATGCGGCTCCAGCCGGCGAAAGTCATCCGGTTGCAGATAGAGCTTCAGCAGATCGCGCAGGCCGCGATCGATCGCATAGAAATTCTGTCCCGCGCAATCCGGCGCGATGTGATCGGGGCCGCGACGCGGATCAGGGGCTTGCGCGTTGCCTGGCGATTTCTGCGATAGAGGCGCGTGCATGGTTGCCCTCGTTGGTCCGGATCCTGCCCTCGGCCTGCGGCGTGCCGCCTGCGCTGCGATGCGGCGGGCAGTGCCAACCGCTCAATATCGCGTTCCAGCAGTTTATTCCAACAATATCGGGCGGTTCGGCCGTGTTTTGGATGCCGGCGACGCCCATGCATAACAAATTTGCTTGAAACCGGCCGGTTCTTGAACAGACTGCGATCCGATCTCATCTTGATGCTGCCTCGGAATGCCGTACCTGCCGCTTGGTTTCGATCGCGGCGAAAGTGCAGAGGAGATGGAATTGCGCGCGACAGAAAAATCGGAGCGTCGGGCTCGCGGCATCGATTTCAGCTTCCGTTCCATGCGCGGCCTCGCGCCGCTGCTGGTCCTGCTTGCGGTCACGCTTGCCGGCTGCGGCGACAAGCCGGCGCAACAGGCCGCCGCGCCGCCGCCGGTCACGGTCGCAGCACCGACCCAGCGCACCGTCACCGACTGGGACGAATTCACCGGGCGGTTCGATGCGGTGGAGGAGGTTCAGGTTCGTGCCCGGGTCGGCGGCTTCGTCACCAATGTCGAGTTCCGCGACGGCGCCTTCGTCAGTACCGGCGACCTCCTGTACATCATCGATTCCCGTCCCTTCGAGGCGGTCGCCGAACAGGCCGATGGCCAGCTCTCGGACGCGCGCGCCAAGGGCGAGCTCGCCAAGCGCGAACTCGACCGTGCGCTGACCCTGGTCCAGACCAGTGCGGTGTCGGAATCCATCGTCGATCAGCGCCGCCAGGCGCTGCAGGCGGCGAAGGCCGCGGAGATGCAGGCCGAAGGCGCGTTGAAGGCGGCCCAGCTCAATATCGAATTTACCCACGTCGTGGCGCCGCTCGCCGGCAGGGTCAGCCGTCATCTCGTCAGCGTCGGCAACCTCGTGCAAGGCAGCGACAATGGCGGTGGCACGCTGTTGACCTCGATCGTCTCGCTCGATCCCATCTACATCTATTTCGACATGGATGAGGCGACCTATCTCAAATACAACCGGCTCTACTTCGAGGGCAAGCGTCCGAGTTCGCGCGAGAACCCGAATCCGGTGCAGGTGACGCTGTCGGGCGAAACCAAACCGTCGCACGACGGCAAGGTGGACTTCCTCGACAACCGGATCGATGTCTCGACCGGTACGCTGCGCGCACGGGCGGTGATTCCGAACAAGGATTTTTCCGTGCTGCCCGGGCAGTTCGGCCGTGTCAGGCTGATCGCGAGCGCGCCCTATCAGGCGCTGTTGCTGCCGGATACGGCCATTGCCACCGATCAGTCGCGCAAGATCGTCTTCGTGGTCAGGGACGACGACACCGTGGAGGCGCGGCCGGTCGTGCTCGGGCCGCTCGACGACGGCCTGCGGGTGGTCCGCGAAGGCCTCAAGCCGGAAGACCGGGTGATCGTCAACGGCATTCAGCGCGCGCGGGTGGGCGCCAAGGTGAGCCCGCACCCGGCGGCGAGCGGTAGCAAGACATGAACCTCGGCCGGCTTTCCATCAATCAGCCGATCCTGGCGATGGTGCTGTCCATCGTGCTGCTGATCGTCGGTGCGATCGCCTACACCACGCTGCCGGTCGCGGAATATCCGCAAGTGGTGCCGCCGACCGTCGTGGTCACCACGCAATATCCGGGCGCCTCCGCCCAGACCGTTTCCGACACCGTCGCAGCCCCGATCGAGCAGCAGATCAACGGCGTCGAGGACATGCTCTATCTCTACAGCCAGGCCACCTCGAACGGCCAGCTCACCATCACCGTCACGTTCAAGCTCGGCACCGATCTCGACAAGGCCCAGGTGCTGGTCCAGAACCGGGTCGCGATCGCGCAGCCGCAGCTGCCGGACGAGGTGCAGCGCAACGGCGTCGTCACCCGCAAGAACAGCCCGGACATCCTGATGGTGGTGTTCATGCTGTCGCCCGACGACAGTTTCGACCAGCTCTACATCAGCAATTACGCGCTGCTGCAGGTTCGCGATCAGCTGCTCAGGCTCGACGGCATCGGCGACATCCAGATTTTCGGCGCGCGCGATTACTCGATGCGGCTGTGGCTCGATCCCGACAAGATCGCCAATCTCGGCATGACCGCGGGCGACGTGCTGGCGGCGATCAGGGCCCAGAACCTGCAAATCACCGGAGGCCAGCTCGCGGCGCCGCCGATCGCCGACCGGGCGTTCCAGCCCAACCTCACCTTCACCGGCCGGCTCAAGGATATCCAGCAGTTCGAGAACATCGTCGTCAAGGCAGGCTCGGACGGCCGCACCGTGCGGCTGCGCGACGTCGCCCGGATCGAACTCGGCGCGCTGGACTACACCACCAACAGCTTCCTGCTGCGAAAGACCGCGGTGGCGATGCTGGTGACGCAGCGCCCCGGCTCGAACGCGCTGGCGACCGCCAAGAACATTTCCGATGCCATGATCAGGCTGAAGGCCGATTTCCCCAAAGGGCTCGACTACAATATCGGCTACAACCCGACCGAGTTCATCGCCCAGTCCGTCAGCGAGCTGATCAAGACCATCTATGAGGCGATGGCGCTGGTCGTCATCGTCGTGCTGGTGTTCCTGCAGGGGTGGCGTCCGGCGATCATTCCGATCGTGGCGATCCCGGTATCGCTGGTCGGCACCTTCGCCGCGATGGCCGCGTTCGGCTTTGCCATCAACAACCTGACCCTGTTCGGCCTGGTGCTCGCGGTCGGCATCGTGGTCGACGACGCCATCGTGGTGGTGGAAAATGTCGAGCGGCATTTGCGCGACGGCATGAGCCGGCGCGATGCCGCGCTCAAGACCATGGAGGAAGTCGGCGGCGCGCTGGTTTCGATCGCGCTGGTGTTGTCCGCGGTGTTCGTGCCGACCGCGTTTCTCGGCGGCATTTCCGGGCAGTTCTTCCAGCAATTCGCCATCACCATCGCGGTGGCGACCGCGATCTCGCTGTTCTGCTCGCTGACGCTCTCGCCGGCGCTGGCCTCGCAGATCCTGCAGCCGCATGAGGAGAAGCGTGCGCCGGCGAGTTGGAATTTCATCGGGCGCGGCTCGGAAAAATTCACCGGCCTGTTCAACCGCGGCTTTGACCGGCTGTCCCATGGCTATGGCAGTGCCGGCTGGCTGCTCGTCACCACGCCGCAAGGCTTCATTCCGGCGCAGGATCGCGGCTACGTCATCGTTTCGGTGCAGCTGCCGGGCGCGGCCTCGCTGGTTCGGACCACCGAGATCGTGCGCCAGATCGAAGACATCGCCCTCAACACGCCCGGTATCATCCGGGTGGCGGCGTTCGCCGGACTGTCCGGCGCCACCCGCACCCAGGCCAGCAACGCCGCGGCGCTGTTCCCGGTGTTCGAGGAGCCGGAAGTGCGCCTGAAAAAGGGCTTGTCGGCCGCAAAAATATCCGGCGACCTGCAACGGCGGCTTTCCGCCCTCGAGGGCGCGTTCATCATCGTGATCCCGCCGCCCTCGATTCCCGGCATCGGTACCGGCGGCGGCTTCACCATGCGGATCCAGGATCGCGGTGGCCGCGGCCCCGAGCTTCTGGCGGCCGCCACCGATGAGCTGGTCGCGGCGGCGCGCAAGGCGCCGGGCCTGACCCAGGTGTTTTCGCCGTTCGGCGCCAACACGCCGCAGGTGTTCGTCGACATCGACCGGGTCAAGGCACAGAAGCTCGGCGTGCCGATCCAGAACGTGACCGACGCGATCGAGACCTATTTCGGCTCGGCCTATGTCAACGACTTCAACATTCTCGGCCGCACCTATCACGTCACGGCGCAGGCCGATCTGCCGTTCCGCAAGGAGACCGCCGATCTCGCGCGCCTGCGCACCCGCAACGCCGCCGGCGATATGGTGCAGCTCGGCAGCGTGGTCGATTTCCGCGACATCTCGGGGCCGGACCGCGTCGCGCGCTACAATCTCTATCCGGCCTCGGAGCTGCAGGGCGCCACGACGCCGGGAACCAGTTCCGCGACCGCCATAGACACCATGAAGCGGCTGGCGGCCGACACCCTGCCGAGCGGGTTTTCCTATGAATGGACCGACCTGTCCTATCAGCAGGTCACCGGCGCCAACGCGGGTCTTTATGTCTTTCCGATCTGCGTGCTGTTCGTGTTCCTGGTGCTGGCGGCGCAATATGGCAGCTGGAACCTGCCGTTCGCCGTGCTGCTGATCGTGCCGATGTGCCTGCTGGCCGCGACCGTCGGCGTGCGGATCATGGGGCAGGACGTCAACATCCTGACCCAGATCGGCTTTGTCGTCCTGGTCGGGCTGGCGGCCAAGAACGCCATCCTGATCGTCGAATTTGCCCGCGACATCGAGCTCGAGGGGCGCGATCGCCTGACGGCCGTGATCGAGGCCTGCCGGTTGCGGCTGCGCCCGATCCTGATGACCTCGTTCGCGTTCATTCTGGGCGTGCTGCCGCTGGTGGTCTCGACCGGCTCGGGATCGGAGATGCGGCAGGCGGTCGGGGTCGCCGTGTTCTTCGGCATGCTGGGCGTGACGGTGTTCGGGCTGATCTTCACGCCGATCTTCTACGTGATCGTCCGCAACCTGGCCGATGGGGCGCACCGCAAGGACCCGGCGCCGGCGGAATAGCGGCGATCCCTGCGGAATTATTTTGCCTGCCGGAATGACTGGGCAGGGCCCGGGTTGTTGAATATCATGCAGGCAAACAAAAGCAGGGGGAGACAGACATGAAATCGGGATTGTTGTCGGCGGCCGTCGCGGCCTGCGGGCTGTTGCTTGCCGGGCCGGCCTCGGCGCAAGGCGTCAAGATCGGAATCCTGAACGACCAGTCCGGCGTCTACGCCGATTACGGCGGCACATGGTCGTTCGAGGCCGCCAAGATGGCGATGGAGGATTTCGGCGGCAGCGTGCTCGGCCAGAAGATCGAGGTGATCTCCGCCGACCACCAGAACAAGCCCGACCTCGCCACCGCCATCGCGCGGCGCTGGTACGAGGTCGAAGGCGTCGACATGATCACCGAGCTGACGACGTCCTCGGTCGCGCTCGCGGTCCACGATCTGTCGAGGCAGATGAAGAAGATCGACATCGTGGTGGGGGCCGCGACCTCGCGCCTGACCGGCGACGCCTGCCAGCCCTATGGCTTCCACTGGGCCTACGATACCCACGCGCTCGCGGTCGGCACCGGCGGCGCGCTGGTCGAGGCCGGCGGCGACACCTGGTTCTTCATGACCGCCGACTACGCCTTCGGCTATGCGCTGGAAAAGGACACCGGCGACCTGGTCAAGGAAAAGGGCGGCAAGGTGCTGGGTTCGGTCCGCATTCCCCTGAACTCGTCGGACTTCTCCTCGTTCCTGCTGCAGGCGCAGAGTTCGAAGGCGAAAATCATCGGGCTCGCCAATGCCGGGCTCGACACCACCAACTCGATCAAGCAGGCCGCGGAATTCGGCATCGTCAAGGGCGGCCAGAAGCTCGCCGGCCTGTTGTTGACGCTGGCCGAGGTCCATGGCCTCGGGCTTGAAGCAGCGCAAGGCCTGGTGCTGACCGAGGGCTATTACTGGGACCGCGACGACAAGAGCCGCGAATTCGCCAATCGCTTTTTCAAACGCACCGGCCGCATGCCGAACATGATCCAGGCCGGCACCTATTCGGCGACGCTGCAATATCTCAAGGCCGTCAAGGCCGCCAACACTAAAGACACCGAAGCCGTTGCCAAGAAGCTGAAGGAGCTGCCGGTGGATGACATGTTCGCCCAGGGCGGCAAGGTGCTCGAAAACGGCCGCATGGTGCACGACCTCTATCTGTTCGAGGTCAAGAAGCCGTCGGAATCCAAGAAGCCGTGGGACTACTACAAGCAGCTCGCGGTGGTGCCGGGCGACAAGGCGTTCCCGTCGGCCAAGGATTCGGGCTGCCCGCTGACGAAATGAGAACGCGCCCGGGCGTCATTCCGGGGCGATGCGAAGCATCGAACTACGATGCGCAGTTGCGCATCGGAGAATCTCGAGATTCCCCGATGCGCAATTGCGCATCTGAGGTCTGGTCCTGCGGACCATCCCGGAATGACGGCGATTATTGCCGCTATGCTCCTCGCAATGACGTGAGTGTAGCGCCTAACCCCGTCTCGCGCTCGCGCCGCCGTCGACCGGCAGCGTCACGCCGGTGATGAAGTTGGACTCGTCCGAGACCAGGAACAGGACCGTCAGACGATGTCCCGGTCGGCGCCGATCGGGATGCTGACGGTGCCAGGCACGGCGAATTCGGCGTGGCTGGAATAGATAACGATTCGATTCGCCAGCTGCGCCAGCACCCGCTGCAGTATCCGCGCGGCCTGGTCGAAATCCAGATGCTCGACCGGCTCGTCGAGAAGAACCAGCGGAGCATCGTTGAGCAGCGCGCGGGCGAGATTCAGCCGCTGCGCTTCGCCGAGCGACAGCACGTCCTGGCTGATCCAGCCATCGAGCCCCCCGGCGAAACGGCCGTCGAGTTCCACGGCGGCAAGCGCCAGCCAGCACGCTTGCTCGGAGGCGCCGGGCGCGAACAGGTTCTCGCGAACCGTATCGGACAGGATCGCGGCATCGTGCAGGCAGAGATGCGACGCCGCGCGGCGGTAGGCGCCGAGCATCACGACCCCGTCGCCGACGAACTGGCCGTTGTTGTCGGTGCCGATCCAGCCGGCGATCTGTTTGAGCAACGTCGTCTTTCCCGTGCCGCTGGCGCCGACAAGGGCGGTCGGGTGGCCGGCGCGGAAACTCAGGTTGATCGGCTGGCCCAGGCGGCGGCCATCGGGCGTTTGCCGCGGCACGTTCCTCAGCGTCAAATTCTGCAGGACCGCCGGCGAGGACGCTGGCGAAGTCTTCGGCACGGTCATGGTCGACCAGTCCTTGAGCCCTTCGCGCGCGGCGCGCGCTCGCACCTTTCCAAGGACGATCCGTGAGACGCTGTGTGCGGCCTCGCCCAGCGCGAGCCAGCCGAAGCCGAGAAAAGCCGGAATCAGAAGCGCGCTGCCGCGCTCGCCGGCGTGCCAGGCCGCGACCAGCACGCTGAGTGCCGCCAGCGGGCCGGCAAGTCCGGCAAGCATGTCGAGCACGGCAAGGGCGCGACGCTGGGCAAGCCGGCCGGCTTCCGCGTCGTTGAAATAGGCGAAGGCGGCGGTCAGGATGTCCGGGAAGGCGCGCTCGGCCTGCAGCGGCACCACCGAGGCCAGCGCGGTCCCGAGCCGGCGGCCCGCGCAACGTTGCGAAGATCTCACGCCTGCCCATTGCCGGCCGGCAAGCGGCACCAATCGGCGCAGCGTGGCCGCCAATGCGAGCGACAACAGCGCGATCGGTACCAGAGCCAGCGGCGCCAGCCATGCCGTTGCCGCGGCGAGCGCGGCCACGCCAGCCGTCAGAATGGCCACGGGCATGCCGACGCGCAAGCGTTCGTAATCGACGTCCTCGACGTCTTCCATGTAGTCCGAGAGCCGGTCCTGGTTGCCGAGCTGCCAGCCCGCCGCGCGGGTGGCCGGGGCCTGCGCCATCGCTGCGAACAGCCGCGTGCGGCGCTTCACCTGGTCGAGCAGGGCGGCGCGATGCCCGACGACGCGCTCGCCATATTTGCCGACCGTCTTGCTCAGTGCGAACAGCCGTACCAGGGCCGCCGGAATATGAAAATTGAAAGTGAGCGCGGCCGGTCCCAGTCCCGCCAGCGCCACGGCGCCGAGGAACCAGACGGAGATGCCGGTGAGCAGGATTCCGGATGCCGAGGCCACCACGGCAAGCAGGATGGCAAGCCGCCATGGCGATCTGGCGCGCAGCGAATCCGGTGCCGGCACGGTCGTAGCGATGGCGGGCGCGATCGTTGGTATGCTCATGCGGCAACCGCCTGCCCGGTCTGCGATGGAGGCCGCAATACGTGATGCCGGCTGGCCGCCTCGATCAGCCGTTCGTCATGGGAGGCGACGATGACCAGACGCCGCTTGGCCATGTCGGTCAGCACCTGCCGAACCAGTTTCGCTGTTTGCGGATCGAGTTTGGCGGTCGGCTCGTCGGCGAGGACCACGCCGCCGGAAAGCATCATGCGGGCGATGCCGATGCGCATGCGTTGCCCGCCGGAGAGATTGTCGCCGCCTTCGGCGATGCGGGCATCGAGCCCGCCGGGCAGCAGCCGTTCGTCGAGCAACCCGACGTGCCGGGCCGCCGCCTGCAGCACGGCGTGCTCATGGCTGCCGCGATTCCAGGCGATCGCCTCGCCGAGCGTGCCCGCCGGGACGTAGATATCCGTCGATATCCAGTCGCAGCCTTCGGCCGTCACCTGAGGCAGCGATTTGAAACCGCGCGGCGGCGTCTCGATGCCGGCCAGCATCCGCAGCAGGGTCGACTTCCCCGAGCCGCTTGGCCCCGAAATCGCGATCAGGCCGGCCGCAGGAAGATCCGCGGCGTCGAAGGCGCCGACGACGGTAAAGGGCCTGGCGTTGGCTGCATCCGGCGTGGCCTCGCCGGATTCATCGAGATACCAGTCCAGTTCCTTGGCTGCCGCCTGACCTTCGGCCCTGACGTGGTATTGTTCGGCATAGCGGCGGAACGGCGTGAAGAATTCCGCGGCGATAATCAGAATGAACAGGCTCTGCCAAAGCGCCAGGCCCGAAAATCCGGGAACGTGCATGAGGCCGAGATGGCTGAGGCCGAGCATTACGGCGAGCACGGCGATGGCGATGGCGGAGAAGAAATCGATGATGCCGGCGTTGAGGAATGCGACCTTGAGCACGTTCATCGTGCTGTCGGCGTAGAGCGTCATCCGCTGTTCGATCTTGCCGTGTTCGCGCAGCAGCGCGTGATTGGCCAGGATGGTCGGCAAGGTCCGGATGCGGTCCGAGAATTGCGCCGCCAGCCGGCCGAAGGCCTTCTCCTGTGCCTCGGCCTTGCCGCGGACGACGCCGCCGAGCAGCACAAAGAAGACGACCATGACCGGAACCGTCAGAAAAAGCGTAAGCGCCGCCTCCCATGAGACCAGGGCGACCGCGACTGCCGCGAGCGCCGGGCCGATCGCCAGCATGGACTTCGCCGCGCTGTGGCTGATCACGAGGCCGGCGAGCGCGGCCGGATAGCGCTGCAGTCCGGCCACCAGCGCGCCGGCCGGCTTGCTGCGTATCCGCACCGGCGACATTCTGGAGAGCGCGTCCTGCAGCGCGGCCCGCTGGCATTCGACGACAATATTTTCGGCGTTCGCCGCGGCAAGATCGGCGAACACACCGGCACAGGTCGACAGCGCGAGGCAGGCGAGCGCGCCGGCCGTCGCGATTGCGTCGAAGCTGGCGTCTTCGATCAGGCGTCCGGCGAACACCGCCAGCGAGCCCGCGAAGCCCAACCGGAACAGCGTGCGCGCGATTTGCCAGCATAGCGTGGTGCGCAGGCCCGCCGCGCCGAAGTCGCGGGCCAGACCGAGCGCGTGGCCACCGTCGGGTGTCGCTTCCGCGAGCGACGCCATGGCTGGCCGGTCCCCACGACGCTGTGTCCGCATTCCGTCATTGGATATTTGCATCGATATTTTCTGCATCGATTGTGGGCGCCGTCATTTGATCCATGTCAACAAATTGGTCACGCAAAATGGCTAGCTAAACCCGAATTTCTCGAAAGGTGCGTCTCCATGACAAATTCGCTGCTCGTCGAGCTTTCGCGGCTGCAATTCGCGCTGACCGCGATGTATCACTTCCTGTTCGTGCCGTTGACGTTGGGACTGTCGATCCTGCTGGCGATGATGGAGACGGTCTTCGTGATGACGGGCCGGACCATCTGGCGCGACATGACCAAGTTCTGGGGCCTGTTGTTCGGCATCAACTTCGTCCTTGGCGTTGCCACCGGCATCACCATGGAATTCGAGTTCGGAATGAACTGGGCCTTCTACTCGCATTACGTCGGCGACATTTTCGGCGCGCCGCTGGCGATCGAAGGGCTGATGGCGTTCTTTCTGGAAGCAACCTTCGTCGGCCTGTTCTTCTTCGGCTGGGACAAGGTTTCGCCGCGCGCCCATCTCGCCGTCACGTGGCTGATGGGGCTTGGCACCAACCTGTCGGCGCTGTGGATCCTGATCGCCAACGGCTGGATGCAGAATCCGGTCGGCGCGGCCTTCAATCCCGACACCATGCGCATGGAAGTGATCGATTTCGCGGCGGTGTTGTTCAATCCGACCGCGCAGGCGAAGTTCGTGCACACGGTGTCGGCAGGGTACGTCTGCGGCGCGGCGTTCGTTCTGGGCATTTCGGCCTTCTACATCCTGCGCGGCCGCCACCTGGAGATTGCCAAGAGGTCATTTGTGATCGCGGCGGCCTTTGGCGTCGCATCAGCACTGTCGGTCATCGTGCTCGGCGATGAAAGCGGATACACCATCACCGACAACCAGAAAATGAAGCTCGCCGCCATGGAGGGCATGTGGCAGACCCAGCCCGCGCCGGCTTCGTTCACCGCCTTCGGCATTCCCGACATGCAGGCGCATGCGACGCGTCACGCCCTTGAAATCCCCTGGGTGATGGGACTGATCGGCACCCGCTCGATCGACCAGCAGATCCCCGGCATCTTCGATCTGGTCAAGAAGTCCGAGACGAACATCCGCAGCGGCCTCGTCGCCTATGATGCCCTCGAGAAGCTCAAGAAGAACCATGCCGACGCGGCCGCCCGCGCCGTCTTCGAGAAAACCCGCGGCGACCTCGGCTACGCCCTGCTGCTGAAGCAATATGTGGAAAACCCGGCGCAGGCGACGCCGGAGCAGATCCATGACGCGGCCTGGTCGACCGTACCCAGCGTTCCCTCCATCTTCTTCACCTTCCGCTTCATGGTGCTGTTCGGCTTCGTGCTGCTGGCGGTGTTCGCGATCTCGCTCTGGTACACCATGCGGGAGGCGGAGGCGCCGCGCTGGCTGTTCCAGCTCGCACTCTGGACTTTCCCGCTGCCCTGGCTCGCCGCGGAACTGGGCTGGTTCGTCGCCGAGTTCGGGCGGCAGCCCTGGATCATCGATGGCGTGCTGCCGACCTTCCTGGCGACCTCGGAACTCGGCGTCTTCAATCTGGTGCTGACCATCGTCGGCTTTACCGCGGTCTATGGCGTGCTCGCCGTCATCGAATGCACGCTGATGCTGCAGGCCATCAAGAAGGGCCCCGACGCGGTGAGCGAAATGGGCTCCTTCGGTCAGTTCGCAACGACAACCGGTGCCGGCGCCATCGCGCCGGCCGAGTAATCCTCACAGGCCTGGCCAGGGAATACGATCATGATCCAGCTTATTTTCGATTACACCACGCTGCGCCTGATCTGGTGGGTGCTGCTGGGCGTCCTGCTCATCGGTTTTGCCGCCACCGACGGCTTCGACATGGGGGTCGGCGCGCTGCTGCCATTTGTCGCGAAGACCGACACCGAGCGTCGCGTCGCCATCAACACCGTCGGCCCGGTCTGGGAAGGCAACCAGGTCTGGTTCATTCTGGGCGGCGGCGCGATCTTCGCCGCCTGGCCGGCGCTGTATGCGCTGAGCTTTTCCGGCTTCTACCTCGCGATGTTTCTGGTGCTGTTCGCGCTGATCCTGCGTCCGGTCGGATTCAAGTACCGTTCCAAGCGCAAGGGTGTTGCCTGGCGCCGGAACTGGGACTGGGCGCTGTTCGTCGGCGGGGCGGTTCCGGCGTTGATCTTCGGGGTCGCGGTCGGCAACGCGCTCAAGGGCGTGCCCTTCCACTTCACCGACGATCTGCGGCCGATCTATGAAGGCAACCTGTTCGGCCTGCTCAATCCGCTGGCGCTCTATTGCGGGCTGGTGTCGCTGGCCATGCTGGTGATGCACGGCGCCGCATGGCTCAGCTTCAAGTCCGAAGGACCCGTGGCCGAACGCGCCGCGGCGTTCGGGTTGAAAGCGGCGCTGATCACCGCGGTCCTGTTCGCAGGCGGCGGCGTCCTGATCTGGCTTGGTGCCTTCGGCGGCTATCAGGTGACCAGTCCGATCGTGTGGGATGGTCCGTCCAATCCTCTCGGCAAGACCGTGACGCTCAATCCGGCGGCGTGGCTGCAGAATTTCCGCGCCACGCCGTGGCTCGCGATCGTGCCGCTGCTCGGCATCGTCGCACCGCTGCTGGCCGCGGCGGGCTTCGGCGCACGCAGGTCCGGCCTGACCTTCCTCGCCTCCGGGCTCGGGATCGCCTGCATCATTGCCACCGTCGGGCTGTCGATGTTTCCGATCATCCTGCCATCCAGCACCAACCCGAACGATTCGCTCGCCGTGTTCGACGCCTCGTCGAGCCGCGCGACGCTTCGCAACATGCTGATCGCGACGGTGATCTTCCTGCCGATCGTGCTCGCCTATACTGCCTGGGTCTACAAGGTGCTGTGGGGCAAGGTCAGCGGAACGACCATCCAGCGCGCCGGCTCGTCGGCTTACTGAGCAAGGAAAAGCGGAGACAGAACGATGTGGTACTTTGCCTGGATCCTTGGCCTCGGACTTGCCGCCACCGTCGGCGTCCTCAATGCGCTCTGGTACGAACTGCGTACGGTTCGCGAAAGGGACGAGGGCGGCATACCTCCGCTGCGGACGCCCTGATCGCGCCGGCGCCTCCGCGGCTTTCGTCGATGGGTTAGCCTTTTGTTTGACACGTTTTCTTGACGCGAACCGGTATCCACCCCCGGGTCAAGCCCGAGGGCATCCTTCGCTCGAAAACGCTCTAACCCCGTCGCACGCTGGCGCCGCCGTCGACCGGCAGCGTCACGCCGGTGACAAAACTGGCCTCGTCGGAGGCCAGGAACAGAGCGGCGTTGGCGACGTCCCAGCCGGTGCCCATCTTGTGGCGCAGCGGCACCTTGGCGTCGCGCTCGGCCTCGACCTCGGCGCGGCTCTTGTTGAACTCGCGGGCGCGGGTGTCGACCGCCATCGGCGTGTTCATCAGGCCGGGCAGGATGACGTTGGCGCGGATGCCGTATTCGGCGTTCTGGTAGGCGAGCTGTTCGGTGAAGGCGATCATCGCCGCCTTGGTCGCCTTGTAGGCGACATAGGGGTAGGTGGTGATCGCCGCCATCGACGAGATGTTGATGATCGCGCCGCTGTTCTGCCGGCGCATCACCGGGATCACGTGCTTGGCGGCGAAGATGCAGCTCTTGAGGTTGATCGCGACGCAGCGCTCCAGCGCCTCTTCGGTGAAGCTGGACAATTCGGAATCGCCGCCGGCGAGGCTGACCCCGACATTGTTATGCAGGATGTCGATGCGGCCCCAGCGGCCGAGTGCGTCCGCGACCATGGCCTCAAGCTCGGCATTTTTCGTGACGTCGGCCCTGAACGCCGCCGCCGTGCCGCCCTTGGCGGCGATCATGTCGACGGTTTCCTGGGCCGAAGCGACATGGTGATCCACGCACAGGACGCGGGCGCCCTCGCGCGCAAAAGTCAGCGCGGTGGCGCGGCCGTTGCCGATGCCCTCGCCGGGGCTCTGGCCGGCGCCGACGACGATGGCGACGCGATCTTGCAGGCGCATGTCAGTTCACTCCCGGGATCGGGTACTGCTGCAGTACCTCTTTGTAATAAGGTTCGTTGTCGATCTTCATGGTGGCGAGCACCCGCACCACCGCGCAATAGAAGGCGATGGTGAGCACGAGGTCGGTCATCTGCTCGTCGGAAAGCCCGGTCTTGATCTCGGCGAAAGTGGCCTCCGACATCGCGAGCTCCCGCACCATCTCGCGCGCGCCTTTCAGGATTGTCCGCGCCAGCGGCTCGAGGGCGGAGGGCTTGCCCTCGGTCTCGGCCATCAAGGCCTCGATATCCGCATCGGTGACGCCGAACTCCTTGCCGATCTTCACATGATGGGTGAATTCGTATTCCGACTTCTCCATCCAGCCGACCTGAAGGATCGCCAGTTCCCGCAAGCGCGGGTCGAGCTTGCTCTTGAAGCGGATGTAGCCGCCGATGCCGCTGAAGGCCCGCGCCATGTCGGGCGAATTGACCAAGAGCTTGTGCAGGTTGGTATTGCGCTTGAGCATGTCGCGATATTCGGGCGCGACCTGGTCGGCCTCGAGATAGGGCAGGCGGGCCATCTTGCTGGTACTCCCTGACGTTTATTGGTTCATTGGCGGCCTTCCGGAATCGTGTTCCGGTTGTTGCGGCCGCCGGCCGGACGTGCCGAAATCCTCACCCGTGAATGAGGCGCCAGACGATCGCGCCCAGCGCGCCCACCCAGAGCACGCCCGCCGCCAGGGCCTGGACGCCGAAGCCACGGCCGCGCTTCTCGGCGGCCTGCGAATACCCGGTCATGTAGAGGATGCGGCCGGCGATCCAGACGACGCCAATGGCGGCGGCGATGGGATCGCTGATATAGATCGCGAACAGCCAGAGCGAGGGCAGGAAGAACGGCAGCCATTCCAGCGTGTTCATCTGCACGCGAAACACCCGCTCGAAATCGGGGTTGCCCGTGGTCGCGGGCGCCTTGATGCCGAATGTGGCGCGCGCCTTCCCGACCTGAACGGAGGTGAAGAAATAGAATGCGAGGGCGAGGCAGGTAACGAGTGCGGTGAAATGAAACATCGCGGGATCCCCCTTTGAAAAATCATGACCGTCATTCCGGGGCGATGCGAAGCATCGAACCCGGAACCTCGAGATTCCGGGCTCGCCGCTGCGCGGCGCCCCGGAATGACCGATCTTGAACTTCAATACCCTGTCAGCTCCAGATATCCTACCCCGCTGTGGCTGCCGGCAAAACGGATCGGCCCTTCCCAATACGGAAAGCTCGTCCCCATCCAGCTGTCCGGATTGAGCGGCGCGCATTCGATCGCCAGCGAAATCTTTGGAATCGCAATGTCCCATGTGGTCGGGACCTTGCGCCCGCCGATCGCGGTAAACGCTTTTGGTGTCATGATGATATCGGTCGAGGCGATCGGCCGGGTCGTGCCATCCGGCGAGATCCAGTTGGCGGAAGCGAAATTCCTGCCGTCGGTCTGGCGCAGCCGATACAGCATCAGCTTTTCGCCGGAATTGAAATGCAGCGACAGCCAGTCCCAGCCGGTCTGGTCGGAGGCCAGCGGCTGGCTGCTCCACTCGCGGTCCATCCAGGCGAGGCCGGTGACGTCAACCGGCCTGTCGTCGATGGTGATGCGGCCCTTCGCCTTGAAGAAGGGCTGGCTATAATAATACGAGGCCTGTTCGCGCTCCGATTTGCGGCTGTAACCGGCCTCGCCCTGCAGCACCAGCGCGCGGTCGGCATCGAGCCGCAGCGCGTAGTCGAAATCGGCTCCCGATGCTTTCAGTTCGAGTGGCGCGATACGGTCGGCGCCCATGTCCTCCGGGCCGCGCATCTCCCAGGAATCGATCCAGGCGTGAAACGGCGAGGTCTCGACCCCGGCCTGTCCCACGCCGCCGCGGGCGAATTTCTCGTTTGAGCGGTGGGTATCGGCGCGGGTGACGGCGGCGTGGCCCATCCAGAGCTGCTGGCTGGCCCAGCCTAGTTCTTGCGCGCCGGGCCGCATCGCCTGGCGAAACAGGGTCCACTGCGCGCCGAAGGCAGCGCCCTTCGAATCCGTCAGGTTCGCCGTCACGTACCACCACTCGATGCGAAAATCGGGGTGCGGGCCGTGATCGGCCGGGAAAGCAAAGCGCTTGCCGGGCACGACGGTTGCGAATCCTTCCGCGCCCTTGCCGAGACCGGCAAAGCCCTGCGCCCGCGCGCCGCTGGCGCCGAGCCCGAGAACGACGGCGCCGCCGAGAAAGGCGCGGCGGGATATCGAAGCCTTACCGCTCATCGGCGAAGATCTTGATCAGGCGCGCCGGCTGCATGCGCGCCAGTTTGAGCACGGGTACCAGCGCTGCCAGCAATGCGGCCGCCATCGCCACGGCCAACAGCTGCAGCAGTTGCAGCGGGAAGACATGGAACGGCAGCCGCCAGCCGAAGGCCTTCACATTCACCACCGCGATCAGGCACCACGCCACCATGAGACCGAGCGGCAGCGCCAGCAAAGTGGTGATCAGCGCCACCGACAGGGTCTTCAGCAATTCGATCGCCGCCAGCCGCCGCCGCGTGATGCCGATCGCCCATAGCGGCGCGAGCTGCGGCAGGCGTGAATTGCTCAGCGTCAACAGGCTGGTCAAGAGCGCGATGCCGGCAACGCCGAGGGTGAAGGCGTTCAACGCCGCGGTGACGGCGAACGTCCTGTTGAAAATCCGCGTCGATTCGGCTTTCAGGGTGACCTGGTCCATCAGGTTGCGGCCATCGAGGCCGAATTTGTCCTGCAGCGCCGCGATCAGCGCCGGTATTGCCGCGGGCCAGACCCGCAGGCCCATCCGCGTCAGCGGCACTTCGGGGAAGCGGCGCGTGAAGGCGGCGATGTTGACCGCGATCTGGCCTTTCGGATTGCCGTAGTCGGCGTAGATGCCGACGACCTCGATCCTCCAGTTGCCCCCCTCGGCCGGCACCTCGACGGAATCGCCGATCGCGAGATTCAGGTGCCGGGCCAGTTGCTCGCTGACGAGGCCGGCATCGCCGGGGCGAAGCCGGGTCCAGGCATCGGCGGTCGCATCGAGCAACGGCCAGTGATCCCGATAGGTGGCGTGATCCGCCATGCCCAGGATCTCGATCGGCACTCCCGCCACCTGCACCTCGGTCCGGCCGCCGGGCAGGATTGCCGCGACTTCGGGACGCCCGCGGAGCCATGCCTTGATTTCCGTCGCCTGCGCGGCGTCGGCCGCGTTGACATAGACGTCCGCCGCCAGCCGTCCGTCGAGCCAGGTGACGAAGGTCCGGCTGAAGGTTTCCACCATGGTGCCGACGCCGACATTGACCGCGAGCGCGAGCAGCAGCGCCATCAGCGCCAGCGACAATCCCGACAATTGCTGGCGGCTGTCGGCCCAGAACCACACCGCCAGCGCGCCATCGGCACGCCGCTGGCCGAGCGACAGCAAGCGCTCCAGGATCGCCGGCAGGATCAGCGCCGCGCCGAGCAGCAAGGCCGCGAGCACGGCAAACCCCGACACCAGCGAATCGCCGTACCACAGAATGAATGCCGCGGCGGCGAACACGGCGAGCGCCACCGCGCTCTGCAGCACCAGCCAGCGCTGCTGCGCCTGTTGCCAGGCATAGGGCTGCGCCGCGGCCAGCACCGGAAGGCGGACCGCCTTCAACAGGCTGGTGGCCGCGGCAACCAGCGCGCCGGCGACGGCGATGACGATGCCGGCGATCCACCATTCGCCCCGGAGGGTCAATTCGCCGGGAATCTGCGCGCCGTAGAGCCCGCGCAGGGAAGCCGCGACATCCGGCAGCAGCGAGGCCGCGATCAGGTAACCGCAGACCAGGCCCGCCAGTCCCGCGACCAGCGCCAGCGACACCAGTTCGGCCACCAGCACCGCGTTCAGCATCCGCGCGGACACTCCGCAGGCGCGCAAGGTCCGCAGCATCGGCAGCCGCTGCTCGAACGCCAGCCCAATGGCCGAATTGACGATGAACAGCCCGACCACGAAGGACAGCAATCCGAACGCCGTCAGGTTGAGGTGAAAGCTGTCGGTGAGGCGTTCGAGGTCGCTCTCCGCATCCGGCTGCACCAGGCGGAGCTGGTCGCCCACGACACTTTCGAGCGGCGCGCGTTTGCCGTTGGCGTGGCCGACCAGCAACCGGGAAACCTGATCCGGCCGGTTGAGCAGCAGCTGGGCCATGCCGATATCGACCACGAGAACGCCGGGCACCAGTTGCGCCTGCGCGCGTAGCGGCGGCAGCGATGTGCCCTCGCTCGACAGCGGGGTTGCGCCTTGCGGCAAATCGAGATCGGCGAGCACCTCCGGCGCCACCAGCGTTTCTCCCGGCGGGGTCAGGAAGGATTGCAGGCCCGCCCGGCCGATCGCCGGCGCATTGCCGACTTCCGCGGGCAGCGTGAGGGGCTCGATTCCGAGCAGCCGGAACGAACGGCCCTCGATCTGAACGCGGCCTTCGAGCACCGGAGATACCGGCCAGCCGGCGCGGCGCAAATCGACAAAAAGCTTTTGCGGAAAGGTCGCGCCGCTGCGGCCGACCAGCGCCGCCGTCCGCGCGCCGCCGAAGGTCGCGGCGGCGCGGTCGTAGCTGTCGCGGGCCTGCTGGTTCAGCGCCTGCACGCCGCTCCACAGCGCGGTGGCGGAAATCAGCCCGATCAAGAGGGTCGCGAGCTGCATCGGGTGCCGCCGCCAGTGACTCAGCAGCACCGCGAGGATCCAGAGGATGCGGCTCATGCGATCAGCCCCGCATGCAGGTTGATCCGGCGGTCGAGCGTGGCGGCAAGCCGCGCCGAATGCGTCACCATCAGGAAGCCGCAGCCGGTGCGCGCCACGAGGTCGCGGGTGAGGGCCAGAACGTCATCCGCGGTGGCCTCGTCGAGATTGCCGGTGGGCTCGTCGGCGAGCAGCAGCAGCGGCTTTACCGCCAGCGCGCGGCCGATCGCGACCCGCTGCTGCTGGCCGCCCGACAACTGCTCGGGATAGCGCTTCAACAGGCCACCGAGGCCGAGCCGCTGCACCAGCTCGTCATGCCAGGCGACGTCATGACGGCCGGCAATGCGCGACTGGAATTTGAGATTGTCCTCGACGCTCAAGCTCGGGATCAGGTTGAACTGCTGGAATACCAGGCCGAGCCGGTCCCTTCGCAATTCGGCGCGGCCGGCATCGGCGAGATCGGAGATCGCGGTCTCCGCCAGCCGGATCTCGCCGCCGTCGGGACGATCGAGCCCCGCGATCAGGTGCAGCAGCGTGCTCTTGCCGCTGCCGGATTCGCCGGTCAGCGCGACGCGCTCGCCCGCCGCGATATCGAGGTTGACGCCGCGCAGCACCACGACGTCCTCTCCGGCGGAGCGATAGGTCTTTGTCAGATCGCGGACGCTCAGCACGATGGCAAGGCCGGCCGGCAGGCGAAGCGGGCGTGAGGTTTCATAGCGGCTTCTGGTATTTCAGCACGAATTCGTCGACCGGCACTTGCGGGCGGAACACCGCCGCGTCCCTGGGGTCTTCGGGGTGGCGCAGGAAGTCGGCTTCCGCCGCCAGCTTGAATCCGGCCGCCTCGATCTCCCGGCGCAGCGCGCTTTCCTCGATCCGGTGCAGCGTCTTGCCCACCGTGACGCCGTCGCCGGCGCGCGCGGAGTGGTCGGCGATGACAAGAAAGCCGCCGGGCTTCAGCGCCGCGAACAGTTTTCGGTTCATTTCGGCGCGGTCGACCGGCATGTAGGTCGTATCGTGATAGGCAAAGAAGAACGTGATCAGATCCAGCCCGCCGACATCGGGCGGGATCGGATCGTCGTAGTTCCGGATCAGGTGCACGACGTTCTTCATGGCCGGATTCTGCGCGCGCAGATCGAACTTGTCCTTCACCCGTTCCATCACGGCGGCGGATTCCTGCGCGTAGACGCCGCTGCCGCCCGTTCCCACGGCCCGCGCCAGCAGCTCGGTGCTGTAGCCGGCGCCGGCCCCCATATCCAATACCTTCATTCCCGGTCTCGCGCCGGTGAAGGCCAGCATTTTGGCGGGCTGGCGGCGCTGATCGGTTTGCCGGTCGGCATCGCTGCGGTCCGCCGCGGCGATCACGGCCGCATAGTCCGGCGCCCCGGCGTCCTCCGCCCGCATGGGGCCCGATGCCGCGAGCATCGAAACAAAAACAAGCACGCCGAACACGCGTCTTCGGTCGAACGATCTCATGAAAGGGCCCTCTGCTGGCGCGCAACATAGCAAGGCCGGAACGATAGATCACGATCTCAATCGCATCGCGACGCGATCGTGATCCGGTTGCGGAGCACCTTCGCGGCAGCGTCAGGCGGTATTGGCGGCTTGCGATCGGCCTGGCGCCGGCGAGGGGACCGAAATCCGCAGTTGCATTGCCCGACTCCGCACGGGTATCGTTCGGCGGGGGCCGATCAACAGGCCGACGAACAATATCCGGGGGGAGACCATGGCCACGCAACCGACGCCCAAGGGCGCCTGGACGATCACGTTTCTGCTGTTCCTGTTCATGCTGGTCAATTTCGCCGACAAGATCGTGGTCGGCCTCGCCGGCGTGCCGATCATGACCGAGCTGAAACTCGAACCGGAACAATTCGGCCTGCTCGGCTCCTCGTTCTTCTTCCTGTTCTCGATCGCGGCGATCGTGGTCGGCTTCATCGTCAATCGCATTGCCACGCGCTGGGTTCTGCTGGTGCTTGCGGTGATCTGGGCGCTGGCGCAGTTTCCGATGGTGGGCACCGTCAGCTTCACCACGCTGTTGATCTGCCGCGTCATCCTGGGGGCCGGCGAAGGCCCGGCCTTCTCGGTGGCGGCGCATGCGGTCTACAAATGGTTCCCCGACGAGAAGCGGACGCTGCCCACCGCGATCCTGTCGCAGGGCTCGGCGTTCGGCGTGATCCTCGCGGTGCCGGCGCTGAACTGGGTCATCGTCAATCATACATGGCACTATGCCTTCGGCGCGCTCGGCGTCGTCGGCCTGATGTGGGGCCTGGCCTGGCTGATCATGGGCAAGGAAGGGCCGCTGGTGCAGACCGTGGCGATGGCCAAGGCCGATCCGCGCGTGCCCTATTTGCAGCTCCTGACCTCGCGGACCTTCATCGGCTGCTGTGCCGCGACCTTCGGCGCCTACTGGGCGCTGTCACTCGGCCTGACCTGGTTCACCCCCTTCATCGTCAAGGGCCTCGGCTTCTCGCAACAGGATGCCGGGCTGATTTCGATCCTGCCGTGGGTGTTCGGCGCGGTCGTCGTGCTGCTGACGGGATGGGTTTCGCAGGTGATGATGGCGCGCGGCTATTCCACCCGCGGCGCGCGCGGCGTGCTGGGTTCGGTGCCCCTGATCGTCGGTGGCCTGATCCTGGGCGTCATGCCGCATCTCGAAGGCACGGGGCTGCAGATCGCGTTGCTGGTGGTCGGCTCCGGGCTTTGCGGATCGATCTACGTGGTGTGTCCGCCGATGCTGGGCGAATTCACCCCGGTGTCGCAGCGCGGTGCGGTGATCTCGATCTACGGCGCGATCTACACACTGGCCGGCATTCTGGCGCCGTCGGTGATGGGCAAGGTGATCCAGAACGCGGGCGGGCTGCTCGAGGGCTATATGACCGGCTTCACCATCAACGCCGTCATTCTGATCGGCTCCGGTGTGCTCGGCCTGCTCCTGCTGTGGCCCAACACCGAGCGCGCCCGGCTGGTGGCCCAGGCTGCGGCGCAGCCGAAGTTCGCGTAGCTATCTCGTCGTCCCGGCGCACTCCGGGACGACGCCGTTGCGTCTAGGACGCCGCGGCTTCCATCCTCGGCGATCCACCCTGCGCACCGCGCACCAGCCGTCCCGGGCGGGCGCCGGTGGCGGAGCCATCGCGCTGCGTCACCACGCCGGAGACGATGGTGGCGTCATAGCCGTCGACCTGCTGCAGCAGGCGGCGGCCGCCGACCGGAAGGTCGTAATGCACCTTCGGCGGATGCAGATGCAGCGCCTCGTAGTCGATGACGTTGACGTCGGCCTTGTAGCCGGGCGCGATCACGCCGCGATCCATCAGTCCGACCGACAGCGCGGTCTTGCGCGACTGCGCCGCGACCACGAAGGGGATCGAGAGTTTCTCGCCGCGGGTGCGGTCGCGCGTCCAGTGCGTCAGCAGGTAGGTCGGGAAGCTGGCATCGCAGATGATGCCGCAATGCGCGCCGCCGTCGCTCAGGCCTGGCACGGCGTTAGGGTCGCGCAGCATCTCGCGCGTCGCGTCGAGATTGCCGTCGGCATAATTGAGGAACGGCACATAGAGCATGCCGCGGCCTTCGTCCGTGAGCATCGCGTCATAGGCGAGCGCTTCCGGCTGTTGGCCCTGGCGGCGGGCTTGCGCGCCCAGGGTGTTTTCCGGCGGCTGTTCGTAATCCGGGGGATTTCCGAGCAGATACATCTTGTCGTAGTTCGGCCGGAAGAACAGCGGGTCGTCGGTCGCGGTGGCGTGCTCGCTCAGGATGGCCTTGCGCGTTTCGGGCTGATGCAGCAGCTTGAGCCGCTCCGCCAGCGGAAGGTGGGCGATCGCCTTGTAGCTCGGGTGGGTCTGGAACGGGTTGCGCGACAGTTCCAGCCCGAGCATCAGCCCGACCGGACGGGCGGCGATCTGCGCCGTGATCGACAGGCCGCGCGCCGACGCATCCCGGATCGTGTCCAGCGTCTGGCGCCAGCGCCGCGGCGCCTTGTCGTTCTGCGTGATCGAGAACGAGACCGGAATTTTCGTGTTCTCGGCCACCCGCAACATCATCGCGAGGTCTTCATCGATGGTCGAGAGGTCGAGCACGAATTGCAGCACGCTGCGGCCCTGGCGATGCATCGCGGCGGCGATCGCGGTCAGCTCATCCTCGCCGGCCTTCAAGGTCGGCGTGAAATCGCCGGTCGAGGTGCGGTGATTGAGCGTGCGCGAGGTCGAAAATCCCAGCGCGCCGGCCCGCACCGCATCGCCCGCCAGCGCCGCCATCGCGCTGTTATCCTCCGGCGTGGAGGGGTCGCGGCGCGCGCCGCGCTCGCCCATCACGTAGACGCGCAGTGCGGCGTGCGGCAGTTGCGCGCCGATATCCATGTCGAAGCTGCGCTTCGACAGCCA
>Ga0182014_10002413_pt1 | contig 23596 bp, 21 predicted proteins | sample 612S2DmetaG_FD_120489 | JGI IMG/M metagenome (GOLD analysis project Ga0182014, IMG submission 120489) | Permafrost microbial communities from Stordalen Mire, Sweden - 612S2D metaG | ecosystem: Environmental > Terrestrial > Soil > Wetlands > Permafrost | place: Sweden: Stordalen | collected...
CAAGGTCGCCTGCATCCCGGTGTCGCCCCGACTACGAAAGGCCAAGTTCCGGATAATAACGCGGTCGGAAATTGCCTGAATTTTCCGTGGAGTGACCTGGTGGAGCTGCGGGGAATCGAACCCCGGACCTCTGCAGTGCGATTGCAGCGCTCTCCCATCTGAGCTACAGCCCCGGCCCGACGCGGTGACTACACGGCGGACTCCGCGCTGTCAATTCCTTCTCGCGTCGCGATCCCTTTCCCGCACGCCCATCGCGCCCGGGCAGAAAACCGCGCCCGCGAAGGATTGCGGCGCGGACGCCGTGAGGATAGACAAGTCTCCATACCGTCAACGCCGGGAACCAAAAAATGCGCTATGCAGTGCTAGAGCTCATTCTCACAGTCATCGATCTTTATTGGTGGGTGGTCATAGCTTCCTTCGTCATATCGTGGCTCATCGCCTTCGACGTAATCAATACGCGTTCCCAAGCGGTCTATTCGATCCGCCGCGCCCTCGCGGCCCTCACGGAGCCGCTCTATGAGCCGATCCGCAGAGTCTTGCCGACCATGGGCGGGCTGGATTTTTCCCCGATGATCGTGTTGCTGGGCTTGCAGTTCGTGCGCAGCGCCATCGCGCACAGCTTTGGCTGAACCCGACCCCGGCGCGGCCTGGCGCGTGGAAGAGGGCGGCGTCGTCCTATGGCTGCGGCTAACGCCCAAGGGCGGGCGCGACGCGATCGAGGGGCTTGAGACTCTGGCCGACGGGCGTTGCGTGCTCAAGGCGCGCGTGCGCGCGGCGCCCGAGGACGGACGCGCCAACGCGGCGCTGGAGCAGCTCGTGGCGAAAACGCTGGAGGCGCCAAAAAGCGCCGTAGCGATTGTCGCCGGCCACGCGAGCCGCGTGAAAAAACTTTTCATCTCGGGCGATTCCGCCCGCATCATAGACGCGCTGGCCCGGCGGCTGGCGCAAACCGCCAAATGAGCAACGGCTGAACCCATGACCAAAACGAAGTCGAACATCGGCAATTTCTTCGAGGATTTTTCTCTCGGCCAGGTTATCCGCCACGCGACGCCGCGCACGGTCACGACCGGCGATTCGGCCTTTTACACCGCGCTGTATTTGCCGCGATTCGCGGTGCAGTCGTCGCGCGCCTTCGCCCAGGCGATCGGCTATAAAGAAGCGCCGATCGACGATATTCTGGTGTTTCATTTCGTGCTGGGCAAAACCGTTCCCGATGTGTCGCTCAACGCCATCGCCAATCTCGGCTACGCGGATTTCAAATTTCTCGCGCCCGTCTATCCCGGGGACACGCTGACCGCGACATCGGAAGTGATCGGCCTCAAGGAAAACTCCAATAAGGAGACCGGCGTCGTTTATGTGCGCTCGACCGGCAAGAATCAGAATGGCGAGGTCGTGCTCGATTACGCCCGCTGGGTGATGGTCAAGAAGCGCGACAAAGACGCGCCCGTCGGCCGCGAAGTCTTGCCCGATCTGCCAAAATCCGTCGCGCCCGCCGATCTCGGCAAGGCCGTGCCGCCGCTGAAAGTCGCGGCCTATGACAGAGTGCTGGCCGGCTCGCCCTATGTCTGGGGCGATTACGAAAAAGGCGAGAAGATCGACCATATCGACGGCATGACCGTCGAGGAGGCGGAGCATCAGCTTGCGACGCGCCTCTATCAGAACAACTCGAAAGTCCATTTCAACCAATTTTACGAAGCGCAGGGACGGTTCGGAAAACGCATCATTTACGGCGGCCATGTGATCTCGCTCGCCCGCGCGCTGTCCTTCAACGGGCTCGCCAACGCCTTCCACATCGCGGCGATCAACGGCGGGCGGCATGTCAATCCGCTGTTCGCCGGAGGCACGCTGTTCGCCTGGAGCGAAGTGCTCGACAAGGCGGAGATTCCCGGCCGAAGCGACATCGGCGCGCTGCGGCTGCGGCTCGTCGCGACAAAGGACAAGCCCTGCGCCGAGTTCCCGCTCACCGGCGCCGACGGCAAGCCGGACCCGGCAGTGCTGTTGGATTTGGATTATTGGGCGGTCATGCCGAGGTAGCGTGGCGTCGCTTGAATCGGGACGCGCCTGACGATTTTTGTCGACAGGCGCGCCTTTAGTCTCAGCCTCGCCCTCACATCCGCTCGGGAAACCTGTCCTCTTCCGCCAGATTCGAGAACTTGGTGATCTCCGCCTCGAAGGCCAGCGGCACCATGCCGGTCGGGCCGTGGCGCTGCTTGCCGAGGATCGCCTCGGCGCGGCCGTGCGCGCGCTCCATCTCGGTTTGCCAGGCGATATGTTCTTCCGTGCCCTCGCGCGGCTCGCGGTTTTTTAGATAATATTCCTCGCGAAAGACGAACATCACGACGTCGGCGTCCTGCTCGATCGAGCCGGATTCGCGCAGATCCGAGAGCTGCGGGCGCTTGTCGTCCCGGCTTTCGACCTGGCGCGAGAGCTGCGACAGCGCCATGATCGGCACCGCCAGCTCCTTGGCGAGCGCCTTGAGGCCGGTGGTGATCTCGGTCAGTTCCTGCACGCGATTGTCGGAGCGGGCGCGCGAGCCGGAAAGCAGCTGCAAATAGTCCACGACCAGTAGATCGAGCCCCTTTTGGCGTTTCAAGCGCCTCGCGCGCGCGGTGAGCTGCGCGATGGAAATGCCGCCGCTCTGATCGATGTAGAACGGAATGTTTTGCATATCGCGCGCGGCTTCGGTGATGCGGCGAAAGTCGTCCTCGTTGATGTCGCCGCGCCGAATCTTGTAGCTGGCGACGCCGGATTGCTCGGCGATCACGCGCGTCGCCAATTGCTCGGCCGACATTTCCAGCGAGAAAAACCCGACAATGCCGCCGTTGACCGTCTTGCGCGAGCCGTCGGCTTCGAGCTCGAACTGATAGGCCTTGGCGATATTGAAGGCGATATTGGTGGCGAGCGCCGTCTTGCCCATGCCGGGACGGCCCGCGACGATGATGAGATCGGACTTTTGCAGTCCGCCCATTTTCTCATCGAGATCCTTGAGCCCCGTCGCCGTGCCGGAGAGATGTCCGTCGCGCTGATAGGCGCTGTTGGCCATGTCTATGGCGATCGTCAGCGCGTCGGAGAAACGCTGGAAGCCGCCGTCGTAGCGTCCGGTCTCGGCGATGGCGTAGAGCTTGCGCTCGGCTTCCTCGATCTGCTGGCGCGGCGAGGAGTCGATCGGCGAATCAAAAGCCGTGTTGACGACTTCCTCGCCGATGCTGATCAGATCGCGGCGCACCGCGAGATCGTGGATCGCGCGACCATAATCCTCTGCGTTGATGATCGTCGTGGCCTCGGCGGCGAGACGCGCCAGATAGCCTTGAATTGTCACGCCTTCGGGCAATTCCATACCGCTCAGGAAGGTCTTGAGCGTAATGACGGTGGCGAGCTTTCCCGCGCGGATCAGCTGTCCGCAAACCTCGTAGATGCGCCGGTGCAACTCCTCGGAAAAATGCTCCGGGCGCAGGAAGTCCGACACGCGGTCGAACGCGTCGTTGTTGAGCAGCAGCGCGCCAAGCAGCGCCTGCTCCGCTTCGATATTATGCGGAGGGACGCGCGTCACGGGCTCTCTCGGCTCGGCGACCTGATACAGTCGTCGGCCCGGCAAGGGATCGATTGCGGGCATTGGCTCTCTGGTTTTGAGTTAACTGTCCGTTGAACCTACAAACGCGACGCGGAGGCCTTTCCAGGACGCCCGACTGTCGCATGCTCCCGGGCGCGCGGGCAATGGCCGAAGCGGCCTTATGACCACACGACGGCGGGTGTTTTCGGCTTATGAGTCTTATTCACATGACAGAAAAATTATATCGCGCGAAAGAACTAAAAATTCTTGCCTTCGGCGCCGAATCGGCTGCTAGCCTAGATTCTACTCCAGCCGGCCCAGTCGGCTATGCCGCCGCCCATATAAAAAATAAACGACGAGCCCCAGGGCCAGCCACACCACGAAGCGCTCCCAGGCGACGGCGGGCAATTTCGACAGCAGCCACAGCGAAAATCCGATTCCGATCAAAGGCGTGTAGGGCACGAACGGAGTCTTGAACCAGCGCTCGGCGTCGGGGCGCGCGCGGCGCAGGGCGATCACCGCGAGACAAATCACCACGAAGGCCGACAAGGTGCCGATGTTCACGAGTTCCGCGACTTCGCGAATCGGATAGAAGCCCGCGACCAGGGCGCAAAGCGCGCCGGCGACCAGGGTCGGGCGATAGGGCGTGGCGAAACGCGGATGCGGGACGGCGAACCAGGCCGGCAGCAGACCGTCGCGGCTCATCGCGAACCAGATGCGCGCGCAAGCCAGCAAAAAGGCCAGCATCACGCTCAAAATCCCCGCCACCGCCGCCAGCGATACGATTAGCGTCACCCAGGGCATGCCGATTTGCGCGAAGGCGTTCGCCACGGGAGCCGCGTTGTTCAGAGTGTCGTAACGCACGATGCCGGTGAGCGCCAACGACATCACGATATAAAGCGTCAGCGAGATGGCGAGGGAGAGCAGCACCGCGCGCGGCAGATCGCGTTGCGGGTCAAGTGACTCCTCGGCCGCCGTGGTAAGCGTGTCGTAGCCGAACACCGCGAAGAACACCACCGCGGCGCCCTCCACGACGCCGCCGAAGCCGAAAGGCATGAAGGGGTGAAAATTGGCGGGGTCAATATGCGGCGCCGCGGCGGCGATCACCAGCAGCACCGCCCCGACCTTGATCAATACGATCGCGGTGTTGAAACGCGCGCCCCATTCGATGCGTAGCGTCAACAGGCCGGCGACGCCCAGACTGCCGAGCATCGCGAAAAGATCGACGCGAAACCCTTCGCCGGCGCCCGGAGCCCCTTGCGCCCAGGCGGGAAGCTCGACTCCGAACAGCCGCAGCAGCGCCTGGAGATAACCGGACCAGCCGATCGACACGACCGCGACGACCAGCGCATATTCGAGCAGTAAATCCCAGCCGATGATCCAGGCGACGAGTTCGCCAAGCACCGCGTAAGCATAGGTGTAGGCGCTGCCGGCGACTGGAATCATCGAGGCGAATTCGGCATAGCACAGGGCGGCCGCGCCGCTGGCGACGCCGGCGATGACGAAGGACAATGACACGGCGGGCCCCGCCTGCGTCGCCGCCACGACGCCGGTGAGCACGAAAATGCCGACGCCGATCAGCCCGCCGAGCCCGATGCTGGAGAGTTGCCATAGACCAAGCACGCGGCGTAATTGCCCGGGCCTTCCCGTTTCGGCCTGGAGGGCTTCGATTGATTTCGTGCGCAGCAGATTCTTGAGCGTCATGGCGTGTCCAGCGTCGAAAGCCGCATGTTATGCGCCCTCGCTTCTTCGGCGCGCGCCCTTAGTGCCCCGTCATCAGGGATGAAAGTCGAACAGGGATCCGCCGCAAGTCCTTGGCGATGCGGGCGGTGAAGGAATTGACCGCGCGCCCCACGGCGGCAAGCGGGTCGGCCGGGTCTCGCTTACCGCCGTGAACCGATCGCCCGCCTTGGCCTGTGCGCGACGAAACGGTTTTGACCACGGCGCGTTTCTTCTTTTGAAGAATTTCGCTTTGTTTCCCCGGCTTGGCTTCGGCGGCGGAGAATGCCTGCGGCTCTCCCGGCGTCGCCGCGACCTCCCCCAAAAGCGCGGGCTTCGCCTCGACGATCGCTGGAGGCGTCTCGTCGACCGTGGGAGTCGCTCGGGGAAGCTGCTCGGAAGCTTCGCCTGCATCGCCAAAACGGACCGGCGTTATGGGCGTTAGCGCGGCGAGACCCAGGGCGTGGCCAAGAGGAACGACAGAGCCCGGAGCTTTTTCTGGCGAGAACCCCGCCGAAGCGCTTCGCGCGCTGATCGTTGGCGTCCTCGGCGGCGCCGAGATCGCACCCCAAAAGGCGTAACCCGCCGTCAAACCGGTAACGCCGATTATCAGCGAGGCGGCAATGCCGGAAGCAAAAAACTCCCGCTTCACCCTGGTCAGATTCGTGGGGGCGTCCACGAGAATGGGAGCGCTCACGCGAAGCGGGCTCGTCGCGAGGGCACGATTGGCGTTGGCGACCGAAAGCGTCATGCCGGAGATGGCGTCGCGCATCATGGCGCGGCGCGCCATTTCGGCCTCTGGAGGCCAAAAGACTTCGGGCGCGGGTTTGAGTTCGCCAAATAGCTCTTGGGCGACGCGGACGCGCCAAACCGTAATTCCGTCTTGCGGAGTTCCAAAAAAATCAGATGATTTGCTATAAAGGTCGATGCTTACTTGATTGCAAATTGCTTCAGGAGTCAGTTCGTCATCTTCATCTATTAACTCACCGCATTCCACAAATAATGTCGAGGAAAGTTTAATCCGTAGATTGTATTTCTTGGCATGCCTATTTTCACTGGCGTTAATTTGCACTTTAACCCCAAGGAAAAACGCGCGTATTAACGCTCTGGTTTCAATTTCTCCAAGTTCGATGGGGGGCTCTTGAAAATCTAAATCACAAAGTTCGCATCTGAAACGCAATGGAAATTTCTTGAGTGGAAATTTGTTGCCGCCAACATAAGCTTCGTCGAGCTCAATGATGAATCTAATACATTCGGCGTCTGTAAGGCTATAATAAGTATGCTTTTGATGTTCCTCCGGGCTTTCGACATCGCGAATGAGCGGCGGCAACATAAAGTTGTCTCCCGCCGTCTTATAGATCGCGCGACAAGCTTCAAAAAGCTCCTCCCGACCGAGGGTCGACATATTCACTCTCCCACCTTCGATCGGGTCGCGCGTATCGACAAGTCTGAGAACGCGACGCCACCACCATGAAGTCGGCGCGAAATTGTCCACGAAGGCGCTCCCTCGAACGCTTTCGGGCGTCGTATAACCGCGGGATAAGGAGTTACGCCGCGGGTCATGGTCGCCTGCATGCTCATCTACTCGCATGTGACCAACCGCCGGCGGCGCATTGGTCGGAAAACCTTCAACTTACTCTTGTTACGCAGGGTTCCAAAAGTCCACACCCTATTCGCGGTAAAAAGCTAGGCGTCGCGTCGACATTGAACAACCATTAGGGTTGGATAACATTAAGATAATTGTGGACAACTCGCTTAAATGGCGAATATTTCACGATCCGCAGCGAGACGACCGGAGCTTTTCGCCGCCGCCGCGGCAAATCGCGCCGGCGCTAACGGACTTGGAGCCAAGCGAGAGTCCGATTAAAGTGATTTCACGTTTCGCGCCGTGTGCGCGCGAGAGTGGAGGGCGCCATGAAAATGCGGTTCGAAAATCAGCGGCATGGACGTTCGCGGAAAAGAAGAGACATTTCAATGCGGCGTGCCATATCGGCGATGGTCTTCGCCATTTGCGCTTTCTGGTCCTGTCCGTTGTGGGCCGTGACTGTCTCGACCGAAGCCCAGCTCCGCGCCGCACCGAACGTTCATGCGCGAGTTCTCGCCGTGCTCGCCGAGGGCGTGGAAGTCATTGTCGAAAGCATTCATCAGGGCGCGCTCCACGACTGGACTTTCGTCACGGTCGCAGGGCTGCGCGGCTACGTCCCGGCCGCCGAGCTCGCGCCTCAGCCCTATGCATCCACGCTCGCGGCCGAGAATCCGCATTGCGACCTCGGCTACCCCTATTCCGGCAGCAGCGTCTATTTCACTGGGCTCACGGAATTGCGCACCTCAGAGCCGCTCGGCGCCTTGTTTGGATATCATATCCAACGACCCTGCTGAATTTGATTCGCGTCCGATTTCCTTTGTGGGTGACTTGACTCCATCGCCGTATCGGCGGCGCTAAAGTCCTGCGACAAATTCGCGCGATAACGCGCTATTGAATGTCGCAAGCGCCGCGTTCGAACAATGAGCGCGCATAAATCCGCGCTATTTCGGGCGATAGGCGTGACAATGTTTCGCGCGATGTGACACTTGCGCGCAGCGAGGCCTCTAGGGCCAGCTCGTTGATCGTTGTCAAATAATTGTCGGGTTGTGCATCGTACAATTCTTCCGAAAACCCCGAAGACGTCTCGCAGGGATACGGTGGTTTTTCCAACGTATTCCCCGCATCTCGCATATGCGACCGAAAAATCCACGAGGACGTGACATCATGGAGCGAATGCCTCTTATTCCGAAACGACGGACCTTTGGCGAAATATCGCTTTCGGCGATCCTTGTGTTGCTCGCGATCGGCGCCGCCTTCATCGCGACGCGGGCCTACACGCCGGCTTACGCCTTTCACATGGCGTTGTTTTCGCTCTGCTCCGTCCTCGCCGTGGTCGCGATCAACATGCGCTTCGACGCGCGGCCGATCGCGCCGACGCCGCTCGTCATCGACGGCAAACCCAATTACAACTACGGCCCGATCAAATTCGCGTCGCTGGCCGCGCTGTTCTGGGGAACGGCGGGATTCGTCGTCGGGCTGTATCTCGCGCTCGAACTCGCTTTTCCCGCGCTCAATTTCGATCTTCCCTGGATCAACTTCGGGCGATTGCGGCCGTTGCACACCTCGGCGGTGATCTTCGCCTTCGGCGGCAACGTTCTGTTGGCTACGTCCTTCTATGTCGTGCAGCGCACCTCGCGCGCGCGCATCGCGGGGGAACTCGCGCCGTGGTTCGTGGTGCTGGGCTACAACTTCTTCATTCTGATCGCCGGCACGGGCTATCTGCTCGGCATTACGCGCAGCCATGAATATGCCGAACCGGAATGGTATGCGACCCTTTGGCTTGTGGTCGTCTGGGTCACTTATCTTCTCATCTATTTGGTGACGCTGGCCCGGCGCACGGAGCCGCATATTTACGTCGCCAACTGGTTCTATCTCGCCTTTATCGTGACGATCGCGGTGCTGGTGCTCGGCAACAACACGGAAATCCCGATTTCGGTGTTCTCGTCGCAATCGGTGATCGTGTGGTCCGGCGTGCAGGACGCGATGATCCAGTGGTGGTACGGACATAACGCCGTGGGCTTCTTCCTGACGGCGGGCTTTCTGGGCATCGTTTACTACTTCGTGCCCAAGCGCGCCGAGCGGCCGATCTATTCCTATCGCCTGTCGATCGTGCACTTTTGGGCGCTGATCTTCCTCTATATCTGGGCGGGCCCGCATCATCTGCACTACACCGCCTTGCCCGATTGGGCGCAGACGCTCGGCATGGTGTTCTCGGTGATGCTGTGGATGCCGTCCTGGGGCGGCATGATCAACGGCCTCATGACGCTATCCGGCGCCTGGGACAAGCTGCGCACCGATCCCGTGCTTCGCATGATGGTGGTTTCGGTCGCCTTCTACGGCATGTCGACTTTCGAAGGCCCGCTGATGTCGGTGAAGGCGGTCAATTCGCTGAGCCACTACACCGATTGGGGCATCGGCCATGTGCATTCGGGAAGTCTCGGCTGGGTCGGCTTCGTCTCCTTCGGCGCGCTCTATTGCCTGATCCCGTGGATCTGGAACAAGAAGCTTTACTCGCTGAAGCTGGTTAACTGGCACTTCTGGATCTCGACCATCGGCATCGTCTTCTACATCTCGGCGATGTGGGTCGCGGGCATCATGCAGGGCCTCATGTGGCGCGCTTACACCCCGCAGGGCTTTCTCGAATACTCATTCGTCGAGACGACGGAAGCGCTGCATCCAGAATATCTCATCCGCGCGGCTGGCGGCGGCCTCTTCGTGATCGGCATGCTGATCATGCTGGTGAATATTTACAAGACCATCGTGGCGCCCAAGGCGGATGAAGTCTTTGAGGCCGCCGCCTCGCCCATCCCGGCAGAGTGAGGACGAGACAAATGTCGAATTCGACCCAACATGCTCCCGCCTCGGGCCTGGGAAAGCTGCTCGAGACCAACTCGATCCTGCTGCTGCTCGGCATTCTGCTGATGATTTCAGTCGGCGGCCTCGTCGAGATCGTGCCCTTGTTTTATCTCAAGAGCACGATCGAGCAGGTCGAGGGCGTGCGGCCCTATACGCCGCTCGAACTCGCCGGCTTCAACATTTACATTCGCGAGGGCTGCTACACCTGCCATTCGCAGATGATCCGGCCGCTGCGCGACGAGGTGGAGCGGTACGGCCATTACTCGCTCGCGGCCGAGAGCATGTACGACCATCCGCATCAATGGGGCTCGAAGCGCAACGGCCCGGACCTCGCGCGCGTCGGCGGCAAATATTCGAACGACTGGCAGCGCGATCATATGCGCGATCCGCGCGCGGTGGTGCCGTCCTCGATCATGCCGGGCTATGCCTTCCTGTCGAAGACGCCCGTCAACGGCGCCCATCTCACCGAGCAGATGCGCCTGCTGCGTGTCGTCGGCGTGCCTTACAGCGACGAGCAGATCGACAATGCGACGGTCGATCTTGCCGCGCAGGCGGCCTCCGACGACGCGGGCGGCGCGGATTTGCAGAAGCGCTATCCCAACGCCGTGCTCGGCGACGTGGCCGGCAAATCTTCCGTCACCGAGGAAGACGCGCTGATCGCCTATCTACAGCATCTCGGCATCTCCGTGGACTTCAAGCTATACGACGACAAGGCCAACATCAGGTGAATCTCATGGGGCGTCAGGCAAGACGCCCGTCCGACGGAGGAAACCATGACGACCGGAGACGTTTCCACTTTCGAGGCGTGGCGGGATTTCGCCGCGTCCTGGGGCTTCGCCTATTTCGCCCTAATCTTCATCGGCGCGCTCGTCTATGTGTTGCGGCCTTCCCGCCGTGAATACTTCGACGAGGCCGGCAAAATTCCGCTGCGGGAGGACTGAGAATGTCCGTGGACAATCTGCACGACAGTAAAATTCGCATCGACGAGCATAGCGGCACGCCGACGACCGGGCATGAATGGGACGGCATCGAAGAGCTCAACACGCCGCTGCCGCGCTGGTGGGTGTGGACCTTCTACGCGACCGTGATTTGGTCGCTCGCCTATTGCGTTGTTTATCCGGCCTGGCCGCTGCTGCATGGCGCGACCGAGGGCGTCCTCGGATGGCACTCGCGCGCGGCGGTGGTCCAGGATATCGCCGATCTGCAAGCGACACGCGCGCCGATCCTCGCCAAGATCAAGGATGCGCCGCTGGATTCAATCGAGCAAAATCCGGAACTGCTCGCCGCGGCGCGCACTGTCGGCCGGGTGGCCTTCCTCAACAATTGCGCCGCCTGCCACGGCGCCGGCGCGCAGGGGGCGAAGGGATATCCAAATCTCAACACCGACGCCTGGATTTGGGGCGGCAAGCTCGCCGACATCAAGACCACCATCGAGCACGGCGTGCGTTGGGACGCCGATAAGCAAACCCGTGTTTCGTCGATGCCGGCCTTTGGGCGCGATGGCATTCTGACGCCGGCGCAAGTCTCCGACGTGGCGGATTATGTGCGCACCATGGCGGATCTGCCCGACGCGATCGCGCCCGAGACGAAGGGCGAAAAGCTCTTCAATGAGAATTGCGCGGCCTGCCATGGGGTTAACGGCGAGGGCAATCGCGAGGTTGGCGCGCCAAATCTGTTCGACGCGGTGTGGCTCTACGGCTCCGATAAGGCGGTCGTCGTGAATCGCGTCAATCAGGGCGGCGGCGGCGTGATGCCGGCCTGGAAAGGTCGCCTCGACGACACCACGATCAAGGCGCTCACTGTTTACGTCCACTCGCTCGGCGGCGGTCAGTAAGCGCGCGCGCCGGTCTCACGTCGAGGCCGGCGCGCGGTTCCGCTCAAACTCAGGGAAGGGGCCTAGCTTGTCCAGTTCGGAGACCGCGTCCCACGGCAACGCCGACGGCGCTCTCTACGCGCCCGCGCGCAAGATCTACCCCAAGAAGGTCGATGGCGAGTTTCGCCGGATCAAATGGGGCATTCAGCTGTTCACGCTGGCGATCTACTATCTGCTGCCTTTCGTGCGTTGGCATCGCGGCGCGGGCGAGCCGTCGCAGGCGGTGCTGGTCGATCTGGAACACCGCCGTTTCTATTTCTTCTTCATCGAGATTTGGCCGCAGGAGGTCTATTACGCCACCGGCCTGTTGATCGTCGCCGCGCTGACGCTGTTCCTGATGAACGCGGTCGCTGGCCGCATTTGGTGCGGCTACATGTGTCCGCAGACGGTCTGGACCGATTTGTTCCAGATGACCGAACGCTGGATCGAGGGCGACGCGCGCGAACGCATGCGCAAGGACGCTGGCCGCTGGACCTTGCAACGGATTCGCGAAAAACTCGCCAAGCACGCGCTATGGCTGTTGATCGCCTGGTGGACCGGCGGCGCATGGGTGCTTTATTTCGCCGACGCGCCGACGCTCGTCCACAAGCTCGCCACTTTCGCGCCGGGTTGCGGCCAAGCCTATATGTGGATCGGCATATTCACCTTCACGACCTACGTGCTGGCGGGAGTCATGCGTGAGCAGACATGCCTCTATATGTGTCCCTGGCCACGCATCCAGGCGGCGTTGACCGATGAATACGCGCTCAACGTCACTTACCGCTATGATCGCGGCGAACCGCGCGAATCGCTTAAACACGCGACGCTGCTGCGGGCGCAGGGGAAGCCGGCGGGAGATTGCGTCGACTGCGGCCAATGCGTCGCCGTTTGTCCGACCGGCGTCGATATCCGCCACGGCGCCTCGCTTGGCTGCATCCAATGCGGATTATGCATCGACGCATGCGACGGCGTGATGGAGAAGATCGGGCGACCGACGCGGCTGATCGCCTACGACACCGAAATGAACATCGAGCGCCGCCAACGCGGCCAACCGTCGATCTATAAACCAATCCGCGCGCGGACCATCATTTACGCCGCGCTGATCGTCGTCATCGGCGGATTCATGTTGTTCACCTTGGCGATGCGCGCCGATATGCGGCTGAACGTTCTGCACGACCGAAACCCGCTGACGGTGACGTTGAAGGATGGAAGCGTGCGCAACGCCTATACGATCCGCATCTCGAACATGAAGGCGGCGACTCGGCGCTTCACGCTGGAGATCGCGGGCGCGGCGGGCGCGCAGATCGATCTCGTGGGCGAGACGGCCGATACACAGGGCCACCTCATTGTAGAGGTCGGCGTCGATCAGACTCGCGAGGCGCGCGTGCTGGTGACAATGCGCGGCGCGCATGCGGCGGATACGCCGCTTGCGCTGACCTTCACCGCGCGCGAAATCGGCGGCGGCGCCAGCATATCCGCGAAGGACGTATTCCTTTGGCGTTAGCGCCGTCGCGCGATGACGCCTTTCGAGCAGGAGAACTCCGATGTCGTCTTACGATCTCGTTCCGGCCAAGACTGGAGCCGACAAGGGAAGGCCGCTCACTGGCTGGATGGTGCTGGCCATGCTGCTGGCGTTTTTCGGCGTGGTCGGTTCCGTCAACGCCGTGATGGTCTATTCCGCGCTGTCCACTTTCAGCGGCGAGGTCGAGGCGCATCCTTATGAACATGGAATAGCCTATAACCGCGAGATCGCCAGCGCGCGCGAACAGGCGGCGCGCGGCTGGAAGGTCGACGCGTCGCTGGAGCGTCTGTCCTCGGGCGAGACGCGGATCGCGGTCGTGGCGCGCGACGCTGGCGGCGCCGATATTTCCGGCGTGGAACTCGTCGCCAATCTGGCCTCTCCCGCCGATAAAAAGCAGGATGTGCCGGCGAAGCTGCAAGAGATCGCGCCGGGGCGCTTCGAGGCCCGCGTCGTCGTGGCGCCCGGCGCGCGCGATCTCGTGCTGACGGCTTCACAGGGCGGCCGCGAGGTCTTCCGCTCCCGCAGCCGTCTGCAGATCGATTGACCTCGCCATGAGCGCGCCCGCTCTCGACTTCGAGGCGCTTGTCACGCGTGGCAAGGACGGTTCGTTTCGCTTGGAGGCGGCGATCGAGGGGATGACCTGCGCCGCCTGCATCGGCGACATAGAATCCGCCCTGCGCAATCTTCCCGGCCTCATCGCCGCGCGCGTCAACTACACCAACCGGCGGCTCTCGCTGGAGTGGCGCGAAAGCGCCTTTGAACTCGCGGGTGTTTTCGAACGTTTGCGCCGCATGGGTTATCGCCTTCACCCGTTCGAACTCGCCAGCGGCGAGCGCGCGGAGGAAGAAGCCTCGAAACGACTGCTGCGCTGTCTCGCCATCGCAGCCTTCGCGGCGATGAATATCATGCTGCTGTCCGCGGCCGTGTGGATCGGCGAGGACACGGACATCGATCCGGCGACGCGCGATATGTTCCACGGCCTCTCGGCGTTGATCGCATTGCCGGCGGCGGCTTTCGCGGGCCAGCCCTTCTTCGAGAGCGCCTTCAACGCCTTGCGCGCGCGCCGGCTCAACATGGACGTTCCGATCTCGCTCGGAGTCGTGCTCGCCTTGGCCATGTCGGTCAATGAGACGCTAACGCATGCGCCGCGCGCTTATTTCGACAGCGCGATCATGCTGCTCGCCTTTCTCCTGCTCGGGCGCTATCTTGACGCCGCCATGCGCCGCAAGACGCGGGGCGTCGCCGCCAATCTCGCCGCGTTGCGCGCGCCGCTCGCCTGCCGCCTCGGCGCGGACAGCCGCGAGACGATGGTCGCGGCGGCGGCGTTGCGGCGCGGCGATCGCGTGCTGGCGCGTCCGGGCGAAGTTCTGCCAGCCGATGGCGTCGTGACCGCCGGCGTCTCGACGCTCGACGAGGGCATCGTCACCGGCGAAACCGCGCGCCGTCCCGTCTCCCGCGGCGAGCGGGTTTACGCCGGCAGCCTGAACCATGACGGAGCGCTGACGCTGGAAGTCGAGGCGGCCGGGGCCGGCACGCTGCTTGGCGAGATCGAGCGCCTGTTGGAGAAGGCGACGAGCGCGCGCTCGCGCTATGTGCGGCTCGCCGATCGCGTCTCGCGATTTTACGCGCCGGTGGTGCATCTGGCCGCGCTGGCGACCGCGCTGTTCTGGCTGTGGCGCGGCGCGTCGATCCACGACGCGCTGGTGACGGCCATCTCCGTGCTGATCGTCACCTGTCCTTGCGCGCTCGCGCTCGCCGTTCCGGCGGTGCAGGTGGTCGCCAGCGGCGCCTTGTTCCGCGGCGGCGTATTGCTCAACGCAGCCGACGCGCTCGAACGCTTCGCGCAAATCGACACGGTGGTGTTCGACAAAACGGGCACGCTGACCTCGCCTCATCCTTGCGTCGTCAACGCGCGAGACTTCGACTCGGAGATTGTCGAATGCGCGGCGTCTCTCGCGCGCGCCAGCAGCCATCCGCTGGCCCAGGCCGTGGCGCGCGCGCGGCCCGACGCGCCTTTGCTCGCCGACGCGACGGAAGAGCGCGGGCAGGGGGTGCGCGCGCTGATCGATGGCGCCGAGGCGCGGCTGGGTTCGCCCGGTTTTTGTGGGCTAGAGGAGGAGGTCGCGCATCTTGGCGCGCTGGCGCCGGACGTCTCGCTGGTCGCCTTCCGCCATGGCGCGCGTCACGCGCTGTTCCAACTGCGCCAGACCTTGCGGTGCGACGCGGCCCAAACGCTCGCGGCGCTGGCGCGGCGCGGGCTCGCCATGGAAATCCTCTCAGGCGACCGCGCCGAGGCGGTGGAGTCCGTCGCCAAGGCGCTCGATGTCGCCAATTGGCGGGGTGGCCTGAAACCCGCCGAAAAGGTTGCGCGGATCGAAGCGCTACGGGCGGCGGGCCACAAGGTTCTGATGGTCGGCGACGGGCTGAACGACGCGCCGGCCCTCGCCAGCGCTCACGCCTCCATGTCGCCGATCGACGCGACGCAGTTCACGCAAGCGGCGGCCGACGCGGTGTTTTTGGGCGATCGCCTCGCGCCCGTTCTCGCGACGGTCGAGACAAGCGTGGAGGCGCGGCGCGTCATGCGCCAAAACCTCGCGCTCTCCGCGATCTACAATCTGTTCGCCGTGCCGCTGGCGATGCTCGGGCTGTTGACTCCGCTGATCGCCGCCGCGGCCATGTCGGGCTCGTCGCTCCTGGTGACATTGAACGCCCTGCGCACGGGCAAGCAGGCGCGCGGATTCGGCGAGGGCGCGCCATGACCGTATTGCTGTTTCTCGTGCCGCTGGCGCTCGCCCTGGGCTTTGTCGGGCTTATGGGTTTTCTCTGGTCCCTGAAGTCGGGCCAATATGACGATCTCGACGGCGCGGCGCAGCGCGTGCTGTCGGACGACGACATCGAGGAGGAGGGGCGGTGAGCGTCGACGATCTGAGAATGCGTGCGGGCGAACTGGCCTGTGTCTGCGGCGCGCAAGAAGGCGGGGACGACGCGCTCGACGCGCATGATCTCGGCCGCCTCGCCGCCGGCTTTGGACTCTCGGCGCTGGCGCAGGCTCTGGTGCTCTCGACCTTGCCCGAGGCAAGTCGTGTTCTCGCGCCAACGCTCGATCGGCTTGGCTGGCCCTATGCGCTGCTGCTGGTCGGCGCGGCGCTCGCAACCTTTCCGGCCGCGTTTTTGATCGACGCCTTCGGGCGGCGCTCCGCCTTCGCGCTGGGCGCAAGTCTTGGCGTCGCGGGCGGATTGCTCACGACCTTCGCGGCGTCGCGCGGAAATTTTTCAGCGTTGTGCCTTGGCGCCTTCTGGCTTGGGCTCGCTCAGGGTTTCGCCCTGTTTTATCGCCACATAGCGGCGCGCGGCTCGGCGCTGGCTACGCGCGCGGGTCTCGTTGTTCTGGCCGGCGGGGCGTTGGCGGCGGGTGGAGCGCCGGCGTTGATCCGCTTCGGCGCGCTGTTCGGCGAGGGCGTCGGACCACTGCTGATCATCGCCGCGGCGCTGCACGCGCTCGCCTTGTGGGCGGCGACCCGACTGCCGCATGCGATAGCGCCGATAAGATTGGAGGCGCGCCCCGCCGCCGCCTCGTCGTGGCGTTTTGTCGCCGCGACGCTCGGCGGCGCGCTAGGCTGGTTCCTGATGGCGGCGGGAATGTTGCACGGACCGTTGCAACTCTCGCTGTGCCAGGCGTCGCGCGCCTTTATCGGCGCGGCGATGGCGTGGCATCTGCTCGCCATGTATGGGCCGGCGGCGCTGGCCGCGCGCTGGCCGAAACTGGCGCCGCCCGCCCTGTCCATGCTCGTCGGGCTGGCGGCGATGCTGCTGGCGCTGGGCGCCGTGCGCGCCGGGGCGAGCGTTTTCAGCGTGACGGCGGCGATGATGGTCATCGGCGCGGGATGGTCGCTGGTCAATGTCGGCGCCATGCGCCTGCTGCACGACAGGGCCCGTCCGCCGCGATTGGCGCTGGCGCTGCACGATCTGTGTCTGCTCGGCGCGGCGGCGGCGGGGGCGTTGGCGTTTTAGGCGCGCTCATCTCGCGAATTATTCGATGCCGAGGAACTTCTTGGCCGGAACAAGATTGTCCCCGAATTCCTTGAGAAAACGAACAACTTGGGCGCGTTCCGTGACCGACAGGCCGACATCGGCGGCGCGGGAAAAGGCGATGTTGGAGGCGTCCAATTTGGCGAATGTTCCCGACGCCAGCGCGGGAAATTCAATTTCGACGCCGCCGCCCGACAGGAGCCGCGCGCGGGTCTTTCCACCTTTCTTTTCCCCGTGCGCATCGACAAATCCATACCAGAACGGGAAATCGGCGGGCGGCTTGCCGTGCTTGAGATTGACGACCGCTATCTGATCGGCGTGTTCTTCCGTCAGATCGAGCCATCGCCCGACTGATTGAGCCGAGCCGACATCGGGCGAGATTACATGCACGATCGTCAGGCGATAACCCTCCGCCTCGATGGCGGCCATGAAGCCATCAAGAGACGCGCCTTCATCGATAATCCGCGTCAGATCGCCGAGAAGACCGCCGGCGAGGTCGTGAACGCAAAGAGCCTCGCGGGACGCCATGCAATCCAGCACCATGTTGCGTTCGCCCTCGACGCGGCCCTGATAATAGCCGACGCCCTCTATCGCGCATTGGTCGTCGACGAGATCGCCGGTGGCGTCGCGCAAGCCGAGGACGCGGAGCGTCGCGCCGATGCCTCCATCGGCGTCATAGGCCGCGATCCGCGATCCGTTCGATCGGAGGAAATCGATCAGCGTGCGCGTGAATACGGACTTGCCAACCCCGCCCTTTTCAGAGGCGACGAGGACGAGACGACGCGGAAGCGGAGGGATCGCGCGGGTGCGAAATCTCGGAGCGTCGGACATTCTTCCAACTACCGCTGGTTTTATCATGGCCTGCCTCTGGTGTGGCTCGCGCGAAACGAGACGGTATCGTGGAACGTGCCGGGAAAATCAGACGTCTCTGTCAGAGAGACGTGTTTTGAGCGCGGCGGCGATGATCGCGGTTCTTTGCAATGTTGGCGCTTGCGGCGCGCGAGCCCGTTTGATGCCGTCATCCGTGATCACGGGAGCAACACGAGCGAGCGGAGCGGCGGCTCGCTGCGTTGGTGATCGGGCATCGGGAGGCTTTTCCGTCGCACGTTCCGTCGGCGTTGCTTCCATGGGCGCGGCCCTGGCTTCGTTAATATAATTTTTTAGCGTGCTAGCGGCAATTTTAAGGCCTTTGGCGGAAAACATGTCAGCAATGTCGCGATGTGAATAACCATGCGCGCGGAGGCGCAAAAGATCCGGCAACATCTCGACTACAAGCGCGCGAAGACCGCCAGAGCGGCGATGAAGCGGCCTCTTGGGAGGCGCCGCGAGCGCGGCGCGGACGGCGGCGCGCACTTTGGATTTCTTATTGCCAAACTCCATTAAAAAGCCCCTTCGGCCATGCCACTCTATGACCTAGCCTGAGACGAAGCATATATCGAAACTTTCAAACCGCGCAACCGATTATGTGATTGTCAGCTCTCAAAAAAATGTCGGTTTGACGTGCCACGAGCAGCATATTTTCCTGACGGTTTTTAGTTCAGGCCGCATCGATCTCGCATGGCTGGCGCGGCTTCTCAAACCGCTCGACTCACGGCCCCTTCGCCACCACCGCCGCATGCGCCAGCTCCATTTGCGGCGCCCGCGTAAGATAGTCGCCGAACTTGGCGCGGTAGACGACGAAGTTCTCCATCACGCGCTGGACATAGTTCCGCGTCTCCTGGATCGGGATGCGTTCGATCCAATCGACGGGATCGACATCGGCGTGGCGCGGGTCGCCATAGGCGTCGAGCCATTCCTTCACGCGATGGCCGCCGGCGTTATAGGCGGCGAAGGTCAGGAGATAGGAGCCCTTGAGCTCGCCCAGCAGGAGCCCAAGATGCGCGGCGCCGAGCTGCGCGTTATAGGCGGGTTCGTCCAGCATTCTGCGGGGGTCGAAGCCGACGCCGACATGGACGGCGGTTTGGCGCGCTGTCGATTCGATCATCTGCATCAGGCCCATCGCGCGGGCGCTGGAAATCGCGCGCGGATCGAAGGCGCTTTCCTGCCGCGCGATGGCGTAGACGATCGATCGCGACGCCGAACCCGGAAGGCTCGTGAAGCGCGGCACGCCATAGGCCGGGAAGGCGAGATCGTCGAGCGCGACGCCGCGATGCGAGGCGAGCTTGCCGAGGGCGAGAGAAACCCTGGCGTCACGGGTTTGCGCGACCACCTCGCCCAGCGCGGCGACTTGCGATTCGTCGGTCAGATGCTTCACGGCCTCGGCGGCGAGTGGGCCGGCCGAGTCCTTTTCTCCCGACGCGAACAGCAACTCCACGACCCGCACGGAATTGTCGCGCGCGTCGCCTTGAGCGGGCGTCGGCGCGGGGCGCAAGGGCGAAGCGGTGGAACCGAGCTTCGCTAGCGCCAACTGGCCGTAAAACGTGGTCGAATGCGTCGCCGCTTCGGCGTAATAGTCGTGGGCGTTGGCGTCTTCCTCAGGCGTATGTCGCGTCTCGGCCGTTCGCGCCAGCCAATAGGCCGCGCGCGATTTTTGGGTTGGCGTTTCCGCGATTTGCGCCAGAAGTTCGAAATGTCGCTCGGCGCCGGGGAGGTCGTTGAGGAAGCGCAGAGCGATCCAGCCGGCATGGAATTCCGCTTCGACCCTCGCGTTGACGCCATGCGCGGAATGCTGCGCGCAGATCGCATAGGCGCCTTGCGCGTCGCCGAGATCGAGCAGTTTTCTCGCGACAAGGCGGCGCTCGACCCACCAGGCGTCGCCGTCGATCACGCGCTCGGGCTCGCGCGGGGCGTTGCGCAGCAGCGCGGCGGCTTCGGCGATTTTCTGCTGCTTGCGCAGGAGGTGCACGCGCGCATAGATCAGGCCGGGATCGTTCTGGAGCGACGCCGGGACCGTTGCGAAGAGTTTTTCGCTCCCATAATCGCTATTGGCGGCGGCGCGCACCCGGGCCAAAGCCACGACGTCCTTGCCGGCGAGTTCCGCGGCGCGCATGGCCGCCGCGTTTTTCTCGGCGTAGAGCAGGCGGTCGGCGCGGTATTTGTGATCGGCGACGGTCAGGAAATCGGAGAACTCCTTGCGCAGCACGCCTTCGATTGTTTCGTTGAAGTCTTCCTCGCGCCATAGTTGGCGGGCCAGCGCGCCGGCTGCGTCGAATTCGCCGTCGCGGGCGAGAACCCGGGCCAGCGCGATTTTTCCAGCGGGCGTCGATGGTTTTTCCTCGGAGAAGAATGACTTAACGGTCGAGTCGGGGTTGTGGTCGCCAAACAGCGCCTCCTCGGCGTGGCGGCGCAGCCAATCCCGGGCCGGCCAATTCGGCTGGTCGAACATGAACCGCGACAGGCGCGAAAATCCAGCCTCGCGCGGATGCAGGCGCAGTCCCGCCCATCGTGCCGCGAGGGCCGGAAGCGGCGCCCGCAACTCGGCGGCGGCAAGGTCGCCGGCGGCGAAGTCGCCCCCCTTATAGGCAGCCAGCGCCCGCGCGAAGGCGGGGGCGTCGTCGCCAAGGAGAAGCGCTGGATCGGGCAGGGAGGGCGCGGTGGCGACGTCGTCCTGATCGGGTCGCGGTTTGCTAGCTTCATAGGAAAGCAGCGCCGAGTCCGGCGGCGCGAAAAGCGCATTTTCGCGCATCGACGGACCATCCGGGAGCACGCCGCGCGCATTCCCGCGCATCGTCTCCCCCAGTGGGGTGGGCGCGTATCGCCATTCGCCATTTCGGATCGTCGCCGCGATCGCATCGTCAAGACCATGGTCGACTTTTGCCGAGGGTTTGGTCAGCCGCTCGCGCAGGGTCGGCGAATAAAACGCCACTCCGCCCCCGACCAGCAGCCAAAGCCCGAGCCGCGCGGCGCCGCGCGTCGTGATGTGGAAGGGCCGGAGACTTTTCATTAGCCTGCTCTCCCTAGCCAAAAGGCGACCTTGCCTCCATATCGTTAACGAATCGTCAACCATGACGATTCCCCACGCGCGGTCTTGGCCGATTCCAAAGGATTCGCGAGCGACGCGTACTAAACCCTGACCGACGCGCCGCGTTCCGCCCCCACCTATATGAAACTGCCCGAAGGCCTTTCCTGATTGGCTGTCAGCGGCTATGACAGCGGGAACGGATGTTGACGGGCGAATACGGCGTCTGTGAGGCGCTAAGGAAAGTCTTGATATTATGAGCAAAATGGCGATTTTCCATGGGTCGGTCACCGCGTTGGTGACGCCTTTCGAGGGCGGCATGGTCGATTTCGAGTGGTTGCGGGCGCTGGTCGATTGGCAAATCGAGAGCGGCACGCATGGGCTGGTTCCGGTCGGCACGACTGGCGAAAGCCCCACGCTTTCCCATGAAGAACATGGCGCCGTCATCACCGCGACCATCAAGGCCGCGCGCGGGCGCATTCCGGTTATCGCTGGGGCCGGGTCGAACAACACGCGCGAAGCGGTCGCGCTCGCCGGCCACGCCGAACGCGCCGGGGCCGACGGCCTGCTGGTCGTAACGCCCTATTACAACAAGCCCAATCAGGAAGGGCTTTATCTCCACTTCAAGGCGATCAATGATTCGGTTTCGATTCCGATCATCATTTACAATATTCCGCCGCGCTCGGTGATCGACATGAGCGTCGACACGATGAAGCGTTTGTCGGAATTGAAGAATATCGTCGGGGTCAAGGACGCGACCGGCAATGTCGGGCGCATCTCGCTTCAGCGCGACGCGATGGGGCCGGACTTCATCCAGTTTTCCGGCGACGACATTACCGCGCTGGCCTGCATGGCGGCGGGAGCGTGCGGTTGTATTTCGGTCGTCGCGAATATCGCGCCGAGGCTTTGCGCCGATTTGCAAAACGCCGCGCTCGCCGGGGACTTCAAGACGGCCCTCGCGATACAGGACAAGCTCGTGCCGCTTCAGGTCGCCACGTTCCTGGAAGCTGGCGTCACCGGCGCGAAATATGGACTTTCGCTCCTTGGAAAAGTCGGCGAGGAGGTGCGGCTTCCGCTCGTTCCCTCGACACAGGCGACCAAGGACCGCATCCGCGCCGCCATGGTCTTCGCCGGCCTGTTGGAGGCATAAGGACGGTCCGTGGCCCAAAAAGCAGATCCAAATTTCAAGGTTGTCTCCGACAACCGCAAGGCCCGCTATAATTACGAGATCGGCGAGACCTTCGAGGCGGGTCTGGAGTTGACGGGAACCGAGGTCAAATCGCTGCGCACCGGCAAGGCGACCATCGCCGAGAGCTACGCCCATGTCGACCGCAAGGGCGAGGCGTGGCTGGTGAACGCCACCATCCCCGAGTATATGGCCGGCAATCGCTTCAATCACGAGCCCAAGCGGCTGCGCAAGCTGCTGCTGAAACACCGCGAACTCGTGAAGCTGTCGCAGGCGGTCGAGCGCGAGGGCATGTCCATCGTGCCGCTGCGGCTTTATTTCAACGCGCGCGGGCGGGCCAAGATCCAGATCGCGCTGGGACGCGGCAAGAAGCTGCACGACAAGCGTGAGGTCGAGAAAAAACGCGACTGGAACCGCGAAAAGAGCCGGCTGATGCGCGACAAGGGGTGAGTCGCGGGAAATGGCGGGCGCCGTCTATCCCCAATGGCGAAGCGAAAATGAAAAGTCGTCGCTTCCTATAATTGGAAGCGACGACTTTTTTTGCATTTCAACGACTCGACTCTTACTCTTCGCCGTCCTCGTGAACGGCGGCGGCGGTTTGCGGCATCGGGCGGCGCTCCTGGAAGCGCTGCATCCGCTCGGCGCGCTCGCCGGGGTCGCGGCCGATCTTGCCGACGAGATGGATGAGATCGATGAATTCGTCGGCCTGACGGCGCAATTCGTCGGCGATCATCGGCGGCTGCGTGGTGATCGTCGAAATCACGGAAACGCGGACGCCCTTGCGCTGCACCGCCTCGACCAGCGAACGGAAATCGCCGTCGCCGGAGAACAGCACCATATGGTCGATGTGCTCGGCCATCTCCATCGCGTCGACCGCGAGTTCGATGTCCATATTGCCTTTGACCTTGCGGCGGCCGAGCGAGTCGACGAACTCCTTGGTCGGCTTGGTCACGACGGCGTAGCCGTTATAGTCCAGCCAGTCGATCAGCGGGCGGATGGAGGAGTATTCCTGATCTTCGATCAACGCAGTGTAGTAAAAGGCGCGAATCAACGTGCCCTTGCTTTGGAACTCCCGGAGAAGGCGCTTATAATCAATGTCGAACCCAAGGGATTTGGCGGTCGCATAGAGGTTGGCGCCATCAATGAATAAGGCAATGCGTTCCTGGTCTGCCATCTCGGTCTCACACGTGTTCAAGGGTTAAAAATGTGGGCGTCGCAATCGTCCGCCGCCTTCGGATATTGGCGGCATCTAACTCACGCGCCCGGCTCAACGCCGCGGCAGCTTCTCTCTAAGGCTAGTTGGACACTTTTTTTGTCAGTTTAAGCTTAGTTCTGTTCGGCGAGAAGTCGACGCCGGTCTCCACGCTCAAGCCTTGGAGACCACTTTGTAGATTGCTAA
>Ga0182014_10002414_pt1 | contig 23591 bp, 21 predicted proteins | sample 612S2DmetaG_FD_120489 | JGI IMG/M metagenome (GOLD analysis project Ga0182014, IMG submission 120489) | Permafrost microbial communities from Stordalen Mire, Sweden - 612S2D metaG | ecosystem: Environmental > Terrestrial > Soil > Wetlands > Permafrost | place: Sweden: Stordalen | collected...
ACAGCAAAGTTTATGTATTTATCAGCTTTATCATCAAGTTAGTCTTGGTATCTCCTTTGTAAAAGCTGCAAATAACCTGTTATCATCCACAAGGGCTCTTGTAAATCGTGAGATGAAACATAAGCAAATTGCTCTAATTCTTCATTTGAACGAGCAAGTTATTTTAATTTTAATTTCAGCACTTCTTCTGCGTTTTTGCGTTCAGTAATATCCTGGAATGTTCCTCCCGTTTGAACATGGATATTTTTATCATTATCACTAACTTCACTCTGTGTACCGATTACGCACTCTTCTTGATCAGCTAATATACTCCTTGTAATATCTCTCAGTACTCCAATAGCTCTGTAAGGCTGTCCAGTCTGATCTATAAGGCTGACTCCGCTGTTTTCTATAAAATGCAAGTTCCGTTTTTTCTTCTCAAGCTTGACTCTTCCTTAAATTTGCCTCCGGTAATTCTTGCATTATTTAATTTTTTGCACATATTGTTAGTATCTGTAAGATGGATATTCTTGATCCAAAAGTTTTTGCCAAGCTTCTGTAATTCTTCAAAGCTAATATCCTGTAACTTCTTCTATGGAACCTGCCCAATTGCATTTCTCTGTTCTGAAATCATAATCATATATAACTTGTCCTGTATGTTCTGTGACAATCCTATACCTTTCTTCACTTTTCTTAAGTTTTTCGTTTAGTTTTTTACTTTGGGTTGTATCTCTACCAATAACCAAGATGGCTATTAGGTTTCCAGACGCATCAAAAATTGGGGAAAGAGTTAATAAGACATTTATTATCTGACCATCCTTTCTTAATCGTAAAGTCTCAAAATGATGGATTCTATCTCCCTATTTAACCAGTTCGACTAATTCCTCTGTTTCTTCTAATAATATAGCTGGCTCCAAGATACCGATGTGCTTTCCCAATATTTCTTGAGTCGAATAACCATAAACTTGCTCTGCCTTTTTATTCAAGCTGGTAATAGTGCCATCAAGAGAAGTGGTTATAATAGCATCGTTTGATAATTCCACAATATTTACTAGCATCTTAATTCTTTCGTCTGTTTTTTTACGTTTAGAATTTTCTATCCGTTCCCATTTTCCGTTCCTTTTAATCAAAGCAAATTGATGGTTGATAATCACATCGATGATTTTATCTGTTTTGTATCTGTTGAGAAAATAGGTGCAGAGAGCTATCATCTTGTAGTTGCTGAGGATTTTGCCCAGCTCTTCCTCATAATTAACAAAATCGTTCCAATCTTCTTTTTTCAGCCAAAAAGTGTCCTCAGTTAACCTCAAACCATCATAGCCATTATTCAGAGCTTGGTCAAGTTTTTCAACCCAGCCGTTTAAGGTACTTACTGAATCTAAACTATCATCTTTTAAATGCCAGTGCGTATAGGAAATAAATTATATTTGTCCATTTTTCAGATAATTATCAAAATCGGGAATATCTCTTCTCCAAGCTTCTTTTGTTTTTTATATTTCCGAGAGTTGTGACGTGATCCAGAGACAAAATTCGTTATTTTCCAGTCCACTTTTGAAATAGGGAGTCAACATATCTATCAATTCTTCTTATGTCTGGTAAAATTGGCAGATGTGTGTTCACAAGGGCCTATTTTCAATAACATCAATCCCAGATTTTCTCAGGTCTTCTCTCATCAAATATTCTCTCCGACTTGGAGTCACTACTGGCAAAAATTTTGCTGTTTCTAAAGGTGTAGCCCCTTCCTTACTCTATCTCATAATTTTGATTCTTAGTTATTTTTGTTTTCTTGGGAGTCAGTTATTTGAAAACATAAGCATAAGAATCTCTCAATTTTGTCCCAAACATGGGAGTATTTACTCGTTGTTTCAGTTTTACCAATAATTCACCATACAGATCCTCTTTGCATAGTGAGATAAGTTGCAACAATTTAAATCAGCAGTCAAACCAAGTTAGATAACCTTATTATATTTAATATAACATATAATTATATATTTTGATACTCGATATAGGGTGATTGTTCTGCATGCTAAAAAATCAGTTTGTTAATGTTAATTTTACTCATCAACTTTATTATTTTAAATTAACCATAGAAACAATTATTTCTGAATAAAATTTACTTCTGCATAAAATATTTTAAAATCGAACAACAATTTAATTTTATTATCTTTTTATAAGATATTCATCAAATGAGAAAAGTAAAACCCATCATAAATGAGGATCAAAGACCCTGGGTAGATTTTTAGATTTAGCTGTACAGCTAAATTCTAAAGTCTTATTGTATCGATTTTACTACTTATGTATCTAAATATATATTTTTTATTTCTTCTTAATAATTTAAAATAATATTAAATGGGAGTAAGATAATGCTGTTGATTCCTAAGGAGAAAAATAAAAGGATCTTCCATATCTCAAATAGATTCAGAATGGATTGTAAAGTTACCTTTCAATTCAGTGGGGCATACATATAGGATGGCTATGTATGTTTGGCACTTAAAAGGGATGAAGAAATCTAAAGATTTCTTAGTCACCTTGCAAGGTATAAATTCATATTCCCTATTTCAGATTGGGTTTTTCCGAAAGCATTGGATGAGTTCGAAAAATGTGGGATAATCGAAACGATAAGACAACGAGATAAAAGTTCCATTGTAACTGTGTTATGTGAAGATTGTTATGAAGGGTATCCAACTTAAAAAAGTCCTACCTTCAATGCCTAATTTGTTGCCGGTCTGAACAATTTGAACGTCTCTTTTTTTGCTACCTGAGTCGGTTCAGGCCATTCCATAGGATGTGGAATTCTCTTCTATGCCATAGGCCCATGGGTAGCAATTATAGTTATTTCTGTAACTATAGTAATGTAGGCAATGATCTTCGGGGATGGAGGGATATCTACATAGCTATTAATTGCTTCAACATGGGAGTGATAGTATCCTTTTTTGCTTACTATTCTTATAAGTTTATTAGCGGAAATTCGGTGACTATATCTATAATGGCGAATATTCCTGCAGTGGCCATTGTTGGCTGGTTTCTCTAACTCATGAAATGCATAGTCAATTATGATTTATCGATCAGATCTCTAGGGATATAGGACATTAAAAAGCTAACTCAAAAAGAAAATTTTAATCTTTAGATAATTAATGTAAGTAAATCCATGTGTTAGTCACTTACGCAATAAATATTTACCTTTATTTACTACAATCAAGCTATAATTCTTGTTATTAAATTGGTTTTTTGGATTTAAAGCTTAATTAGATTCTTTTGATTCTCTAAAACAGTAATCATTCACATTTTTTGTCAAAATTAATTTTCAAATAAACACCGATTTTTGATATAAACTGCGAATAAATACCAAAATTAATTCAATTTAATCAGTAAAAATGCCAAATAATATCGAATTAAATCGAATAATTATCATATAATGGCTGTAATTAGCGAAAAATCATCAAATAAATCTCTATTGTCATCAAATCCACTGAAATTGTCATTGTCTAGTCACGGTCTCTATCATGATCTCTGCAATAGTCACAAAGGTCACCAAAAACAGATACCAATCATTCAGCCAAAATCAGTTTTCCATACAATTTACCCTTTATTTTTTAACTCAACTAGATCTAAATGTGTACTTCCTATCTAAAAACCGAAATAATGATTTGCATCACTTATTTACATCATTTAAAAGAAATAAAAAATTAATAGAACTATTTCAAGAACTGGTCTAGAAGATTAACAATAGATCGGTGATTGTGTGGTTATTTGGTTGCCTTACTCCATTGTAGCACTATTCATAGGAAACGTTCCTAAATTAATATAATTGTCAAGACATATATTTTGGAGTGATAGAGGTTACATTTGATACTGTGAATGATTGTACAATTTCCGATATAATTAAAACTATGTTGAAAATCAGGGGAACCATGAAGTAAAAAAATCATATAAGTAAATGAAAATATTTGAATTGGAATAATTCCTTTATTTCAAAAGCTGGTTCGCGAATAGAATCAGTTGCCTCCGATAGGTTGCGAAACAGATACTTAATTTTAATTCTCTTTACTAATCTCCTTAATTTCAGGTGAATTTTTTTTTTCTCTTTTTTTTCTTTTCCAGTTTTCATCAGCTTTATTTGATACGGAGTATTTTATAGCGGCAAGAGCAATAAGAACTGCAATAATGGTCGAGTACACAAAATATTGAAGTGCGAGCGATGTATTATTAGTGCCCCCTGTTGAGAGCGAAAATGTCGCTAAAATATACGTGGTTGCACCCCAAAAAAGTAACCCAGTTGCGATAATAAAGAGAGAGATTGAAACATTCTTATATATAGGTTTACCTTCCATCCTTAGATCGAATATTTTTCCTAGATCCGCAAGTATCAGGGCTCCTGCATACCACCAGACAGAGGCATGGGCGAAAACTGAGATCAGAGTAAGGGTTCCATGGTACCATAATCCTTCTCTCGAATAAAGTTTCCATACTTCCATGGCACCATATGAAGTTGCTACAAGACTGGTAAGTATGGCAGCCATATAGCTGATGAAAACCATTTTTTGTTCTAGAAAAGCATCCATTAACCTTTCTTCTTCAAGGGCAACAATATCATCCAGCCCGAATCCCCTATACAACATGTAAAGCCCGACAGCTGCAAGAATTCCTACAATTGCACCTTCGGGATAATGAGCAAGCAGAAATATAGAATAAATAAGAAAAGCAAGTCCTAACGGCACAAAAAAAGTCTGGGATATTTTCGGGTTGCTGAAGGCATGTTTAAGGATATAATAAGTACTTTCTAGGTTTTCGCTTTGCATTACCACAATTCTTTTTACGGAATCTATTTTCATGCGGGATTGGACTATAGGAACCAGGGTTTCATCTTCTGCTCCATCCGAGACAAAAATCGCTCTCTGCACTTCATTAGTCTGGAGGAAATTTTCGAGCTGTTCCGCTATTTTCTGGTCTGAAATAACTCCTACATTTTTGTCCCCTGCAAAAGAGATTATTTCCACGTCAGCTCCCTTTGCTCGTAATTCATCAAGTATCCGGATTCCCCCGAAAATTGTATTGGTATCCGAGTCCTCCGGATCTGCGATCCCAAGTGCGACAGCCGCTTGAATGTTTGCTTCCCTTCCTATTATAGGGGTTTCTAAGTTTGCTTTTTCTCCAAGGTCATTATCTCGGTCTATGCATATAATTAGGGTCTGCATGGCTCCTCTGTAACTCTAAAAGCTTACTCAATGCAGAGAATTGATTTTTCCTGAATACTATCTTTGAGTATGGATTTATTCGTTTTTAGTCGAAGTTTTTGATAGACTTTTACAATCAGTTAAGTGGCCTTATTTTCACATCATAGTATCTTCATTAATACTTTATAAGCTTGTAGCGTAATGAAACCCCTTTTGTAACCATTTTTCATTTTCAAATTCAATTTTAGCTTCAGAGAATATGAGTTGTGTAGTATATATAACTGTTAATATATATATATATATATATATATATATATATATTAAATTATTTAAACTAACTCCTATGCATTTGAGTATTGGAGAGTTTAAATATCTTAACAATATCTTCGATTCATTAAAATTCTTACTAATTTTGTTATTAAAAAAAATGTGTAAGTCTTTAGTCACTGGAGATATACTTAATGGACTTGATTCCTTTTAATTGCTTGGAAATATTTTGTGTAATTTTTGAGTCAATATATTTTAACAAAACTTTCCTTAAGGTGGACAGGAAGTTGAAGTAATAGTGATATTTTAAATATTTGTTTTCCAGTAATAGCATGATCTTTCCGATTTCGAACTTGGGAAACAATGTATTGATCGAATTTTTTTCAGGAAATTTCTTGGTTTTCCTAGTACATGCCAGACAGCACCACAGTCTGATTATTCAGAATAAGGATTATTAATAGCTGCAAAGAGGAGTAAATATAGGGACAGTTGCAAAACCAATGTCATTCCTTGGTTTGAAAATAGAGTCTGGAATGATTCGAGAAGCTACTTTTATCCATTAAGATACCGGACATGCAAAAGCCGATAAACTTCGAGAGAATGGAGCAAAAAAGGAGAAGTAGAGACGGAATCAGAATAAAAAATGTTAGTAAGCCACACTTTGGATATAAAGTTCATAGAATAATAGATAGAGATTATGAGCTGATCAGAAGCTTCAAAACAACAACTCATAACTTCGTAATTCTCAAGTAAATTTATCAGAAAAAAAATGAAGGGATTTACAGAGACAGAGGGTACTTCGGAGCAAAATCAAAGGTTATGATTCAACAATGAAAAGAGCAGTAAAATAAAATATATAGGAATGAGTGTTGTATCAAGAAACAAGAGGAACAGCTCAAAATAGCTCAATAGGGCCGAGTTTATTCAGTAACTTAAAAGATATTCAAAGTAGGAAAAATTCTTGTCACTACAATTCAAAGAATGAATCTAAAGATTTTGTGTACTGCTTTTTGTTATAATCTCTATCAATAACAGAAAAAATGAAGTCAAATACAGAAATTATAGGTAAAGATTTGGACAGGATTCACACTGAAAAAAAATAAGAAGTTAATCGGAATCCTACATAACAGATTTCGATTAACTTAAATTTTTGGCTTGTTATTTATAGAGCTCATATCATATATTTTATAAATCGGAGTCTAATAGAGATTCTCTTAATTTATCTGTAAAATTCACAGAAAAATATTTCAAAAAACTTCATTGACTCAATCACAAAATTCAGAAATTTGTTATAGATATTTATATAGAGTCAGATAACTAAAAATCATTTGCTAAGAATTGGATTAAAATTTTTGATAAAAAAATTAAAATTGTAATTAATAGATAAGTTGACAATAAATTGCAATTTTCTCAAAAATATCAATGATTAATAAGGGAACACCTTAGTTTCTTCAATTCTTTAATACTATTTTATGGTTATGACTCGAGTTCTATATTTTCTAACTATATAACTTAAATTTATCAATATTTATCATTATATATATTTAAAATTAAAAACTATATTAAATTCAATGAAAATACTTATATATCGGCTTACAAATAGAGTATATTGATTAAGAGACAATAAAAAATAAATTAAAAAAAATAAAAAAAAACTTTAAACAGGTGATAAAAATGGAAAAAATTAGAGATCTGATTATCGAAAATGTAGCGATTTTCAACGAAGCATTTCCGAACAGGTTCTGCCATAGTCAGGATGTAATTTCCGCAATCTCGTATGACTACCATTTTACTTATGGACAAGTTGAAAACGAGATAGAGAAGATGGTTCACGAAGGGGTTCTCGACGCAGAACTTTCCGATTGGTATGAAATAAAGCTCTTATAAGAATATTGTACATTTCCAGCAGATATTTCAGGAAAAATTTGAAAGCATAGACTAATGCATGACGAAACAGAGATTGAACTGAGAAATAATGGGTCAGAATAGGTATCTAAGAACTGATTGAATTTTCAGTCACTTAATTAAGTCCCCATCTCGGTCATTGAGACATGTGTTAAAATGGGATATTAAGAGATATACAATGAAGATTTCATCCCAAATTTTGCCAGTAGATGATCTCTTTTTCCCTTAAACTCTTTTAATCTGGAACAATCTTCAAAAGTGGACATTTTGTTGTACAGCTAACTTTTTTTCGATAATATCTTTTGGCATGCTCCACCATCAGGGCATGGTATTCCTGATAAATCACCGGATTATGAGGCAAGTTTCCTTCAAAAAGCGCTTTTATTTCATCGTAATTTGCCTTTTCATCAACAAGTCTGAGGTTTGTTACTATTCGTCTTGTATAGGCATCAATAACAAAAAAAGGTTGTTTGAAGGCGTACAGCAGGATCGAATCTGCAGTTTCGGGGCCAATTCCTTTTAAAGAGAGTAGTTCTTCACGTGTGGGGACTCTATGCTTAAGTTCCAGAAACAAGATGGCAAGGTTCTTGAGGCATATTGCCTTTTGGTTATAATAGCCTGCTGGTTTGATCGCTTCTTTTAAAGCTTCCAAGTTAAGGGGTATAATGATTTCAGGGGAGAGTGCATCCAGCTGTTTCAGGTTTAAAAGAGTTTTTTCAACCTGAATCCAGCTAGTATTCTGAGTAAGCAAGGCTCCAGCTATAATCTCAAATTGCTGATCGCTGGTTTGTGGATATTTATAGTTTCCAGGATGATATCCTTTGGTATAATTTTTTTTTGAATGTGTCTCCCAGCTAGTTTCATGGAGGTCAATTAAAGGCCACCAGCCCTGAGGGCCGTATAAGTCAAATAGGCAATCATAAATCATTCTGACAACATGTTCGATACCTGGTTTTTCTAAATAGGTATTGTGAATATATTTTATCATCTCAATCCTCACTTAAGTTTTGAGAAAATCTAAAATTTACCGCTCAGATTTGCAAAATTCCATGTAGGTACCTAAAAGTGATGCTAGTTTCTCAAATGGTGAGTATTCGGCTTCTATTTGTGCGAAGCAACTCAGGTGAAAAAATATTTTCCTGAAAACTATTCGTTTTGCGATAATGTCTACAGAGGAGTATATTTCTCGGACTTTACTTTCTTACTTCATATATCATCAATAGTGTCTGCGTATTAGGTCTTGAGTCCCACGTTTTTCTCTATTTATACTCTTTAGTACTTACGGTTTCCGCCATTCTCTCAATGACAGTAAAGTCACAGAAACTTTTATTTTGTGACGAGCCCTAAATTCTAAGAAAATACGTTTCACTGCAAAAATGAAATATCAGAATTTTGGACTATGTGTCTGTAAACTCAATTATTCAATTTGATATCATAATACAATTATTATTGCTTGGGTACCAGTAAATGCAAAAAAATATACAAAAAACATAGGCAAAATCTCATACTTTCTTATGATGCGTTTTCAAATTGACAGATAATTCAGAAAATTAGCCATATATTGAATTTGTTTAAAATAAAATTTTTGCATATAGTATGTAATTTTGTTCTTCAAATATGGAATTTTATTTCAAATATTTTCTTGAGAGTTGCAATTTTACATAAAATTGCACACACTGCCAATATATTCTTAGATCATCGATTTAAAATTAAAATTAATAGTCCGAGTTAAGTTTTTGTTATGCTGTATGTTTGTTATACTGTATTTAATTGTGTTTTTTTATCTCCAAAATTTTATTGAAGGTATCACTTGCAAGTCTCGGCGAAAGCATTGCTGTGGGTTCATCAAGCATGAGAAGTTCTGCCTTTTTTATAAGAGCTGAGGCTATTGCAAGAAATTGTCTCTCGCCACCACTTAATGCCCCTCCATTTTGTTTTAACCTCATTTTTAGCTCAGGAAATATCTCTTTTACTAAATTCAGCCGCTCCTTGTATTCCTCATTTTTAAGAGTATAGCCAGCAATTCTGAGGTTTTCTTCAACTGTTAGATTAGTAAAAATGTTCTCTACCTGTGGAAGGTAAGCTATACCTATCATGGTCTTTTTGTGTGGCGGAATTATGGTTATATCCTTACTTTTATAAAGAACTCTGCCCGACTGGATGGTAACAAGGCCAAAAACAGACTTTAAAAACGTACTTTTTCCACTGCCATTCGGTCCTGCAATTGTAGTAATCTTTCCTTCCTCCACTAAGGCATTTATATCAAAGAGAATGCGCAGTTCCTTATAACCTGCAAAAAAGTTTTCAACTCTGAGCACCCAAATACACCTCTATAACCTCCGGATTTTCTAATATATCCTTACTTCTACCCTCAGCAATAATTCTCCCTCCTGCCATGACGTAAATATGGTCAACGTATTCAAGAACTATATCCAACCGATGCTCCACTATGAGAAAAGAAATCCCCATCTCTGAAAGTTTTCTGAACTTCTTAAGAATAGCATGGGACAAGTCAGGGGCTATGCCTGCAATAGGCTCATCCATAATAATAAGCTTCGTCTGACACATGAGCGCTCTACCTATCTCAAGAAGCCTTAGCTGCCCTCCACTCAGGTTCATTGCAAACTCATTCCACATGTGCTCTAAACCTAAGAAATCCAGAACTGAAAAAGCTTTTTTTACAAGCATCTCTTCTTTCGCAAGCCAGCTTCTACCTAAGCTCTGAATTATGCTTTCCCCATAATTTGCTTCCGCTATAAGCAGATTCTCAATAACTGTAAGTTTTAGAAGTGGCTTGGGGGTCTGGAAGGTTCTTACTATGCCACGTTTAAAAATTTCGTGAGGAGAAAGATTTGTTATCTCCCTCTTCTTGAAAAAAACTTCACCTTCATCCGCACTGAGGAAACCGGTAACCGTGTTTATAAGTGTGGTCTTTCCACCTCCGTTAGGCCCGATTATTAACGTTATGCAATTTTTAATCTCTATACTCACCTCATCGAGAGCTTGAAGTTCGCCGAAACGTTTTGTGAGTTTTTGAGTTGTTAATTCGACTTTATTTAGTTCCGAGTGCGTTTCCATACTATATATCCGTTCCAGCTTCCATCAACTCCACTTTATTTCATTCGTAGCAAACTTCCATGCTCCACGTTCGTTCCAGCTTCCATTAGAAACGGCATAGATTTTATACTCCAAGCCAATCCTATCTTTATATTCATTTAATTTTACCTCGCCACTCACAGGATATATGCCATACTTGCCCGCACTATATTCACCCGCCACTTTCGGCACAGCCTCTGCTATAGCATCATCATTATACTTACCCTGTTTATCGTATACCTGCGCAAAGGATAGAGCCAGTATCCATGTTGTATCATAAGCATTCAAACCGTAGCTCATGGGCGAACTGCCAATACGCTGATGGTAAGTACTGTTCAGGGCATCGAATTCTTTTGTACCCCTTGTTTCCGAGACTGTGCTGTAAAGTTTAATCTTGTTCGCTTTCCCAGGAACATCAGCCACAATCTTGCTGCTTTTCGTTATTCCATCGCACCCTATCCACTTGACGTTTAGTAGCACTGAGTTATCTTGCATCTGAGCAAGCATAGTAGCAATTTCTTCGTAGCTGAAAGCCACAACTGCAATCTGATCTTTGGTGTAGTTTTTCATTAGATCATTTACATTTCCTTCAATCGTTGCTATATATGGTGTGAAGTCCGCAGGTGTAGGATCGGGATATCCTACTGAGTTCTTTACCTCGATTCCTTGCTTTTGAAATTCCGCCTTACCGAATTCCTCCAGACCTTTGCCCCAGGCGTTGCTAATGTAAGTTATAACTACCGCCTTAACACTCAGTTCATGAGCAAGCTTTGCTATAGCTTTAGTCTGGAAAGAGTCTGTAGGTACGAACCTGAAAACATACTTCTTCTCATCTGGCGCTGTCACACCTAGATACTTCGTTTCTGCAGTTGAGGAGGGAGAAGCTACAATTATCTTGTTCGATCCGACATATCCGATAATATTCTTTACTTCCCCACTGCTCTGTGGTCCAACGATGAGCTTCACACCCTGTGTCTGCAACGCCATGATCGTATCCAGAGCTATTTTTGGATCAGCTTTTGTATCCTCAACATAAAGCTTGACCCTGTACGGTTTTCCATCCTTTTCAAATTTGTTATTTATATCTTCAGCTGCAATTGTAACCGTGTTTTTAATGTCCTCACCATGTGTAGTCAGCGGTCCAGAAAGATCCATCAGTACACCAAGTGGAACCTCGACCTCAGCTTTCGCAAGAGCTTTTTCACCCGGCTGCACACAACCGGCGATGAGTACAGTAGCGATCACCGCTGCAACAAACTTAAACCACCCTCTCATAGTCTATACCTCCTCACTTTTTTTATACTTTATTTCTTTATATCTATAGCCTCATAACTAAATTTCTCATATTCATGGTAAGCACAAAAAATCTTTTCACTTTATAAATCAAGTTATATGCCAGATATGTTGCTCAAAAGTGTAATTGATTTGCATTTATCAGAGGTTAATGAATTTTATGCACAATTTTGAATACCAAGTGTGGTTATTTTCCAACTTGAATGGTAGATATACTTAGCATAAAAATAACATTTTTAGTATTTTATGTCTTAATCGAATATAAATGAATTAATTTGTGAATTTACTATAAACGAAAAGATTAATGAAGTGCAAATATTTATTTTCTAAACCATAAGACAATTTTATATACTTTAATGTGTGAGGGATAACATGACCGTTTTAGAAGGAGCAGTTGTTTACTCAAACCTTCTAGTTCTTTTGAGCATAGGTTTAACGATCACTTATATCACCACAGGCATACCAAATTTTGCACAAGGAAGTATGGCCGTATTCGGGTCATATATCTCCTTAACTTTGTGGCGTATATTAGGTGTGCATCCTTATTACTCCCTTCCTCTCTCCTTCATTTTTGGAGGTGCGATTGGAGTGGGGATCTACGTACTGATTCTCAAACCAATGATAAGAAAAGAGGCGACGGTGGTCATGCTTATGATTGCCACCCTGGCTGTAGATATAATATTTATCGGCATACTTGGTGCATATTCTGAAACATTGAGTAGCACCACTCGGATGCCAACGACCAAGTTCATTTTCACGTCCATGGATTTCAAAATATTTGGTATCGAAGCAGTACTTGTTATTTCAAGTTTTATGATTTTCTTGCTCCTTCTAGCCTTGTTTTTGCTCCTTTACAGAACGAAATTCGGCATAGCTTTGCGGGCCTCTATGGAAAATCCAACTCTGGCTGAAATAATGGGAGTGAATGTAGAGCATACCCGCCTGTTTTCCTGGTTCCTCTCCGGCTCCTTAGCCGCCGTTGCGGGAAGCATGTTGCCTTTCCGTCAAGAGATAGAACCTTTAACTGGAACAATAATAATAGTCTCCATTTTCGCGGCAAGCGTCGTGGGCGGTTTGAGTAGCATCTACGGTGCCTTGGCCGGAGGGTATATTATAGGAATGTCGGAATCGCTTGTAACTTTTTATCTATCAACTTTTTTCGGATCTGGTATTCTGGTGTATAGCAAAGTGGTTTCCCTTATTATGCTCGTGATAGTTTTAATAATCGCTCCAATGGGAATTGCAGGGCTGAGTATATGGAGGAATAAAAAGTGGAGCTGGAATACTTCTTCTTAGATATAGTACTATGGTTCTCCATATACCTCATAGTTGCACTCAGCCTGAATGTTGAGTATGGTTACGCTGGCATTCCCAATTTTGGTAGAGCTATGGCTGTTCTTATCGGAGCCATAACTGTTGGGTATGTTATGAATCATATTCTCATGCTCCTTTTGGGCATAGATTGAGAAATTGTAGAAGCAAGTGGAATTGTTAAGAGCACCATGAACACGATGATTTTCCACAATCCGTTTTTGGGAATGTGCATTCTGGTACTCTCTCTTCTGTTAGCTGCTTTTATAGGCGCTATGGCGGGTATTCTTTTCATCCTTCCGAGCGCAAAACTAAAAAATGAGTACCTTTCAATTGCTCTACTTGCAATGAGTGAGGTTCTATATCAAGTCTCAAATTACAATACCTCCATAATAGGGGGCTATTATGGCGTAAGCGTTCCTAATGTATTAGCATGGATACCAGGAGAGTGGCGGATCATTTATGTTACACTCCTCAGCTTTGGTACAGCGCTAATAGTTTATCTTTTTGTAGACAAAATTCTCACATCACCCTACGGCAGGCTTTTGAAGGCAATGAGGGAAAACGAAGACGTCGTTCAGGCTTTTGGCAAGGATACTCTTGTTCTCAGAATGAAGACTGCAGCTCTGGGTTCGAGCATAGCAGCACTAGCCGGAGCACTGTATTCCTTTTACAGCATGAATGTCATAGCTTCCACTTTCTCCAGGGTTGAATGGACATTTTTCCCATTCCTCATGGTTATTTTAGGAGGCAGGGGGAATAATAAAGGTGTAGCACTGGGAGTACTCTTTTTTGTCCTCACAAAGGTCTCCCTAACTGTATATAAATTTGATATCCGGAGTATACTCCAGCTACCTTTTGAAGCCACCTGGCTTGAATATATACTGTTTGGAATGGTAATGCTGATGATACTCTACTACAAACCCGATGGATTGATCAAAGAAAAGCCCCTTATTACCCCTCCGATAAAGCAAGCTTTGAAGGAAAAAAACATTCAAGAGGCCAAAAACATCGGTTCATGAACAAAATCTATGCAACTATCGAAAGAAGAGCTCAAGAAAATGCCTTAAGTAACCCCACAATCGATCTTCTTCTACTTGGTTCCGTTGCAAAAACTTCAGAATAAGCATGTAAATCTATAAGTATAAAAAAAAGTCGAAAGATCTGAGGGAAATATACCAACATTATAAAACTATACTAAACAAATGATTAATGTATTTGACTTCATTAAGAACAGAGTAATTTAGGTTCCGTTGCAAAAAAAATAGTTCTGCATTTTTACACTATAATTTTCACCTTTATGTGTCATTGTCTTTCTAATGAAAATGATTAACTTTCCTTATTGTGAAGGTTTTTTCTGATTTTGCAAGGGAGCCATATTTTTTGCAACGGAACCCTGTAGAGTAATATATATACTAAAACCATCCTTTGTGTATGTAAAGCAATAAAGGTCGCTAAATATCAAAAAATTACCACATATAACTATATTTGTCTGAATATAATTAAACTACCTTATTAAAAATAAGGGGACTAAATGCTAAATAAAATTAATTTGTATTCAATAGCTCTAGTGTCAGTAGCTATGATTTCATTGCTGGTGAGTATAGCAGACGCGGCTCCATTTACAGATATTACGACGGGCAGCAACCCTGACTCTTTAATTGATACCGCAACCAACAATGCCATAGCCGCGATGAATATAGGGAACGATCTTTGGAAAGTTGCACTCGCTCCTGATGGGTCAAAAGTATATGTGACAACCGACGGCAACAAAAATATCTCTGTGATTAACACTGCCACAAACACTATTACAGCGATGTTAAATGCAGGAAAATATCCTATTGGAGTTTCACTCACTCCATATGAAACAAAAGTATATGCGGTGAACAGATTAGAAAAAAATGTCTCTGTAATTAACGCAGGGAATAATACTGTTATAGCCACGATGGATTTAGGAGTGAATCCTTATACACTCGGGCAGTTTATTGGAAAATTAGCACCTACAATTTATTGGAATAACCCTACTAATATAACCTATGGAACAGCATTGAACAACACTCAGCTAGATGCATATGCTTCAGTAAATGGAAATTTTATATATACTCCATCCAACGGCACTGTATTGAGTGCAGGTCAGCAGCAGATATTGAGTATCACCTTCATACCAATCGATACTGTCAACTATACCCAAACATATGCAACTGCTTTGATCAATGTAACACCAGCAGCTTCTGCAATTATCTGGAGCAATCCTGCTGACATAGTCTATGGAACACCAGTGAGCAATGTTCAGCTAGATGCAAATTCTTCAGTAAATGGAACATTCATTTATAATCCTCCCTTAGGAACCGTATTGAGTGAAGGTTATCAAACACTGCATGTTAATTTTACACCCGATGATGCTATAAATTATACTACAGCATCAGCGAATGTTACAATCAATGTACTGACTCCTGTGCAGAAAATCCAGCAAATGATTACTTTTGTATACGGTTTAGTAACTTCAGGTGAGTTGAATCGTCAATCTGGTGTTGAATTGTTCTCTAAACTACATGATACAATGGGAGATCTGATTCAGGGATATACAAATTTAGCGATTGTTGAACTTAAGTATTTTATTCACTAGATTATAATTGCCATCAATTTTGGGATGCTCTCGTCAACAAAAAGCATGTTGAAAGAATAATCACTATGCTGATATGTAACTTTGTTATACATGGGTTTTAACAAAAACGATTATTTTTTTCAGTTTTTGTACATTAAATCAGCAGTGCAGCGAAAGTTTTGTAAAATCTGATTGACTCTGTATCCTTTTTCTTTTTGGATAAAAAAAGTGAAAAGTCAAATGTTAATATCAAAAAAGATTTTTTTATGCGAGACATATGCTACATGGGTAATTTCCAAAAAGGATATGTGGATTCATTACTGCAAGTGAAGCATATGAAGCAAATGAAAATATTTGATTTTGAATAGTTCTTTTATATTTAGAGCGCCATATAAAATTTGATTTGAAAAATGGGATATTTGTCGTCAAGTTTTATTAAATATAAGTTTCGAATTTATAATTCTCTTTGTTTTATATTCCTTGAATAATAATATATGGTTGATACAACTTGAAATCACTTTTCATTGGCATATCCAGCTAATCCAAAAATTGAGTGATTTTTAAATTTTTTGATCGAAAATCTTAATTCATAAAAAGAATTCAGCCTCCGATCAAAATTAACATTCGATATTTAGAAGCTTCAATCCAGAAGTATAATTATAAGGGTTGTAGCAAATTGCAAAACCGAATGATTTTGATTTTACGTAGATCACTAAATTTTGGAGCTGAGCAGGCATGTTCTATGAAAATAGAGAGGATTTTGATAAACTTCTGATTTGTCACTAGTTGTATGTAAACCAGTTATAACCATGTGATAAAATTTGGTGGTTTATTGATATTTCAGAACTTACACATTTAATAGCTACTTATTTTGCTGTTCAACGACGTAAGTTCGAACTGATTTAGATTGTATCAAATTAAATAAATGGGAGTGTAAACAAATGTTGAAACTTGAAATGAAAAAGATGCTAGTTGTTTTGCTGGCAGGCCTTTTTGTAGTATCGTTGACTGCAGCGGCAGCGAGTGCACGTAGTCACGGTGGCAATAGTGGCTATGACCGTGGCGGCGGCTGGGGCGGCGGCGGCTATGGCGGCGGCGGCTGGGGCGGCGGCGGCTATGGCGGCGGCTATGGTGGCTTTGGTATGGGCTATGGTATGATGGGCTATGGAGGATTTGGCGGCTGTGGCATGGGCTATGGCATGGGCTATGGCATGGGCTATGGCATGGGATGTGGATATCCTTGCGGACTTGGCATGAACTACCCGTTCTACCCTTACTACCCACCAATTAATATTATAGTATAAGTAATATATATTATTGGAAATTCCGATTTACATTTGCTTTAAATAAGTTTATAAACTTTATAAACAACCATCATAAAATTACAATTTATCGGAATTTTCTATAATTTTTTTGTTGCTCTATAACTAATTTTTTGCTCTATAAATTGGTTTTATTGGTATTGCTAAGTTCTTTATGATATTCATTCTGAAATTATGTTTTGTAAGTCATCTATGTGAATATCAGGAATATCAAGAAAACATTTAGGGATATTTTTGTTTGATTTTTTTAATAAATGTTATTGGTGATGAAATCTTCTATGAATTATTGGTGGTGAGGTGGAGATTCATGCTTTTGGCACCTGCTTTATAAGTAAAAAAATCAAATATACCTTTTTATAAAAATTGTGATATGACTTATTTAAATTAAAGTAAAAATATTACTGCTTTCAGCTGAAACTGAGAAATAAATGGATTTTTTATAATAAAACTTCTCCACATGAACAATTAAAAGGTTCCTGTCCTAGCGAGATTAGCTGTATACGAACCGTTTATTTGTGTTTTTTCTGTTAATTCGATTCTGTTTCTTTTGTTATGATTTCGATATCTGTTTTATTTCATTTGTTATTGGTTTCAATGTTTTTTCTGTTTCTTCTTGTTTCCTTTTCTCTTATCTTTTTTCTAGCTCTTTCTTGGTTGGCCTTTGTTCACTTGTGTAAATTTTATGTTTTTTCCAGATTGATAAATATACTGGGACATTTTTGATGCTGAATTGTTTAGTTTTGTCCCAGTCTTTCATCATGAGGATTTAGTTTTGTCTAAACAATTACTTATTCTGGGGTTACTAGGGAGACTTTTGTCTAAGGCACTGTGATTTTCCATCGCCCCACCTATAAAAGTGTCTTAAAACGTCTGAGAATGGCTCATTTTTGATTTAAGTATTATAAATCCCGACGTCGTACAGAAGAAAACTAAATAAATATTAAGTATAAGATTCACTTATATTAATTATAAGAAGTAAAAACGGTATTATCATGGCACGCCCTTCAAAACTAACTACTAATATAACCAAGCGAATTGAGGACAATATTGCTTTGGGACTTCCATATGCTCTTGCTGCTGAATCCGCAGGAATCACATATCAAACCTTTAATGACTGGATGAACAAGGGGAAGACAGAGAAATCTGGGAAATATTATCAGTTTTATCAACACATTCAAAAACGGAACGCTGATGCGGCAAAAGCTCTTCTTGAACGACTGAATGATTCGGCCAAAGCTGGAAACTGCTCGGTTTGCATGTGGATTTTAGAACGGCGGTTTCCGGACGAATTTGGAAGGCGAGTATATAGAAAAATGAATGCTGTTTCGGAGAACCACGATGAGACGGTTGAGATAGCAGTCAATGACGCAGATATACTAAGAAAAACAATTATTGAGAAACTTTCTCTGTTTGGAGAACGAAATGAGTCACCAATTGTTTAAACTTTTAAATCCAAAATAGCATATTTTTACTAGAATATTTTTCCATGTTCTCTTTATTAAGTGTTATATTCGTAAGCAGAGTCACTAGAATTCCAACCAATACTAATTGATTTGATCTCAAGAGTTGGGGGGCAACAATACTACGAAGCAGATTGACTTATTCAATACGGAATAGAACACATTCTAATTTTTTATTATTTGTAGTATAAAAAGGGAAAAATACATGATAAGTAAACCAAAGTTATTTTCAATAGCTTTAATGTCGGCAGCAATTCTTTTAGTGCTGATAAGTATAGCAGGTGCTTATCCATTTGCATATATTGCAAAGACAGATAGCAATAGTGTCTCTGTAATTAATACAACCAATAATAATATTACAGCCACAGTGAATGGATTTAGATCTCCTTATGCAGCTGCAGCTACCACCACAAAGGCATATGTTACTAATTATGGTAATGACACTGTCTCTGTAATTGAAACAGCAACAAATACAGTTGGAGACACTGTGCCTGTAGGAACCCAGCCACAAGGAGTTGCAGTCAGCCAGGATGGAACAAAAATATATGTGGCAAACGAAAACGACAATACCGTTTCTGTCATTGACACCCACATACGCTGTTACTAATGTAATTGGATTTAAACAACCTTTTGCAATTGCAGCAACCCCAGATAGCAAAAAAGTATATGTTACAAATTTGCGTAACAACTCTGTCGCTATAATTAACGCCACAAACCAAGTTACTTCATTTTCCATAGGTAGAGGGCCTTATGGAGTTGCAGTCACACCCGATGGAACGGAATTATATGTAATAGCGCTGAAGACAACGATGTCTCTGTAATTGACACAACAAACAACAATGTTATAACCACGGTAGGAGTAGGAGGAGGACCGGGTTGGTACGGACAGCAGTTTATAACTACTTCTTTAATTACATGGAGTAATCCTGCTGATATAGTATATGGGACAGCATTGAGCAGCACTCAGCTAAATGCATCTGCTGCAGTACCTGGAAATTTTTCCTACACTCCACAATTAGGAACTGTATTGAGTGTAGGTACTCATACATTGACTACTAGTTTCAAGCCAAATGATACTGCAAATTATACAACAGCAACAGATACGGTTTCAATAAATGTAATACAGGCAACTCCTACCATTACTTGGAATAATCCTGCTGACATAATATATGGAACAGCATTGAGTGGCACTCAGCTGGATGCAAACGCTTCAGTACCTGGAAACTTTGCCTATACTCCAACAGCAGGAACTGTATTAAGTGTAGGTTTGCATACATTGAGTACTAATTTCACGCCAACTGATATGGTAAACTATACTACAGCTTCACAGAGTGTTTCGATCAATGTATCACAGGCAACTCCTACTATTAACTGGAATAATCCTGCTGACATAATATATGGTATAGACTATACTACAGCATATGCAACCGCTTTGATTAATGTAATACCAGCTGTGCAGCAGGGTGTATCTCTGACAATAACAAAATCAGCATATTCAACAAGTTATGACTCTGTAGGACAGACTATCACATATACCTATAACGTAACTAATTCTGGGAATAAGAATATCTCCGCACCTATCACTGTTACAGACGACAAGGCTGGCACAGTATCTATACAAAGCAGCGGGGTATCCTTAGTCCATGTTCAAGCGTTACAGGAACAGCCACCTACAAAATAACAGATGCCGATATTAATACAGGTTCTGTGGCCAATGCAGTGTATGCAGCAGGTTCATTCAGTGGACAGACAATAACTTCACCCCAAAATATTGTGACGGTTCGCTATAAGCAGCCAACCAATGACATAGCTCACAATGGCGGATTTAACAATGGTGGTTATGGCGGTGTTGCAGTCCCTGTCGTCCCTGTACCGATGATCTATAACAGCCCTTATTAGCAACCCTATGTATAGCAACCCTAAATACGACAGGGTGCCTAGTGGATGGGTAGTGAACCTTATGGGTATAGCAGTGAACCTTATGGAACAATAGAAACACCAAATTCAGAATCTACCAGCCACAAGGCTAAAGCCCATTTAAGCAAACATAAACATAAAAATCACTCAAAACACCATAAAACAGGGAAAAATCACTTAGAATTGAAGTAGATAAAAAATAGTTGGACTTTTAGATAGGGTATCCACATCTAAAGCTGGATATCCTGCATTATACTTTTAAGTTTGTGAGTTAAGTTTAATAGCGTAGATCTGGAATAAATTTAGTATAGTGCATAGATGGCGAGTATATCACATTGCCATCGAATGCTAACCTTAAATTGAGCCTAACAGTAGCTTATTACTTTATTTATATGTCCCTTTATTGTACCGAGCATCTGACATCGGATTCATTTAATCTGTTTAGATAAATCTCCCTTTTTATATCGAATTAATGGATCCGGTGGGTTAATTTCTATCGCTTTGTCATACATCTTCATTGCTTCATTGTATTTGCCTAATCTTTCTAGAAGGTCTCCTTTATCATCCAAACTAATGAATCCTTTGGATTAATTTCAATTACTTTGTCAAATGCTTTTATCGCTTCTTCATACTTCTTTGAGTTACGAAGAACACGTCCTTTATAGTTCCAAGCTTCTGAATTCTGTGAGTTAATTGCAAGAGCTTGGTCAAACGCTTTCAACTTCTTCTAAATGCTTTGTCATAAGCCTTTTGTGCTTCATCAGACTTACCTAATTTATCTAGAGCCTGGCCTTTATAAACCCAACTTACAGAATTTTGTGGGTTAATTTCAATTGCTTTATCATAAGCCTTTACTGCTTCATCTGGCTTGCCCAATAGAACTAGAGCCTGTCCTTTGCTGTCCCATAGTAAATACTGTGGGTTAATTTCAATAGCTTTGTCATACGCTGCAATTGCTTCGGATTTATTTAGGCAAGTAAGAGCATCCCCTTTGCTGCTCCAAGCTAGTGAATCCTGTGGGTTAATCTCATTTGCTTTATCAAATACGTGTACTGCTTCATCACATCTATTTAGATCTTCTAGAGCAAGTCCTTTATCAATCCAAACCGTTGAATTCTGAGGATTAATTTGAAGTACTTCGTCCAGGGTTTTTATGTGATTTTCAAGTGCTTCCTTACGATCAGATTCAAGGTTGCTGTTTTCTAGTTCAAATGCTTTGTTCAATACTTTTACTGATTCAGCAGACTTACCTAATTTATCTAGAGCATATCCTTTTATCTTCCAAGCTTCTGAATCCTGTGGATTAATTTCAATAGCTTTGTCATATGCTGCGATTGCTTCATCGTATCTTTTTAGATTAGCAAGAACAGTTCCTTTCTGCTTCCAAGCATCTGAATCCTGTGGGTTAATCTCAATTGCTTTGTCATATGCTGTTATGGCTTCATCATGTCTGTCTAACATATCTAAAGCAAATCCTTTTTCTATCCAAGCCGTCGAGTTATGCTGATTAATTTGAAGTGCTTCGTCCTGGGTTTTGAGCTTCTTTTCATAGATGTTCTTGATGTACTCGACGACGGATTTGTACTTTGCAATTGTATTGTTAGCTACTTTTCTAATATCGGCCAATGGATTACCCGGACTTACCTGCTCCCCGTTTATTTTTATAGTATCATTCACCACCCCGTTAATTACTTTTATGTCTTCCACTAAATCCACTTTCTTACCGCCCACGGTTTCATTTAAATCTTCGATATGCTGAGTATAATTGTTTCTGTAGTCATTTGTGTACATTTCAAAGATCTTCGCAGAACCGACATTTAAGCTCACTATGGTAGTATAACCGTCTATTTTGCTTATGTTTTTGTAAAAATCCGCATTTGATGCAGCTGCTGCAGTCAATGGTACTGTAAATAAGGCTGTCAGCAAAATAGTCAGTACCTTTTTTATTATACTAACTTGTTGTTTCGACATTCAATTCACTCCTTTTTTATAAAGGATTGCTACCGTTTTTAGGATTGGAACCAATTTACAATTATCTCCATGGTTATATTAAATCAATTATACGAAAAATAGTTCCTAAATTAAAAATAATCCCATGTGGGTTTTTCACAACCAAATCGCAAAGCCCAACATTTCATGGAAACCATCCTATTCTTTGTTATGGTCTCTATTATGATCAAGCTCTCTACTACAATCTCTTCTATGGTCATCAAAACCCCCGTCGCCCACAAGCCCACGGAAACCACTTTAGAGACTCTAAGATCAATTTTTCGAAGCTCGCTTATTTTTCCCCATTACATTGAATGAGAACACTACGAAGAGCATGGCAGTGGCTGATACATTGTTTATATTCAGGACTATAACATCGGATTTTGATCAGAAATGAATCGGTGATTAAGAAGCTAAAAAGTATAAGTACACGATTGTAGTAACTTATTTAAAAAATTAAATATGGAAATAACACTCAAAACAAATTGATGAATATTCCCAATTGGATGAAATAATATTAGAATTGTTAAAATGAATAATAGCATGAACGGGATTGAAATACTTGACAAATAAACAAAAATCGTGTTTTTTAGCTTTCATTTCAGCAGCTATGGTTTTGATGCTGTTGAGTACCGCATGCGCTGCGCCATTTGCGCACATTGAGAACAACAGCAATAAAATGGTTTCTCTACCCTATCTAGTCAATAACACCATTACAGCTACGATAAGTGTAGGAGAAAATCCGACTGGAGTTGTTATCAGCTCGGATGGAACAAAAGTTTATGTTTTAAACAGTGGCAGTAACAGTGTTTCTGTAATTAACGTAGCAAAAAACACAGTTGTAGCCACGATGTCTGTTGGACTATATCCTATGGCAATTACAATCGACTCGGATGGAAAAAAGGTATATGTATTGAGTACGGAAAACGTTTCAGTAATTGACACATCAACAAACACTGTCACAGCCACTGTGTCGGTAGGACAAGATCCTTTGGATTTTACAATCATCCCGGATGGAACAAAAGTATATACGACAAACCATGATGACAATTCTGTCTCTGTAATCGATACAGCAACTAACACTGTTACAGCTACGGTAAATGTAGGAAATGCACCACAATCCTTAGGCCAGTTTATAGGGAAAACAGCACCTGCCATTACCTGGAATAATCCGATTGACATCGTCTATGGAACAGCATTGAGTAACACTCAGCTAGATGCAACTTCTTCAATACCTGGAAGTTTTACATATAATCCACCATCAGGAACTGTA
>Ga0182014_10002416_pt1 | contig 23585 bp, 25 predicted proteins | sample 612S2DmetaG_FD_120489 | JGI IMG/M metagenome (GOLD analysis project Ga0182014, IMG submission 120489) | Permafrost microbial communities from Stordalen Mire, Sweden - 612S2D metaG | ecosystem: Environmental > Terrestrial > Soil > Wetlands > Permafrost | place: Sweden: Stordalen | collected...
GTCATGAGGTTGATTTCCTTTCCGGCTCCAGGCGGCATGGTTCCAGCACCTGAGCAGCCCGCAACCAGCCGCGCCGCGCCACCGTGGCCGCAAACATCTCACAACCACTCACCCGCAAGGCCGCAGGCCGCTCCGCCGGGTGCTTCAGCAGCAGCAGCGTACCCGTGGCAAGAGCCAGCAGATTCTGCAGCCGTACCCCCGGAATCTTCATCCCCAAGTCGATCCGAAAGGGACATGCCATCAAGTGATGCCGCAAGCGCTGCTCGGAATCCGGATGAGCTCGCAGTTTGGCGCGAACCCAGCCCGCCGCCAGCTTGCGTAACAGCGAATTCGACACCACCGCTGGAAAGACAAGAACCAGCGTCCCCCGGCTCTCCGCCACCGTAATGTCAAAGCTCAGCGAAAGAGTTTTTTCTTCCGACGGCATCAAGCGCTGTATTTGCTCCGCTTGCTGCCGCGACTCGAATTCGAATTCCAGCCCCGACACTTGCCACGCGCTTTGCAGTTCGCGGCAGATGATGCGCATCACGGTCTCCAGAATCTGCTCCTCGATCTCCGTGAGTTGACGTCCAGGCAGAGTGCCGCTTCCCTCGCCCCCGAGAAGCACGTCGATCAAAGGAAAGGCCACCGCCAGATCGAGTTGCAGCAGGGCAGTCGCGCCCACCGGGGACAGCTTGCAGCTCGCCAGGTAGCTGACCTCGGGAATGCGTTGCAGAACTTCTCCATAGGAGAGATGTTCGGCCGAAACCAGGGCAGCCGTGAACTCGATGCGCAGGTAAGCTCCGACCGCGTGCGTCAATTTGCGGGCAAAGCCTTCATGAAGCGTACTGATCGATTGCACCTGCTCGCGTCCGATCTGTCCGGCTTGACGCACATCCCACACCGTGACCACCGCCGGCTTGGTTTCCTCTTTCCCGCCAGCATCGCCGCCGCGGGCCTTCCGCACCATGGCATCGATTTCCGCCTGGGTCAGAACCTTTTCCATCTTGTGTCTCCTCTCAAATCCCGCTGGCCGCGCCCGCCGAGCACTCGGGCTGCGGGCGGACGGCGGTAATTTCGGCAAGCCGGGCGCGCAGCCGGACCACCGCCATGGAATGGATCTGCGAGACCCGCGATTCCCCCACTCCCATGACCGCTCCGACTTCCTTCATGGTCAATTCTTCGTAGTAGTAAAGCGCCAGCACCTGGCGCTCTTTCTCGGGCAGTTCCTCAATCGCCCGGGTGAGCAATTCCTTCATCTCCGACCGCAGGCACAGCAGCAGCGGGGTCTCTTCCGGATCGTCGGGCAAGTACTCGCACAGATCCTCTTCTTTGCCGTCGCGGGGAGACTGCACTCGCAAGCTTCCCACCTCGAGACCGTCGATCTCACCCAGCAGCATCTGCAATCCGTGCAGATCGATCCCCAACTCCGCCGCCAGTTCCGGTTCGCTGGGATTGCGGCCCAGCTGGGAACGCAAGCTATGGTTCGCTTCTTCCAGCCGCCGGGCTTTGCGGCGCAAGTCGCGTGGGCTCCAGTCCATTTCCCGCAAGCTGTCGAGAATGGCGCCGCGGATGCGGAATTTGGCATAGGAGCCGAACTGCACTTGCTTGCTGCCGTCATACTTGTGCAGCGCATCGATCAGTCCAACCACCCCGGCGTGCACCAGATCCTCAAAAGGCACGTGGCGGGGCAGACGCTCGTGAATGCGGCGCGCGATGTAGCGCACCTGGGGGAGTTGCTCCATCAGCAAACGTTCCCGTTCTTCATCGTCTTGCCAGGCGCTATAGGCTTGCTTCGCTTCCCTCATCCGGTCCTCCTTATGACCTTGCCACTGCCGCGCGGCTCACCGCAGCGTTCCCAGCGATTGCACCGAAACCACCGCAGGAATCTCGCCCGGGGCCAGCACCACCAGCTTGGGAATGAATGGTTCCAGCAGGCGTTTCAAATGGAAGCGCGCCGGCGAGGAACACAACAACACCGGGCTGGCCACGGTTACCTGTTCGCCCGCCAGTCGGCGCAGCCCTTCGAGAATGCGGCGGACCAGGGAGGGCTGCAGCCCCGCCGCCGCCGTAGTCGAAGCCGGCGAACTGAAGGCGCGGCTGAGTTCCTCTTCGATCGAGCTGTCCAAAGTGACTACCCGCAAGTTGCCGTTTTCGGCTAGAAGCGGCTGCACCAAGGCTCGTCCCAGAGCCTGCCTCGCGGACTCCACCAACAGAACCGGACTCTTGCTCACCGCCCCGGCGTCCAGCAGAGCCTCGAGAATGGTGGACAGATCGCGGATCGAAACCTGCTCGCGCAGCAGTTGTTGCAAAACCTTGTGCACCTCGCCCAGACTCAGCAGCTTGGGAACCAGTTCCTCCACCAGCTTGGGATAGCTTTCCGCCAGGCGGTCGAGCAATCGCTTGGCTTCCTGCCGGGTCAGCAGTTCGGAAGCATGCTGCTTGATCACTTCCGCCAGGTGGGTGGCCAGAACCGAAGTCTGATCCACCACCGCGTAGCCTTTGGCCAGAGCCTCGTTCTGCAGGCCGGAGACAATCCACAAAGCCGAGACTCCGAAAGCCGGCTCGCGAGTCGCGGTGCCAACCAGGGGAGGAGGAGTGGCATCGGAGCTGATGGCCAGCAGGTGATCCTCATGCATCTCCCAGCGCGCGACTTCCACCCCGCGCAGCGATACCACATATTCGCGCGCTTTGAGCCGCACATTGTCGGTGATGTGCACCGAGGGCACGATGAAACCCAGTTGCTGCGCCAGGCTGCTGCGCAAGGCCCGCACCCGCGCCAGCAGTTGCCCGCCATGCTGCAGATCGACCAGCGCCACCAGCCCGTAGCCGACTTCCAGGCTCAATTCATCCAGCTTCAGCAAGTCTTCAATCGACTCGGTCGCCGGCTTCTTGGCTTTGACGTCCGCTCCGGTGTCTAACTTGCCGGGCTTGTCCGCCGTGATCTTGGGCGCGCGCCACGCCAGCACGCCCACCACTGCCGCCAGCAGGAAGAATGAGAACTTGGGCAACCCGGGGATGGCGGCCAGAGTCAGCATGACTCCCGATGCGATAATCAGAGGCCGGCGCCCGGAAAGCAGCTGGTTGCCGAGGTCGGTGGAGAGGCTGGTGCCGGAAGATGCGCGGGTCACCACGATGCCGCCCGCCATCGAAACCAGCAAGGAGGGAATCATGGTGACCAGGCCATCGCCCACGGTGAGCACGGTATAAGTCTTGAGCGCTTCGTGAAAGGGAATGTCCAGTTGAAAGACGCCGATGAGAAAGCCGGCAATAATATTTACTGCGGTAATCAGAATGGTGGCCAGCGAGTCCCGCTGGTTGAAGCGCGCGGCACCGTCCATGGCGCCGTAGAATTCGGCCTCGTGTGCGATCTGTTCCCGGCGGGCGCGAGCCGTTGCCTCGTCGATCAGCCCCGCATTCAAATCGGCGTCGATCGCCATCTGCTTGCCGGGCAAGGCATCGAGAGTGAAGCGGGCGGTGACCTCCGCGGTACGCACCGCGCCGTGGCTGATGACGATGTACTGGATGGCGATCAGCGCCAGGAACAAAACGAAGCCCACTACGTAATTCCCGCCGACCACGAACTGCCCGAAAGCCTCGATCACCTTTCCCGCCGCCGCCGAGCCTTCGTTGCCGTGCAGCAGGATGCGCCGGCTGGAGGCCAGATTCAGCGAGAGCCGAACCAGGGTGAGCAGCAGAACCAGGCTGGGAAACACGGAGAACTGCGCCGGGCGAAGAATGTGGATGGCGGACAGCAGCACCACGACCGAGGCGGTGATGCTGGTCGCGAGCAAAATGTCCAGCAGCACGGACGGCAGCGGCACCAGCATCACAAAAACCAGAGCCACCGCCGCCACCGGGACAGCCCACTCCACAACTCCGTTCTTTACCAGCGGCAACGTTTTTGTGGTTTCGGCCATGGCTTACCGGCCTGCCTTTGGGGCGGCGCCGCCGGCCCGTTCTTGAGCCCGGAAAATGGCTGCCAGTATGGCGGCTACCACGGCGTAGAGCTTGGGAGGAATCGATTGTCCGACTTCGACCGCCCGGTAGAGGGCGTGCGCCAGAGGCCGATTTTCGACCATGGGAATTCCGTGCCAGAGCGCGATTTGCTTGATCTGCTGCGCGAACAGGTTGCGTCCCTTGGCCACCACCGTGGGCGCCGCCATGTCCAGACGGTATTCGAGCGCAATGGCAAACTCGTCGGGATTGGTGATTACCACCGAAGCCTTCTTGACCTCATCCAGCATTCGCCGCCGCCGCACCTGCCGGCGCAGCCGCCTGATGCGGGCCTTGGTCGCGGGATTGCCCTCGGTTTCCTTGTACTCGTCCCGCTGATCCTGCTTGCTCATGCGCAAGTCGCTGCCCAGCTTGTGTTTCTCGATCGCGTAATCCGCACCCGACCACACCAGCAACACCAACGCGGACTTCCACGCCAACTCGAAAATATGCCCCATGAGATAAGCGACCAGGCGGTTAGTTCCGAAGTGCGCGGCGCCGATCACCGTATTCCATTCGCGAGTCAATATTCCGACCGCCAGGTAAACAATGGCGGCGCCTGGCAGCAGAGATTTCAACAGACGTCCAAGCGAGGGCAGGGAAAACAGTTGCTCCAGCCGCGACGCCGGGCTCAGCCGCGAGAAATTAGGCTGCAGCGCCGTGGGCGCGAACACCAAACCACCCTGAGCCAGGGCTCCCAGCATGGCCGCCATCCAGCTCAACCAGACGATCAGGCTGATGGCGCGGACCACCGTCAACTCGGTCCAGGTCAGCAGCGGCGTCTCGCTTAAGTCGCCGATGACCGCCGCATCCAAACTACGGCTGAGCAAGGCACGCCACTGCGCGGCGAAGGCTGGCGCTTGGGTGGCGAAAAGCAGCACCATCGTGCCCACCGCCAGGCTGGACATCAGATCGCGGCTGCGCGCAACTTGGCCCTTCTCGCGCGCCTTCTGCTGCTTCCGCGGAGACGCCTGTTCGGTCTTGTTGCTGTCCGCCATGTTTTCTCACTTAGCCAAGTGCAAGAGACGCTCGCCCATCGAAATCCCGACCGCGAAGTGACGCTCAAAAAGCCGCGGCCACAACATCAAGGTGCCGGTCAGCACACTCAACGTAACTACGGTCTTGACCGACAGCCCCAGAAACAGAACCGGAATTTGCGGCGAAGACTTGGCCAGGAAACCGAGGGTGACGTCAATCAGCATGGTGGCCACGACCACGGGGGCGGCGATTTGCAGGCCCACCAACCAGATCGCGCCCGCCGCCTGCAGCAGGCGCGTCGTCACCCCCAGGCTCAGAACCACGGAACCTGGAGGCAGATAGGCGAAACTGGCAGCCAACCCTCGCAGCAGCCAATGGTGAACATTGAGTTGCAGGAAAATCACCAGCGTGATGAGCTGAATGAAAGTCGAGATCACGGGCGAATCCGCCTGGGTCTGCGGATCGAGAATGCTCACCAGTGAAAACCCGGCTTGCACTCCGAGGATCTGCCCCGCCATTTGCGCGGCCTCCAAAATGAATTGCAGGCTTAATCCGAGCAGCAGACCCGCCACGGCTTCCCCGGTCACCACCTGAACCCATCCCAATGCGCTGGTTTCGAGCCGTACCGCCCCATAAACCGGATACAGCAGAGCGGTGAGTGCGACCGTCAAGCCGGCTTTCACCTGCACCGGGATACTCCCGCTGCTCAGAAAGGGAGCGAACAACATCAGGCCGCCGATGCGCACGCCGGCGAACATCACCGCTGCAACGATGGTCTCGAGATGCAGAGTTTCCATGGGCGTCTAACGCAAGAACGGGTGAAAGTCGGAAAACAGGGTGACGGTGAACAGAGCCATCCGCCGCACCATATAAGGCAAGAGGAAGAAGATCGCCGCTGCTACTGCTGCCAAGCGCGGCACGGTCGAGAGTGTGCTCTCCTGCAGGGAAGTGAGTACCTGAAGAATATTGATAATCAGGCTGGTCACCGTGGCCACCAGCAGCAGCGGGGCCACGATCCAGAGCACGGTCTCGAGCGTTCTCCGCGCCAGCTCCACGGTTTGCTGCGTTGACATACGTTCTCCTCAAGTGAAACTCTTCATCAAAGACCCCACCAGCAGATTCCAGCCGTCCACCATGACGAACAGCAGAATCTTGAGGGGAGTCGAAATCACCACTGGCGGCAGTTGCAGCATGCCCACCGAGGTGGTGATCGCCGCCACCACCATGTCCACCACCAGGAACGGAAGATACAGCGCGGCACCGATCTGAAATCCCGCTTTTAATTCCGACAGGATGTAAGCCGGCAGCACCACGCGCATGGCGACATCATCGGGCCGCGCCGGGCGCGGCTCCTTGGCTAATTCAAGAAACAAGGCCAGATCTTTTTCCCGGGCAAACTTGAGCATGAACTGGCGCAGCGGTCCCGCTCCCAGTTCGACGGCAGCGACCGCGTCTACCGTTCCCTTTTCATAAGGCACGACGGCGGTGCTGTAAATCGTGGTCATGACGGGCTGCATCAGGAAGAAAGTTAAGATCAGCGACAGCCCGATCAAGGTCTGATTGCTGGGCGCGGTCTGCGTCCCCAGCGCCTGACGCAAAAAGTGGAACACCACCAGCAGCCGGGCGAAGGGAGTCATCGCCAGCAACAGCGATGGCAACAGAGTCAACAAGGTCAGCAGGACCACGATGTTCCACGGCACCGACCCGCCGGCTCCCGCCGCACCGTTCCACGGCAGCCCTCCCGAGGGACGAGGGCGCATCCCGGCTGCCCCAGCGCATGGAGCCAGCAGAAAACTCAGCGCTCCGGTCAGCAACAATCCGCGGATTTTTAGCCGCTGCTTCATGTTTTTCGATTCATTCGCGAATCAACTGCCGGAGTGGGGTCTTTTGCCGGTGCATGCCCGGGCCGGGACCTCTTCATGCTTCGGGTTCGTTTTCCTTTGAACTCCCTGCGCTCGGAAGCGCGGTCAGCATGGCTACGGAACTGCCGGTTCCTGCAATCAGAAATTTCTGCCGCTCGAACTGCACCACGGCAATGAAACGCCGCTCGCCGAGCGCCAGAGTCTCGCACAGACGCAACTGTCGCGCCGGATGCGAGCGCCACGGGCGCGCCAGAGCCGCCAACCAATGCCATGTTTTCGCCAGATAATTTCCCCCGTTGGACACTGCGCAACTTACACTTCCCATCCCATTCCGTCCTTTTCGTCCACTTCGCCTCACACCAGTTCGGTCAAACGCACGGCCAGGTTGTTCCCTACAACTTCGAACTCACCGCTGGCGATCAATTCGCCATTAAGCCGCAATGGGATGTCGGTCCCCACACGCCAATGCGAATTGATCACCGAACTCGGCTTCAACCGCAACACGTCGGCCACAGTAAAGCCGGGCAGCGGCACATCCACGGTCAGGCTGCAGGGCAGAAGCAGCACTTGTACCCAGGCATCGGCATTCGCAACTGTGCTGTTCTGGGGTAGGGCAACTAGCGCTGGCTCTGCCATATGGAGTTACCGGAGCAAAGGATTTCGATTGGACGAACCGCCCAAGCTCCATCCCTGCGAAGAGAGAGAGCAACTCGGGTGCCGAGAAGGGTGGCCTGCGCGGAGCACCGCGCAATCGAATGGTGTGCCCTCGAACGCCTTGCTTCGAATGGAGATAGGGATAACGGCACGAGCATGCCCGCGTGCATAGCCGGAGATTGGGACGCGCAGCCGATAGAAGGCTAGAGAATTCTCATTAGGAGCGGCTTAAAGCCGTGCCGCTCGTGCCCGTATTCCGAAGCCTACGTCGGTGTCACCCGGTGGACGCTAAGCCCAATTGAATCAGCAGCGTGCTATTTTGAGAGTGTCCCACGTGGAACATATCCCCGATTTGCAACCTGCCCAGCCCAGGAATCGGAATCATCATCTGCGCGCAATTAAATTGACGGCGAACCTGCCCCGCGTCCAGACTGAAAGGTCATGAAAAAGATTCGCGTCGGCATCCTGTTTGGCGGACGCAGTGGAGAGCATGAAGTCTCTCTGCTCTCGGCCGCGTCGGTCTTCAACGCCATCGACAAAAATAAGTACGAGGTCGTGCCCATTGGCATCACCAAGGAAGGGCGATGGGTTACGGCAGCCGATGCGGAACGGTTGCTGCATGGAACATTTGAGGATCACACCCATCTGCGCGCTGGCGATCCCGAGGCGACTCCTGGGGCCGCAGTGTTGGCCAAGGGTGAATCCGTCGTTGTTCCTCCCGAGCCGCAGAGACATAGTTCGATCACGCCATTCGAAACAGATGCGTCATCGCACGCGCTGACTCGTCGCGCGGCCGACCGCGCCATCGACGTCGATGTTATTTTTCCGGTGCTGCATGGCACCTTCGGCGAGGACGGAACCATTCAGGGATTGCTGGAGCTGGCGGACATGGCTTACGTGGGCGCGGGTGTGTTAGGTTCGGCCGCGGGGATGGACAAGGACATTATGAAGGCGCTTTTTCGCGCGGCCGGACTACCGATTGTGAAACACGTCACGCTGTTGCGCAGCGAGTGGGAAGCGAACGCGAAGAAAGTTGAAAAGATTGTCGAGAGCAAGCTGAAGTATCCGGTGTTTGTGAAGCCGGCGAATTTGGGCTCGTCGGTGGGAATTTCCAAGGCGCATGGACGCAAGGAACTCGGCCCTGCGATAGAAGAAGCGGCGAAGTTCGACCGCAAGATTGTGATCGAGCAAGGAGTGGGTGGAAGCAAACAAAAGGCGCGAGAGATCGAGTGCTCGGTCCTCGGGAACGACAAGCCCGAGGCTTCGTTGCCGGGAGAGATCGTCCCCAGCACGGAGTTCTACGATTACAACGCCAAGTATCTTGACGAGGGATCGCAGCTGATTATTCCAGCCAAGCTCAGCAAAGGCGAAACCAAAGAAGTGCAACGGTTGGCGATCGGGGCGTTCAAGGCGGTGGACTGCTCGGGGCTGGCGCGAGTAGATTTTCTGATGGAGCCAAAGACCCGGAAGATTTATTTGAACGAAATCAACACCATGCCGGGATTCACCTCGATCAGCATGTATCCCAAGCTGTGGGCGGCTTCGGGTGTATCGTATCCCGATCTAATTGCACGGTTGATTCAGTTGGGGCTGGAGCGGCACGAAGAGAAGAAGAGGAATCAGTACAGCCGGTGAGCCGCGGCGGGCATCGTTGTGCCCCCAACGGAACCAGATTCCGGTAGTGGGTCAGTTTGGATAACTGACCCACTACCCAGATTCCTCCCTACGCTCGGAATGACAATTGAGTTCGATAGAATTATCGTTCTTGGCCGCTGCGACCACATTCGACAATCTGCGCGTGGTTCTGGTGGCCGCGCGCAACCCTCTTAACATTGGGGCGGCGGCTCGCGCCATGAGCAACTTTGGATTTCTGCATTTGCGCGTGGTCAATCCCTATGAAACGGCGTTCCGCGAAGCCCGTTCTGCGGTTGGGGCCTCGGCGTTGCTGGCGAGCGCGGAAGAGTATAAGACTGTAGCCGAGGCGGTCGCGGATTGCACGCTCGTCGTCGGAACCACGGCAGTGCGTCATCGGGAGTTACAGCATCCGCTGCGACGGCTGGAATATGGCGCACGCCTGATCCGCAAACAACTGGCATCGAGCCGGGTTGCTCTGCTGTTTGGTTCGGAGAAGTTTGGGCTCTCGAACGCCGCGCTTAGTCATTGTCACTGGCTGATGCGCATCCCGACCTGCGAAGGAAACATTTCGATGAACCTGGGGCAGGCCGTGGCGGTGTGCCTTTACGAACTGGTGCGCGATGCGAAGGCGGCGCGGCCAAGCGAAAAAGTGAAGCGCGCAGATTCCGCCGAGCTTGAGCGCATCACGACCAAGCTGCTGGAAGCGATGCGCGGCAGCGGCTACCTGGACCGGCGTCCCATTGCCGATGTAGAAGAAAGGATTCGCCGCCTGGTCCGCCGCCTCAACCTGCCAGCGCGCGATGCCGTGGTCTGGCTTGGAATTCTGCGCCAGATCGTGTGGAAGCTGCGGTCCGGGAAGCCATCGACGGGTAGTGGCTCAATTCGGTAAGGAAGCGAGCCAACCGCGCGATTAATGCGTCGCAAAGTGCGCGACGCTTCGCGCGGCTCGCCCAGATCCCTCGCTGCGCAAAGAACGCTTGCTCGGGATGACAATCAAATTGAGCAACTACCCATCGTCGGGCTGACTTGGAAGGCGGACGGCTCCGTGGCATTATTGTGGACTAGAAAGGACGCAATCCATGATCAACGGTGCGCATGTCATCGTGTACAGCCAAGACGCGGAGGCGGATCGCGCCTTCTTTCGGGATGTTCTCGGATTCAAGTCCGTGGATGCCGGGCACGGATGGCTGATTTTTGCCTTACCTCCGGCGGAAGCGGCGTTCCATCCTGACGAGAAGAATGACCGGCACGAACTCTATTTCATGTGTGACGATCTCAAGGCCGAGATTTCCGCGATGAAGAAGAAAGGCGTGGCGTGTTCGGATGTTCATAACGAGCGATGGGGTTCGATCACCAAGATCAAGCTCCCTGGCGGAGGACAGATCGGCCTGTACCAGCCGAAGCATCTCACGGCATTGGGCTTGGGCGCGAAGTGACCGGCTCGCAGCATTAACTTGACGGGACAATCGGAAGGAATGTAGTATCACAAACAAGTTTGCTCTTCGGAGCAGACCTTGGATTTCATGAAGAGTGGCTGAGGGACGAGCCCTAAGAAGCCACGACAACCGGATCGGGAGTCATCTCCCGGTCGTCTGGTGTCAACTCTCACCCGGAAACGGGGGACATGAGATTCGGGGTGCCCGCAGTTCAGCATCTCGTTATTCTTTTTCCCCCTTGAATTTTTTCGGTAAAGAGATTCCCTTTTTTTGGGGAGGAACTCTACGGCTCGTTCCGCAGTTACGGAAAGCGATTCGCCGATGAGCGCTACTGCGAGTGTTGCAAAGGACGTTTCTACTGCCGGTTCGACCAAGTACGAATTGCGTTGCCGGGAGTGCCACAAGAGTTGGGGAAACCAGCCCCGGTCGATCTGCGAGGATTGCTTTTCTCCTCTGGAAGTTTTTTACGACTACGAGGCGGTGCGCGACGGGTTCACGCGAGAGCGCATCGCGACCCGCGCTCCGGACATGTGGCGATACGCGGAGTTGCTGCCGCTGCCGCCGAATTATCAGCCGACTTTGCCGGTGGGCTTCACGCCTCTGCTTCGAGCGCCACGGCTGGGGGCGAGCTTGGGCACTGAGAATTTGTTCATCAAGAACGATGCGGTCTGTTTGCCCACGCTTAGTTTCAAAGATCGCGTGGTTGCGGTGGCGCTGGCTCAGGCGCGGAACTTTGGCTTCGAAACCGTCGCGTGCTCTTCGACGGGGAACCTGGCAAATTCCGTGGCCGCGCAGGCGGCGCGCAATGGATTCAAAGCCTGGATTTTTATTCCGGCGGATCTCGAGCTGGCGAAGATTCTGGGCACGCAGGTTTTCGGTGCCAGACTGGTTCGCATTGCGGGCAGCTATGACCAGGTAAACCGGCTGTGCTCGCAGATCGCGGACGAACGTCACTGGGGATTCGTAAACGTGAATCTGCGTCCGTATTACGCCGAGGGTTCGAAGACGGTGGGATTCGAAATCGCGGAGCAACTGGGATGGCGCCTGCCGGACAACGTGGTTGTGCCCATGGCCGGAGGATCGCTGATTACCAAGATCAAAAAGGCTTTCGACGAACTGATTCAGCTGGGATTGGTGGAAGCGAAGCCGGTAAAGTTTTTTGGGGCACAGGCAACCGGGTGCTCTCCTATTTCGACTGCAGTCAAAGCTGGAAACGCCGATATAGAACCGCAGAAGCCGGCGACGCTGGCTCGGTCGCTGGCGATTGGCAATCCCGCCGATGGGCACTACGCCATCAAGGCCATCGCAAAAAGCGGGGGGTGGGCGGAGGATGTTTCCGATCCGGAAATGATTGAGGCCATCCAACTCGTGGCGGAGACGGAAGGCATCTTCACGGAGACTGCGGGCGGGGTGACCAGCGGATGCGCGCGCAAACTTTACCGGCAAGGGCGCATCGCGCCGGAAGAGACGACCGTGCTGTGCATTACCGGCAATGGTCTGAAAACTACAGACGTGCTGGCTGACAAGTACGCGGTGGAAGATCCGATTCGGCCCAAGGTCGCGGAGTTTGAAGCCGTTTTGCAGCGAACGCTGGACTCAGCAGAGAAGCGTATCCCAGAAGTAACGGAGGCTTGAGATGACAGTTACCGTACAAATTCCGACGGCGCTGCGGCGGTTGACATCAGGAACTGGCCAGGTCCAATGTTCGGCGGCGAATCTGGGAGAGCTGTTCTCCGCGCTTGACCGGCAGTTTCCGGATCTGAAGCAGCATTTGCGGGATGAAGCTGGTGAAATTCGGCGGTTCCTCAACGTTTATGTCAACGAGGAGGACATTCGATTCTTGGGCGGGAACGCTTACGCGTTTCAGGATGGAGATGAAATTTTGCTGGTACCGTCGATTGCGGGCGGGACTGCGTAAGGCTTAATGCGGAGCTGGGCCTCGCGCCGCTTCGGTCCGGGCGAGGACGCCCGGGCCTCGATTGGATCACATATGACTGTTCGTAAATTGAAAATCGGATTGCTGGGTTGCGGAACTGTGGGCCGCGGCTTTGTGGAGTTGGTTGACAGGAGTAATGCACTCATCCGTCAGCGCTCCGGGGTGGAGTTGCGCATCACCAGGATTCTGGTGCGCGATCTCGATAAAGAGCGCCCTGGCGTGGATCGTGCGCTTCTAACTACGCAACCGGACAAAGTGCTGAACAACGGCTGCGATCTGGTGGTGGAGTTAGTTGGGGGGATCGAGCCGGCACGAAGTTTTATCGAGCGATCGCTGGCGCGCGGCAAACATGTGGTCACCGCTAACAAGGCTCTGCTGGCGTTGGATGGTTTCAGCCTGATGAAAACGGCGAAAGTGCAGAAAGTCCGCCTGGGATTCGAGGGCAGCGTTTGCGGGGGCATCCCGATCATTCGCGCGCTCCGTGATGGACTGGTCGGAAATAACATTCAGAGACTCAGCGGGATTCTAAACGGAACCTGCAACTACATTCTCACGCGCATGACCGAGGATGGTTTCGAGTTTGAGGAAGCGCTCCGCGAAGCGCAGGCCAAGGGTTTCGCCGAAGCCGATCCGACGCTCGACATCGATGGCCACGATGCGGCGCAGAAGTTGAAAATTCTAACTGAGCTTGCTTTTGGCGCGCAGGTTGACGCTGATGCCGTGCAGGTGGAGGGTATCCGCGAGATTGCCGCGGAGGACGTGCAGGCGGCCAGGGAACTGGGTTTCGTGATCAAGCATGTGGCGACTGCGGAATTGAGCGAGGATGCGGTGTCGCTAGGTTGCGCTCCGGTGTTGTTGCCCAGATCGCATCAACTGGCGGGTATTCGCGAGGAGAATAACGCCGTGCTGGTTCGCGGGGATGCGGTGGGCGAGATGCTTTTCTCGGGCAAGGGAGCGGGTTCTCTGCCCAGCGCCAGCGCCGTGCTTTCCGACGTAGTTGACATCGCCTGTCACAAGGGCGGATTTGCCATGAGCCCGGGCGGCCCGGTCCGGGCAACCACTCGGCATTGCGATAGCAGCTTTTATATTCGGTTTACGGTGGGCGATCCCAGCGCGATTGGCCCGATCACAACCATTTTGGAGCGAAACCGGATTGGAGTCGCTCGCGCCGCGGCGGTGTGGGCGAGGGGCGATTCCGGGAAGCACCAAGTCCGGCTGCTTACCCATTCCGGCTCCAGGAGCGCGGTCGAGGCTTCGCTGCGCGATATCGCCGGATCGGGTCTCGAAAAAGGCAGGAGCATCGTTTTGCGAGTGGCGGATTAAGGGGACGGGCGAGTCCGGCGCCATACGGGCAATCCTGATGGAAGGTTTACATACATTGTGGTGCACTTGTGTCTTTTTCCTGCTTTTGTTACTATCTAACTAACCAGTTAATTAATAAGTATGAAGGCTGCCGTTTCCAAGTCGCGTTTGGGCTCTCGGGGACGCCCGGAGCAGAGCCGGGCTGCAATCCTGCAGGCGGCGGTGCGGGAGTTTTCGCAAGAGGGCATCGCCGGGGCAAGAACGGACGCCATAGCCCGCGCCGCAAAGGTAAACAAAGCTCTTCTTTATTACTACTTTAAAGATAAAGAAGCGTTGTACGAGGCGGTGCTCGATCAGGTGTTTGGAGGATTGATTGGGTGCGTCGGCGAAGTATTGTCTCGCGATCTTCCGCCTCGCGAGAAAATTATCGCTTACGCGGGCGCGCACTTCGATTACGTTGCGAGCCATCCGTTGTACCCCAGAATTGTGCAGGTCGAAATGATGGGCGCTGGCCGGGGCAGGGCAAACCATCTGGAGCGAATTGTGAAAAAGTATTTTCGCCCGCTGTTTGGCCGCGTGGCCGAAGTTCTCAAGACGGGACAGACAGCCGGCGAGTTCCGGCGAGTCGATCCTTTGCATTTCGTTCCTTCCATGATCGCAGTGATCGTTTTCTATTTCACCAGCGCGCCGGTGATGCAGCTCATGAGTGGGAAAGATCCCATGTCCCCAACCCTCGTAGCAGCGCGCCGAGCGGCGGTGCTGGACCTTATTTCCGCCGCGTTATTCGAGCATGACAACGGAAAGCATCGAGGAGCACGAAAGTGAGCGTACGCAATAAATTTTTGATCCTTCTTGGGGTGATCTTCAGCATTTCGCTGGCTTACTATCTGTTCTCGACGCCCAGCAACAAGGATCTGATTCTGATCGGAACGGTAGATTCCAACCAGGTCATCGTGAGCCCGCAGATCGAGGGGCGACTGGCGAAGCTGCTGGTTGACGAGGGAACGCAGGTGAAGCAAGGCGATCTGATCGCCGTGCTCGATCCGTCGGAATTAGAAGCGGAAGAACGCGCTGCCGCTGCCACCATCGACAGTTTGAAATCGAAGGTGGCTGAAACCCAATCGACTTTGCAGGCGACGCAGGGATCGACGTCGAGCAGCGTGGTCAACGCCCAGGCGCGGCTGCAGTCCGCGCGCGCGCAGTTGCTACAGGCGGAAGCCACGCTGCAGCGCACGGATAGTGACAGCCGCCGCATGATTGAACTGGCGAAAGAGGGCGTAGCTTCGGATCAGGATCGGGTTCAGGCGGAGAGTAACCTGGCGGCACAGAAGGCGCTGGTGCAATCGCTGAAAGATCAGGTGAGCGCTGCCGAGGCCGACTTGAACACGGCCATCGCCAACACTCATCAAGCGCATGCCGCGCAGAGCACAGTTGAATCGACGCGCGCGCAAGTAGCCAATGCGGAAAGCATGCTGAAGGAAGCGGAAGTCCGTCTGGGTTACACCAAAATTTATGCGCCGGTGACTGGAACCGTTTCGGTCCGCGCCGCCCGCGAAGGGGAAGTATTGAACGCGGGACAGGCGATCGTCACCATTGTCGACCTCGGAGACACGTGGGTGCGCGCCGCGATTCCCGAGACCGACGCCGATCATATTGGTTTGGGAGATACAATGCGCGTCCGCCTTCCCGGCGGCACGCTTACTTCGGGCAAGGTGTTCTTCAAGTCAGCGGAAGCGGACTTTGCTACCCAGCGAGATGTTGGCCGCCGCAAGCGGGACATCCGAACGATTGTGCTCAAGGTTCGGCTGGACAATCCGAAGGGTGCGTACGTTCCGGGCATGACCGCGGAAGTCTTGGTCTCTCCCGATCAGCTCAAGGGCACGCCGGCGGAGAACGTGTCAGCGGAACAGCATCCATGACCACAGATCTCAGCAGGAGCGGCGAATCGAACGGCAAGACGCGGTCGAACGGGCTTTCTTCTGCTGGCGATGCGGTCGTATCCAATGCGATCGAGGTGGAACATATCGTCAAAAAATATGGCGATTTTATCGCCGTTGACGACGTTTCCTTCAACGTGAAGGAAGAAGAGATTTTCGGCTTGCTGGGGCCGAACGGGGCGGGCAAATCTACGCTGATACGGATGATGACCACTCTGATTCCCATTACCTCGGGGACGGCCCGCATTGCCGGTCACGACGTGCAAAAGGATCCAGACGCGGTTCGCCGGGCGATTGGTGTAATTCCGCAGGCGCTTACCAGTGACCTTGACCTCACGGTTGAGGAGAATCTCAATATCTACGCCAAGCTCTACGATGTTCCTTCAAAAAAGCGCAAGGCCGCGATTGATGAGTTGCTGGAACTGGTGGACCTGACGAAGTGGCGTTCCGCGCAGACTAAAACCTTGTCGGGCGGCATGCGGCGGCGGCTTGAGATTGCCCGCGGCCTGGTACACAGTCCGCGAATGTTTTTTCTGGATGAGCCGACTACGGGACTCGATCCTGTGTCTCGCGTTGCGGTCTGGGAAATGCTGACTAACATCAAGAGCCATCGGCAACTCACCATCCTGATTACAACGCACTACATGGACGAGGCTGATCGCCTGTGCGATCGCATCGCCATCGTGGATCACGGCAAACTCGTTGCCCTCGATACGCCGCCTGCCCTGAAGGCAAGCGTACCGGGATCGAATGTGATCGAGGCGCAGTTCGACAATGCTCCCGCGGATTGGGAGGAACGTTTGAAGAAGCTGAGTGGCGTGACTTCCGTCCAGCACGAGGGCGCTGGCATGTATCGCGTGCTGACCGGAGACGGATCGCGGACCACGACCGAACTAGTGGAAGCCGCGGTACACGCCGGTGTCAAAATCCGGTCACTCTCAGTACAAAACACCACCCTGGACGATGTCTTCGTCCACTACACCGGACGGCAGTTGCGCGACGAACTGGTCAAAGCGCACGCGTTCGTGATGCCACCCAGACCGGGGTTGCAGCCATGAATCACATTTTGGCGATTGTGGAACGCGAAATGCGCAAATTCTTTCGCTCTCCGGCGCTGATGATGGCGTCGATGATTTTTCCTCTGGTGCAACTCATCGTGCTGGGCAATGCCTTTGGCGGAAAGATTCGTGACGCAAAGCTGGGCCTGGTGGATCAGGATGGGGGCACTCAGGCGCTCAAGATTCGCGAGGCCTTTGATTCGGTCCGCGCCAACATGCGCACATTTGAGCCGGTTTACTACGACGACCCGAAGACGGCGATGGACGACGTGCGCAATGGCAAGATTCAAGGCGCCGTCATTATTCCGCCACAGTATTCGCGGCGAGTGTATGAACAGGATCAGCCACGCATTGCGCTGGTGGTCGACAACAGCGACAACTTCATGAGTTCGACGCTCGAGGACGAACTTACCAGCATCACCAACGCACTCAATCAACCGACGGTCGAACCTCGCATCCTGCAGCAAACGGTGCTGCAGATTGTCGAGCTTTATCCCTACATCGAATATATGAAATATCTTTTGCCGGGCTCGATCACGCTGGCGATGTTCGTTTCCGTGATGATCGGCGGCGGCATGCTTTACATCGATGACAAGGCTCGCGGCGTACACGAAGGATATTTGGTTACACCCATCACTAAGACTGAACTTGTTTTCGGGCTCAATGCCGCCGGAGCCATCAAGGCGGTAATGACTGGAGTGGTGATCACGGTAATTGGTTCGCTGCTGGCGGGAGTGGGGACGGTCTTTAACCCTGTCACCGCGCTCGAACTGCTGGTCATGATTCTGCTGACCTCGGTCGCCTTCAACACCATGATGTTTCTACTGATGGTTCGGGTAGAAGATCCGCTGGTGCCGCGCGCGATTTTTGGAATTCTTAATACGCTGCTGTTTTTTCCCAGTGGGGCCATCTATCCCATCCAGGCGTTTCCGAAGTGGTTGCGTGGTATCGCGGCCGTGGATCCATTCACCTTTGCCGTCCACGGCTTCAAGTCGATATTGCTTAAAGAAACAGGAATGGCCGCCATTTGGCCGGACATGCTTTATTTATCCATTTTTGCTGTCATCACTCTGGGCGTGGCCACGCCGCTATTCAAGCGGACCCTGTAGACCGATTGGGTAATTGTGTAATTGGGTAATCGGGTAATTGAAAAACTTCGTATTGGTGGCGTCCGTAAATTACACAATTTCTCAATTCACTCCCCGGAACTTTTTGTTCTCCGCCGGTTTCCGTTATGCTTATGGAAGCCATGACCCTGATGGATGCGGAACAGTACGATCCTGCGCGGGACCGGCGGCGCCGGATGTGGATCGCCGGCGCGATTATTTTTGGTCTGCTGGCTGCGTGGGTGGTTTATCACTACCGCGATTATCCTGAGCGGAATGCGGCGAGCAAGTTCTTTGCCGCCTTGCAAGCCCAGAAATACGAGGCCGCGTATGCGCTTTGGTTCCGCGATCCTGACTGGAAGCAGCACACGAGCCAATATTCCAAGTACGAGTTTAATGACTTCTATCGCGACTGGGGCCCGGGCGGAGAGTGGGGCCTCGTGAAATCCTATTCGGTGGATTGTTCTTTCAGTCCGAGTGGAGGAAGCGGTGTCATCGTTCAAGTTACGGTAAATTCTCGCACTGAGCACGCCTACGTCTGGGTGGAAAAAACCAACAAGACCTTATCTTTCTCGCCTAATGAAATAGAGTGCGGTAACTGGTGGACTTGGATTACGGAGTAGGCAACTAAGATCTGTAGCAGTTTTGTGATGCCGTGCGGCACTTCAGCGCCTCGCCAGGATTAGAACTGGCGGCTGATGACTATTTGGTATTCCACATGAATCACGCCGGAGTGCCTGGGGACGCGGAGATGCAGGTAGTTCTGGAGTACACTCTCGACTAAGTTCGAATTGCCGACGTTCAAACTGCTCGCACTTCACTATTGTTTTCAGGAGGGTTGGTTCGCATGAACCGTTGTCGCAGATCGGGTGTCCGTCCTTGCTGTGTTCTTTTGCTTGCATTTTTACCCCTTGTCACGCTTCCGCAGACGACATCCTCGACCAACGAAGCCGGCAAATTCCGGTTGCACAAGTTCGAGCAGCCTATCGGGGAAGAGAGCTACGCGATTTCGCGCGATGGCGGCGGACTCACGCTGAAATCCGATTTTGCCTTCACCGACCGCGGGACGAAGGTTCCTCTGTCCGCCACACTAACGGCGGCGGACGATTACACGCCGCGGAGCTTTGTCATCAAGGGCAGTACTTCGCGCGCATCGAACATCGATTCCGACGTCGAAGTAAACGGCTTGAGCGCAACCGTCCGCCGGGGCGAGGAAACAAATGCTTTGAGCACGGGGCAGACTTTTTTCACCATCTCTGGCTACGCGCCTGTCGCGATGCAGATGGCGCTCATTCGCTATTGGCGGGCGCACGGTTCGCCGGCAACGCTGGCGACGATTCCTGCGGGCGAGGTCAAGATACAGGACCGCGGGGCGGAAACCATCGACGCCGGAGGCCGCGGCATTCGAGTGGAACGCTACACCATCCGGGGCTTGATCTGGGGAATGGAAACGCTGTGGATGGATGACCGCGACAATTTGGCGGCGCTGGTTTCGACCGACGCCGAGTTCGACCACTTCGAAGCGATTCGCGAAGAGTACGAGCCGGGGCTTGCGGAGTTCGTCGCCAGCGCGGCGCGCGATGAGATGGCCGCACTTTCCGAACTCGGCCAAGGGCTTGCGGGACGCCGCACGGGTACGCTCGCCTTTGTCGGCGCCACGGTGATCAGCGGGACAGGCAAATCTATTGCAGATGCGACAGTCGTGACCCGTGACGGCAAGATTATCGCCGTTGGTTCGAGCAAGAAAGTCAAAGTACCGCCGGACGCGCAGTCGGTTGAGGTTACTGGCAAGTACATCATCCCGGGATTGTGGGACATGCACGCGCACTACGAGCAGGCGGAGTGGGGGCCGATTTATTTAGCAGCGGGCGTCACTACAGTGCGCGACGTGGGGAATGAGTTTGAATTCATCACGGCGGTACGGGATGCGGTGAACAGCGGCAGGGGACTTGGCCCGCACATGCTGCTGGCAGGGGTTGTGGACGGCGACAGCTCGTATGCCATTGGGATCGCGCGCGTGAACTCGCCCGCCGATGCCCAGGTGTGGGTGCAACGCTACCACGACGCCGGCTTCCAGCAGATGAAGATTTATAGTTCGATGAAGTCTGAGAATTTGAGAGCCGTCTGCGCCGAAGCGCACCGGCTGGGGATGACGGTCACCGGCCACATTCCAGAGGGCATGAACGCGTATGACGGGGTGAACGATGGCATGGACCAGATCAACCACATCCACTACATCCTCGATCTGCTCAAGCCAAAAGATTTCGATTCGAAAAAGGCGTCGCCTCCGGAAGTCGCGAAGATGCTCTCGTCGCTCGACGTGAATTCGGACGCGGGCCGCCAGGCGGTCGCATTCCTGAGAAAACACAATACGGTGGTAGACCCGACCATGGCCTTGATGGAATTCGTGCAGCGTCCGGCGGATATGGCTGCGGATAAAATCGAGCCCGGAGTCGATCACGTGGCTCCGGAACTGCGCGAGCAGTTGGTCAATGGAGGATTGCCGCCGGAGCGAGTCGCGACTGGTAAGAAGATCGTGCAAGAAGACTTGGCGATGATCGGTGCGTTGCATCGCGCTGGAGTGCGCATCGTCGCTGGGACCGATCAGACCGTGCCGGGTTATTCTCTGTATCGCGAAATCGAGTTGTACAACCAGGCCGGCTTCACGCCCATGGAGGCGTTGCAGGCCGCAACCATCGTGCCTGCCCGGGTGATGAACATGGACCGCGATAGCGGCTCGATCGAAGTTGGCAAGCGAGCCGATTTCGATATCCTCGATGCGAACCCGCTGCAGAATATTCACAACATTCGCAGCATCCGCTCGGTGGTCGCCAATGGCGTGCTTTATGAGAGCGCACCGCTGTGGGAGAGCGTAGGCTTCAAGCCTTAGCGCTCGTTAAGAGTAGGAGCGAAGCCTCTGATCGAAATGATTGAGCTTAACCGGCGATGTACTCCAACGTCTTTTGCAGTGAGGCTTCGTCTGCGACGTTGACGCAGGTCCTGGTGCGGTCGATCTGGCGCATCAAGCCGCAGAGCACTTTCCCCGGACCCACTTCCACGAATGTCCGCACCCCCTGGGCGATCAGCACGCGCATGGATTGCTCCCATTTTACGGAGCCAGTGACTTGGCGGATCAGCGCGTCGCGGCTGCGGTCAGCATCTTCGAGCAATGCGGCATCGGCGTTGCACACGACCGGGGCGGTCGGCCTGGTGAAGGTGATCGAGCAGAGATCTGTCGCCAGGCGATCCTGGGCTGGCTTCATCAGCGAGCAATGAAATGGAGCGCTGACGGGTAAGAGTTTTGCGCGTTTGGCGCCGCGTTTGTCGGCGAGTTCGGTGGCACGTTCCACCGCGGCAGTGTGTCCCGAGATGACAATCTGTTCTGGGGAGTTGATATTGGCAGGCTCGCAAACCTTGCCCTGCGCGGCATCGCTGCAAACCGCACTGACTTTCGCGAATTCCATGCCGAGAATCGCCGCCATGGTTCCTACGCCGACGGGGACGGCTTCCTGCATATACTTGCCGCGATGGCGTACGGCGCGTAGGGCGGCGGCAAAACCGAGGGTTCCGGCGGCAACGTGCGCGGAATATTCGCCGAGGCTGTGTCCGGCGAGGAAACTGGGCTTAAGCCCCTTTTCGTTCAAGACGCGCCAAGCCGCGACGGACGCGGTCAGAATCGCCGGTTGCGTGATCTCGGTGAGGCGAAGCTGATCCTCGGGACCTTCGAAGCAAAGTTGCGAAAGCTTATAGCCGAGGATCTCATCGGCTTCCTCAAACGTCTGCCGGGCTATCGGATGTTTTGCCGCCAGCTCTTTGCCCATGCCGATGGCCTGCGATCCCTGGCCGGGAAAAAGAAACGCCAAGTTGATTGACATCATAGTTTCGAAAGAAGATTTCTAAGCGTACTCTGCGACGCTAAGGCCGGTCGCTCTTGGGTGCCTCTTCGGATTCAAGCTCCACGAATTCTGGTTCCACCCAAATCGTGTGTTCCCAAGCGTTCTTCCCAACGACATGTCCAACGTCGAGTCTGACAAGCGGATGATTCAGACCCTCCACCTTCTCGATACCTTCCACCGGGAAAACCTTTCCTATGCATTTTTCGAACAAGGAGCGAGTTTTCAAGTCGTCGTCGTCGTGGACGTCGGGTGGAATGCCGACGACTTTTACCTTGTCTCCGATGTTCATGCGCGTTATCTTGGCTATCCCTGCTCGCCTGCCCGGACGAGAGCGTCGGGGCCCACGTAATCCGAGTTGTTACTGGCTGACCTCGCCGCTCGAATCCCGGTCAACGTTCTTTCTATTTCCGCGTTAATCGGGTGCTCCGCAAACTCCGCGGCCACGCGGATCGCGTTCTTGATTGCGTTCGCATTCGATGATCCGTGGGTGATGAAGCAAACGCCCTTCACTCCCAGCAGTGGTGCACCACCGTATTCCGTATGGTCGAGACGCTTCTTGAAATCGGCGAATGCGCTGCGCGAGAGCAAAGCGCCAACCTGGCGAGTAATCGTAGCCTTCAGGGATTCCTTCAGAGTGGAGCGAACCAGGTTGGCTACGCCCTCTGAAATCTTCAACGCGACATTGCCCACGAATCCGTCGGCCACAATCACATCCACTTCGCCGCTGTAGAGGTCGCGGCCTTCCACGTTACCGACAAAGTTCAGCGGAAGCTTTTGCAGAAGCTGAAACGCTTCGCGAGTCAGTTCGTTTCCTTTGGTTTCTTCTTCGCCGATTGAAAGCAATCCCACCCGCGGACGCCTGGTGCCAAACATGGCGCGAAAATAAATTTCTCCCATGACGGCAAATTGCTCGAGATTGTGCGCTTTGCTGTCGACGTTGGCGCCAACGTCCAAGAGGCTGGCGACCGTACCAATCGCGGTGGGAAACACGGCTGCGAGCGCGGGCCGGTCCACGCCGGGAATCGCTCCCAACACCATTTTCGCCGTAGCCATCGCGGCGCCCGTGTTGCCGGCGGTGATGAATCCGGCAGCGCGGCCATCGCGCACCAGGCGAAGGCCCACGCGCATGGACGAATCCCGCTTGGTGCGTACCGCCTGCACCGCTTTATCCTCCATGCCGATGACTTCCCCGGCATGCACGACATTAATGGGGAGCCCGGCGGCGCTGGGATAGCGAGCCAGTTCTGCCCGGAGAGCCGATTCCGGGCCCACCAGAAGGACATGAACATCGTAATGCCGGGCCGCCTGGATTGCCCCTTCGATCTCAGGCTTTGGCCTGCGGTCCGAACCCATCGCGTCCAGAGCTATGACGCTTGGCATGGAGTGGCGGTGCTAGCTGGCTTCCTCGACGTGCAAAACTTCGCGGCCCTTATAGTAGCCGCACTTGGGGCAGGCCCGATGCGGCATCTTGCGCTCGTGGCAATTCGGACATTCAGACAGTGCGTGGCTTTTGAGCGAGTCATGAGCGCGCCGGCTTCCCGTGCGTGCCTTCGAGTGTCGCCGTTTTGGATTTGGCATTTAGATTCCTTTTTCGCTAATGTAGGCGCGAGCGTCCCGCTCGTGCGCTTTTCTGGATCATGCAAAGATCAAATGAAAAAGATCAAAGCAGAAAGACCGGCGATAACGCTCAGTCTTCCAACTTACTGCGAAGATCCTTCAGCGGCGTCCACCGCGGATCTTCGATCGGTTCCGAGCAAGAGCACCGCTCCAAATTCTGATTCGCGCCGCAGTGTGGGCAAAGCCCTTTGCA
>Ga0182014_10002421_pt1 | contig 23562 bp, 10 predicted proteins | sample 612S2DmetaG_FD_120489 | JGI IMG/M metagenome (GOLD analysis project Ga0182014, IMG submission 120489) | Permafrost microbial communities from Stordalen Mire, Sweden - 612S2D metaG | ecosystem: Environmental > Terrestrial > Soil > Wetlands > Permafrost | place: Sweden: Stordalen | collected...
ATCCTGAGCATAGGCAACGTTGTACCAATTCACATCACTAATCGTGGTCTCATTGGTGATCGAGGCGGCGGTCATCTGGTCAGCCAGAAAATCTGCTATCCCCGAGCCGGTGTAACTCGCACCGAGATTACTCGTGAAGATCCCACTGTAGGTGTAGCTGCCGCGTGAAGAAGGGGGTTGGAGAGCCGAGACGCGAATGCTCTGAAAATTGACGCCGAATTTGAGCGAGTGATTCCCGATGATTTTGGTTAGGTTATCCGAAATCGCATATACGTCCTGATTCTCAATCGACGGATTCCAGCCAAAGGCACCAAATCCGGAGATACCGCCAACTGATGTTTGCGGCAAACCGCCATTATCCGGCCAGCCGGGGCCATAAGGAATACCGCCAAACCCAACGCTGGCAGCCACATTGGTGTTGTAGCCCGGCTGCAGAAAGGCAAAAGCTCCGTAGTTGACGCCAAAGTGAAACTCATTTGACAGATTTGGGTTAAATATATGAGTTTCGGTGAGCACGCCGTTCCGAATCAGACCGCTTATAGCTCCCTCTTCGTAGCTCGTGCTCCCGTTGAGCACCGTACCAAACGGAGGAGGCATGTAGCCCCGGTAATTCGAATAGCTGAGTCTCGCAAAGGCCTGATCTCTGCTGCTAGGAATCCAGTCAAGGCGCGTATCCCATTGATAGGTATTGCTTGTGCTAACGAGGTTTTCTACCTCATTGTTGTAGGTCATGCCGCCGTTTGTATTCGGCAAGGGATACAGATTCAGAATGTTCTGGGCTAGGGGGTTGATCTGGCCAGGGCAGAACACATTGTTCTGACCGTTGCAGGATAGGGTGGCTGTGCCGCCTGAATTCGGCTGATAGAGCTGTATTGGCTGTACACTCCCGGTCAGGCTCGTGTTTAACAACTCCGTGAAATTCCCCTCACGCATGAGCGCGGTAGGAACGGTGTTCAAGCTGGTTACAGCGTATGTGATGCGAGTCGCTTGTGTATCCCCAAAGAAAAACAATCTGTTCTTTAGGAGCGGAAAGCCCAGGGTAGCGCCGAATTGATTCTGGTGGTAGGGAGGCGTGGTCACCGCGTTCCAGTTTGTTGCGTCTAGAGCAGTGTTTCGGAGATATTCCCACACATCTCCGTGAATATCATTCGTACCCGACTTAAGGCTGACGTTGACGGCAGCGCCCGCCGAATGGCCGAACTCGGCGCTATAGTCGGCGGTGTCCACTTTGAATTCACTCAGGGCGTCAGGCGGCGGAATTACATTGTAGCTGGCGCCGTTCATGAGGTCCATGATGTTTGCGTTATTATCGACGCCGTCCATCATGAAGTTGTTCTGGCTCGCACGCTGGCCGCCGGCGCTGAAGTCACCCGTGCCACCACCCATAGTGTTGACTGAGGGAACCACTCCGGGGGTCAACTGGATCATATAGACCCAGTTTCGGCCATTCAACGGTGTGTTGTTGATCGTGTCCGTGCTGAGCACCTGTCCGACGGACCCGGACTGTGTTTGCAGAAGCGGCGGCGCTGTCGTCACTGTCACGGTCTGCGATACGGTGCCGGGGCTGAGAGTTAAAACGATATTTAAGCGCTCTTGAAGGTCCAGACGAATATTTTCTTGGACAGCGGTCGCGAAGCCCTGAGCGGTGGCGCTCACCTTGTAGTTGCCGATTTTGATAGGCGAAAAAACATATATTCCACTCTGATTCGTGATGGTATGTAGCACCAGATTTGTATCCGTAGCGGTCAGAGTGAGCTGAGCGCCGGCAATCACTGCACCGGTCGTGTCCTGGACAACTCCCGTAATCGTTCCCTGGTCCACCTGGGCGAACAGCGAGCGGCCCCCGAGCAACAGAACCGCAGTCAGGAGCACACCCCACAAAGCAGCACGACTGATCCTTTCCGTACTTAAGCAGTTTCCGAATCTATCCATGTCGTTACTCCTTCGATTCTGGAATTTCCATTTTGTTGTCCGGTACGGCCTTTGCCGGACCAAAAAGCCATTATTAGAGGACCCTTTTGAACTTTTACCTCAACTCCTTTCTATCTGGTCTATCTGGGCCTTGCAGTCTTCGTTGGGGTTAGATTGCGTCGTGGCCCGGTCATACACTGGAATCAGGTTCCCATTCGAATCGACCCAGTCGCTAAAGTTTCCTCGCCTTTCCAGCAAAGACGGAATTGTCGCCGTCGTTTGCGTCACTGCACCTGCTTGGCGAAAGTCGTCTAAGTTGAAGAAAAAGAAAATGTGTTCCTTCCTGAGTAACAATCCTCCGGCAGAGCCGGAGGCTTTTCCGGTTGCTGGCCCCTCAAAGGGGCCTGATTGCAACCGGTCAAAGTCAAAATCACAAGCTCCATGCCGCACAGTGACAGCCGAAGCGGCGCGCTTGGGTAAAGCACACTCCCGGATTTGTCGAACTTCTACTGCCTCCCCGGCAAAGCGGGGGGGTCTCCCTTCGTACTAAAGAAGCGGGATTTCGTGGGGCCGCCGATTCTGAAACCAAACTCGTTTTCAATATGCTTCGGCCGCTCGGCCAAGCCGAACTGGCGTGCGTTCAGGTCCGTGTTTCGGAGGAACTCGCAAGCGCTGCCATGGAATTTATCTGTTCCGGAGCGTGCCCGGCGGGAGGTTACCGAAGACATACTCGCCTGGGCGCCCGTAGTGAAACTCGCCACTGCGCCGGTTTCCTGACTGGTCAGTGTCAACGCCGCCCCCAGGTAGGGCGGCAACCGACGGATCCGATACAGTGCCTTCTCAAAAAAGCACTTGTACTCTGCGCCCTGCTCACCGCTGGGGTAAGGATGCAGAAAAACAAACAAATCAATACCGGATACAGGATCTTTGCTTGCATAACGGCCTCCTCTTGCTAGGCCCTACCCTGGGTTTGCTAGAAGCCTGCAGTAAACCCGAGTTTTCATGCTCCAAGTGCGGCCGATTGCAGGAGCGCAATTGCCTCCGAACTTGGCCTTCCCTGAGGTGCAGTCCCTAATTACCTTACCGCGTACTTCCATGCAACGTCTTATACGGCCTTTCACGTCCGCGCCTAAGCGAATCAATGCGATAGAGGCTTTCGGTGCCACGTGTTAGAATGACTCACCGCGGAGTGAGGAAGCCAAAGCCTCATGGAGAAAATGGGAGTCCACAATGCGCTCGCCACGGAGGAAGCTGACGCAGTACGAGCTCAACTCACGCGCATCCTGGACAGCGAATTCTTCCGGAGTAGCCCGAGATGTTGTGCCTTCTTGTCCTACTCGGTCCTAAACCTGATCGAGGGGGGCGCACCGGAGAAGATGAAAGAACGCGTAATCGGGAGCGAGGTATATCATCGCTCGCCAGAATACGACACGGCGCAGGACAACATCGTTCGCGTGGCCGCAACCGACGTGCGCAAGAGGCTCGCTCAATATTACGGGGGACCGGGCGCGACGGAAAACCCTGTCATCGATCTTTCCCCCGGATCCTACGCAGTGACCCTTCATTGGAGACCCGCTGTAACCGAATCAACCGCGCCAGCGGTCGTGCCTGCCCCAGAGCAGCTTCCTGTTTCACAGACACCTGTTGCCCCTGAGTCGAAGCCGTATCTGTCGTTAGGTCCGGTCCGGGCCGTCATCCTCATTACTACTATTATTGTGGCAGCCGTATCAATTCTCTTTGTCGCACTGCCTTTCCTGCATTCCGGGCGAGCCCGAAGCGATGTCCTCGAACAGGTCTGGTCTCCTCTGCTTGATGACCAGAATCCTGTTCTGGTTTGTATCTCGCAACCCACCGGTGCCTTCACTCAATCGTCAGCGGTAGATTTCGTCGCTGTTCCAGACTGGTATGTTGGAGTGGGAGACGCCTATGCCCTGGCGGAGATTGCACGGTTCTTAAGCGCGCGAGGTAAACCTTGGCGACTGCTCGCCGGGCGTGAAACTCCACCGCAGGATCTCAAATCTGGCCCCGTGGTCCTCATCGGATCCTATTCAAATCCGTGGACGCTGAAGCTGACTCAGAATCTGCGTTTTGTCTTTTCCCCCCTTCTCGAACTCGCAATCCGGGACAAATTCCACCCGGGCAAAGAATGGAAAGTTGCTGATACTACTCCCCCTGGAAACCCGCCAGAGGACTACGCTATCGTTTCCAGTTTTGCGAGCCCGGAAACGGGCGAACCAGTTATTGTCGTCGCGGGCGTCACGAATTTTGGTACGCAGGCTGCCGGGGAATTCATTGCCAGCCCGGAAATGTTGACCGCCGCTCTCCGGGAAGCTCCCAAAGATTGGAAGGGCAAGAATTTTCAGTTCGTTCTGCACTGCAATGTGATCGGAAATACACCCTCGCATCCCACGGTCGTCGCCAGCTACTTCTGGTAACCAGACACCGATCGATTCTGAGATTTCACCGACCATAACAGAGAATCTTCCGAGTTCACGCTACCGGCATACCAGAAGTGGGCCGTAGAGTGAGGACAGGGATCAGGGGTTGAGGTTGCGGACGAAGCCGGCATCGACTTTGAGAGCTTCGGGGATGGGGATGTCGAATTCTTCCTGTTCTACGAAATAGTGACGAAGGCCCGTGGCGGCTTTGAAGATGGGGCGATAGTCAATGGTGCCGCGGCCGAGTTCGGTGGAGTGGAAATCGCCGTTTGTGCCCCGCACCATATCCTTCACGTGGAGCAGCGGGAAACGATCCGGGGACTTCTGGAGGTAGTCGACAGGATCGAAACCCGCGGCCACCACCCAACCGCAGTCCATCTCCATTTTGACGAGGCTCGGGTCCGTGAGGCGAAGGAGCTCATCGTAAGCGACAGTTTTGCTGAATCGAGTGAATTCGGCGATGTGGTTGTGATAGCCGAATTGCATTCCAGCGGCTTTGACTTTCTTGCCGAGGATGTTCAACTGATCGGCGACCCATTTCCAATCGTCCAGGGAAAGCGGGCCTCCCTCAGTCAGGTCTTTTCTCGTGGATGAGGAGCAGACGAGGTAATCCATCTTGAGAACGGCGGCAAAGGCGATGGTCTCATCAGTCTTCCGCAAGAGATAAGGGAGCGGGTGGTGCGTGCTGACGCAGCGTAGCCCGGCATTCTGGAGAGCCCGGCTGAAGGCGGCAGGCGTTCGGCCATAATAGCCGGCGGCCTCGACTTCGCGATACCCCGCGCCGGCGACGAGACGCAGTGTCTCTTCAAAATTCTTGTCGAGCAACTCGCGAACAGAATAAAGCTGGATGCCGATTGGGAGATTGTGGAGAGCGGCTGCATAACTAGGGAATGAATGCATCAGGGTTCCGGCGGCGAAGGTCCCGGCCGCCCCATAGAGAAAATTTCTGCGGGACAAATCAGTCATGTTCTTTCCTTTCGTGCGAGTCCGGCGGACGAAACAGTACCGGCATGCGAACCGCGGCCCCGGCCTCACCACGGATGAAGTTCCTTGATATGAGAGAACTATTGCAGGCGAACGTTCAGGCTCTTTTCGGACGTCCCTAAGCGACAGCCGGACGCAATTTCGCCTGCTTTGTCTTAATGCCGAGTGTTGCAGCTTCCAATCCCTCCGATGTTGCATTGACCGTGAGAATGCCTGGTTTTGTTGTGCTTTGGAGAATCACCTGGGCGAGACCGCTAAACAGGCTTCTCTGGCTGTCCTTGTCGGATTCTTGGCAATTGGGGTCGCCGTTGCCCACCCCGATCAGCAAACCTTCGCCCGAAACTTTGAACCTGATCAAGTTTCCGGCTACAGGTACGCTGCGTCCGTTGCGGTCGTGGGTTTCGACGCGTAGGATCGCCAAATCCTTGCCGTCGGCGGCGATCTCAGTGCGGTCAGCGGTCAGGATGATCTTCACCGGATCGCCCGTGGTTTCGCGCATAGAGGTAAGCACTGTCTTGCCGTCCCTCACGCCTCGCGCTTCGAGGATGCCGGGCGCGTACCTCACCCGCCATTCCAGATGGTGGAACGGCTTGACTTCTTTGGAACCCAGGCTCTGGCCATTGCAGAACAACTCAACGCTATCCAGGTTGGAATGCACCCAGACAAGGATCTCTTTGCCTTCCTTTCCTGGCCAGTTCCAATGCGGAAACAGGTGCAGTACCGGATCCTTGCCCCACCATGCTTTGTAATAGTAGTAGCCGTCCTTGGGGAAGCCGCATGTGTCGACAATGCCGAACTGGGAACTGATGCTCGGCCAGGAATAGGGCGTGGGCTCACCTCGATAGTCGAATCCAGTCCAGATAAAACAGCCCGAGAGCCAGGGCCGCGCCGCGAAAAATGACCAGTACTCATCGGCCCGTTCGATCCCCTGATTGGCATCGTAAGCACTCATCCAGTTCCGCGATTCGTCTGTTGTGTAAATACCGCGAGTGGCAACCGTACTGGCCGTCTCCGTTCCTATTAAGGGCTGCAGGGGGTTGTCCTTGTGGTATTTGTCGGGATCGGAGAGATTGTGATTGAACCCCATCACATCCAGTAACGGTGCGAACGACCCCTCTAATGGCCGACCCAGCACAGCTGCGGTGCATGCGCGCGTGGGGTCTAGTTTGTGAGCATGTTCTTGCATTGTGCGGATCACGCGCGCGCCAACCTCGTTCGACTGGAGCGTTACTTCCTCATTTCCGAGTGACCATAAGAAGACAGCCGGGCTGTTGCGGTAGCGCTTAATCATCGTTTCCAACTGCGCTATGCCTTCATCACTTGACGACATCGACCGCGTCTCGCACAGCATCAACACCCCTAAACGGTCACACGCCTCCACCCATTCTGGTGCAGGCATATGATGCGACGTGCGCACCGCATTGCATCCCGCTCCCTGCAATACGTCGACACGGTAAGATTGCAACCGATCTGGTAGGGCAACGCCCACGCCGGCATGATCCTGGTGATTACAAGCCCCCTGTACGACGATTTTCTTCCCGTTGAGCAGAAAACCATGGTTCGCATCAAAAGCCAGGGTGCGCACACCGAACCTGACTCGGTCGCGGTCCCGCACACCACCCGCCGTTTCCACCGTAGCCACAGCATAGTAGAGCTGCGCGGTTTCGAGGGACCAAAGTGCCGCGTCCAGCAGCTTTGTCGTTGCACTAAAATCCTGCTTGCCCTCCGCGGGCACTTCCGCGGCCCGTGAATCGGCCGTCGCCACGACCTTTCCGGCTGCATCCAGAATCTGCCAGCGCACACGGCACTCTTGTTTCTCTGATCCGCTGTTCTCGACGACAGTACTCAGTTGTAGGAACGCAGTTTTACCCTGCACTTCGGTGCGTACAACCGTGTCCCATTGCCCCAGGTGTAGCGGGTCAACCTTCGTCAGCCACACGTGTCGATAGATGCCCGCGCCCTCGTAATACCAACCTTCTCCGAGAGAAGCATCCACACGGACCGTGAGGCAGTTTTTCTGCCCGTAGAAAAGGAAATCCGTCAGGTCAAAACGGAACGGCACGTAGCCGTTGTTGTTACGGCCAATCAAGCTGCCGTTGCAAAAGACCAAGGCGCTCTGAGATACGCCATCGAAGTCGACGAAGATGTGCCGGCCTAGGTCCGTTCTCGGCACATCGAATACGCGCCGGTACCAACCAACGCTGGTTTCTGGATACCTCCGGCCCAGCGGCTTGTAACCTTGCGCCTCCAGACCGTAAGGAGATGGCAGTTCTTTATCGTAAACAAAGGGTAACTCGACGCCCCAATCATGAGGAAGACTTAGCATCCGCCACTTGGCATCGTCGAAACCTGGCATGGCGAATTTGAGGTCGCCGGTCGTGGAAAGGTCCTCCCCGTATCGGACCATGCCAAAACCAAGATCGCGTATGGGATCGGTGCCGTGACCCTGGAAGAATCGCCAGTCGAAATCGAAGAGAAGGTGCTCCCGCGGCGTGAGATCTATTTCAGGGCTGGTCTGGGTCAGATCGGTAGTTCCCGCGTGTGCAATCGAGTCGTTCGCTGCCAGCACACGCTTCCAAGCCGGGGCAACTGCAACCATCGCACCCCCGATAGCGGCCGTCTTCAGGAAGTTTCGCCGGGATACATTACTCGACAAATCCCTTGGGCAAAGGTCTCTTCGATTCTTGCCGTTCTTATCGCGCAGATCAACCATGTTCACTTTCCGAAGTTAACACGGCTGCCACGCACCCGCGCGTGCAATAAGCAAAGCGAGCCGCATCTTGAGTGCCCATGTAGCCACAGCCATTTGAAGCTCCACTTAAACTCCTTTATATGTGGGCCTCGCAGTCTTCCATGGTCCGGAGGCTCCCGAGTCGGCACACCATGGTCGACACAACTTACCTCGACGGATAAAACGTCGCGGTCATATTTAGAAGGTAATTCTTCCGGCCAGCTGGATACTCCTCGGGTTACTGACATTCCCATTCCAAGAACCAAACCCCGGACTGGCACTTGCTATGTCGGTCACGAAAGCCCCCCCGCTGAAATTATGCAAATTCCAAGCATTGAAGAACTCGCCTCGCAGGGTAAATGACACTTTCTCTCCGAACGGAATCTTTTTCGACAAAGCAATATCCTGGTTCCAAGCGCCGGGCTGTCTGAAGTTGGTGTTCCTCGGACCGTACCCCTGGTAGAAGCCGTTGAAAAGATTAATAGATTCAAATGCATTCACATTCAGGAGCGGCAGATTCGGATTCAAGCCACGACCATGGTGGGGCTGGGCCCATGGACTCATCCCCGGCAAAAGACCGGGAAAACACGCTTCCGAAAACTGCTGGGGGATATTGCACGCGCTAGAAACAATGGAGAACGGGACACCCGAATGCGCGCTAAACACTTGGCTCACAGTCCAATTGCCAACAACTTTACTCACGAGGCCTCCTCCCGAAAGCCAGTGCTTTCCGCTGCCAAAGGGAAGACCGTAGACGAGAGACGCGACCACACTTTGGGGCACGTCGGAGTTAGCCAGCGCCCTATATTTGTAGCTCTGATAAGGAGAGAAGATTCCACCTTCACCTACTGCTGATGATTCTGTGTTGTCGGCGTTTGTAATGGTCTTCGATACCGTGTAGGAGGCAAGGAACCACAAGTCGTTCCCGAAACGATGCTCCGCCTTGAGCTGGAACGAGTCGTAGACGGAGCTCCCTTGATTCTCGTCCAGCCCATAGAAATCATTGCAATACTGGGGGTACGGTACCAGCGCCTGGGCAACATTGGGAGCGCAGGCGAAGGTAGTAGCGGCAAAATTGGCGAAAGGCACAGGGACACCGTCAACCTCTGTCTGGCCGGGGCTAAACTGGTCGTACAGTTGCACCCCCATGGCAAGATATTTCGGATCCGCTGTGTTGATTCCGGCCACCGCCGAAGGCAGCCGTGTTCCCTTGCTGCCCACGAAGGCAGCGCTCACATAAAAGTTCTTCGTGAATTGGTGGTCCAATGTCAGGTTAAATTGTTGGGCATAAGGCAGGCGGTTCGCCCCTCTCGGGCGATAGATGGGGCCGGTCCCACCGTTATCGAAACTTGGAACGAGATTGGGAGGCGGTTGCCACCCCCCCGGCAGACCCTGGCTCAAGATGAATGCTGCATCCATGCCCCCATTGGTGCTGGAGAATGTCGGGGTTGCGTTATAACCATCCTGCGAAATCCCGGAAGCACCCCACCCGGGCATATTGAACATATCATAGAAAATTCCGTATCCCGCCCGAATAACGGTGTCTCTTGGAAGAGCGTAAGCCAATCCAATCCGGGGAGCAAATCCTTTGTGCCAAGGGATCTCGGGATACCGGCAATTGCACCGTCCCGGCCCATAGCCAGCAAAGGCGAGCGCCCCAGGAAGGTTGTCCGCTCCGGGATTGGGCAGAGTAGGATCGAGGAACGAGGATTGGTTTTTTCGTTCAAATGGCGGCAAGTCCTCTTCCCATCGAACACCGTAGTTCAAAGTAAGCTTCTGGGTAGCTTTCCAATCGTCTCCAAAGAAGACACCAGCCTGGTGCCAACGAGTGTAAGTGTTGTTTCCCGCAGCTTTGAAGATGGCACTGCCCGAGTCCACCTGCTCCAGCAGGAAGCTTGCGATCGGATTTCCGCTATTAGTCAAACCGAGCAAACCCGTTTCGGTGTTGCTAAAGGAGAACTGACCGCTTTCTCCTCCCACATTATTACGGATATTGTTACCCGCGTTCCGGTAATCGCCGCCAAAGCTGAACGTGTGGCCATGCTTGATCCAACTCATTGTGTCATTGACGATGGCTAGCGGCGCGGGGTTATTCGAAGGCCCTCCCGTTGCGGAGCCCAGATAAAGATTTTGAAACCCTGATGCGTTAAACGAAATCTGTGGTGGGAAGGCGTGGGAGGCAACTCCGGGAATCTGTGGCAATTGGTTCCCATACTTAGCGTCCGCGCCTTCGATATAGGATGCAGCGTTGTTGTAGCCGAGCACAAGATGATTCAGCAGATTTTGGGTGATGGTGCGATCATAGTTCACCCGCCATAGGAAAAAGCGATCCCAGACCCAGTAGGTATCGCTGACTGGGGCCGGAAGGACCAGAGCATTGTTTAGATACGGGTAGACGAATTTGAAGTAACCCGAGGCAGAGATGTGATCCTTGTCTCCGATATACTCATCCAACTTCAAGGTGTACGAGTTCTCCGGATAAGCGCCATTTGGCGCCGGCGGAGCCAGATAGTTGTTGATCGGCCCGGGAGAGGTGGGATTGGGAATATAGTTTAACCACGTGGGGGCCAGTGAGTTTAGGAGCCTCGGATCGGTTGGACAAATCACGTTTGGCGTATTGCCGTTACAACCCATGAATTGGGTGCGCGTATAGGGGAGATTGCCCGGCCCTACGGGCAGGTTGGGGTTAAAGCTGCTGTTAGTTTGCGTCGTAGCCGGATCATACACCGGAATCAGGTTGCCATTCGTATCGACCCAGTCGCTAAAGTTTCCTTGCCTTTCGAGCAGAGAGGGAATTGTGATGATCTGTTGTGTCAGTGCACCGGCTTGGCGAAAGTCCTCCAAGTTGAAGAAAAAGAAAGTCTTGTTTCTCCCTGACCAGAGAATCGGGAGTTTCAAGGGGCCGCCGATTCTGAAACCAAACTCGTTTTCGATATCCTTCGACCGTTCGGCCACGCCGAACTGGCGTGCGTTCAGGGCCGTGTTTCGGTTGAACTCGTAGGCGCTTCCGTGGAATTGATCTGTTCCGGAGCGAATGTTCATGAGCAGGGTGGCGCCTTGGGTCCCGCCGTATTGCGGTGAATAGTTAGAGGTGAGCGCAGTGATTTCGCTGATATCGTCCGGCGACTGCGGGAAACTCCCATTGTCATCCATTATGCCGTTAACGCCAGTTGGGTTATAAAGGGTTGCTCCGTCAAGTACCGTCCCACCGGAATTTTCCTGCGAGCCGTTGACCCGGGAGTAATAGCCTGAAGGGGATACACCAGGGAGCAGAGAAATGAAGAGACCGGCAGAACGGATCGCGCCCGACACCTCCAAAGGCAATTCTCCAATGATTTCGGGGGGCACCCCTTGTTTCTGCTCCCCGGTGTCGTAGTCCAGAAGGTCCGCGTTGGCCACTACTTCGACTTGCTCTTGTCGAGTACCAAGCTTCAGAGAGACGTCTTGCCGCAAGTTGGCACCCAAGTGGATCTTGATGCCTTGTTGCACATAGATCCGGAAGCCATTGGCAGTTACCTTTAATTCGTACGTCCCAGGCGTGAGGTTACCGAAGACGTACTCGCCCTGGGCGTTCGTGGTAAAACTCGCAACTGCGCCGGTTTCTTGGCTGGTGAGTGTCAACACTACCCCAGGTATAGCGGCAGCCGACGGATCCGAGACGGTACCTCTCAAAAAGGCGTTCGGACTTTGCCCCACGCTCACCGCTGGTGTGAAGATGCAGAAAGACAAACAAATCAATACCGGCCACAGGATCTTTCCTTGCATAATAGCCTCCTCTTGCTAAGCGGCACCCTGGGAGTCCGAGGAACCCGCAGTAAGCACGAGTTTTCATGCTCCAAGTGGGCTAATTACAGTCACGCAATCGCTTCCAGACTTGATCTACCCTAGGTTCAGATCCTAATTACCTTGCCGCGTGCGTCCACGCAACGTCTTATACGGCCTTTTACGTCTCCTCTACACGGCTGTTCAAGTCCGCGCCCAAACGAATCAACGAGATGGAGCCTTTCGGCATACGCGTTGAGACTCCCTGTGGCTGCATTGGCCACCAGACCGCCGTTCTGTCAAGCCGCATGTCTTCTCCGACGGGATTGTGAATATTTCACCGACTGTTCACTCGTGCTCTCCGATCGATTGTGATGAGGTCAAGGGTGCCAGCTGGGCACGATGGAATCAGGTTTCAACTGGTATCGGGGAACCCTCTATTAGAAGAGCCAGTGGATCGCCGCCTGGCATTCATGGAACTCCAAGAATGACCCCTCCCGAAAAGGAAGGACCTCCCCGAGAACGAGCGCTTTGCTGTCCCCTCTTCGAAACGCACTCTCGCTCTATCGCGGAATTGACGAAGCCTGCATCCGGACTCTAAACCCGAACGTTCGGACGCACAAGATACGCCATCACCGCTGTCAGTGACGTCTTCCCAACCACTTTGACTCGTTGCGTATTTTTCTGACCCACCGCCGCCATCCCTTGCGCGGTGACAGACCCGTTTGCACTTGAGAAGTTATATTGTCTTGGAACATCTGCCTGTTTTCAGGCAGTGTACTGATAGCATTGGCTGTACCTTTCCACTAGGTCTATTCTTACAACGCTCTGTTCTTACTTCGCTCTATTCTTGCTTCGCCCTTGACAGTCTATGACGGTTTCAGCTAGAAGAAGATGTTCACTATTAGATTGCTCAGCCGCGGTCTGCACTTAGAGAGCTGCCGCATAGCCGCTGCTCCGAAGTTCTCAGCCGGTCATGGCTGGATCCCCACGGCACTGTGGCAACTCTACGGCTGCCGAGAAAGCGTCTTCCGATACCAATGAAGTCTGCCCCAACACAAACGCTGTCGAACTCGCCGGTCCCCACGCGTCTCATTTCTCTCGATGTGCTCCGCGGCATCACGATCGCATTCATGATCGCAGTCAATACTCCGGGCGACGGGGAGCATTCTTTTTGGGCTATGAAGCATGCTGACTGGAATGGCTTTACGCCGACTGATCTAGTATTTCCGGCGTTTCTCTTTATTGTCGGTGTATCAATCGTCTTCTCCTTCGAATCGCGACTGAGGCACGGTGAGACACGGATATCGATCTTTCTGCATACTCTTCGCAGAGCCATTATTCTCTTCCTGCTTGGCCTGGTCGTGAACGGCTTCCCGTTTTTTCATCTCACGTCACTACGCATTTACGGCGTGCTGCAACGTATCGCTGTCTGCTTTTTGTGCGCCAGTGCGCTGTATCTGTGGGAGCGCCGCGCGAGCAGCAAGGCGGCGATTTTGACGGCCTTGCTACTGGGCTACTGGGTACTCCTGCGCTGGGTCCCAGTGCCCGGATTTGGCCTTCCAGGACGCGATATCCCGCTGCTCGATAAAGATGCCAACCTCGTCGCGTGGTTCGACCGGATTATTATGCCGGCACAGCGTCTCCTTGGTGGTACGCGCGATCCAGAAGGACTATTGAGCGATCTGCCGGCGCTGGGCACAACGCTGTTCGGCATGCTGACAGGCATTTGGCTTCGCACCGAGCGTACGCTACAAGAGAAGATTGCCGGCATATTGGCTGGTGGTGTATCGCTGGTCGTATTGGGGCAGATCTGGAATCACTGGCTACCGATTAATAAGAACATGTGGACGAGTTCCTATGTGCTTTATACTGCTGGGTGGACACTGTTGGCCCTTGCCCTTTGTTTCTGGGCTATCGAAATCAGGGGGTGGAAACGGGGCTGGACCGGACCCTGGCTCATCTTCGGTATGAACGCCATCACCGCCTATGTCTTTTCTGAACTGCTGGCATCGACTCTGGACGCGATTGATATAAATCTTGGAGAAGATACGTTAAGCCTACACCGCTTTCTCTTCCAGAAGGTGTTTGCTCCCATTGGGAATCTCAGTATAGCCTCTCTACTCTATTCCATCTGCTTCGTGCTTATCTGTGCGATTCCTGTCGCAATCCTGTACCGCCGGAAGATCTTTATCAAAATCTGAAACCAACGCAGCCGGATTAAACGATGCCATCTAATTCGGCCGCAGACTCCGCATCCAGATATACCGTCGCATCCGGATGTGTGCGTAGAATAGTGGAGGGACAGTCGCTTGCGACCGGTGCTTCGAGAGTGCGGCGCATGATCTTAGCCTTCCGACTGCCAGGCACGGACGCGATCAGCTTGGGCACGCGAAATAGGGTTGGGATGGTGAGGGTGATTGCCAACTCCGGCACTTCCTCAAGGCTCTTGAACCATCCTTCCGCCGCTTGCTGTTGTCGGCATATCGTGTCCAGATGCACGATCTTTATGTCAAGAGGATCGTCGAACTGCGCCTCCGAAGGATCGTTAAAAGCCAGGTGCCCGTTTTCACCGATGCCCAACAAACATAACTGCGGATTCGCTGACCGCAGCTTTCCAGCATAATCCCGACATACTTGCTCCAGATCCCGGGCGAACCCGTCGATCTCAAAGAACTCTCTCATCTGGATCTTTTGCGTCAGATTCTCGCGAAGGTAGCGGCGGAACGAAGCTGGATGATCCGGGGCTAAGCCGACATATTCGTCCAAATGGAATCCCCGCACGACATCCCATCGGACGTCTCTAGCTGCAGTTAGCGCACGGAGAGTACCGAGCTGCGAAGCACCCGTGGCAAAAATCACCCCAACGTCCGTTCTTTGATGGGTCATCTGGCGCAACCCCTGCGCTGCAGCTTGTGCCGCGGCCTCGGCCGCGCTTTCCGCACTTGGGTAAATTTCTAGCTTCAGAGTCCCCACCGTGAGCCTTATTATTCCGTCACTTCGAGTTTTCACAGTTCATCTCCTGCTACGCACTTCATGCTGCATAACAAACGCGCGTTCACATTCTCGTGCAGATTCACGCCAGTGCGCCGCTATGTGATTTAGTTTCCGCTGGATGAATCAACAACAATAAGCAAACCGTTGCCAGGACGGGCAGCAGACCAGCAGCCAGAAATGCAGGCCCATAGGAAAATCGATCTACCAGAATTCCAACGGCGAAAGTGAAACCCGCACCGATAAGGCCTGCCGCGAAACCGCTGAGTCCTGTAACCGTGGCAACTACGTCTTGTGGGAACAGGTCAGAGGGCAACGTTAATCCCATGGTGGACCAACTCGCAGAACCCCACAAAGCCACGCATATCAGAACCAGAGCCAGGTAAACACTGTGGACCCGTGCGGCAGGTATACCGGCGAGAATCGGCACGCAACTGACAGCGCAAACCCATGTCCGCGCACGCACTACGGACATACCTCGGCGAATGCAATAACCCGAAATCAGACCACCGGTGAAGTTACCCAGGTCGGCCGCCACGAATGGTATCCAGGCAAATAATGCGATTCGCTTCAGGCTGAAGCCGCGAGCGTCACTTAGGTATTGCGGCAGCCAGAAGACATAGAACCACCAGATGGGATCGGTGAGCCCGCGTCCGAGCACGATCCCCCAGACATTTGAATTTCTTGCTAACGAGAGCCAACGCCGCAGACCAAGCTGTTCAGACTTGGGAGCAGTTTCCTGGCCGGCTCGGATGAAAGCAATCTCTTCCGGCGTGACCAGCGGATGACGATCGAGCGGATGATAGATCCACAACCACAGAGCCAACCAAAGAAACCCCAGCATTCCGGAAAAAACGAAGGACCATCGCCAGCCTGCGGCCAACGCGATCCAGGGTATGATCAGTGCCGCTAACGCGCCTCCCACGCTGGAGCCACTGTCGAAGATAGCGACGGCAAGGCTGCGCTCCTCGCTTGGAAACCATTCGGCAACGGTCTTACTGGCTCCTGGCCAGTTAAGTCCTTCACCGATACCGAGGAGAAATCGAAAAGCCGCAAAACTGAAAACAGAACTCGCGAAACCCGTCAGTATGTTCACCACCGACCACAGGATTGCACCAATCGCAAGGCCGATGCGGGTTCCTATTACATCAAGGACAATTCCACCTAAGAGCCAGGTTACGGCGTAGGAAACCTGGAACGCGCCGAGAATCTTCGCGATATCGGTATGGCTAAAGTGATATTGACGCGCGATCATTGGTGACAAAACCGAGAAGGTCTGGCGGTTAATGTAATTTGTCACCGTCGAAAAGAAGAGGGTCCAGATAATCCACCAGCGCACCTTGCCGACATGTCGATTTGTGTGAGACAAGCGCTCGTTCGACTTCCGAACCTTATCCAGCAAAGCCCGTTCCCCTGTTTTCGCTCACAAACTGATCATGCCTGCAGGCACCGTCGCCTCGACGGACGTTACTCGACAAAGTATCTACCCAAGTCCAGTCTCGGGATCGTGATCCAGGATCGTTTCATTCACCTTGTCCCAGTAGACCCGCTTACCTAGATGGAGAGACTCCGCCGACATCATGCACGCAACCGAGTGCGCAAAGCCGTCCTCCACGGTGCAATGGGGCTGCTGACGTGTACGCATGCACTCGAGCCAGTTGGCCATATGCCCGAGAGACAGATCGTCAATGCTCATCGGTGGAAGTCTCGTTTCCCCCGGGAAAAGGAGGTACTTACTAGGTCGCTGGAGATCGATGTCGGGATTGCTTTCGTGGTTGCCGTTTTCCTCTATTAATTGATAGCGTGGGCTGCCCTCGCCTCCAATGTTGATCAGCGTCGCTTTTTTGCCCATATAACGAGTAAAGCTCGGAGCGTCATTGCCAAAGCTAGTTGAGTAGCTGACTAAGAAGCCTTTCGGATATTCCAGAAGAGCTTGAAACGTATCCGCATTCTCGCGGCCGTCATGCCAGGCAAAGACACCGCCGTGAGCTACAACCGAGCGAGGAAAATTGTCGCCCATAAACCAGTGCACAAGATCAATACCATGGCTCATCCACTGGTCGGGAATGCCGCTCGAAAACTCCCGATACAGGCGGAACTCGAAATAGACCTGGGGATCAAACGGGCGATAAGGCTTGGTAAGGAGCCATTTGCGCCAGTCCGTATCTTCCTCTCGGATCTGCCTCACTTCCGCCCGCCCCCGCCACCTCGGTCCGTGGTAATTCCACTCCACTTCCACTTTGCTTACATCGCCGAGAACGCCGGTCTGAACCAAGTCGTGCGCGTTTCGGGGATGGGGTTCGCTCCGGTGCTGCGTTCCAACCTGCACAATCCGTTTGTGCTGCAGCGCAGCGTCTCGGGCAGCCTTTGCCTCGGCCAGTACATTGCCCATGGGTTTTTCGACGTAAGCGTCTTTCCCAGCCTCCACCGTCATTCTTAGGATGGGCGAGTGCGAGTGCTCCGGGGTCGAAATCAGTACACCGTCAATGTCGTTGAGGGCAAGCAGATCCTCGAGATATTGGAATGAACGCGGATTCCGCCCATAATACTTTGCATTGGCGCTGACTGCCTTTTCGCGGTTTACTTTCCACAGATCGCAAACCGCGGTCATCTCCACATTATGGCTTGACTTGAGATGACCGGCGACCCAAGTCAGGTCGCCGCCTCTGCCCCCTGTGCCGATGTGGCCCAACGAAATTCGATCATTGGCGCCCAGAATATTGGCGTAGGAAAGAGCAGTGCTTGCCAGAACAGCTCCGCCGGCAGCCAGTGTCTTACCCAGGAAAGTCCTGCGATCAATGTTATCGACTAAGTCGCTCATGGTTATGCTCACCTGTGATGATAGAAACTATAGCTTAAAAATGGAAACATTCTTAATTTACTCCAACCCAACTATCTGAATGCTTGCGGTCACCGAATGTACTCCGTCAACTTAGTCCCATGTTTTGGACTCTTCCAGCATGCAGCGCGATTCCTCGACTAAGTCTTCCACCCGCACAGGCTCGCTCGGCATGTACGGGGCCAACAGCCATGCCTCTTCCCATACATCCAGATCAGGCATGTGATTCTTCTGGAGCGCTTCGAAGAAGGTCTTCCATCGGCCTGCGTAGTAATCGCGAATCAACCCGGACCACACGCGCGAAGCATAATCGTTGAGATCCGTCCACCCCCAAAATGTAATCACTCGCCGTGAATCTCTATCGTAATAAGATTTCTCGTCGGGGCTCAGGGCCCAGCTCTGCGCTGCGCCGATCCATGTTTCGAGTCGTCGATCGACCCGGAGATTCATCAGCCCATCGACTCGGAGCAGCATGTCGAGCGCCCTCTTCGCCGAATGATCGCGTACCTCCGCCTGGCCGGCTTTGTGAGCCTGACAAGCCTTGAGCAGCTGAGCGTCAATCCGGCCCCCAACCGACTGCGCAACCAGTTCAATCAAATCGTTGCGGTAGAGCAGGCTCGGTTTCAATTGCTCGGCGCTGGCCAGAAACTGTTCGACGGCCTGATGAAATGCCGGAGTGGTATCCACTCCCAACGCAGCTGGCTCCAGGCTGGGACGCGACTGCCAAGCATGACGGCTGTTCCACGTGGGATGCCACGAGTAGGCGCTCTCGAGCAACAACCGCCACGCTTCCGTCATCGCGCGAGGGTAGTCGCCGTAACGCGCCCGGCAGTATGCCGGAATCCAACGATCGAGATCAATCTTGGCATCGGACCAGCCGATGTCGGTCATCAGCTCATAGACCACCTCATTATTCTCGATTCCTTCCGGGTCCATGCCCCAACCAACCAGATTTCCTCTTTGCGGAGATGCCAGAACCTCTCCGGGTTGGGCGGCAATCAACGGTAGGTTGCCCTTCACATTATTATTGCCGCCGAACGTATGAATCATGCCGTTAACCCACGGCTTGCCGAAGAAGGACTCATGATCTTTCCAATCATTATTGGCGGTTGGATCCTCACCTTTCTTCTCCGCATTGGAATCATTCGAAAAATCGAGAATCAGCATACGATCATCGGGCACGCCCGAGAGGAAAGCGGCAATCGCCCGATTGTCCCAAAACTGCGGATCACTCCGGAAGAGCCAACCTTGCATCACCCACTTCCCGTTAGGATCGCCTGCCAGAATGCTTTCATAAACACTGCGGGCGAAGCGGCGCAAATCCTCCTCCGGTCGTGAACCGACGGGGACGCTCATCTCATTGAACGTATCCGCCAAATAGTATTCGACCGGACCAAATTCGCGTTTATATTCGCGGATAAATCGCGCGCCAATCTCTTTGTAAAGATCGGCCTGCCCGGGATCGAGAATCAGCGATTTTGACTGCCGCGGGGTTTGCGATGTCCATAGTTCGGTAAACACCTTGGCTTGCGGATAGAGGCGTTTGAAGGCCTCTGGAATGAATCCCGCAAAGGCAGGCACGACCGGCGACATACCGAGTTCCCGCATGCGATCCAATATTTTTCTTTGCAAATCGCACTTCCGATCGATCCAGCCCTGGGGCAGCGGGCCTTCGAAATAATCGATGTTGCCCATTCGGTGCCAAGGCAAATAGGCAGGTCCGGTAAAGTAGCGGTCTAGCTCTGCCTGAGTAACTCCAAACTGTTTCCAAACACGCTGCCAGATCGCCTCCTGTCCTTCCATGGCGAGAGGCATAGTAATGCCGTGCAGAGCCATCCAGTCGAGTTCGCGCTCCCAACGGCCCCAATTCCAAAACGCTGTGGTATATCCGAAGGTGCAGACGTTGTAATACTGGATAAATTTGTAAGGGCACACGACCCTTCGTTCGCTTAGGTCAGGAAGCCGCGGAGGCAACTCCAAACGAAGTCCGCCCCAGCCCACCATGCCGCTCCCAGTCTCACGAAGATAGGCATAGACTCCGCGGCAGAGCGCCACCGCGCTACTGCCCTTCACCTCGACTCGGCCGCCGACTGCGGAAACAACATAAGTCTCGTGGCCTTGATCCGGGGAAATCCATCGTAGATCGAAATCGCTGATACGATTCGGAAACAGGCGGGCCAAAACCGCCCGACATGCGGAAACCGCCTCAGGCCTTGCTGGCAAAGAAGAGTTGGACTGGGCAAATGATCGAGGCCCGCCGATTAGAACACTGCCTACAGCACCCGAACTTACTGCGATGAACTCGCGTCTATTAACCATACGAGGATTCACCTATAAATTGCTCGGGTGAAGTTACACTCCGCCGGAAACAGGACGACCGCTGCAAAGCGCGGGCATAACCCTGGTGAGATTATTGTAAATTGCACCATGTTGATTCCCTATTCACCAACCAAGCCTTAAGCTCATTTGAACACGACTTGTTCCTGAACCACAACGACTTGGAGGCGGACGTCGATCGTGGCATTCTTGAGTGACGCCCAAGACGATGTCATCTCGCACGTGGTCCCGAAATCCTGCTACGCTGACCGTGAGCCAGTTGGTGCTTGGCGGAAGAGGGCGTCCCTGCGAATCACTCTGAACCTTGTAGTCATACTGCTTGCCGAACTCCCACCACAAATCGATTCATCATCCTTCGTATGGTCATAATTCTCCTTGGCCTAGCCTATGCGGTCGGCAAGACAGTCCGCGGCAATGAGCACTAGCTCGCTAAAACTCTTCACTCATCGGTGTTTGTTCACGTAACAACCCATTTGGATAACACCAACTCCAGGCAGCCGAATAGGATTTCTCAGCCTTTGGATGGTCAGGCAGATACCCGTCGAACGCTTCTCGCGACTCCCACCAAGCGTGATAGATTACATGGTTATTCTTGATCCAGTCCGCCATTTCGGTCGGAAATGCGCCATCGTTATAGTTTGTCGCATATTCAGGAACTGCAATTGGCTTTTGATGCTCAGCGGCAAACTGTTGAAGCCAGCCCAGACCCGCCGAACCGGTAAGAAGAATGTTCCAACGTTCGGCTGCAGTTCCAGTCAACCACGACGAATCTTCATATATGTCCGTGGCGATAAAATCGACAACGTCGTCACCTGGGTAAGCGGAATCGGGGTCGTCAGCTCCGAACGAAGCGCACCATTCGAACTTAAACGTTGGAGAGACGGAACGGAACACCCGCACAACACGCCGATAGGCGGCTATAAATTCAGCAGGATTGGGAGTAGCGTAGTAGGGAGACCAGTTGCCATTGAATTCCCATCCCACGCGAATTACCATTTTCCGGTCAACTGCGGCGGCACCCTTAGCTATCTCAAGATAGTAATGATCGTCTGCTCCACTGGCAGCATTGGCAAGCGTATCTCCGGTTACAACCGGAGGCATTGCTAGTACCATTTTCATCCCTGGTACCTGCTGAAATATCCAGGGGACGTCGGCTACAGCATTGCTCCAGCTCGATAGATCGATATAGCCGAGGATGAAGTCAAGGGGGCGGCAGATCGACTTTTCCATGGCGATGACTGTCTTCGGCTCATATCCCACATATGCCCCGAGCTTAGGCTCGGCACACCTGGTAGGGGTACAGCATCCCGCCGGCTCGCACGGCTGAGGCCCCGAGCTATTATCCGATGCGACTCTTGGGACGGCGCCGTTAAGAGGGCGCTGGCAGAGCAAGCCCTCCATGTTGGTAATCCCAGCGGTTGTATATCCCACATTAGCGCCAAGTTGAGTCTGCGCCGCAGCCGGCTGTGACGCAATTGAGATACAGGAGAGATAGGGTAGAGCGACGAAGGCTAAAAACCGCTTTAGCCATAAGAAACCACTCTTTCTGAGATCGCTACGAAACATACTTCCTCCAGTCATTTTACATATGTTGATTGCCTACTCACCAACCAAGCCTTAAGCCCAGTTGGACCTGGCGAGGCACGTTGCATTGCGCCGTTACCTGGCCGAAACTGCCACCGTTCACCGTCGTGTTTGGGCCGCAGAATTGAGGATGATTGAGAGCGTTGAACGACTCCAGCCGGAACTCCAGACTCATGCCTTCGCGGAGCCGATCCAAGCCAAACGATTTGCTGAGGGCGGCCGCCATGCTGTTGGTTCCCGGAACGCTAACACTGGACAAATCGCGAGGGGCTGTGCCCAGAGTGTAGGGCACGGCCACTACGGCATCCTGGGGATTCGAGAAGTAACCGCCGAATCCGGTGGTTGGGTCAACATTGAACCATGCGTTGGAACGGGACGTGCGATGCAGCGACGCCAACAGATCAGGCCGCTGGCCATATCCGCCGGGCAGGGGGAGCCCCCCCTGCTCCGACAGCGCTATGGGCTGACCATCGTCAAGCCGGTAATTGCCGCTGAACTTCCATCGACCGGCGGCCCCGACCAGCCACCGATTCCAACCTTGTCCCCATCGCTTTCCCTGGCCGAAAGGAAGCTCGTAAACCCAAACAAGATTGAACACCTGGGGGATATTGAACTCCGATACCGCCCGCTCCAGGTCGAAGTTGTTCGGATCGATCAGGCTGCCAAACCCACCCATCCATTCCGAACCGCCGCCCAGCGAAGCATTATCGATGCTCTTAGACCAGACATAGTTAGCGAGGAGTTGCAGGCCATTGGACATACGCTTCTCGACCCGCATTTGAAGAGCGTTATAGCTGGAGGAGGCAACGGAGGGAGCCGACGTACTTACCTGGGAGAATTGCGGATAAGGGTTGTAAAGGCTCGCCAACGGGACCTGAGGGGCGGAAAGAGGAGCCGTCGGGTCGGTGATGATGCCGTAAAAGGGATTAGCTACGTAAGTCTGCAGATTGTCAATTTCACTTGGAGTCGCCTGTTCGACCCACGGTCCAATATGGTTGAGGTACTCACCGCCATGGAAGTACAGATGCGTGCCCTTGGTGCCGACGTAGCTAGCCTCGACCACCACATTTCCGGGCAATTGGCGTTGGAGCCCGAAACTCCAAGTCTGGGTGTAGGGGAGGATATTCCAGGAACGGATGGTGCCGTTGATACTATCGCCGATATTGCTGAGCAAGCCCTGGGTGTTGCCCTGCGGCTGAATCAGGCCGCCGGGAAACGGATCGCTCAGCCTTCCCCACGGAGTTGCCCCATCGCTATTATAAGTAGTGATCCAGTTGGTTAGGACATCGTAGCCGATCTGGCCTACGCTAGTCGCCGCACCCGCGGCCCCATACTGATTTGGGTTAAAGAAGATGCCGTAACCCGCTCGAAGCACGGTATGAGAATCAATCTGCCAGGCCAGCCCAATCCGCGGTCCAAAGCCTTTGTGATTAGTTTCCGTTACATGCCGCTGGGAAGGACTCGCATAGACAAGTCCACCCTGCAGATCGTCGAGGCAAGGCTCCCCGGCAAGACATGGAACTCCCGAGAGTGGGGACGAAACGGTCGGGTCGAACCAGGACACTCTGTTTCCGGCCACGGTTCGAGGTGTTTCCAATTCGTATCGCAGCCCGAGGTTGAGCGTGAGATTGGACTTCACTCGCCAGTTGTCCTGGAAATATGCCGCGAAACGGAAGTTTTCCGAGCCGGCAGTAAGGTTGTCAATCTCGTATTGGCCGGAACCCGTGGTGCTCGTGCCCGTCAGGAAGCCTGCCATGGCATCACCACCGCCTCCATTGGGAAGCTGGGAAGTTGAATTGAAACCGAAACTGAACTCTCCCCCCGGCGTACCCGGCTGCCAGGACATGACCCGCTGTTCCTGCAGTTCGCCGCCAATCTTGAACTCATGTCGCCCCTGCTGATGGCTGACCGATGCCGTCGCTTGTCCCGTAGACTGCGTGTACTTGAGGATGGTCCAGCCTCCTTGCCCGAGTGCCTCCCAG
>Ga0182014_10002422_pt1 | contig 23557 bp, 13 predicted proteins | sample 612S2DmetaG_FD_120489 | JGI IMG/M metagenome (GOLD analysis project Ga0182014, IMG submission 120489) | Permafrost microbial communities from Stordalen Mire, Sweden - 612S2D metaG | ecosystem: Environmental > Terrestrial > Soil > Wetlands > Permafrost | place: Sweden: Stordalen | collected...
CAGCAGCGGGTGCGGTGCCAATTCCGCGAAAACCCGGTAGCCGTCTTCCAGCGCTGCCTGCACCGCCGCGGCGAACCGCACCGTGTGACGCAGGTTGTCCACCCAGTAGCCGGCGTCGCAGTAGGGCTCCTCGCGCGGGTCGAACAGGGTCGCCGAGTAGTACGGGACCTCCGGTGTCAACGGGCTGATCTCTTCGAGGACGTCGTACAACTCGACCAGGATCGGGTCGACCTGCGGCGAGTGCGATGCCACGTCGACGGCCACCTCGCGAGACATCACTTCGCGCTCTTCCCACACGGCTACCATCTCGCGAACGGTCTCCGTTGCGCCGCCGATCACGGTGGACTGCGGAGAGGCCACCACCGCAACCACGGCATCGTTGACTCCGCGCGCCATCAATTCCGAAAGCACCTGCTGGGCAGGCAATTCCACGGACGCCATGGCGCCCGCACCGGCGATGCGGGTCATCAGTTTCGAGCGGCGGCAGATGACGCGTACCCCGTCTTCGAGCGAGAGCGCTCCCGCGACGACGGCCGCGGCGGACTCGCCGAGCGAGTGTCCGATAACCGCGCCGGGGCGCGCGCCGTATGCCTTCATCGTTGCGGCTAGTGCGACCTGCATGGCGAACAGCGTCGGCTGCACCCGGTCGATACCCGTCACCTTCTCCGGTGCGGACAACGATTCGGTCACCGAGAACCCGGATTCACCGGCGATCAGTGGCTCTATCTCGGCGATGGTTGCGGCGAACACCGGTTCGTTGGCCAGCAGGTCGGCGCCCATCGCAGCCCACTGCGAGCCTTGGCCAGAGAAGACCCACACGGGGCCCTTGTCGTCGCCGCCCGCCGCTTCCTGGTAGGGATGCTCGTCGCCGGCGACCTCTCGCAGCGCCTCGACCAACTCCGGGATGCTGCCGGCCAGTACCGCCGTGCGCACCGGGCGGTGCGCACGCCGGCGGGCAAGGGTATAGGCCAGACTCGGCGCAGCCAGTTTCGCTGCGTGCGCCTCGACCCAGTCCGCGAGCCGTCCAGCGGTGTCACGTAACCCGTCGGCCGAGCTCGCTGACAACGGGTACAGCAGAGCGCCGTCCAGCCCTGGCGTGATGTCCGAGCCGTTTCGCGAAATGGGCTGGGGAGCTTGTTCGACAATCGCGTGCACGTTCGTTCCGGACATGCCGTACGAGGACACCGCTGCCCGTCGTGGTTGGCCATCGTCCGTCGGCCACGGCGTAATGTCCTGTGCCACAAAGAGGCCTGTTTCAATCTGGGCCATTTCGTGAGGCATTTCGGTGAAGTGCAAGTTCTTCGGAACCACACCGTGTTGTACGGCCAGGATCGCCTTCATCATCCCGAGTGCGCCGGCAGTAGCCTGGGTGTGCCCGAAATTGGTCTTCACGGAGCCGAGTACCACGGGGTGGTCCTTGCCGTAAACCTCAGCAAGGCTTGCGTATTCGATCGGGTCGCCGATGGGGGTGCCGGGGCCGTGGGCCTCGACCATTCCGACGGTGTTGGGGTCCACCTCCGCCACCTGCAGAGCCGTCCGATAAACGGCGGTCTGCGCGCTTGCCGACGGCGTCACGATGTTCACGGTGTGACCGTCTTGGTTGGCGGCGGTGCCACGCACGACGGCCAGAATCCGGTCACCATCCCGTTGCGCATCGGGCAAGCGCTTGAGCAACAGCACGACGCAACCTTCGCCGGACACGAAGCCGTCGGCCTTGATGTCGAACGCGTGGCAGGCTCCGGTGGGCGAGAGCATGCCCGCCGCCGACCCCGAAGCCAACCTGCGTGGTTCCAACTGCACGTAGACGCCGCCGGCCAGGGCGAGGTCACTTTCGCCGTCGTTCAGGCTGCGGCAGGCCTGGTGGATAGCAAACAAGCTAGAAGAGCAGGCGGTGTCGACGGTGACCGCCGGACCGTGCACCCCGAGTGCGTAGGCCACCCGCCCGGACGCCATGCACGAATTGGTGCCGGTGTTTCCGTACGGCCCCTCGAGGGCGCGGGCATCGGTGTGCACGAATTCGTAGTCGCAATGCGTCGAGCCCACGAACACGCCGGTAGCTTCGGCAATCGTGTCCCGAGAGAGCCCGCCGTGCTCCATGGCTTCCCAGGAGGTTTCCAGCAGCAGGCGCTGCTGCGGATCCATCGCCGTGGCTTCTGCTTCACCGATCCCGAAGAAATCGGCATCGAAGTCGGCGATGTCGTCCAGGAAAGCGCCCCACTTGCATGACGACATGCCAGGCACACCCGGCTCGGGGTCGTAAAACTCTTCGGCGTTCCAGCGATCTTCCGGAATCTCGGTGACCAGATCGTCCCCACGGAGCAACGCGTCCCAGAACAGATCGGGGGAGTTGATGCCCCCCGGCAGCCGGCACGCCATCCCTATGACAGCTACCGGGGTAACGCCTGCCCTACCCACTAGATCCCTCACCTCTCCACGCTCATCCTCAACGTCCTATCACTGCTCCAAAGTCTCATCAGTGCTTCGAGAAACATCGATGAATTTTCGTGCGAGCCGCGAACTTCGCAGCCGCACATGAAACCCATCGACCCCCGCAATCGAAGCCACTTAATTAGAGCTTTGGCGCCGATCAGAAGAGTAGTCGCTCGGTTCGTCCCTCGTGGAAAAATCGTGCGGACGTACAAAAAATTAACAACGGTCAGATGGCCTACAAGTGGATGCCGGAGTGACTGACTGATCAACCAACAACTCCGGGTGGCTGCGCCCGCGTCTTGGGGACGTCTTGGGGGCGTTAAAAGCAGTGGCAGAGGAGCTTTCTCCCAGGTCACCTGCAGTTTTGCGATTATTGGGCGCCAAGCGCGGCGGCGGTACGTGGGCTTGGGACCGGTTGTGACCCGGCCACGCGTGATGGGTGAATGCAACAGCGAGTTGTCGGTAATGCCGCCCGGAATGTTACAGAAATCACATAACCAAAGTGCCTATCCTGGACGAGTCCAGGTAGGTGCTATTAAACGCGCGCCTAACTACGCGGCGCCGGTTATGCGCCGGTGAACTAAATGGGGTCCATGATAGGTGCCACCGCGAATCCTCGTGGCGAAACGACTGAACTTCGGCATCATTGTTGAGCGGAAGTGTCTAGCAATGTGTCTAGCAAACGAGAGTGACCCCGTCGGCCGCCGCTTCACCGCGCGTTCAGACGTTGGCGCGGGGAGCGGATTTCACGTGGACGTAGTCAGGGCCGTGAAGGCTGCGGCTGTGCCGTCGCGCGGCGGTACGCGCGACGCTGCGGCCCTCGGCGACGCGCAGGTAGACGGATTTCATCGCTGCCAAGTACTGCGTCACGGAGTCGTGCGCGACCGGGTTGTTCGGCAGAAACACCGTCACCGAGGTCTCGTCCGGCAGCCGATTCACCCACAGGCACACGCGTGCCGGGATCCCGCCGTCCTCATATACACCAGCGTTCAACCGATCCAATTCCATTGTGACGAAAGCGGATAGCGGAGCGACACCGGCATCAAGGAACGACAGAACGGGAAAACCCGCTTGAATCTGCGGTTTCTCCAGCCATGGGGCCAGCTCCAAGACCCGTTCGAACGGGATATTCGCCAACTCGGTGCCCGCGTCATACGACGCCTGCGCGGCGCTGACCGTCTCACCGAAGGACGGGCGAATCGGGATGGTGAGCGGAACGTGGCCGACGAACCAGCCGGTGGTCATGAACTCCGCCGGAGTCGTGCGGGTATCAATCGGCGTGATCCCGTAATACGTGTCGGTGCCCGTCAACTCGTGCTCCGTGAGGGCACTGCAGGCGAACACCCCGCCGGAAAATCGCGCACCGGCGTGGGTACAAGCGGCCTCGAACTGCGCGGTTTGCGCGGCGTTCAGCAGCTGCACCGTGCGTAGCTCGCCACCACATGGCTGCGACCCCATGTCACCAAGCGGCAACGCGAAGGGGGGAAGCGCTCCTGTGTTGTTCTCGAAGAACTCGATCCAGGCCTCAATCGGTGCCGACTCCAATTTCAACGAAGAGGTGTACTCGCGCTCCCGCACGCAATGAGCGTCGTAGCTGCCCGCGTCGGGCAGCGCGATGGGAGCGCCACCGTCCATCAGCGCGTCGTACATCGCCTGAATCTCGCCGAACACCCCGTAGATGAACATCGCGTCGACGTGCAGATGGTCAACGCTCACACAGAAGGTGAAGTGGTCATCACGCGCAATGATGGCGAACCTGAAGCAGTCCCATTCCAGCGGACTTGGCGTGGCCAAGATATAGTCCTGCCACTCTTTCGGTTTCATTTCGCCAACATCAACGGGAATCAGTTCGATATCTTGGGGATCCTGAATGGCGCGGCGGATGACATCGCCTCGATCGTCAAACTCAAACCGGCTGCGGTAGGTATCGTGCCGGCGAATGTAGGAGTTGATGACATAGGTCAACGCACGAACATCGCACTGGCCCTGGATGTCCCAGGCGGCAACGCATAGGCGTGACATATTCAAACCGCGGGCCAAGTGATCGCGATAGCTGCGCACGTGCCGGGCTTGGATATAGCTCGGTGGCACAGCGCTTATCGGAGCCTGCTGGGCACTTTCGAGCGCCGCCGATGAGAAACGCCACTGGACCACAAAGCCCGGGGTCGGAACCCAACTGTCGACGGTTGCCAGCGCGACCTTCCCGACTGCGACCATCATGCTCCTTCGGGTGGCTTCCAGGAGGTCCTGAAATGCCTATTTAGGACCCGCGTCTCTATCGGTGACGCTTCAGCGCGTCGCCGACGCTCCCTCAACGGGCGCCAGTTTCTGGCACAAGTGATCCGCCAAGCCCCGCACAGTGGTGATGTCGGTGGAGCCGCAGCGTATCCCGGTTTCTGTTTCGATTCGCGTACGTAGCTCGAGATTACCTAATGAATCGAGTCCATACTCGGAAAGCGGCCGATCAGGGTCCACAGTTCTACGCAGAATCAAGCTGACCTGTTCGGAAATCAGACGCCGCAGCTGGGAAGGCCACTCGTCGACGGGAAGCTCCATGAGTTCGGTACGGAATTTGCTGTTGTCCGGCCGATTTTGTCCGGTGGACCGGAACGCCTCGGCGAATTGGCTTCGTTGTGCCAATGAGGTCAGCCACGGTGAACCGATGATCGGGGCATAACCACTGTAGGCACGGTTGTGGCGCAGCATGGCCTCGAACGCGTAGGCGCCCTCGTCGGGATCGATCATCGTGGTGTCGCCGCCATCCGCGAGGCCCGCGCCGCGGCCGATCTCCGCCCAGGCCCCCCAGGCGATCGCGGTGGCCGGCAGGCCCTGCGCCCGTCGCCAGTGGGTGAAGCCGTCCAGCCAGCTGTTGGCGGCGGCATAAGCACCCTGACCGGGCGAACCGAGCAGGGCGGCCGCCGAGGAGAACGAGCAGAACCAATCCAGCGGCTGGGTTTCGGTGGCCCGGTGAAGATTCCATGCACCGTGGACTTTGGGTGCCCAGTCCCGTTCGATCAACTCTTCGGTGATGTTGGTCAAGATGGCGTCCTCGACCACCGCGGCCGCATGCAGCACGCCCCGTACGGGAAGGCCGCCGGCGGTTGCCGCCGCGACCAACCGCTGTGCCGTGTCCGGATGGGCGATGTCGCCGCATTCGACCACGATGTCGGCTCCGGCGGCCCGGACGAGTTCGATTGTTTCCAAAGCCCTTTGAGTTGGCTGGGAGCGGGAGCTGAGCACGATCCGGCCCGCGCCGGCCCCACCGTTCGCAGAAGCCATCTTCTCGGCCAGGAACAATCCGAGGCCACCGAGGCCACCGGTGATGATGTAGGAGCCGTCGGGGCGGAACACCTCGACCTGCTCGGGCGGCAGCACCACGCTGCTTCGTCCCGTATGCGGGATGTCGAGGATGAGCTTGCCGGTGTGCTCGGCAGCGCTCATCAGCCGAATCGCGTTGGCCGCCTCGGCAAGCGGGTAATGAGTGCTTTCGGGCATCGGCAACACGCCTTCGGCGGTCAGCCGGTAGACGGTGGTCAGCAATTCCCGCATTTCGGCGGGATGGGTCATTGACAGCAACCCCAGGTCGACGGCGTGGAACGTGAGATTGCGCCGGAACGGGAACAGCCCCATCCGGGTGTCGCCGTAGATGTCACGCTTGCCGATCTCGACGAACCGCCCGCCGAAGGACAACAGGTTGATGCCGGCGCTTTGGGCCGCGCCGGTCAGCGAGTTGAGCACGATATCGACGCCGTAACCGTCCGTGTCGTGGCGGATCTGATCGGCGAACTCGATGCTCCGCGAGTCGTAGACATGCTTGATGCCCATGTCGTGCAACAGCGTTCGACGCTTCGGGCTGCCGGCGGTGGCGTAGATGTCGGCGAACTCGACGCCGCTGGCGCGGGCGATCGCGATCGCGGCCTGGCCGACGCCGCCGGTTGCCGAGTGGATCAGCACCTTGTCACCGGCCTTGATGCGGGCCAGGTCATTGAGGCTGTACCAGGCGGTGGCGTGCGCGGTGGTCACCGCTGCGGCCTGGGCGTCGGTTAGGCCGGTTGGCAGCGTCGTCGCCAGCCGCGCGTCACAGGTGACAAACGAGCCCCAGCACCCGTCCGAAGACATGCCGCCGACGTGGTCGCCGACCTGGTGGTTGGTGACGTCGGGTCCCACGGCCGTCACCACGCCGGCGAAATCGGTGCCTAGGCGCGGCAGCCGCCCGTCGAATGAGGGATAGCGCCCGAAGGCGACCAAGACATCGGCGAAGTTGATGCTGGACGCGCTGACCGCGACCTCGATCTGCCCGGGGCCGGGCGAAACCCGCTCGGCTGCGGCCAGTTCCATGGTTTGCAGGTCCCCGGGCGTGCGGATCTGCAGACGCAGCGCGTCCTGCGTGTGGTCCACCACGGTGGTTTCGCGCTCTTCGGGTCGCAACGGACCCGGGCACAACCGGGCGGTGTACCACTGGTTGGCCCGCCAGGCGGTCTCGTCCTCTTCGGCGTCGGCCAGCAGCTGGCGCGCCAGCTGCTCGGCGTCGGTCTGTGCGTCGAGGTCGATGTGGGTGGTGCGCAAGTACGGGTGTTCGGCGCCGATCACCCGCAGCAGGCCGCGCAGCCCAACCTGTTCGAGGTTGGCGCAGTCGTCGGACAGTACCGTTTGCGCGTCCCTGGTTACGGTGTACAGCCGGGGCGCCTCGCCCGAGACTTCCGGTAGTTCGCGCGCGATGCGTACCACCTGCTGGACGTAATCACTGTCGAGACTGGCGCTTTCGGTATCGGGGGCGCTGTTGCTCGGCGCCGCCAGCAGCACCACGCCGGTAAACCCAACGTCGTCGAGGTGACTGCGCAGCCGCTCAGTATTCGCCGAATGCTTGGCACGCCGAGACCAGTGCATGGTTGTGCATTCCGCCCCGTGCAGCTTCAGCGCGTGGGTCAAATCCGTGAAGAGCGGGTCCGAAGGGTCTGGAAGGGCATCGGAGAAACCGATCAGCAGCCAGGTTCCTGCCCCGGCTTTAACCTTCTCGAGGTCAGGTTCGGGCAGCTCGCGTTGTTGCCATTCGATGGTCAGCAGCCGCTCGCCCAGCTGACGATCGCGGTCGGCGTTCTCGGAGAACCCGGTACCCATCAACAGCCCGCGCACCACCAGCACCACGGTGCCGTGCTCGTCCATGACGTCGATGTCGGCCTCGACGTTGGTGCCGCCCGCGGTCACCCGGGTGTAGCAGTAGTGGGCATTGCGGGTGGAACCGTAGGCGCGGAGCAGCTGCACGCCCAACGGCAGCAGCAGGCCGCCGTTACCCGCCATCTGGACCGCGGGGTGGGCCGCAACGGACTGGAAGCAGGCATCCAACAGCGCCGGATGCACGCTGTAGCTGGCTTGCTGCGTCCGGATCGAACTCGGCAGGCCGACCTCGGCCAGCACCGCGCTGATCGTGCCCTCCGCGACATGCGCGGCGGCCAGGCCGGTGAAGGCTGGACCGAACTGAATTCCGCGCTGGTCGAACCAGTCCCGCAGCTCATCGCCCTCGCGGCGACACGGATGCGCCGACAGTAGGGCGGCGATGTCCCGCACCGGCGCGGCTTGGTCGGTTGGTAAGTCGGGTGCTACGGCGTGCAGCACCGCCGAGGCCCGTCGCACCTTTTCGCCTTGCTGGTCAGTCTCCACGACGAACGGGGCGACGCCGGGAGCCGCTACCGACGCGACAGCGCCGACGGTGGTCTCGTCGTCCAGCAGTAGTAACTCCTCGAAGCGGATATCGCGCACTTCGGAGGCTTCGCCGAGGACGGTCCGAGCCGCCGACAATGCCATCTCGCAGTAGGCGGCACCGGGAAGCGCGGCCACGTTGTGGATTTGGTGGTCGGCCAACCACGGCAGCGTCGCGGTGCCGACCTCGGCCTGCCAGGCGTGCCGCTCCGGCTCCTCCATGAGCCGCACGTGCGAGCCCAATAACGGATGCACCGCAACGGTATTGCCGGCGTGTGAGTTGCGGCCGGTGCTGTCCGGTTCGAGCAGCAGCCGGCGTTTGGTCCAGGCCGGTAGTGGGGCGTCCACCAGGCGGCCGGTGGGGTAGAGCGCCGAAAAGTCCACCGCGGCACCCGCGTTGTGCAGATCGGCCACCAGCTGGCGCAGCCCGTGCGGCAACGGTTGCTCGCGCCGCATGGCCGGCACCGCGGCTACGAGTATGTCGAGGCTCGTGGCGGTCTGCTCGACGGCGCGAGTCAGCAGCGGGTGCGGTGACAGCTCGCCGAATACCCGGAACCCGTCTTCGAGGGCCGCCTGGACCGCCGCGGAGAACCGCACGGTGTGCCGCAGGTTGTCCCCCCAGTACCGGGCATCGCACACCGGACGCTCGCGAGGGTTGAACACTGTCGCGGAGTAGTAAGGGATCTCGGGCACCATCGGTGTGAGGTCGGACAGCGTCCGGGACAGTTCATCCAGGATCGGATCCACCTGCGAGGTGTGCGAGGCCACGTCGACGGCCACTTCGCGGGCCATGACGTCGCGCGCTTCCCACGCCTGCACCAGGTCGCGCACCGTCTGGGCCGCGCCGCCGATCACGGTGGACTGCGGCGAGGTCACCACGGCCACCACGACGTCCTTGACGCCGCGACTCGTCAGTTCCTCGCGGACCCGCTGGGCGGGCAGTTCTACCGACGCCATCGCCCCGGAACCGGCGATGGTCGACATCAGCCGCGAACGGCGGCAGACCACGCGCACCCCGTCTTCCAGGGACAGCGCTCCGGCGACAACGGCCGCTGCCACCTCGCCGAGTGAGTGGCCGATGACCGCGCCAGGGTGCACGCCGGAGGACTTCATCGTGGCCGCCAACGCGACCTGCATGGCGAACAGGGTCGGCTGTATCCGGTCGATACCGGTCACCACCTCGGGCGCCGTCATCGCTTCGGTCACCGAAAACCCTGATTCCCGGGCGATCAGCGGTTCCACCTCGGCGATGGTCGCGGCGAACACCGGTTCATTGGCCAGCAGATCCGCGCCCATCGACACCCACTGCGAACCTTGGCCGGAGAACACCCACACCGGCCCGCGGTCGTCTTGGCCCACGGTGGGTTGACATGGGGTGTCGCCGTCGGCGATCGCGCGCAGGGCCCCGACCAGCTCGGCGTTGTCGGCGGCAAGCACGCCGGTGCGCACCGGGCGGTGCCCACGCCGGCAGGCCAGCGTGTACGCGAGGTCCGAGGTCACCACCGGATCGGAACCGGCGCGGCCGTCGATCCAGTCGGCCAACCGGCTCGAGGTCTGCCGCAGCGCCTCGGCCGAGGTGGCCGACAGCGCAAACAACAGCGGGGGGCTCGACTCGAATGGGGCGACCCCGTTGCGCCGCGTAGTGGTCTGCGGGGCCTGCTCGAGCACGGCGTGCACATTGGTGCCCGACATGCCGTACGACGAGACCGTTGCCCGCCGAGGCGCCCCGTCTTCCTGGTCTGGCCACGGCGTAACCTCGTGCGGCACAAAGAGCCCGGTCTTGATCCGGGCAAGCTCGTCGGGCAGTCGGGTGTGGTGCAACATCGGTGGCACGACGCCATGCTGCAGCGACAGGACCGCCTTGATCATCCCCACGACGCCGGCAGCGGCTTCCGTGTGGCCCAGGTTGCTCTTGGCCGACCCGAGTGCGCAGGCCCGGTCGATGCCGTAAACCTCTGCCAGGCTGGCGAATTCGATCGGGTCACCGACCGGGGTACCAGTTCCGTGCGCCTCGATCATGCCGACGGTGGCGGGGTCTACACCGGCGACATCCAATGTCGCTCGGTACGACGCCACCTGCGCAGCCACGGACGGGGTCGAGATGGTTTCGGTGCGGCCGTCTTGATTCGTTGCCGTGCCGCGCAGCACCGCAAGAACCCGGTCGCCGTCGCGCAGGGCGTCGGGCAGCCGCTTGAGCATGATGACCGCGCAGCCCTCGGAACGGACGAACCCGTCGGCGCCGACATCGAATGTGTGGCAACGCCCCGTGGGGGAGAGCATGCCCTGCGCCGAAGCTGACACGAATACCCGCGGCTCCAGGATGACCATGGCGCCACCCACCAAGGCAAGATTGCTTTCGCCCTCGTGCAGACTGCGGCAAGCCAGATGCGCCGCAAGCAGACCCGAGGAACACCCCGTGTCCATGGTCATGGAGGGGCCGTGCAGCCCCATCGCGTACGACACCCGTCCGGAGGCCATGCTGGGCGCGGTCCCAGTGAACCCGTACGCGCCGTCGAGTGCACCCGCATCGCTGGTGACAAACGCGTAATCCTCGTGGCAGACGCCGACGAATACCCCGGTCTGGGAGCCGGCCAGCGACTTTGGTGCCAGGCCGGCATGCTCCACGGCTTCCCATGACGTCTCCAGCAGCAACCGGTGCTGTGGATCGATCGCGATGGCTTCCCGCTCGTTGATGGCAAAAAACTCGGGATCGAAGTCCGCGACGCCGTCGATGAAGCCACCCCAACGGGAGTTTGACCGGCCCGGCACGCCCGGTTCGGGGTCGTAGTACTCGTCGGCATCCCAGCGGTCGGCGGGGATTTCGGTGATCAGATCTTCGCCATGGAGCAGGGCGTTCCACAGGCGGTCGGGGGAGTCGATGCCTTTGGGCAGCCGACACGCCATGCCGATGACAGCAACCGGCGTGACCTGCGTCGTCTTGTCCATGCTTCCCACCTCCTCGTGCTGGTACTTACCGCGGCGATACCGCGATATCGCACCCACGTAATCTGAGCGAAATATTCAAACTGATCTCGGTAAAACCGACAATGAACAGCTGCGAAGCCTAGCTCGGATCGACTGCCCGCATGGGCAAAACCGTGCGGACGTACGCAAAGTCACTGGTGCCCCAGGACCGGGTTCTGCTGGGGACTTTCGTTGCATCTGCTAGCGCTCACAGCTAGCGTCGGGAAAATGCGAACCAGGGTCGCCGAGATGCTCGGCGTCGAGTTCCCCATCTGCGCTTTCAGCCACTGCCGCGACGTCGTGGCGGCCGTGTCCAACGCCGGCGGGTTCGGCGTCCTCGGCGCGGTGGCGCACAGTCCCGAACGGCTGCGGAAAGAGCTGACCTGGATCGACGAGGCGACGGGCGGAAAGCCGTACGGACTCGACCTGCTCTTGCCGCCCAAGTACGTCGGCGCGGAGGAGGGCGGGATCGACGCCAAGCGGGCCCGGTCGCTGCTGCCCCAAGAGCACCTGGCATTCGTCGACGACTTGCTCGCCCGCTACGGCATCGCAGCGCCCACCGACCCGCCGCGCAATTCGCCCGCGGGCGGGCTCAACATCTCGCCCAAAGGCTACGAGCCGCTGGTCGAAGTGGCCTTCGCACACAACATTCGGCTGATCGCCAGCGCGCTGGGGTCGCCGCCGGTAGACCTCGTCGAGCGTGCCCACGACCACGATGTACTGGTGGCCGCGCTGGCCGGCAAAACGGAACACGCGCGACGGCACGCGGCTGCGGGTGTCGATCTGATCGTCGCGCAGGGCACCGAGGCCGGCGGCCACACCGGCGAGGTGGCGACCATGGTCTTGGTGCCCGAAGTGGTGGACGCGGTTGCTCCGGTCCCGGTGCTGGCCGCCGGGGGTATCGCCCGCGGTCGCCAGATCGCCGCTGCCCTGGCGCTGGGTGCCGAGGGCGTGTGGTGCGGGTCGGTGTGGCTGACCACCGAAGAGGCCGAGACATCGCCCGCGGTCAAGGACAAGTTCCTGGCCGCCAGCTCCTCGGACACGGTGCGGTCCAGGTCGCTGACGGGCAAGCCGGCCCGGATGCTGCGCACCGCCTGGACCGACGAGTGGGACGGGCCCGACAGTCCAGGGCCCCTCGGAATGCCTCTGCAGACGGCGCTGGTCAGCGAATCGCAGGTACGCATCGCCCAGGCCGCCGGCCAACAGGGCTCCAAAGCCCGCGAGCTGGCCACCTACTTCGTCGGGCAGGTCGTCGGTTCACTCGATCGGGTCCGGCCGACGCGCGCGGTGGTGCTCGACATGGTCGAGGAGTTCATCGACACCATCGGGCGCCTCGAGGGATTGGTCGAGAAGTGATGGAAAGTTGACTTGCGCAAAGGGTTTCAGGCCCCAGCCATCGCGGATCCGAACAGGCGCCATGTAGCGAATATATAAATATTGGGAAACACGGCCCCGATCGGTTTGACCCCGGGCATACCTGTCGTGCATCATCGTGCGGGTAGGCACCTCGTTAGGTGAGGCGTCCACGCGAATATAGGCCACTGACCTCGAACGTCGAAAGACGCCCCGGGTCAGGACAGCTCCTCCCGGCTTAAGGGTTGAGCCAAAGTGGCTTCCGGTTTACCGGACACGTCGCGTGGTGCCAAAGCTCTGACGAGAGGGGTGTGGACTTCCGGCGTTCGCCGGGTTCTGTACTCCTTTGGTGCGTGTAGATGGTGCGGGTAGCCGCGCGCTTCGTGACCGTTGAGGAGGTGAGGGACGCATGAGTTCCAGCGATAGTCCGGGTCGAGAACCGGGCCTTGTTTCGTCCCAACCCGACCTCCGGAGCGACATTCTTCGTTAAGTCGCCACGCGCTAATTGGCTTACCGCCAGGCGTTTTCGGATCGGAACCCGTACGGGACGAGACACCCAGTCCATTTGGAAGTGCTCGTTTTAAATTCCGTTAGGAGTCGATCATGACAGCAGCTCTGCATGACGAAGTAGGAGCCGTAACGCCCGCCCGCAAGCTGCGGGTAGTGCGTGACACGGAACGCGCCGAGGCCCCCGTTGCGGCCACCGCGCCCATTACGATGATTCGCCGTGTCGGCAACCAGCTTGTCGGCGTCGGAGGCGACCCGCTGCTGGAAGGCACCGCCCGCTTGTTGAGCATTCCGGTGCGGCACGTGTACGCGGCGCTGTGGCGTGTCGGGGTCATCGAAGTCCAGGGGTAGTCTCCAAGTAACGGCATCGATCCGGCTATCACCGGGAAGCCTTCGGAAGAACAGCCAGTCGGCCCAGTAGAACCGAACGTGTGGGCCACGTCACAGCCTCGAAGAGCGGTCGCGCGGTCAGTGCGGCAAGCGGGGTGGTACCGCGGCGCTCGCGCAGATTGCGCGTCGTCGTCCCCGGCCTGACAGGACCGCCGCACAGGAGACGACGCGCAAGTGACCGACCAAGCCGATCCGAAGGCCTATCCGAAGTTGGCCGGAGGGGCACCCGACTTCCCGGCGCTCGAGCTTGAGGTTCTCAATTACTGGGCCGCCGATGACACCTTCCGGGCCAGCATCGTGCACCGCGACGGTGCCCCGGAATACGTGTTCTACGATGGGCCGCCGTTCGCCAACGGCCTCCCACACTATGGCCACCTGCTCACCGGCTATGTGAAGGACATCGTCCCGCGGTACCGCACGATGCGCGGCTACAAGGTGGAGCGCCGCTTCGGCTGGGATACCCACGGTTTGCCGGCCGAACTGGAAGTCGAGCGTCAGCTGGGCATCACCGACAAATCCCAGATCGACGACATGGGGATCGCCGCGTTCAACGACGCCTGTCGCGCGTCGGTGTTGCGCTATACCGACGAGTGGCGGGCCTATGTGACCCGTCAGGCGCGCTGGGTCGACTTCGAAAACGATTACAAGACTCTGGATCTCAGCTACATGGAGTCGGTGATCTGGGCGTTCAAACAACTGTGGGACAAGGGCCTGGCGTACGAGGGCTACCGGGTGTTGCCGTATTGCTGGCGCGACGAAACCCCGCTGTCCAACCATGAACTGCGGATGGACGACGACGTCTACCGAAGCCGCCAAGACCCGGCGGTAACGGTGGGCTTCCAAGTAGTGGGCGGAAAGTTGGACGGTGCCCACCTGCTGGTGTGGACGACGACGCCCTGGACCCTGCCGTCGAACCTTGCGGTGGCCGTCAATCCCGATGTGGTGTATGTCCAGGTCAGGTGGGGCGATCATCGTTTCGTGCTGGCCGAGGCGCGGCTGGCTGCCTACGCGCGCGAGTTAGGTGAAGAGCCTGAGGTGCTCGGGTCCTACCGCGGCGCCGATCTGCTGGGCACGAGCTACGTGCCGCCGTTCCCGTATTTCATGGACACTGCCAATGCATTCCAGGTGCTGCCTGCCGACTTCGTGACCACCGACGACGGAACGGGCATCGTCCACATGGCGCCGGCCTACGGCGAGGACGACATGGCCACCACCGACCCGTTCGGCATCGTGCCGGTGACCCCGGTCGACGCCAGGGGCCGCTTCGATGCCACCGTGCCGGATTACCGGGGGCAGCACGTCTTCGACGCCAACGCACAGATCATCCGCGATCTGAAGAACCAGAGCGGCCCGGTCGCGGCCAACGGCGCGGTGTTGCTCCGTCACGAAACCTACGAGCACCCGTACCCGCACTGCTGGCGCTGCCGCAATCCGCTGATCTATCGGGCGGTGTCGTCGTGGTTCATCACGGTCACCGAATTCCGCGACCGGATGGTCGAACTCAACCAGCAGATCACCTGGTATCCCGAACATGTCAAGGACGGCCAGTTCGGCAAGTGGCTGCAGGGCGCCCGCGATTGGTCGATCTCGCGAAACCGCTACTGGGGCACCCCGATACCGGTGTGGAGGTCCGATGACCCCGCCTACCCGCGCATCGACGCCTATGGCAGTCTCGACGAACTCGAGCGCGACTTCGGTTCGCGCCCAACCAATTTGCACCGCCCCTATATCGACGAGCTGACCCGGCCCAACCCCGACGACCCGACCGGGCGCAGCACGATGCGGCGCATCCCCGACGTGTTCGACGTGTGGTTCGACTCCGGCTCCATGCCCTACGCGCAGGTGCACTACCCGTTTGAGAATGGCGACTGGTTCGACAGCCATTATCCCGGCGACTTCATCGTCGAGTACATCGGCCAGACCCGTGGCTGGTTCTACACACTGCATGTGCTGGCGACCGCATTGTTTGACCGGCCGGCGTTTAAAACCTGTGTGGCGCACGGGATCGTGCTCGGTTCCGACGGCCAGAAGATGAGCAAGTCGCTGCGCAACTACCCCGACGTCAACGAGGTGTTCGACCGCGATGGCTCCGATGCCATGCGGTGGTTCCTGATGGCGTCGCCGATCCTGCGCGGCGGCAACCTGATCGTCACCGAACAGGGCATCCGCGAAGGCGTGCGGCAGGTCCTGCTGCCGTTGTGGAACGCCTACACCTTCCTGGTGTTGTACGCGCCGAAAGTCGGCACCTGGCGTACCAATTCGGCGCACGTGCTGGACCGCTACATCCTGGCTAAGCTCGCAGTGCTGCGCGACGACCTCACCCAGTCGATGGAGGTCTGCGACATCTCCGGAGCGTGTGAACAGCTGCGGCAGTTTACCGATGCATTGACGAACTGGTATGTGCGACGGTCACGTTCGCGGTTCTGGGAGGAAGATGCCGATGCGATCGACACCCTGCACACCGTGCTGGAGGTTACCGCGAGGCTGGCCGCGCCACTGCTGCCGTTGATCACCGAGCTGATCTGGCGCGGCCTGACCGGTGAGCGTTCGGTGCACCTGACCGACTGGCCGCAAGCCGGGGAGTTGCCGGCGGACGTTGGTCTGGTTGCGGCGATGGATCAGGTCCGGGAGGTTTGCTCGGCGGCGTCGTCGCTGCGCAAGGCCAAGAAACTGCGGGTACGGCTGCCGCTGCCGAAACTGACGGTGGCGGTGGAGAACCCGCGGCTCCTGGAGCCATTCGCTGACCTGATTGCGGACGAGCTCAATGTCAAACGCGTCGAATTGACCGACGCGATCGACATTTACGGCCGGTTCGAGCTGACGGTCAACGCCCGGGTCGCCGGGCCGCGGCTGGGCAAGGATGTGCAGGCCGCGATCAAGGCCGTCAAGGCCGGGTCAGGGGTGGTCAATCCCGATGGCACCCTGACCGCGGGTCCCGCCGTGCTGCAGCCGGAGGAATACAGCTCACGGCTGGTGGCCGCCGACCCGGAATTCACCGCGGCGCTGCCCGCCGGGGCGGGCCTGGTGGTGTTGGACGGCTCTGTGACTCCGGAGTTGGAGGCCGAGGGGTGGGCCAAGGACCGCATCCGCGAATTGCAGGAATTGCGCAAGTCAAGCGGGCTCGACGTGTCGGATCGCATCAGCGTGGTGATGTCGGTGCCCGCCGAGCGGGCGGACTGGGCTGCCACCCATCGCGACCTCATCGCCGGTGAGATCCTGGCCACCAGCTTCGACTTCGGCGATCCAGCCGACTCCGTCGCCATCGGCGACGGCGTTCGCGTCGCCCTCTCCAAAACCTAATCTCCGCGAAACTGTATTCCACTACACGTTTCACGACTGAACCCGTCGGTAGCTACAGTCTCGCGGAGTGTCAGTGGGCAGTGGCACCCTGCGGCGGTGAGCACAACACCTTTTGTCGGCACGGATGCCGTCCGCGCCGGCTCATTGACCGAACGTGACTTGCGCCGATCCTGCACGCGGATCTATCGCGATGTGTACCAACGCCGTGGTAGCAACCTGACCGCCAAGGACCGGGCGATTGCTGCGTGGCTGTGGTCGGGCAAAGGAGCGGTGGTGGCCGGCACCTCCGCGGCCGCGCTATTGGGCGCTGAGTGGATCGACCCCCACACACCGGCCGAACTGGTAACCGATCGCACGCGTCCTCCGCCGCTGATCATCACCCGCAACGAGACGCTGCTGGCGGGCGAGAGAACACTTGTCGACGGGGTGCCCGTGACCTCGCCGGCCCGCACCGCCTTCGACCTGGGCCGGCGCCCGGGGTTTCAGACCGCGGTCATTCGGATCGATGCCTTAGCCCGCGCTACGGGTATTGCAGCTCCTGATGTCTACCCGCTCATCGATACTCACCGCGGCGCCCGCGGCATCAAGCAACTGCGGCGCGTGCTGCCCCTCATCGACCCGGGGGCGGAGTCGCCGCAGGAGACCAGAACGAGGCTCGTGCTGATTCGCGGCGGGCTGCCCAGGCCGCAGACCCAGATCGAGGTGCGCAATATGTGGGATGCGGTGGTGGCCCGCATCGACATGGGATGGGAGGAGTGGCTCGTCGGCGTCGAATACGACGGCGAGCAGCACTGGACCGACCCAAGCATCCGCGCAAACGACATCGACCGCACGGCCGAATTGGAGCGACGCGGATGGCGGCTGGTCCGAGTGAGTGCCGACCTGCTGCGTTACCGGCCAGACGTCATCGTCGAGCGGGCGCGGAGCGCTCTCGTGGCCGCGGGCTGCCCCTTGGACCGCGAGACTGTAACTGGCTACGCGTTTCGCGAGTGGAGCCGTCGGTAGCTACAGTTTCGCGCGGATGGGCGTGGGGTTAGACCACCCCTAGTGGCGCGAGACTGTAACTGGCAACGCGTTTCTCGAGTGGAGCCGTCGGTAGTTACAGTTTCGCGGTGAGAAGAAGAGAAGGTTAGGGCTTGAGTGCGCGCCAGCGCAGCCTGCCGCCGCGGACTTCGACGTCGACGTCATGAAATCCCTCCGCGTGCAACCGATCCGGCAGTGTCTCCGGCGGGACCGTGTTGCAGATGTCGCGGATGTGCAGCAGCCGGAACCGCAGCGACGCCACGCTGTCGCTGCCGGCGAAGACGCCGCCGGGCCGAAGCACCCGGAAAGCCTCGGCGAACAGCGCGTCCTGCAGCTCGACGGTCGGGACATGATGCAGCATCGTGAACGACACCACCGAGCTGAACTCGTTAGCCGGCAATCCGGTCTTGGTGGCGTCGCCGTTGATGATGCGGGCCCGGTCGCCGTACAAGTGTTCCAGCCGCTGCGCCATCGGAGTATCGAGCTCCACCGAGGTGAGCTGCGGCGTCTTGTCGACCAGCAGCCGCAGGATGGCGCCGTAGCCGGGCCCGATCTCCAGGGTGTTGTCACCCAGGTCCACGTCGCCGAGCGCCCACGGCAGCAGCTCGTCCTCCACCTGTTTGGCCCAGCGGTCCGAGCTGCAGCACAACTTGTGCGCAAGGTTCATCGCCATTTAAGCCACCCTAGCCACCGGCGCCGCCGGTGCCGCCAGTAGCGGCAGCGGTGTTGTCACCTGAGAAGACAATGGCGGAACCGCCACCACCGCCGCCGCCGGAATGGCCGCTACCGGGTGATCCGGCGACTGCGACGCCGTGATCGCGCACCTGGATCCCACCGGGGTTACCTACCGATAAGGGTCCGCCGACGGCGGTGGGAATCTCGGGAAATTCGCTGTTCCCGCCATTGCCGCCGCTACCGCCGGTAGTGCCAGCGCCACCGCCGCCACCGCCACCGCCTGCACCGCTAAAGCCCCCGCCGGAGCCAGCACCGTCGGCGGGGCCGCCGGCCGGCGTCACGACAGCTGTGGAGTCCCGCTGGGTGGTGGTGCTGCCGCCGCGAGAGTGCAACTGGCTACGCGTTTCGCGAGTGACAGCGTCGGTAGTTGCAGTCTCGCGGTGAAGGGTATGCCCCATAGCATCGACAGCTGTGGAGTCCCGCTGGGTGCTGCACCTGGACATGGATGCGTTCTTCGCCTCCGTTGAACAACTCACCCGACCGACCCTGAGGGGACGGCCGGTGCTGGTTGGCGGGCTGGGCGGCCGGGGAGTGGTGGCCGGCGCCAGCTATGAGGCGCGGGTGTACGGCGCCCGATCGGCCATGCCGATGCACCAGGCCCGCCGGCAGATCGGCCTGACCGCGGTGGTGCTGCCGCCGCGCGGCATGGTCTACGGGGTGGCTAGCCGGCGGGTGTTCGACACCGTCCGCGGCGTGCTGCCTATCCTCGAGCAACTGTCCTTCGACGAGGCTTTCGGGGAGCCGATCCAGCTTGCCGGGGCGTCGGCCCACGATGTCGAGGCGTTCTGCGAGGGATTGCGCCGACGGGTGCGGGACGAGACCGGCTTGATCGCCTCGGTCGGTGCGGGTTCGGGCAAGCAGATCGCCAAGATCGCCTCCGGCCTGGCCAAACCCGACGGAGTAAGGGTCGTCAGCCGCGCCGAAGAACAACTGCTGCTCGGCGGACTGCCGGTACGCAAGCTCTGGGGTATCGGCCCGGTCGCCGAGGAGAAACTGAATCGCTTGGGCATCGAGACCGTCGGACAGCTGGCCGCGCTCAGCGACGCGGAGGCGGCCAACATCCTGGGCGCGACGATCGGGCCGGCGCTGCACCGGCTGGCCCGCGGCATCGACGACCGCCCGGTGGCCGAGCGCGCCGAAGCCAAGCAGATCAGCGCCGAATCCACCTTCGCGGTCGATCTGACCACCCTGGACCAGTTACTTAAGGCCATCGACCCGATCGCCGAGCACGCACACCAACGGCTGCTAAGAGACGGCCGCGGCGCGCGCACCGTCACGGTGAAGCTGAAGAAGTCCGACATGAGCACGCTGACCCGCTCGGCGACGCTGCCCTACGCCACGACCGAGCCCGGCGCTTTGATCGCGGTGGCCCGGCGGCTGCTGCTCGATCCACTGCAGATCGGTCCCATTCGCCTTCTTGGCGTTGGGTTTTCGGGGCTGAGCGACGTGCGCCAGGAGTCGCTGTTCCCGGAGCTGGAGGCCCAAGATGCCCTGGCGACCGACCATTCAATGGAAACCTCGCTGGCCACGCTGCCGCCGCCGCAAGACGCCCCGGAGTGGCGGGTGGGTGACGACGTCGCCCATCCCGATCTCGGCCACGGCTGGGTGCAGGGCGCGGGCCACGGCGTGGTCACCATCAGGTTCGAGACCCGCGGCTCGGGCCCGGGTCACGCGAAAACGTTCCCCGCGGACACCGGCGACCTCACCCACGCGAACCCGACCGACAGCCTGGACTGGCCCGATTACGTCGACGCGCTGCGAGCCCAGGACGAGGCCGAGACGTCAGCCCCAGCGGGCGACGACATCGGCGGCAGGTAGCCCCGCGGCCAGCGCCGCCATCAACAGCACCCGCGCCTGCGGAGGTCGCAGCCGCGGCACCATCACCGCGCCGGCCTGCACCAGATCGTGCCCGGGACCGTAACCCGCGCTGACCCGCCCACCGGGAACTCGGGTGGACACCGCGACCACCACCCCGTCGCGGCAGTGCCGGCGCACGCCGTCGACCACCGCATCCCCGGCATTGCCCGACCCAAGCGCTTCCAGCACCACACCGCGCGCGCCAGCGGCCACGCACGCGTCCAGGGCCACCGCGTCACTGCCCAGGTATGCGGCCACGATGTCAACGCGCGGCGCGTCGGCGGCGCTCAGCGAGCCCACGTAAGGCCGGATCTTGGCGCCGGTCAGCGTCACACCGCCCGCCACAGTGCCGAGCAACTCGCCGGCGAAGCCGCTCATGTCCTGGGTGGCTACTTTGTGTAATCCCAAGGGCTGCAACACCCGGCCCGCAAAGCACAGCAGCACACCGAGGCCGCGGGCGGCCGGGTTGGCGGCCACCGCCAGCGCGTCACGCAGATTGGCCGGGCCGTCGGCGTCGGGGGCGTCGGCGCTGCGCATGGCGCCGGTCAGCACCACCGGGACGTCTCCCGCATAGGTGAGCTCGAGCCACAGCAGGCTCTCCTCCATGGTGTCGGTCCCGTGCGCGACGACGACTCCCGCGGCGCCCGCCTCGGCCGCGGCCCGAATCGCGGCGCTGATCCGATCCCAATCCGCGGCTGTCAGCTGTGAGCTGTCGACCGCCATCAGGTCCACGACATCGACGTCCAGCCCGGCCGTCAATTGCGCGCCCCCATAGGTGGGACGGGCCACGCCGTCCGCGCCGGTGCTGGTCGAGATCGTCCCTCCGGTGGTGATGACGGCTAGGCGGCTCATGGTCCGATCATTCCGCACGCACGACTAGGGAATGATGGAGGAGTGCCTGACGAACCAACGGGATCCGCTGAGCCGGTGACTTCAGCTGAGGCAGCTGAGAACGCTGAGGAAACGACACCGCCCGCGCCGCGGCGGCTGCGGCTGTTGGTGTCGGTTGCGGCGGTCGTGCTGACAGTCGACATCGTCACCAAGATTGCGGCCGTCAAACTGCTGCCCCCCGGCCAGCCGGTGTCGATTATCGGCGACACGGTGACCTGGACTTTGGTCCGCAACTCCGGTGCCGCGTTCTCCATGGCGACCGGATACACCTGGCTGTTGACGCTGGTCGCGACCGGCGTGGCGGGCGGCATCTTCTGGATGGGAAGGCGGCTGGTGTCGCCCTGGTGGGCGGTCGGCCTCGGAATGATCCTCGGCGGGGCCACGGGCAACCTGGTTGACCGTTTCTTCCGGGCGCCCGGACCGCTTCGGGGACACGTCGTGGATTTTGTGTCGATCGGCTGGTGGCCGGTGTTCAACGTCGCCGATCCGTCGGTGGTGGGCGGCGCCATCCTGCTGGTCGTGCTGTCGATTTTCGGCTTCGATTTCGACGCGGTGGGCCGCCGTAAGGACCGCGAGTGACTGATCGCTCGATGTCCGTCCCGGAAGGGTTGGCGGGCATGCGCGTTGACGCCGGGCTGGCCCGCCTGCTGGGGCTGTCCCGCAGCGCCGCGGCCACCCTCGCCGAAGACGGCGGCGTCGAATTGGACGGCGTGCAGGCGGGAAAGTCCGACCGTCTGACGCCCGGTGCGTGGTTGGAGGTACGTCTGCCCGAGGCGCCGGCGCCGCTGGAGAACACCCCGGTCGACATCGAGGGCATGCGGATTCTCTACTCCGACGACGACATCGTGGCGGTCGACAAACCGGCGGCGGTCGCGGCGCACGCATCGGTGGGCTGGACCGGGCCCACGGTGCTTGGTGGCCTCGCCGCTGGCGGTTACCGGATCACCACTTCGGGTGTGCACGAGCGGCAGGGCATCGTGCACCGCCTCGACGTCGGTACCTCCGGTGTGATGGTGGTGGCGATCTCCGAGCGCGCATACACCGTGCTCAAGCGGGCGTTCAAGGAGCGCACCGTCGACAAGCGCTATCATGCACTGGTGCAAGGACATCCGGATCCTTCCAGCGGGACGATCGACGCGCCGATCGGCCGGCACCACGGCAACGAGTGGAAGTTTGCCGTCGCCAAAGACGGCCGGCCCAGCATCACCCACTACGATACGGTGGAAGCGTTCGTCGCGGCCAGCCTGCTCGACGTGCACCTGGAAACCGGCCGCACCCACCAGATCCGGGTGCATTTCTCCGCGCTGCACCACCCGTGCTGCGGTGACCTGGTCTACGGGGCCGATCCGAAACTCGCGAAAAAGCTTGGGCTGCAGCGGCAATGGTTGCATGCGCGGTCGCTGGCCTTCGCCCACCCGGCCGACGGCCGGCGGATCGAGATCGTCAGCCCGTACCCGCAGGATCTGCAGCACGCGTTGGACGTGCTGCGCGACGAGGGCTAACGGGGCCTGACGGGGCCTAACCGTCAGTCGGGTTTGCGGGCCTCGACGAGGACCCGCACCGCATGCGTGACGAACGGTCCGTCCGCCTCGATGCGTTCGTGCAGGGCACGCAGCTTGTCCCGGTAGCGATCCACAGTGAAGTCGGGCACCGCCCAAATCACCTTGCGCAGGAAGTAGATAACGGAGCCGACGTCGAAAAACTCGGCCTGTTGCCGCTCCATCTGCATGTCGACGATCCGCAGCCCGGCGGCTTGCGCGCCCGCGCGCTGCACATCCGGATGCAGCTCGGCCCATTTCTGTGGTTGCGGCCCGATGAAGTGTTCGACCAGCTCCGACATTGTCGCGGGCCCGATTTGCTGCGCAAGGTAGGTGCCGCCGGCCCGCAGCACCCGGGCAATCTCGTTCCACCGCACGTCGATGGGGTGACGGCTGCTCACCAAGTCGAACGCCTCGTCGGCGAACGGCAACCGTGGCTCATCGCCGGTCCGGACGACCACCACGCCGCGCGGATGCAGGAGTTTGGTGGCCAGCGCCGCGTTGGGCGCCCACGATTCCGTCGCGACCATGGTGGGCGGGAATTTGTCGACGCCCGCCAGCACCTCGCCGCCACCGGTGTCGACATCGCATGCGGCCGAGACGTCCGCCAGCCGGCGGCTCAGCAGCCGCTGGTAGCCCCACGACGGTCTTTCCTCCGTCGCGCGGCCGTCCAGCCAGGAGAAATCCCAACCGTCGACGGATACCGAATCGGCTTCTGTCACCAGGTCTTCAAATGAGCGACTCATGCTAGGTATCTTCACACCGAGATCGACGCCAGCGTGGCCGGTACTCGGGCGGATTCATACGGTCAGTGCAACATCCGATGATTTGGGAGGTTGCTATGCCGCGTGGTTATCCGGTCGCGAGGTCGG
>Ga0182014_10002424_pt1 | contig 23548 bp, 16 predicted proteins | sample 612S2DmetaG_FD_120489 | JGI IMG/M metagenome (GOLD analysis project Ga0182014, IMG submission 120489) | Permafrost microbial communities from Stordalen Mire, Sweden - 612S2D metaG | ecosystem: Environmental > Terrestrial > Soil > Wetlands > Permafrost | place: Sweden: Stordalen | collected...
AGCGTTGTTGGCACGGGTGATTGGAGCGCGGACATTCTTGTCCGCCTTTGCGCGCTGGTCAACCCCGAAGCCCACCGGCGGACAAGAATGTCCGCGCTCCGGAAAAATGTGAGATGCGCACCCGGTCCTCGATCTTCGCAGCCGAGGCTTGTCTTTCTCGCCGAAGATCATTAGCGTCTCCGGCCATTGGCGCTTAAGGCGCCAGCGGTCAGCAGAACTCTAGTATGCACTTACAGCTCATCGACTGGGTCATCGTCGTGGCCACGCTGCTCATCTGTTTCGTCCCGGCGCTTTTCTTCGGCAAGCGGGCCGGAAAGAGTACTTCGGAGTTCTTCGCTTCCGGTCGCTCGGTGCCTTGGTGGCTGGCGGGGCTTTCCATGGTGGCGACTACGTTCAGCAGTGACACGCCGAACTGGGTGACCGAACAGGTGCGCAAGTTCGGCGTGGCGGGCAACTGGCAATGGTGGGCGTTTGTGCTCACGGGCGTGTCCACGGTGTTCTTCTTCGCCCGGCTCTGGCGGCGCTCCGGAGTGATGACGGACCTGGAATTCTACGAACTGCGCTATTCGGGCAAGGCCGCCTCCGTCGTGCGTGGTTTCCGCGCGGTCTATCTGGGGTTGTTCTTCAATTGTTTCATCATGGGCATGGTGACCTTGGCCGCGTGCAAGATCGCCAACATTCTCTTCGGCCTGCCGCCGTGGCAGACGATCGTCCTTTGCGGCATCCTGAACACGGTGTTCGCGGCGCAATCGGGGCTGTGGGGTGTGCTGGTGATCGACATGGTGCAGTTCTTCATCAAAATGACGGCGGTGGTGGCGGCGGCTTACTTTTCCCTCAAGCAAGTCGGCGGCTTGAGCGTGCTGATTGCTAAACTCGGCCATTTGCAGGTGGTGCTGCCCGAGGGCGGCCAGCCCGTCATGTCGGCGATTGACGGCCACGGCCAGCCGATTCTCAACATCATGCCCAACTTCACCATGTACCAATTGGCCTTGATGATTTTCATCATGCCCATCGCCATTGGCTGGTGGGCCAACTGGTATCCGGGCGCCGAGCCGGGCGGCGGCAGCTACATCGCGCAGCGCATGCTGGCCTCCAAGTCGGAGAAGGATGCGCTTGGCGGAACCCTGTTCTTCAATCTCGCCCATTATGTCCTTCGGCCCTGGCCGTGGATCATTACCGCGCTCTGCTCTATCATTGTCTTTCCCGATCTGGCCTCTATCAAAGCCGCGTTCCCTAATGCCGACCCCAACCTGATCGGTCACGACAGCGCGTTTCCGGCGATGCTGAAGTTTCTGCCCGTTGGCTTTGTGGGTTTGATGGTCGGGGGGCTGATTGCCGCGAACTCCTCGACGATCCTGACGCATCTCAATTGGGGCTCCTCCTACCTGGTGCATGACTTCTACCGGCGGTTCATCAACACTTCTGCCACGGAGAAGCACTATGTGAATACGGGACGCGTCTGCACCGTGCTGCTGTATGTCTTCGCGGCGTCGTTAAGCACGGTGATGAGTTCGGCGCAGCAGGCCTTTCAACTCCTGCTCTCCATCGGCGCCGGCACGGGGCTGCTCTATATCGTGCGCTGGTTCTGGTCGCGCGTCTCGGCGTGGTGCGAGATTACGGCCATGGCGGCGTCACTCATCAGCGCGGCGGGATTCCCCTATCTCGAGAAGGTCGGCGTGCTGCCGCACCTGGGTTTCGCGCAGACGACGATCCTGCAGGTGGGCTTCACGACGATCTGCTGGCTGATTGCGGCCTTTGTCGCGCCGCAGACCGAGCGCGCGAAGCTGATTGAGTTCTACAAGAAGGTGCATCCCGCCGGTCCGGGCTGGACGAAGGTCAGGAAGGAAGCCGGTGTTACGGTGGCGGACGCCGCGCTGCACGGCGACCACATGGGCAAAGCCACGCTGGGGTGGGTTTCCGGCTGCACGGTGATCTGGTCCTCGTTATTCGCCATCGGGAACTTCCTCTATGGCCGCACGCAACCGGCGGTGATCTTAACCTGTGTATTTGTGGTGAGTGGCGTAGTCCTGCTCTGGGTGGTGAACCATCTCTGGGACAAGAATAGCAGCAACGCCACGCCCGCGCTCTCAAACAAGAATCCAAACAAGGCAACAACATGAAATACCAAACTGCTGCAATCCTCCTCTCGCTCATGACGTCGAGCACCTTTGCTGCGGACACCCCCGCGCTTATTCCGCTCCCCCAAAAGATGGAGTGCCGCGAAGGGGCATTCAAACTGCAGCCGAAAACGCGCATCCTCACGGATGTCCCGGCGCGCGACACCGGGCAGTACCTGGCTGAGCGGTTGGTCAAAGCCACGAGTTACGACATCCAGAACGCGACGAGCACTGGGGCGCAGCCGGCCAAGGGCTCGATCGTCCTAACCACCAAAGGCGCCAAACCGGAGCTGGGCGCCGAAGGTTACGAGCTGACCGTGACCGCGGATTCCGTGGTCGTGCGGGCGGGCAAGTCCGCCGGCCTGTTCTATGGGGTGCAGTCACTGCTGCAACTCATGCCGCCGGAGGTGTTCGCGGCGAAGCCGGTGGCGGGGGTTGATTGGAAGATTCCGTGCGTTCAAATCGAGGACCAGCCGCGGTTTAAATGGCGCGGGTTCATGCTTGATGTGGCCCGCCATTTCTTCACCAAAGACGAGGTCAAGCAACTGCTGGATGCGCTGGCCATGCACAAGATCAACACGCTCCATATGCACCTGACGGACGACCAGGGCTGGCGGATTGAAATCAAGAAGTATCCCCGCCTCACGCAGGTTGGAGCGTGGCGGAAGGACGCGGGCTTCGGGTTGGACCCAAAGGCCAGCACAACCTACGGCCCGGATGGAAGGTATGGTGGGTTTTATACGCAGGACGACATCCGCGAGATTGTGGCCTATGCTCGGGGAAAGCACATCATGGTCGTGCCGGAGATTGAAATGCCCGGGCATGCGAGCGCTGCGCTCGCGGCGTTTCCCGAGTTGAGCTGCAACGGCGGGCCCTACACTCCGAACGCCGAAGGGGGCGTCTTTGCCGGGGTCTATTGCGCGGGCAAAGATGAGACCTTCGAGTTTCTGCAAAACGTGCTGGCGGAAGTGCGTCAGCTCTTTCCCGGCCAATACATCCACATCGGCGGGGACGAGGTGCCCAAAGACAACTGGCAGAAATGCCCCCGCTGCCAGGCCCGCATGAAACAGGAAGGCCTGAAGACCGAGCACGAGCTGCAAAGCTATTTCATCCGCCGCATCGAGAAATTCGTCAATGCCCAGGGACGCAACCTGATCGGCTGGAGCGAAATCCGCGAAGGCGGCCTGGCCCAGAATGCGGTCGTGATGGATTGGATTGGCGGCGCCGTCGAGGCCGCCAGCGCGGGGCACGACGTCATCATGTCGCCCACCAAGTCTTGCTACGTGGACTACTATCAGTCCACCAACCACGCCACTGAGCCGAAGGCCATCGGCGGCTATCTGCCGTTGAGCACGGTGTATGCGTTTGAGCCGATGCCCGCGGACCTGGACCCGAAGTACGCGTCGCACATCCTCGGCGGGCAGGGCAACCTGTGGACGGAGTACGTCCCCAACTTTAAGCACGCGGAGTTCATGGCATTTCCGCGCCTATGCGCGGTGGCCGAGGTTACCTGGTCGCCCAAGGCCTCGCGCGATTGGAGCGGCTTCACGCGGCGCCTGCAGACCCAGTTCCAGCGGTTTGACCAATTCGGCATCAACTACCGCAAAGGCACTCCCGACGCCATCGGCGAGTGAGCGGAGCGGATCGAGGCTAACCCTCTTTCCGTTGAAGCCGGTAGCTCAGGGCGTTGCGGTGGCGGCGCTTGAGGCCCAGTCGCTTGCGTTGCCGTTCGCGGGCCTTGACCATATGCTCCAGACACATCAACCCCCGGGTGATGGGTGTGCCGCAGATGATGCACCGCTTGTCCCGCCGCATGCGCAATTGATACCGCCACTGCCGGGAAATCTTTAGCTTCGCGAACTTATCCTTAATGGGCTTGCTCATTTATCCTCGGGGCAATCGTTGCCGGACCATCCAGCTTCATCAAACGTCATGAAGGGCTCAAATGGGCTCTTTCAGCAAGGCAACGAACTGCTTAATGGCCGGGGATAGCACTTTCGACTTGCGGTGAATAGCCGCCAGCGGTCGGAAGTGATTGCCTTCGAGCGGCACCGCCGCCAGGGTCTGGCTGATCACCTCCTGCCGGATGGTGGTCGCAGGCACAATCGCTACGCCGCAATCGAGCTCGACGGCACGTTTGACAGTTTCGATGTTATCGAACTCCATGACATGCTCGACGGTCACGCCCTGTCCTTTAAGGAGTTTGTCCAGCGCTTTACGGGTGGGAATGTCCGGTTCGAAGCTGATGAACTTCTGTCCGGTCAGCGCCTTGAGCTTCACGGCCTTGAGTTTCGCCAAAGGATGCTGCGGATGGCAGGCGAGCACCAGCGGGTCTTTTCGCAGCGGGATAATCTCCAGCTTCGCGTCGGGCGCCGGGTAGGCAACGAGTCCCAGATCCACAATGTTGCCCAACACCCCTTCATACACCTGGTTTGCGCGGCGATATTCGACGTGGATATTCACCTCCGGATGGTCCTTCATGAAGCGTTTGACATAAGGAGGCAAGTCGTGCAGCCCGAGACTATAGACGGTCGCCAGGCGAATGTCGCCGGAGATGATTTGCTTGATCTCCTGCATCCGGCTGTGGATGGCGTCATAGGTCTGGAGCATCTCTTTGCTGTGGTGGTAAAGGACTTCGCCCTCCGAAGTAAGCCGGAAATTCTTCTTGCTCCGCTCGATAAGCAGGGAATTGAAATGTCTTTCTAACGCGCTAATCGTCTGGCTGACGGCCGACTGGCTGACGCCGTTGATTTGCGCGGTCTTGGTGAAGCTTTCGGTCTCAGCCAGGTCGCAAAACACTTTGAGGCTTTCAAATTGCATAATGAGATTGAATAGCAAGACTGCCTCATAGTCAATAAACATCTGCTTATACGCGAGGTCAGAGGCTGCTGATGCGCCCAGGGCCAGCTCGCCCGAATGCGAAGCCGGGCTGGCCGTCCGTGAACCGAGCGCTTACACTCCCGGCATGATCATACTAACGAACACCGGCGGGGTCGCGATGACAAACTGCTACCTGATCGCGGACGAGGCCGCCAGACAGGCTGTGCTATTCGACGCGCCCGACCATACCACCGGCCCCCTGCTCAAGGAAGCCGCCGCGCGCGGGTGGGACGTGATAGGATTGTGGCTGACCCACGGTCACTTCGACCACTTTGCCGATCATGCAGTCGTTAGGCAGAAGTTCCCCGCAGCCAAAATTCTGATCCATGCGCTGGATGAGCCCAAAGCTCAACATCCAGAGGTCCAGATGCGGTTGTTTCAGCTCCCGTTCGTGATTCCGCCGCTCAAGGCAGACGCGCACGTTACCAATAATCAGAAGCTCAAGATCGGGTCACTGGAGGTCGTCGTGATTCATACCCCAGGCCATTCGCCGGGGCATGTGGTGTATCATTTCCCGAAGGAGAAGGTGCTGGTCGGAGGCGACCTGATCATTGGCGGTTCCATTGGCCGAACCGATCTGCCGGATTCAAACCACCAGGAAATGGAAGCGTCGGTCCGCAAGGTGATGGGCCTGCCCGCGGCGACACGCCTGCTGGGCGGACATGGGGACGCCACAACCCTGGAGGAGGAGCGGCAGACAAACCCCTTCGTGCGGGAGATACTGGCTGCGAGTTGAGCGGCGCCGGGCATGGCGCGCTGTCCTCAACGCGCCGCTGGGTGGGTCGCCGTGGCCAGTGGGCGCTCAGGCCAGACGCGCCCCATCCGCACGTCCTCTCACGTAATGCTCAGCTCGCGCTGAATCCCGAACTTCTCAACCCGCTTCCGCAGCGTTGCGCGCGTGATCCCAAGCAGTTTGGCTGCGTGGAGCTGGTTGCCGTCGGTCTCCTTCAATGCCTGAATGACCAACTCGCGCTCGACCGCTGGGATGAGCTTCAGCTTTGGGTCGCGCCGGGCCCACTGAAACAACTGCCGCGCCATAGCCGTGATGTCCGCCGCACTGCCGTCGCCTGCCGGCAGTGGAACCGGGACGGCGGTTCCGGCGGCCGCGCCTTGCCCGGAAATCTCCGCCGGCAAATCGCTCGTCAGAATCGCGTCCCCCTTGGCCACTACCAGGGCGCGGCGGAGGATGTTCTCCAATTCGCGGACATTGCCCGGCCAGTGGTATTTCTCCAGCGCCCGGATCGCGCCGGGGGCAATGGATTTGGGCGCATGCTGCGGGTCTTTGGCAAACGTCTTGAGGAAGTAGTTCACCAGCAACCGGATGTCCTCGCGCCGCTCGCGTAACGGCGGAAGATGGACCCGCACCACATTGAGGCGGTAAAACAAGTCCTCACGGAACTGGCGTGCGGCCACCGCCTGCTCCAGCGGCCGATTCGTCGCGGCGATGATGCGCACGTCCACCGAAATCGGCTGATTGCCGCCCACGCGCTCGAAGGAGCCGGACTGCAACACCCGCAGGATCTTCGTCTGGGTCGCCGGCGTCATATCGCCGATTTCATCCAGGAATAGCGTGCCGTGGTTGCATTGCTCGAACTTGCCGATGCGCTGCAGCGTCGCGCCGGTGAAGGAGCCACGCTCGTGGCCAAACAATTCACTCTCCAGCAGTTGCTCGGGAATGGCCGCGCAATTGACCGCCAGAAACGGCTGCTGGCTGCGATGGCTGTGGTGATAAATGGCGCGCGCGACCAGTTCCTTGCCCGTGCCGCTTTCGCCGCTGATCAAGGCGGTGGCATCCGACGCGGCGAGCTGGCCGATGAGTTTAAAGACCTGCTGCATCGGCTCGCTGCGCCCGACGATGCCCAGCTCGTAGTCTTCCTTTTCCAGCAGCGGCTGGTAGGATACGACCTGCCGCATATCACTCGCGGCCTTTAGGGCGTTGAGGACGATCTCCTTCAGTTTGGGCACGTCGAACGGCTTAAGCAGGTAATCGTAGGCGCCCAGCTTCATCGCCTCAATGACGGTTTGCGTCGTGCCGTAGGCGGTCATCAGGATGACGAGCAGCTTGGGGTTGGTATGGCGGATGCGCCGCAGGGTTTCCAGCCCTGTGAGGCCACCCATGCGCACATCCATAATAACGAGATCGGGCTTGAGCTTGGGGATGATTCGCATGCCTTCCTCGCCGCTGGACGCGGTAGTCAACTCGATCTCCGGCGAATCAAAGATTCGCTGGAACGAGTATTGCACGTCCGCTTCGTCGTCAATCAGCAGTAGTTTGCTCATGGTTCCTTCCGGGCAATCTGGTCCGAGGGTAATGAATTGCCGCCATTGTGACAGCGAATTCTGCGGTCCAGAGTAATGCTTGGAGACGCGAGCCATAATATGGCCTGGTGTCGGCTCGTTTGGAATCCGCCGTAAACCGTCGGATGCGTGGCGCCACCACCAAGACAAATGGGCGCCCAAGTGACCTTTCCACAAGGGGACTCATTTTCTTGCGATTTGATGTCCAGTTCTTTAGTCTCGCTGTAAGTCATGGTGGGAAGACGCATGTTCATTAGTCCACATCTGCCGGTGTGCGCCTGGGCTGCTGCACAGCAGCGGTTCCCAACCTGCTCTCCGAAAGCTTGGTTGCCAGAAGCTATTTCCGCCCCGCGATGGGAGCCGAAAGAAGGCTTCGGGCGAATCCGGCTAACAAACAGTCAACAAACACTCAACCTGTATGAAGAAAAGCATTCTGTTCGGTCTCGCCGCTCTGATGGCGAGCTCCCTCATGGCCGCCGATTCCACGCCCAAGGAAATAGTCACCGCCGCTGCCAAGCAGTTGGGCGCGCAGACGAATTACACGTGGACGGCCACGGTGGTGGTTCCAGACGACGCCCCGTTCAAGCCCGGCCCCACGCAGGGCAAGACCGAGAAGGAGGGGTTCGTGGTTCTCAGCCTGAGCTTTTTCGATAATCAGATTCAGGCCGTTCTTAAAGGCAAGAAGGCGGCGGCCACGACCGAGGATGGTTCCTGGAAAACCGCGGAGGAACTTGAGCAGCAGGAAGGTCCCGGACGATTCATGGGAGTCCTCCTGCGCGTCCTCAAGCGGCCGGCGGACGAGGCGGCTGAGCTTGCTTCGTTTGCGAAGGACCTTAAAAAGGATGGCGACGCGTACGTCAGCGACCTGACCGAGGAAGGGGCCAAAGCGCTGCAAACATTCAAGATGCCGGGCGGCGACAGCATGTCCGTCAACGAAGCCAAAGGGTCTGCCAAGTTCTGGGTCAAGGATGGCATGCTGACCAAGTATGAGTTCAAGCTGAAGGGCAAGATGAAATTTGGCGACAACGAGTTTCCCAATGACCGCTCGACCACCGTCGAGATCAAGGACGTGAACAACACGAAGGTGGAAGTCCCCGAAGCCGCTAAGAAAAAGCTGGTGTAAGTTTGAGCGCGCACCGGTGAGGATCACCTGCGGGCTTTGGCGATCTCGAGCACTGCCTGCAGACGCGAAGCCAGCGTCGGGAGCATGGCATCACAGATCGGCGGCACTTCAAACTCGATTGTCGGGATTCCCAAGTCCGCTCGCACCACCTCGCGAATAAGGGCTCCCTCCCGTGCGCAATGACTGGCGCCGGGGATGCGCGAAATAACCACCGCTTCCGCGCGGCCAGCCCGGCAATCGGCCACGATCCGGCGGGCCCGTTCCCGGGCGGAGCCGACCATCGGATCGGCCAGTGCGGTCCGCGCGAGCGCTTCCAGAGGGGGCAGGTCCTCGGGAATCAAATCCAGCGCGTGGGTGAACATATAGTCCGAGCCGCAAACCCGCCCGCCCCAGTCTTCCAGCAAGTTCATGGCGCGGAGGTCGGCCACGGGGTTGACCCAGAAGACGCGCACGGCTGCCTCATCCACCACAAACTGCTTCCGCCGGAGTCGGGCCTCGGCCTCGGCCAGCAAATCGGTCAGCACACCAATCGTCTCTTCTCGGTCCGAGCAGAAGTGGATCGCGAGCATTTCGGCGACGAGCAATTCCAAGGCCGGCAGCGGGGCACCCGGCGAGGTGTAAACCACCCGGCGCAGATTCGCGAGCAGTCGCCGGACTTGGTTCGCTTTGCGGATGCCGCGGGCGAGAGTCCCCGTATCGAGCGGCTGCCCCGCGAGACCGCTCAACACTTGACCGACGCGCTCCAGCTCCGTCCGTACGCAATCGACCTGAACCTGCGGCGCGCACAATTCGCCTGGCAGAGCGCACGCGGTTTCGCCCTGGTCCGGCGGCCGGCGGCGCGGTATCTCCCACCAGACAATGGGGAAGCCCATCTTCTCCAGACGTTGGGCGATGGCTGAGAAGTCGTCACAGACGGCCCCGGTGCTGCAGATCAGCGCGTCCGGTCGCGGAAAGTGCTCGCCGTTCTGAAACGCGGGCAGCATCGCGCGGACGGGGCAAAAGGACGCGTCAATGCCTAATTGCTCCGCCTGCTGGAGCAGTCCGTCGCTGCATTCCATCAGGCAGGGGGTCCACCATGCGCCGTCGGGATAGAACGCCCGCAGCCCCGGCAGGGCATAGGCCATGACCGGCACCGTGCCGAGGTCTTTCATGGTGCCAACGATCTTCTCGCCCTGCGCCCGGGCGGCATGGAGTCGCTGGTTCTCGGTCAGCAGGAAGTTCCAAAGGCGGAGGGCGGTGGCGGAATCGTCGAAGCGCAACTGGCGCAGGCGCAAGTCGCCTTCGAGCAGGACATGGCGGCGCAGCGGCCCGCCGTAGCCAGGCTCGCGCAGTCCGGCACGGATGAGTTCCTCATAACGGCCATCCCACTCGGCGAGGCTTAGCTTGCGCGGCCCGACAGTACCGGAGTTCGGCGAACCATGCTGTTCCTTTCCTTTGGGCTTTGGGCTTTGGGCTTTGGACTTCCGTTGGTTCATCGCAGCGACTCCAGGAAGGCTTCCAGGCGACCGGTGTTTCGATTGGGCGCGGCCTCGTCCGCGTCGAGGAGCACCACCGGTAAGCCGAAGGCCTCACGCATCGGCTGTGCTTCGGCGCGCCAGAGGTCGCAGCCGACATAGTGCCAGAGCACGATCCCGCGCACCTGGCGGGCGGTCAGTCGCTCGCGGAGCCAATCGTAAAGTCGGGTATTGGGCCGCTGGAAGACATCCACGCAATTGGCGAGGCAGCCGCGCGCGAGCCGCGCCAGGAGCGCATCGTTTACGCTGCATGAGCCAGGAAGGGAGACCATCCCCGCCGAAGCCTGGCCTGGTTGGTCAACGGACGTTTCTGCAGCGTAAACGCTGCGCTCCGCGGTGCCGATTTGCGCGTCATCCAGCGGGAAATCCGGCCACAGGCTGCGTTCGCCGGCTTCCGTCGCATTCAGAACCACGCGCCCGCCCGCCTTCTCAATGGCATCCAGCGAAGCCATTTGTGCTCGAGACAGCGGACCTCCGACCAGGGCGAGAGGGATGGAACCTGCCCCCGGAGCGCTCCGATACCTGTTCTCTTGAGGCAGGTGGACCGCCCCATCCAGATGGAATCGGCCAACGGCCTCCGCATACGCCCGGGCCGGGCACCACGGAGCCGCTTCGATCAAGCGCTGCCGCCCCTGGCTGTATTGCCCGATGATCTCGATCAGGGCCATGGCCTCAGGCGCATGGCCGCCAAGCCCCATCAGGAACCGTCCCAGGCGCCTCAACTCATCGGCGTAGATTCGCTCCGCCACGGGCGTCTGCCAAGTCACCGGAAGGTTGAAAAGAAAGACTCGGGGCGCGGCAGCCCCGACGACGGTATCGAACCCCCGCCGCAGTTGATCGCAGTGGGTTGTGAAGATCACGGCGGACTCCGCGTGGCGCTCAGCCATGCGAACCACCGCGTTGGCAAAAGCGCAGACCCCGGAAGCCAGTGGGAGTGGCTCGCAGGCAAAGTCGCGGGCCAGCCAAATACCGCGCGGTTCCAGGCCGTGGGCCTTGATCCATTCCGGTGGCACCCACGGGCTGGTATAGAAGACTTCCATCAGCCGCCCTTCGCCCGCACCATCTCGAAAAGCGCCTCGACGCGCGCGGTGATGCGGGCGGAGTCCGAGGGCGAGTAATCGGTCGTGATCTTCAGATAGGGCAGGCGCAACTCCTCTTCGACGATCTTGCGCACCCGCCAGGACTCGACGTCATAAGTGAGGCAAGCCTGCCAGACCAGCTCGATGACGCACTGCGGCCGGAACTTCGCCGCCAAAGCGCGCAGGCTCTCGAAGCGCCGCGGATTGGGCGTCATGACCGAGCACGGGAGGTGGTAGTACTTCCTGGCGATAGCCCGAATCGGGTCAGGCTCGGCTTCCAAGTCCACATCTTCGAGAATGGGCTTGAGGCCGGTGCAGTTCTCCATGCAGACGACGACCGCCCCAGTGCCTTCGACCAGCTCGAGCACTCGTTCGGCGCCATGCGGCAGCGGAACGCCGGTCAGCAGGACTCGCACGGGGGGAGGGTGATTCGTGACGCGTGATGCGTGGTCGGCTACTTTGGCATTGGCCTGCCCGTAGAGTTCGAGCGCGCGCTCGTACTGTAGGAAGTCGGCCTCGACGCCGGAGATGATACTCTTGAAGTTGAGCAACTGCCGGCCGGTGAGCGGCGGCTTCTCCAACACCATTAGGTCGGCCAACTGGCGGCGCAGGCCGCGCTCGCGGTTCATCAGTTGGATGGCCCGGATCAGCTTGGCCTCGGTAATATCGGCCGCAAACCGGGTAGCCAGATGCTGTTGGAGCTTCCGCATCTCCACGACCCAATGTTCGAGGGCGTCGAGCTCCTCGGCCTTCTGCGGCAGTTCGAGCACATACATCGGCTTGGTCGCGCCCATCAGCTCGAACATCTTCTTCTTGCCGTCGCAGGTGGTCTCCGCCACAACCAGGTCCGCCCAATTCAGGAAGGGGTTCTTCCCTGTGACCTGGTAGCCGAAGGTGGATTTGATCAACGGGCAGAGATTGGCCGGCAGATGCTGTTCCGCAGCCGGGATAGTGGCCGCCGATCCGCCGCACAGGCACACGGGCACCCCCCCCGCTGCCAGGATGATCTCGCGCGGCGTAAACTCGCACATGATCCCTACTATCGGCCGCCCTGCACCCTTTGCGGCTTCGGCATAATCGTAACAATGATCGATCATGCCAGCGAACCATGCGAGCGGGCTTGCCGGCTCATTGCGCGCCGCGGATAGTCGTTGGCAAGTGTCGTCAACCATGGTTTCAGGTTTCCGGTAGGATGCCTGTTGGTGCGTGCAAACTCAAGCCCCGTCGGAATCAGAGACGCCTGGCGGGCGCATCCTGACACCACCACCGGAACGCTGTAGCCGCCAGGCAGCCCCGCCAACCCGCCGGCCCCAACCCGCACACCTCGCCCTGCCAACACCGTAGCACCCCTGAATCACCCCCAGATCACCCCCATAGTCGCAAGGATGTTGCAAGCATGTTCCTAGGATGTTCCTTGCTTGTTCCTTGCTTTTTGGTTCCTCCCTTTCTGCCCTCTTGCCCCCGGTCGCGGCCGCCGCGACACGCCCTGACCCTCGCTCTGCAGCCCAGTCTCCCGCATTCGGCCCGGGCGCCGGTCCGCAGTCGCCACTCCCAATTTAGAGACGGCGGCTGCCTTATCAAGGTTACAATGACCGCAACCACCAGTTTGGGCGTAGCTGGACAGTACCACCCGCTGCTTGGTGCAAGCATGGTACCCCGCCCCGGGCCTGATTGCAAGCTGTTGCTTCCTTCGGCTTCTGCTACGATTTGCCGCATGAGTTCCCGACGTGTGGTAGTGGCAGGCGGTGGAGCGGCCGGCTTCTTTGCGGCCATCACCTGCGCGCAAACCGCGCCGAACGTCGCGGTCACCTTGCTCGAAAAGGGGCCGCAGTTCCTCTCCAAAGTCCGCATTTCGGGCGGCGGGCGGTGCAACGTTACCCATGCCTGTTTCGAGCCGCGGGAGTTCGCGGCCCACTATCCGCGAGGCGAGCAGGCTCTGATTGCTCCGTTCAAGTCCTTTCAAGCGAGCGATACCGTTGCGTGGTTTGAATCCCGCGGTGTGAAACTCAAAACGGAACGGGACGGAAGGATGTTTCCCGTGACCGATTCCTCGCAGACGGTCATTGATTGCCTCCTGGGCGAGGCCAAGGCGGCTGGGGTGATGCTGACGCTCAACCGCGGTATCGAAAGCGCGACGAGACGCGCGGATGGCCAGTTCGAGCTAAGGCTGGCCGACGGCGAAACGCTCGACTGCGATCGCTTGCTCCTGGCGACGGGCGGATGCCGCGTCCCGGCTTTGGGCCAATTGGCGATCTCGCTCGGCCACACCCTGGAGCCGCCGGTGCCGTCCCTGTTCACCTTCCATCTCGAAGCCCCGTGGGTGCGGGAATTGGCCGGGGTTTCCGTCGAGACAGTAGAGGCTTCGGTTCCAGGGACGGGATTGGGCGCACGAGGCCCGTTGCTGCTAACGCATTGGGGATTGAGCGGCCCGGCAATTCTCCGTTTGTCGGCGTGGGGAGCGCGGGAGTTGCATGGTTTAGATTACCGGTTCCTGGTGCGCCTGAATTGGCTGCCTCACCTTGGCGTTGATGCCCTCGCCGCCGAGCTTAACTCGCGCCGCGCTTCTCAGCCCGCGCGTTTCGTCGTCAATACGCCGATACCGCCGCTGTCCGCCCGCCTTTGGGAGCAGCTTGTGTGCGCCGCGGGCATTCCGGGCGACACGCGTTGGGCCGCGCTTTCCCGGGCGGGCCGGCACCAACTCGTCCAACAACTGCACGGCACCGAACTGCCGGTGACGGGCAAAAGCCTCAACAAAGATGAGTTCGTCACTTGCGGCGGCGTGCGCTTACGCGAAGTGAACTTCAAGACTATGGAAAGCCGCCTCAGCCCCGGTCTCCACTTGGCCGGTGAGTTGCTGGACATTGACGGCCTAACCGGCGGCTTCAACTTCCAGGCCGCCTGGACGACGGGCTGGCTCGCCGGTCAGGCTCTGGCCAGGATGAATCGCCCGCGCGAGTAGCTGCTCGGAGCACCGATCCCATGCCGATGGACACTGTGCTCCGTGTTACCGAAGACGGACCGACCTGCGCTGAGGCTGAATAGAACTTGCCAGCAGCAGCAACCGCGTTGTCCTCAAATGAGCAACATGAACGGCTAACTACTGCTTACATCCTCTGGGGATCACGCCATATCGGTTTCCGCGAGATTCCTGCCGCCCCCGCCTCCCATGCGGCACTCCGCACTCGACATTCGCCACCCGATCCAGTTTCCTTTGGCCGAGTTTGAACCGCGCCCGGATCGCATGAACGCAGAATTGTTAGCCAAAGCCAAGTCGCTCGGATTCTCCGACCGGCAAATCGCCCATTTGACCGGTCAGACCGAAGACGCCGTCCGCGCCGAGCGCAAGAAGCTCGGGTTGGTGCCCAGCTACCGCCTCGTCGATACTTGCGCGGCTGAGTTCGAGGCCTACACGCCCTATTACTACTCGACCTACGACCGCGGCGACGACGAGGTCAAACCCAGCGACCGCAAGAAAGTGATGATCCTTGGCGGCGGGCCGAACCGCATCGGCCAGGGCATCGAGTTCGACTATTGCTGCGTCCACGCTGCCTTCGCGCTCAAGAAGGACGGCTTTGAGACCATCATGGTCAATTCGAACCCGGAAACCGTCTCCACTGACTACGACACCAGCGACAAGCTCTACTTCGAGCCGCTCACACTGGAGGACGTGCTGCACATTTACGAGCGCGAGAAATGCTGGGGCGCCATTGCCCAGTTCGGCGGCCAGACACCGCTCAACCTCGCTCTCGGCTTGCAGAAGAACGGCGTCAACATCATCGGCACGTCACCCCAAAGCATCGAGATCGCCGAGGACCGCAAGCTCTTCTCGGCGATGCTGACCAAGCTCAACATCCCCCAGCCGCCCAACGGCCTCGCCACCAGCGCGGACGAGGCGCTCGCCGTGGCGAAGACTCTCGGTTACCCGGTCCTGGTGCGCCCGAGCTTCGTTCTCGGCGGGCGCGCCATGCAAATCGTCTATTCCGACGAAGATCTGCGGCATTACATGCGCTTCGCCGTCGAAGCCTCTCCCGAACGCCCGGTGCTGGTGGACCAGTACCTCGAGGACGCCACCGAGGTGGACGTCGATTGCATCGCCGACGTCGGCAATTTCTACTACCCGAACCAAGGCACCATCGTCATCGGCGGCATCCTCGAGCACATCGAATTCGCCGGCGTCCATTCCGGCGATGCGGCGATGGTCCTCCCACCCCACAAACTCTCGCAACCCATCATCAACGTGATCCGCGAGTACACCCATGCCATGGCCCGCGAGCTGAAGGTTGTGGGCCTGATGAACGTGCAGTATGCGGTGAAAGGCGACACCGTCTATGTGTTGGAAGTCAATCCTCGCGCTTCGCGCACCGTGCCGTTCGTCAGCAAGGCCATCGGCGTGCCGCTGGCAAAAGTCGCCGCCCGGGTGATGGCGGGCAAGACGCTCAAGCAGCTTGGGTTCACCAAGGAAGTCTGGCCGCAATACTGGTCTGTCAAGGAATCCGTCTTCCCCTTCAATCGCTTCCAAGGCCAGGACATTCTGCTCTCGCCCGAGATGCGTTCCACCGGCGAAGTGATGGGCCTCGACGACGACCTGGGCATCGCCTACGCCAAATCACAGATGGCCGCGGGCTCGCCCCTGCCCGAAGGTGGCCGCGCCTTCATCAGCGTCAGCGACGCGCACAAAGACGAAGTCGCGGAAGTGGGCAGACAATTTGCCGCTCTTGGCTTCGAGTTGGTGGCGACGAGCGGCACCGCGGCGGAGCTCGAAAAGGCCGGGCTTAAGGTCCGTCGCATCTTCAAGCTTTCCGAGGGCCGGCCCAACGCGGTGGACCTGCTTAAGAATCGCGAGATCCAAATCGTCATCAACACACCCTCCGGCGCCACACCCCATGCTGACGGCGTGAAGATCCGCACCACGGCGGTCTATACCGGCACCCCGATCATGACCACGCTCAGCGGCGCCAAAGCCGCTGCGCTGGGGATCGCTGCGTTGCGGCGGAGCGGTTACGGCGTCAAGACCCTCCAGGAGTATCACTAACGCGCTGGCGCGACATTTCTGTTCAAACGGCGCCGCTTCCATTAGAGTCTCATTCAGCATGGGTTCCGACGCTGAAGCTGACTTGCTTGCGCGCTGCCGCCGTGGTGAGGCGGGTGCCTGGGACGACCTTTTCGACCGGCATTACGCTGCGGCCGGGCGCTTTATCTTTCAGCTCGGCCACGATTTCTCGCGCGAGGACGTCGAGGAGATTTGCCAGGAAGTCTTCCTGTCAGTCATTCGCAACCTCGATGCCTTCCACGGCGGCAGCCAATTCCAAACCTGGCTCTTCCGCATCGCCGCCAACAAAGCGCGCGATTATCGCGAGCGCCGGAACGCGGCCAAACGCGGCGGCGGCCAGACTCCGCTTTCGCTTCAGGCCGAGGACCCCGAGAGCGGCCTGACCCTCGACCCGCCCGGCACCGCGCCCACGCCCGACGCTATGCTTATGAACGCCGAGCAAGTCGCGCTGGTCCACCGGGCCCTCGAACAGCTTGGCGACCCGTGCCGCGAAGTCATCGAACTGCGCTACTTCGGCGATTTGAGCTATGACGAAATCAGCCGCTCGCTCAACCTCAACCCCAAGACCGTCAGCTCCCGCCTAAGCAAATGCCTGGACCGGCTGGAAGGAATCACCCGGAAGATCTTTGCGGGGGGGAAATCTGCGGCTTTCCCGTCTAACTAATTGCGACTATGGCCAACGAACCGGAACGCCCGATTGAAAAGCTGCTGCGCTCCGCGGCAAAGAAGCGCCGCGACGAGGCCGGCGCCCCGCTGGAGCTGCACCCGGCCACTCGCCGTTTGTTGCAGGGCGAAGCGGCTCGGAAGTTTCCCCCAGCCCAGGCCGCCAGCCGCTCGCTCTTCCAGGCCCTCGGCAAAATGTGGCCGCGGTTCGTCTGGGGCGTTGGCATGCTTGCCGTGCTGACAGCGACGGTGTGGCTCCTGGTCCCTATGCCCGGCAAGCACGAGTCCCACGCCCTGTTCGCCAACAAACGACCTACACCCTCGCCAGACTCGCCGCAGGAAACCCTGCCGCCACCTGCCGTTGCTCCCGCCGCAGCCCCCGCTGCTCCTGCCCCGACTGCGGATGCGAAGCCATCAGCGATTGCGTTGGCAGACACAGCGCGACCCGCGCTTCGAAAACCCGCCCCCGAAGTCGCGGGCCAACCCCAACCGCTTCCAAAGGACAGTTTGGCCTCAGAGACTGGCGGCGAAGCTCGGGAGAAACTCGCCTTGGCAACCGCCCCGCAACCTGCAAATCGGGAAAAGGCCGCCGAGGCGGAGGTTGCCGCATCCAGCACAATGTCCGCTCCAGCCCCTGCCGCGGTCGCGAATGGTGCTGTCGCTAAGCGGTTCGGGTTGGCTGGCCAACCAGCCGCGCCAGCCGGCGCGCCAGCCGCTCCCGCCTCGCCGTCCTCCGTCGCCACGGCTCCCGCAGTAACCCGTCTCGTGACCGCGGACGAATCAGGAAAGCTGGCTGTTGACAGGGCAGATCAACCTGCCTTCGCCTTCAGATCGCTGTCCCCGGCCGGTTCGGTCAACACCCCCAGACCTTCTGACAGCTTGACGGACGGCCGCCTGGATTCCGCCGCAGCGCTCCACAAGGAAGCCCGGAGCATCAGCGCTACCCAATGGTTCGCCCAAGCGCTCCAGAGCCCCAAGACCAAGCGCAATTTCGACGACAAGGCCGCACCCGCCCACCCCGTTCTGGCCGCATTTCAAGTGGAACAGGCGGGGCGTGAGCTGCGGATCGTTGATGGCGACGGCTCAGTGTATAGCGGCTATTTGCAAATAGCCGCCGCCGCCCGCCGCCCGCCCTCGGTCAAGGCAGAGGCGCCCGCCGCCGCCCGGGGGTCCCGGGCGCTGGGGGCGGTGGTCGAAGAGAAGTCAGCAGCCAGATTAGATGCAGACCAGTCGGCGCCGCAGACCTATTTCTTCCGCGTAACCGGCACCAACCGGAGCCTCCAGAAGAAGGTGGTGTTCACCGGCAATCTCCTGGCCGCGACCAATTTGGCCTTGTTCCAGCCGGCTACAAACGACTTCAAGCTCGGGGGCGGCCAGGGTGGGGCCCGAGGCGTTGCCACCCAGCCGGACCTTCTGCCGCTTCTCCATTCCCGAATCTCCGGCAAGGTAGTGATTGGCAGCGGCCAGGCCGTCGAAATCAACGCCTTGCCAGCGGCCCCGTAATCCGTTCTCCAAGCTGATCCACGACCCCACAAGAGCAGGCCGAACTAATCGCTTATGCCCTGCTGGTGCGTTACGCCGTCGACCAGGACTATCGCCGTTAAGTGGCCGATCGCCTTAATGACTCCAATAAATTGCATTGGTTGACCCCGGAGGAGTTTGAGCGCCGCCTGGACCGCGCATGAGGTTTCAACCTCGGAAGCAAAGGTTACGCACATCCAGCCAGCAGACAAATAGCCCATTTCTGCGAGGCTTGGTCAGTCGGCAAACAGGAAGCGGAGGTCGTCGAGAGTGAGGCTTTGGGCAAACTTCTCCTCGCCGAGCACGTCGGCCATCAGCGCGTGCTTTTGCTTTTGGAGGGCGCGGATCTTCTGCTCGATGCTTTCACGCATCAGCAGGCGGTAGGCCATCACTTTGCTGGTCTGGCCGATGCGGTGCGTGCGGTCGATGGCCTGGGCTTCCACCGCCGGATTCCACCACGGATCGAACAGCACCACGTAGGACGCGGCGGTGAGGTTGAGCCCGAAGCCGCCGGCCTTGAGGGAAATCAGGAACACGGCGCCGCCCTTCGCGGATTGAAAGCTCTTCACGAGGTCCCCGCGCTTTTCGGTGCTGCCGGCGAGATAGAAATGCGGCCACTCGCGCTGTTTCACGGTTTCGCGCAACCGGTCGAGCATGGTGACGAATTGCGAGAAGACGAGCACCTTGTGGCCTTCCTCCATGAGCGGTTCGAGCAGGTCGAGCAGGGCGTTGACCTTGGCGCTTTCGACCTCGCCCAGCTTATCGTTCACGAGCGCGGGGTGGCAGCAAATCTGCCGCAGGCGGAGCAGCGAGGTGAGGACGTTGAAGCGTTGTTCGTTGAGTTGGGCGCTCGTCTGGACTCCGAGCAGCAACCGCTGCGCGCGCTTCAATTCGGCGCGGTAGAGCGTGAGTTGTTCCCCTTCCATGTCGCAAAGCAAGTCTTCCTCCACGCGGTCGGGCAGATCCTTGGCGACCTGGCCTTTGGTGCGGCGCAACAGGAAGGGGCGGACGCGCGCGGCGAGCCGGCGGCGGGCGAGGGGATCGTCCTGCGCATTGAAGCGGCGAAGAAACTCGGCGCGGTTGCCGAGGACGCCGGGCATGGCAAAGCCGAAGATGCTCCAGAGATCGAGCAGCCGGTTTTCGATAGGCGTGCCGGTAAGAGCGAGGCGGCAGTTGGCCTGCAACGCGCGGGCGGCTTGGGCGGTTTGCGAGTCGGGGTTCTTGATGTATTGCGCTTCGTCGAGAATCGCCGCCTGCCAGGTGACTTTGGCGATGGCCGGCGAGAGCGAGCGGAGCTGCGCGTAGTTAATGACGATGATGTCGGACTCGTCCCGCGCGGCCGCGAGCGCGGCGGCAGGCTCACCCGTCCAGCGGCGGACGCGCAGGCTGGGGTAGAAGCGTTCCGCCTCGGCGACCCAGTTGTCGGTGACAGACTTGGGGCAGACGACGAGGCTGGGCTGGCCTTTGCCGTCGGCCTCGACCCGCAACCACGCGATCCACACCAGGGCTTGCAGGGTCTTGCCGAGGCCCATGTCGTCAGCCAGCACGCCGCCGAAACGATTGGTGGTGAGGTAGGCGAGGAAATGGTAGCCCTCGATTTGATACGGGCGCAGCTCGGCGCGGATCGGCTCCGGGACCGTCGGCGAGACGCGAGTCTTCAATTCCCCGACCCGGCGGTGGATCTGCTCGACGCGCGCCGGGGCGAGGAACTTCTTCGCGGCATTATCAGCGAGCTGCAGCGCGTGGAAGCGCTGGGGTTCGGCGGTGAAGTCGCGCGGGGCGAGGCCGAGCCGGGCGAGCTGTTCGTCGTCCTCGGGCGTGAGGTTGAACTGCAAGCGCCGCCAGCCTTTCTTGCCCAGGCGCACGTAGCCGCCACGGGCGTTGAGGAGCAGTTTGGTTTCCTCCGTCGTGAGCACGAGGTCGGCGACGTTGAGGATGACTTTGAGATCAAACCAGTCGATGCCCGCCTCCTGCACATCGAGGGACACGGTGCCGCTGATGGGCGCGTCGCGGAGGGTGGCGAGTTCGCCGTCGAGCTCGACGGTGATTTCGGGAGGGATGGTTTGCAGCCACGCGACGAAGATCTCAGGCGTCTTCTTCGTGAGCCGGAGCGTCCAGCCGCCGCCATAGTTCGCGTATTTGGCGCCGAGCGGCTCCAGCACGCGGGGAAAGTGCGCCTGGGCCGAGCGGTCGTAAACGGGAATCCACCCTTTCACCGGCTTGGGTGGTTTTATTGGCGCCCAGCCCGGATTGGGCGCCTGCCAATCGGTTGGGCCAAACTCTTCCTTCTCCAATCCTTCCGCCCAGGCAGTGGCGCGCAGGACAATGGATTCCGATTTGCTGCCCGGATAGCTTTGCTTGAGCGCGCAGGCCAGGGTGACGGCGACGGGAATGATTTTGGTCCTCCCTGCGAGGTGTTTGGGCAGGGGCAGGTTCAGCGCGTGGAGGAACCGGATGCCGCCGGCGGTTTCCAGGGCGGGCGCGGGGATGACTTTGCGCGAGTCCTGTTCGAGCGCGTTCCTGGGCGGGCCGGCGTAAATGGCCGTCTCAGTGATGTAGAGCGTGGGTTGTCCGTTCAGGACGAAACGAATGGGCGGCGGCTCCTGGCCGTCGGCGGTGATGAGGCGGAGTTCGTAATCGTCTCCGTCCTCGGGCGGCGGGGTCAACTGGAGGCGGAGTGGTTCGGCGGGGCGGGCGAGCGGTTCCCCGTCGGCGTTCACGAAGCGCTCGGGCGGCAGCGGGAGGCGGAGCAGCCGGTTGAGCGGCAGGCAGGAGGCCTCCGAGCGGTAGCGGATGCTCCACCAACTTTCGTAGCTCCAGGACTTGTGGAGGGCGCCCCAGAACAGCATGGCGTCCGGCGCAAGGGTCAACGTGCCGCGCTCGATACTTTCGCCGAAGCGCTTGGCTTGCGCCTGCTTCAAATCGGCAAACGCCGCGTCGGGCCGAGTGCGCCATTGCAGACGAGCTTCCTCGGCCAGAAACGCCAATCGCAGATCGAGCGTCTCGGCGGCGGGGGGCACGGCAGTTTCGTTGGTTTCGAACCAAGTTTTCCAGTGAGCGACTTCTCTCTGCCGCTCCCACCGCTTGAGGTCGGCCTCAATCGGGGTGAAATCCGCGATAGCCGTCATGTAGCCGGGCAGGGAAGCCTTCCGGCGATGCAATTCCGCGGCCAGATAGAGCCAGAACTCGTAGTCGTCCCTGGGCCTCTTCGGCCAGAGATCGAGGCCCTCCCAGCCATAAGCGAAATGCTGGGGAAACAACTGGTTGAGGTCGCCTTCGGTAAGTTGGCGAAAGTTGATATTGGTGTAAAGATTCTGCACCTTTCGGACGAAGCTGGTTTCGACGTAGTCCAGCGGGCGACCGAGTTGCGCCACCAACCGTTCGTAAAGCGGTGAGGTCGGCGGCTGCGGGACCAATGGTCTGGGGGAGCGCGCGGATTTCTTCTTTGCTGGTTTGTTGTTGGCGGCCGGCGCCACGGTGAGCGCCGCCGCCGATTCTTTGGCCCACAGGCCCTGCAATTCGAGAATTGCGGCCACGGTGTGCTTGCAATCGTAGTGCATCGGGCAGGAGCAGTCAGACGTCCAATTCTGGTCGGAATACTTCAGTGTGACGGCGTAATCCTGGCCGCCGCGCACGACGGCGGAGTAGGTTTGATCGGGGATAACGCTAGCGAAGCTCACCACATGACCAGTCGCGTGGTAGAACCGGCCGCGCTCGCGGGTTTGCACCGGCACGAGTTCCAAGAACCGTTCCGCCGCGCGTATCAATTTGTCTCGCTCGCTCATTTGCGGTGATGACGATGAATCCGGATGCGGACCTGGGCAAGCGTGGGTTTGTTCACAGTGGGCTATGGCTTCCGAGCAGGAGTGCGCGCGGCACCGTTTGAGAGTGCCAGCGAATTGCTTCCTTCCGTCAGCCGCCGAGCAGCTCGCGAGTCTTGGCGCCGATGTCCGCATGCTTCATCAGCGACTCACCGACCAGGATGGCTTGGGCGCCGCACTTCGCCAACCGCTCGACATCAGCGCGGGTATGGATACCGCTTTCGGCGACCAGGAGCGCGGGGGTGATGCGTGATGCGTGATGCGTGATGCGTGGCGAGGAGCACAGGCGCGCGGCGAGCCGCTCGGTCGTGGCCAGGTCCACTTTGAAGGTCTTCAGATTGCGGTTGTTCACGCCGACAAGCACCGCTCCTGCGTTCAGGGCGCGGTCCATCTCGGCTTCGTCATGGACCTCGACCAGCGCCGCCAGGCCCGCTCCCGTCGCCAGCGCATGGAAGCGGTTCAACTGCGCATCGCTCAAGATTGCCACAATCAGCAGGATTGCGTCCGCGCCCCACTCAATCGCCTCCAGAACCTGCCGTTCATCAATGATGAAATCCTTCCGCAGCAAGGGTAATTTCACGGCTGCGCGGATTTGCTTCAGGTAATCGAGCGACCCCTGGAAGAACTTCCGGTCCGTGAGCACCGATAGGCAGCTTGCGCCGGCCGCTTCGTATTCCCGCGCAATCCGCACTGGATCGAAGTCCGGGCGAATCATCCCGGCAGAGGGGGATGCCTTCTTGACCTCCGCAATCAGAGCAACCGGGCCGCTTCTCGGTTTCCGCAGCGCGTCAACGAAGTCCCTCCGCTCACCCCGCGCTTCGAGAGCGGCCCGCAGGTCGGCGGCCGAGAGCGAGCGCCGCGGCAGCCGCGCCACCTCGCGCTTCTTCTCCTCAACGATGGTATCCAGGATGGTCACAGACTTGGGAGTCGGAAGTCAGGCGCCGCGCGATCAAGGCACCCGCCGCTCCAAGCTGCCGGCTCCGGAATGCTGCACCCGGTTCGGATTTCGAGCTTCGGCCTTCGGCCTTCGGATTTCACCCTTCCTCCTCATCCCTGACCCCTTGCATCCGCTTGATGGGACAGCCGGCGCGCAGCCAGGCGTTCACGAACTGGTCCAAGTCGCCATCCATTACCGCCTGCACGTTGCTGGTCTCGACGCCCGTGCGTAGGTCCTTCACCATCCGATACGGCTGGAAGACGTAGCTGCGAATCTGGTTGCCCCAGGAAATGCTGCCCTTGTCACCGTAGAACCGCTCCATTTCGGCCTTTTGAGCGTCCACGCGCTGGGCGTAGATGCGGGAGAGCAGGAGCTTCATCGCGGCGGCGCGGTTCTGATGCTGGGAACGCTGGCTTTGCGAAGCCACCACCAGCCCCGTCGGAATGTGCGTGATGCGGACGGCGGTTTCGACCTTGTTCACGTTCTGCCCGCCTTTGCCGCCGGAACGAAACGTGTCCACTGCAAATTCGTTGGGCGGAAGCGCG
>Ga0182014_10002427_pt1 | contig 23507 bp, 23 predicted proteins | sample 612S2DmetaG_FD_120489 | JGI IMG/M metagenome (GOLD analysis project Ga0182014, IMG submission 120489) | Permafrost microbial communities from Stordalen Mire, Sweden - 612S2D metaG | ecosystem: Environmental > Terrestrial > Soil > Wetlands > Permafrost | place: Sweden: Stordalen | collected...
GACCACATCGACCTCTACCAAATCCACCGACTGGACCCCGACACTGACATCGAGGAGACGCTCTCCGCGCTGTCGGACCTGATCCACAGCGGGAAGGTACGCGCGATCGGCTCGTCCACGACTCCCGCCTCCGACATCGTCGAGGCCCAATGGGTCGCAGAGCGCCGCGGTCTGGAGCGCTTCCGCACCGAGCAGCCCCCCTACTCGATCCTCAACCGCAGTATCGAGTCTGAGGTGCTACCGATCGCGCAGCGCTACGGCATGGGCGTATTGGTGTGGGGTCCGCTCGGGCAGGGAATGCTCACCGGCCGTGTCCGGAAGGGTCAGCAGACCGACGTGATCCGCGCTCCCTTCGTCAAGGCACTCAGCGACGAGCGCCGGCTCGACGCCGTGGAACAGCTCATTCCGCTCGCCGAAGAGGCGGGATTGCCGATGACGCACCTCGCCATGGCGTTCGCGATTGCCCATCCGGGCGTGACCAGCGCGCTCCTCGGGCCACACACCATGGAGCAACTCGACGACCTGCTCGCCGGCCTCGACGTCACGCTCACCGACGAGATCCTCGACCGGATCGATGAGATCGTCCCGCCCGGCACCGACATCGGCACCCTCGTTGGCCAGGCCTACGTGCCCCCAGCCATCCAGCGCTCGGACCTTCGCCGCCGACCCATCGACGAGCGCGCTGCCGCGTGACCGCATCGTCGATCGAATCCGGGTACCCCCTGCAGGACTCGAACCTGCGACCTGCGCGCTTAGAAGGCAGTAGCTGCATCTAGCGTGGGTCTGGTGGCCTTAGCCGAATTTGATTCCAGCGCTTGCCTGTCGAGAAGGCGCCCTGAAAAGCGCTCGCCTCACACGCGAGGGATTGCCGCGGGAATGGAACCAGCCCGGCTATCCAACCTCCCCCTCCCCTCCCGCGCTCCACGAGACTAATCCGTTTAGGCTCACGCTCCACGTCTGGGTCGCCCAGGCCCACCAAACCTTCTGAGCCCGGAGGTCGCCGGTCCCATGTGACCACCGCGGCCGCTACCGGTCCTGGACGAGCTCCTGGGCCACCTCCATCGCGGCGGCCCCGAACTCGTCGATGGTCGACCGGATGCCGAGGGTCGGGAGCATGGCCACGATCGGGGTGAGGTTCCCGATATAGACGGCCGCCAGGGCGAGCAGGGAGCGCACCTGCTGGCGCGGCTCGGCGTCGGCGTCCACCACGGCGGCGAACAGTCCCATCAGCCGGCGCCGGATCTGCTCGCCCTCCGCCTGGTGATCGCGGAGCGTGGTCTGATTCGCCTGCGCGAACTGGATCCAGCGACTCCAGGACCCTTGGGTGGCCACGGCCATCCGGCGGAGCACCTCCTGGCGGGCTTCTGTCGTTCGCGGCTGGGCCTGGCTCCAGGCGACCAGCTCGTCGACCGGGGCCATTAGGTCCTCCACGATGCCGGCCAGGAGGGCGTCCTTCGAGGGGAAGTGGTAGTAGAGGGACGCCTGCTTGATCCCGAGGCGGTTGGCGATCTGACGCAGCGACGTCTTCTCGTAGCCCTGCTCGGTGAAGAGCTCGAGGGCCACCTCGACGGCTCGCCGCCGGGTGTCCGTATGGCGGGGACTCATCGGCGCCGATCGTACCTCCTTCCGACCACCGTAAACTACTTGACGACAGGTTATCTTAGGGGCTATCCTTCTGGAACAACCTACCGTTCGACAGTTAGAGCATACCAGGAGGAGCCGCCAGATGACTCAAGCAACTGAGCGTGTCGTGGCCGGCAGCACCCCCTCGGGCGACCGCCTCGACCCCGCCCTGCGGCGGCTGATCTGGATCCTCGTGCTGGGCGGGATAGCGCCCATCCTCGACACCACCATCGTCAACGTGGCCCTGGCCACCCTGGGTCGCGACCTGCACGCATCGGTCGCCGTCACCCAGTGGACCATCACCGGCTACCTCCTGGCCATGGCGATTGCCATGCCGGTCACCGGCTGGGCGACCCAGCGCCTGGGGGCGAAGCGCCTCTGGATCCTCTCCCTCGTGCTCTTCGTGGTGGGCTCAGCCCTGTCGGGGGTCGCCTGGAACATGGACAGCCTGATCGTCTTCCGGGTGGTCCAGGGCGCCGCCGCCGGGATCATGATGCCGCTCCTCATCACCATCCTGGTGCAGGCCGCCGGCCCCGGACGGCTGGGGCGGATGATGTCGATCGCCAGCCTTCCGGTGGTCGTGGTCCCGGCCCTCGGCCCGGTGGTGGGCGGGCTCATCGTCACCGACCTGAGCTGGCGCTGGATCTTCTATGTCAACGTCCCCATCTGCCTGGCGGCGATCGGACTGGCGTGGCGCTGGATGCGGCCAATCGCTTCCACGGGGGAGCGCCACCCCTTCGACATCGTGGGCTTGCTCTGCCTCTCTCCCGGGCTGGCCCTGGTCTTCTACGGACTGGCCCAGGTGTCAGGACCCAGCGGTTTCGCGAGCGTGGCGGTGGTCGTACCGATCGCTGCTGGAGTGGTCTTCCTGGCGGCGTTCGGTGTCCACGCTGCGCGGAGGCATGAGGGGCCGCTCGTCAACATCCGGGTGCTGCGCATCCCCTCCTTCGCCGCCGCGGCCGGTGTGTTCCTCCTGTCCGGTCTGTCGCTCTACGGCCCGCTCCTCCTCCTCGGCCTCTACTACCAGGACGTCCAGGGCAAGAGCGCGCTGATCACCGGGCTCCTGCTCGCCCCACAGGGCATCGGCACGCTGCTTCCCCGCACCCTCGCGGGGAAGCTCACCGACCGCGTGGGTCCCCGCCTCGTGGTCATCCCCGGCCTCACGCTGACGGTGGCCGGCACCCTGGCCTTCGCGCTGGCCGGCTCCGCACCCTCGGATTGGCTGCTCTCAGCATCCCTGATCGTCCGTGGGGCCGGCCTGGGCGCCGTGACGATCGCGGTCATGGCAGGAGCATTTCAAGGGGTCCCGCATCAGGACGTCCCGGATGCCAGCACGATGATGAGAATCGTCCAGCAGGTGGGCGGGTCGTTCGGTGCGGCGGTTCTCGCGGTCATCCTCGCCGGTCAACTCGCGAGCCACGCCGGCCTCACCGCGGCGGTTCGTGTCGCCGCCTTCGACACCTCCTTCTGGTGGGCGATCGGGTTCACCGTCCTGGCGCTGGCGCCAGCCGTTCTGCTGCCCACCCGCCTCCACCGACACCGGGCGGGCCTCGCACCGGTGTCACCAGAAGCCATCTCGAGCCGCTCGGATGGCGAGAGGAGCTCATTGGCGGAGAGTTGAACCTGGCCCTGATGGCCTCGAAGGGGAGAGCCGGTAGGGCCCGCCTCACGCTGCGACCTCCTCGCCGGCCCCAGTGATGGCGTCGAGGATCATCCGTGCCGCCCTCTGGATCCGCTCGGCCGACTCGGAGATCCCCCGGCGCGCCTCATCGCCGCCACCGGCCCAGACCGCGAGGTAGCCGAAGGAGTACTCGGAGCTGTCGATGTCCAGCCCGGCGCACACGACGTAGGCGACGGACTCCGCCTCCAGCTCGGCCTGCTCTCGGCTCAGCCCGGCGCGCTCTTGGTGTAGGACGGCGTGACCCTAGCTCGTGGGCGAGGGTCTTCACCTGCTGGCGGGGCTCGTTCGCCACCTCCACCCGGATCCGGCGCAGCGCGGGGGTGCAGTCGCCGTTCACCTCACCCTCCAGGTGGTCCTCCTCGACGGTGAATTCAAGGGTGTGGGCGACCGCCCGCAGTTGCGCGTACCGGTCATCGGGATCGGCCCCCTCGAGGCGGCTGACCGGCGGCGCGGGGAGTTCCTGGCCCTCGGTCTGGCTGACGTCGAAGACGTGAGCCACCCGGAAGGTGTGCGCCGCTCCCCACACAACCCTCTCCTCCCCGCTCTCGGAGTCGAGGACGTGCAGGCGGGAGACCACTGGCGCGAGGATGGCGATGCCGTGCTCCCCCTTGCGCACGTGGCGGCCCAGGCCCAGCCAGGCGTGAAAGCCGGCCACCCGGGTGGCGTCGGGACGCTGGCACGCGATTCTGTGGAATATCAATCGCGTCGAATGGCGCGAGTCTCGTACTTGCCGTTTCGTCTAACGCGCATCTGGGCCGGTTGACAGAGCGCATCCCGCACAGCTAGAGTTCCTCAATTCACTAGATCACTACTGAGCTAATGCGCACCGAACTGACGATCGATTTCCATCTGGATCCCCGCTCTGGGGTCTCCGCCTACATGCAGATCGTCCACCAAGTCCAGCGCGCTATCCGCTGCGGTCTGCTCAGGCCCGGCGATCGCCTGCCGGCCGCGCGTGAGGTGGTCGCCGCGCTGGCCATCAACCCCAATACGGTGCTCAAGGCGTACACGGAGTTGGAGCACGAGGGCTGGGCAGTGAGCCGTGTCGGTGTCGGCACCTTCGTTGCCGAGACCGCGCCCCGGGCCGTTGCCGCCGAGGTCCACGATCGGCTGACCCGTTCGTTGCGGGACTGGCTGGCTGAAGCCAGGAGGGAGGGGCTCGACCAAGGGGCTATCGAGGCCTTGGTAAGCCTCACGCTCGACCCGACCGGTCGGGAGCAGGTGGCATGAACGCCGCCCTGGAGGCGAGAGGGCTTGGCAAGCGCTACGGCTCGACCTGGGCGATCCGCGATCTCACCCTCTCCATCCCCGCCGGCCGCGTGGTCGCCCTGGTTGGCCCTAACGGAGCCGGCAAGACCACCTTGCTGCAGCTCGCCGTCGGCCTCCTGACCCCGAATGCGGGCGAGCCCGAGATCTTCGGCTGGTCACCGCGGCGAAACCCGACGCTGGTGCTGGCCCGGGTCGGCTTCCTGGCTCAGGACCGTCCCCTCTACCGTCACTTCACGGTCGCTGATACCTTGCGCCTGGGCCGCGAGCTGAATCCCAGGTGGGACCAACCCATGGCCGAAGGGCGGATGCGCCGGCTCGAGATCCCTCTCGACCGCCAAGTTCGAACGCTTTCCGGCGGTCAACAGGCGCAGGTCGCACTGACACTGGCGCTCGCGAAGCGACCTGAGCTGCTGCTCCTGGACGAGCCGGTGGTCAACCTAGACCCGCTTGCCCGCCGTCAGTTCCTCTCCGAGGTGATGGAGGCCGCTGCGGCAGATGGCCTCACCGTCGTCCTCTCGTCGCACGTGGTCGCCGACTTGGAGCGCGTCGCCGACTACCTGGTCATCCTGGCGAGCGGGCGGCTGCAGGTCGCGGGAGACCTGGAACGCCTTCTCGCGGACCACCGCTGGCTCGTAGGTCCGGCTTCCGAGGCCGGGCGGGTCCGCGGCACCGTCATCCAGGCGGGCACGGGCCAGCGGCAGTGCCGGATCCTGACACGCGACGGCAGCGCCCCCCCGGGGTGGATGACGGCTCCTGTCAGCCTGGAGGATCTGGTCCTCGCCTACCTCGGCAATCCCTCCGCCGGGGCCCTCCCCGCGCCCGCGGCGATCCCGGCATGACGGGGGCGACCTGGCTCGCCTGGCGTAGCAACCGTCAGGCGGCGGTCGCCGGAGGCGCCCTGGCCGCGGCCGCTGCTGCCGCGTTGGTGGGCGTGGCGATCTGGGAGAGCACGCAGCCGGAGGGCTCGGTGCACACCCTGATGGACGGCTTCCGCGCACTCCTAATCGCTGCCCCAGGGGTCGCGGGCGTGTTCGTGGGAGCCCCGCTTCTCTCCGGAGACGTCGAGCGCGGGACGCACCGGCTGATCTGGACGCAGGGCATCACCCGCCGGCGCTGGGCGGCCTCCAGCCTCGCCCTGCTGATCATGGCCTCGGCGCTTGCCGCCGCTGTCATGGCCATCGGCGGACAGATCTGGATCGCGCGCCTCCCCAGCAACTTCGACACGACCTGGGGCCTCTACGACCTGCAGGCGCCGGTGGTCTTCGCCTACGTGCTCTTCGCCGTCGCTCTCGGCGCCGCGGTCGGGGCCGCCCTGCGCCGGACGCTTCCCGCCATGGCCGTGACGCTGGCGATCTTCATCGCCGTCCGGGTGGCCTTCGTCGAGCTGGCACGACCGCATCTCCTGCCCATGGTCACCCGCGTGGTCGTGAGCGGAGACCAGAACCAATCGGTCGTCGCTCCCGGCGCAGGCTACGTTGACACGACCTTCCTCAACGCGCAGCTGCAGCCGCTGGGCATCGGGGCCTGCGGGTCCCCCGGCTGCGTGCCCGGCCCGGCAGCCGGCATTCCATACGCCGCTCTGGGGCCGAACACCCCGTTTCGGGTCGTGTACCAGCCCGCCTCCCATTTCTGGCCCATGCAGGGGATCGAGGCGGGAATCTTCATCCTGCTCGCCGCTGCGCTGATCCTGGCCGCCCTCCGGTTCGCGACCCGCGACGGCTGATAGCCGCACCGCCTCAACCAGGCGAATCCTCCGCCAGGTCCGCTGGCACTGCCTTGCCGGGCGCTGACCGCCAGACGGCCAACCTCCGGTGGCCAGCCGACCACGCCTGGTGCGTGGCGACCGAGATCGACCTCACCTGGACCTACGTGGGCCGTCCGGCCGGCGTCGCCCTCCGTCGTCAGGAGCGCTCACCGCCGTGAATGACACGAAGGCGAGGCGGGTCCGAGGATCGCTCTGCGTCGCCGAGCCGCTCGACCGCGGTGCGCAGCTGCGACTTCGCCCGGATCGTGCGCTGGTCGCCTGGCCCAAAGGCTGCGTCGGTGTCGAGAAATGCGATCACTGCGGTGACGAGCGAGACGATGCGCGCGTCGGGAGGCTGGACGTCCTTGGCCATCTTCCGACCCCCATGAGTGCTGCTACGACGCACACCCAGGGGCGGGGACGGCTCCGCGCTGCAAGGCCGAGCGCAGCGAGCCCGGCCTGAGCCTTGCGGCGTCGAAGAGCCGGCTCCGTCAAGGTGAGAGCGGCGATGCAGCACCGGGGGAGGGGAGGCCAGCCGCCCGGCGTCTCCGTTGGCTGCACGCCCCGGACTGGCGCGCCTAACGCGACAGGTCCAGCCACGGGGGGCCTCATTCGAGGCCGGCGCGCTGGCTACGACCTTGAGCTCACCCCTTCGGCGCGGTTCGCTCCGGCTCCTCGGCCTGCGTCCGACCCTCGCCTCTCGCGCCCGTTCCGGGCACGACGCGGAGAGGGGTGAAGCCGAGCACCCGGGGCGTGGGTCCGGCAGGTGTCGGGACATCGGCAAGGCGCTGGAGCAGCCCCTCGAGCGCCGCCTGGTCGCCCTCTGCCGCCGCCCTCTCCAGCTCGGTCAGGGGGATGGTCGTCAGCATGCGCTCCATCTCCTCTTTGGCCTCGATGAGCTGCCCGCGGGTCGAGGCTTTGGGGACGTAGAAGTCGCAGCGAGCGCAAGCCATCCGATGTGGGCACTGCTCGAAGAAAGAGTACGTGCAAAAGCCGTGGCCGAGGTTGTAGTAGTGCCAGGGCGCGCCGACGGCGGCGGCGCCGCTCTGCACCGCCTCGCGATCGATCAGCACCTCGATGGAGCGGACGTTCCGCGCGAAATAGCCGGCGTCACGGTAGGCTTTGGTCAGCGTGTTGGGGGTGATGAGGGCGTAGTGCTGGGTGGCTGCCGGGGACCGATGGCCGAGCCACGCCTGCAGCTCGAACAGGCTCATCGGGTCCTTCGCATTGTAGAGCTGGGTCGCGATCGTGGCCCGCGCCCGATGCGAGGTGATCGTGCCGCGCGCGTCGGAGAGGGGAACGCCTGCCTTGCGGCACAGCATGGGAATCAGGTGGTCATTGAGGTACTGCCCGGGAAGGCGCCGAGCCCGATGGCAGAAGAGGAAGGAAACGAGCTCTCCGGTTCTCCGGTCGGCGAGGAGCGGCTGGCGACCGCGCACCGTCTCCCAAGCGGCGATGGTCGTTCCCACCAAGGCGTCGACCGGCTTGGTGTATGGCCGTCCCGTCTTGTGGGCGGGGACGTCGAGCAGACACACCCCAGCTCCATCGTCAGCAGCGGGTTCCTGCCAGCGCACGCAGCCGGCGCGCAGCCGGGCGATCTCGTCGCTACGCAGCCCGGCGAAGAGCCAGACCAGCGCCAGGGCGCGCATGAACTCAAGGGGATAATGCGGCGCCCGCCCCGTTGGAGTGCTGGCCGATCCGCTCCGAGCGTCCTCGCCGGTAAGATTGATCCCCGCCCACATGAGCTTCGCCCAGACGTCGTCGGCAATCACTCGCGGGGCAGGGCTGATCAGGGCACCGATGCTGCGAGGAATCGCGAAGCTCCGCGACGGGTTGAAACGCCGGGAGATCCACTCCCACTCCTGCGCGTCCCTGAAGGCGATGCTGAGGGCGTGGAGGGCCGCGGCCTTCGACCGGGGAGAGAGCGCATGCCCTGCAGCGGGAAGCGGGCCTGGATGGCTGGCTGTGTATTCGCCACGCTGCATCCGGTCGATGGCAGCCACAGCCTCGGCGGCGAGCTGTCGCGTCCACTGACCGGGGCCGGTGACGTCGGGGTGGCTGCCGTGGAGCCACCTCCCGATCTTGAGCAGCCAGAAGCGGCTGGTGGCGCGGGTCTTGGCCGCGAGGGTCGATGTCGTCTCCCATTGCTCGACCCACTCCGCCCACTCCACTGCCATCCCCACGCCACGGGCCTCGGCGAGCCGGGCGTCGGCGACGTCCTGCTCGGGGAGTGGCCTGTCGATGACCCCGAGGTGCGCGAGCACCCGGCTCAGGCAGCAGACAAGCCCTCGACTCCGGTGGCTCATGCCGGCCTCGTGTCGGAGGCGCTCCAGGGTCGGCGTGGTCATGCGGGCAAGCTCAGGACTGCCATGGGCGAGCATCACCCTGCCAGCCAGGCTCCGCAGGTTTCGCAGCGTATCCGGCGAGTATCCCCAGCCGGCGACGGTCTCCTCGATCAGGGCCAACTGGGCGTCGACGGAGGCGGGGCCGAAAACCTTGCGGGCAATGCCTCGCCACTCCACGTTGACAACGGCGGACAGGTCCGGCAGGCATCCGAGCACATACGCCGTCGCGATCATGTAGTGGCGGGTCGCCCCTGCCGACGTGGGCCGGTTTGCGGTGAGCAACCTGCTCCTCTCCGCGGCCAGGACGCGGCCCCATGTCGTCCGGTCCCAGGCCCAGAAGCTCGTCCCTTCCCACAGGCAGGCCCGCAACAGAGCGAGCAGCGCGCGGTCCTTCCAGTATGGGTTCCCCTCGATGAGAGTGAGTGCGTCACGGAGCGGACGCGCCAGCCGCTCGGCATCAGTGAGTCGGTCCAGGATGCCCTCTACCGTGCGACCTCCCCAACCATGAGCTACCCCGAGGGCAGAAAGCGCCTCTCGCTCCTGCGGCGTCAGCCCGGAGGACGTGTCGTAGCCCTCCGCACCGAGGCGTCCGGGTGCTCCATCTGGGGTACGAGGAGATGCCGACGCTGTCACCGGGTGCTCTCCTCGGCAGCCGCCGTTGCGGCGAGCTTCTCGACACGCGCTGCGTGAATCTGAGACATCCCGTCGCGCAGGCGCGAGGCCAGGTCGCGCCCGGAGAGATGGATATAGCGCAGCGTTGTGCTGGTGCTGCGATGGCCCGCGAACTGGGCGATCGCGTGGATCTCCCAGCCGCAGCGTGCCAGGTCCGTGAGACACAGATGGCGCAGCGTGTGGGTGCTGAACCGTCGGAGGCCCACCGTGTCGGCGAGGCGGCGCACCACCTTCGACCAGGTCCAGACGGTGATCGGCTGACCCCGGTTGCGCCGAGACTCCGACACGAAGAGGGGCCCCCGCCGCGTGGTGATCCCCCGGCGGTGCTGGAGGTAGAGGGCGAGGAGGGTCCCGGTCGCCGCCGAGTAGGGGACGACGCGGCCGCGGCGGTTCTTCGTCGTCTCGGCCCGGATCCGCAGCGTCCGATGGGCCGGGTCGAGGTCGTCGGTGGCGAGAGCGCAGAGCTCCTCGCGCCGCAGCGCAGCGTCATACGCCAGCGCGAGCATGAGCCGGTCGCGGAGGGGGAGAGCCCGCGCCGCCTGCAGCAGCAGGCACCATTCCGCGTCGGTGGGAATCCACGGTAATGCCGTGAACTGAGGGATCAGCCCGCGGTGGCGCTCACCGCCGAAGCCTCGCCCGACGGTATAGCGGCCGCGGCCCACCGGGTTGGTGGGGCAGATGCATTCCTCGACGAGGTAGTCGTAGAAGAGGCGGACGGCGACGAGGCGCTGCTGCAGGGTGGCGTTGGCGAGACCCGCTCCCGAGCCGATGCCGACGCTGCCGCCTCGTCGAGGATGCGGTCGCGCCATGAGGTCGCGGACGTACCGGGCGATGTCGGAGCGGCCGGCCCGGCAGGGGTCGATGCCATCGCGGACGCATACGGCCAGGTAGTCGGCCAGAGCCCGCCCGTAGGCCTCGACGGTGCGCGGTGCCAGGCCGAGGTCTGTTTGCAACTCGAGCCAGGCGCTCGCAGGGGGAGCGGCATCGAGGGCGGCCCGCCAGCCGCTCTCCACAGGCGGCACCGCCAGCAACATATCCCCAATCTCCACAGAATCCACAGAGAGGGGTTCCCCCGCACCCCCTCCCCAGAGACTACTACGAGGGAGTGATATTCCCCATAACATAGATCAGAAGTGTGTTGCCCCAGCTGTACCGGTGGAAGCGACGCTGGACTTCGAGCCAGGCCCGCCACGCTGTCGAGCTGGTCAGGCCGGCGACGCCGTCAGCAAGGGTGGCGAGCAGGTCGGTCCGGGTGGTGCTGGCGTCCATGGCGGGGGTCCTCCGGTGGGGTGCGGCTGCGACGCGCAGCGACATGGCGGAGGCCGAGCGAGCGGAGGGAGGAGCCGCAGGCTCCAACGAAGTGGTGCCCGGAGCTCACCAGCGAGGCCGGAGCACGCTGCCCAGCAGAGCAGTTCGCACCCCACCAGGAACACCGCTCCGCCGGGATCGCGCGGACCCCCCGTCTCGCCTGGCCATAGCGGGCCGACGGCCGCGAGCCCCCAACGGTCACCCCTCGGCAGTCACCGCACCTCCTGCAACGCGCCTCGCGGAAGCCGGCCAGGACAGCGCCCCCCACATCGCCCGCAGGATCCGCCGACCCCGAGGGGAGAACACTCGTCGACGTGCTGGGGGTGCGCGGATCCACCCACTAGGCCGAGGGTAGACTGGCGGCGCCGCGCCAGCGCATGAGGGCACACCATGACCACACATCGATCGCCGGTGACGAACGAGAGCCTCGACCTGGACTGGCGACGGGCGTTGCGCTGACCGCTTGAGACTGCCGATTCAAACGAACGTATGAATGAGTGAGCTGCCATGAAACTTCTCGTGTACGGTGCCGGGGTTACCGGGAGCCTGTTCTCCGCCCGCCTGCATGAGGCCGGGCACGACGTCTCCCTCCTCGCCCGAGGCGAGCGCCTGAGCGCCCTGCGAGAGCACGGCGTACTGCTCGCCGAGGGCGACAGTCCGGCCACCAGGCAGGTCCCGGTCCCCGTGGTCGAGCGCCCGGCCGGCCGGTACGACCTGACCGCCGTCTGCGTCCGCACCCATCAGGTGGACGCCGTGCTCGAGTCGATCGCCGGGCTCGACGGCGACGTACTGTTCCTGCTGAACTGGGCGGCCGGTCCGGAGCCGCTGGGCGCGGCAATCGGCCGCGAGCGCGTGCTGCTCGGCTTCCCCACGGCGGCCGGCACCATGGACGGGGAGGTGGTCCGCTACAGGGCGGCCACGCTGATGACCCGCCTGGTCCGGATGCCGATCGGCGAACCCGATGGCCGTATCACTCCGCGACTGGAACGAATCGTGCAGACGTTCCGCTCCGCAGGAATCAACGCCAAGGCCGAACCCCAGATGGACGCCTGGCTCAAGACGCACACCGCGTTCGCGGTGCCGCTCGGGCAGGCGGTGCACGCTGCGGGCGGCCCCGAGGCTCTGGCCGGCGACCCGGACGCGATCCGCGACATGATCCGGCTCATGAGGCAGAACCTCGAGGCCATGCCGACGCGGCCGGTCCCGCGTGCCTTTAACGCGTTGCGCACCGTGCCCGAAGGGGTACTCGTGGCCCTGTTCCGCCAGTTCCTGCGCAGTCCGACGGCTGCACACAGCGGCCTCGGCACCGCCTCGCCCGCGGAGTCCACCGAACTCGACCGGATGGCCGAGCAGATGCGCGCCTTTGCGAGAGCCCGTTAGGCGACATTTCCGTCGGCGAGCGGAGTCCTCGGTGTCGTGAAGCCTGGAGAACCTCATGATCATCTTGAGGGCTTCACCCGTTTCATCCGCCTCCACAGAGGCCACATCGGCTGGATCGGTGGACGCGAGGGCGTCTGGACGACCACGGAGCGCCTGGCGGGCTACGTGGCCACCATGCAGGAGGCAGGGCTGGAGCCGCTCACCGCAATGAGGGAATTCTCGGTGGAGATGGGCTACCGGGCGACGGAGTTGATGCTGGACGAGCATCCCGAACGTGTCTGGCTTGGTCATCGCCAACAACCAGATGGCCATCGGCGCCCTCCAGGCTTTGCGCGCCCGCGCCATCCGCATCCCGGACACGATCGGGGTCGTCGCTTTCGACGACCCACCGTGGGCCAACCTGGTCGAGCCGCCGCTCACCACCATCGCTCAACCAATCAAGGAGATCGCCGAGGCCGCGGTGGAGCAACTCTTTCAGCGCGTGGGGGACCGGACCATGCCCCCACAGCGGATCACCCTTCATCGCGTCAGCAGATCCGGGGGTCGTCCCAGCCCCGAGTTCCCTTGACGGCCTAGCCCGCGCTCGTTCAGGGCAGCACGCGGTCACACCGGTCGCGTCCTGGCTCTGCTGAAAAAAAGCGAGCCGCTGCCACGCAGTTGTTTTGGTCACTCTAGGCGATAAGCTCCTAGCCGGTCAAGCCCTCCTTGGCAGCTGCTCGCCATTAGCAACATGTGCGCCGCCGCTGCGCCACGCGAGTGTCGAACACCCGGCACGCCCGGCTGGTGCGCCGCAGGCGATCAGTGTCCGACTTCCTCCGGGGTCTCATACCAGCGGATGCGCTCACCGACCCGGCCCCGGACTTTCCAGGCCATGGTCTTTGGCGCCTTGTCGATCGCCTCGTGGAGGGTCGCGATCTGCGCGACGACGTCGAAGGACGCGGCCGGGAGCGGCGACTCCGCCCACAGCTCGCCGAGCCTGCCCAGGTTCCGCTCGGTGGTGTGGCAGAAGCCCCAGTCGCCCGCCAGCACCTTGCGGAGGCGAGGGAGGCTGACCGTCTCGGCATTCGAGTCGTCCTCGCTCACGCCGTGGTCGGCGAGCAGGCAGAGCGCGTCGCCCAGATCCTTGCGGTTGATCTCCCAGACCTGCAGCTTGCTGAGCAGCAGGTCTGCGAGGCTGATGGTCGGAGCGGAACCGTCGAAGCGGCCGCGGAGATCGAGCTTGTGGGACATGGCCAGCTCGTCGATGACGACGTCGATGGACCAGCGGCTGTCCGGGGCCTGGTAGTAGAGGCGGGTGTCGCCGTGGAGACCGTTGAAGAACGGGTCACCCAGGTAGCCTTCTGAGGTGAGGAACGCCTTGAACACCGAGCTGGCGCCCTTGGCGATGGCGAAGTCCATGTCCTGGTACGAGCGGGCGAAGGGGCCGGTGCGCACGCTGGGGCAGCGCAGCCAGACGGCCAGGCCTCCCAACAGCCGGGCGTGGAGGCCCGACTCGAGGACTGAGGTCGTGAGGCGCGCCGCCTCGTCACGGATGTCGGGAAGGATGTTGTTGGCGTTCTCTGACATATGCGGTGCTGGGGCCTGAACGCGGGATGGGCCAGGGCGGCCGGTGTCTGGCCGGCCGCTCTGACCCGGAGTGGGACCGCCGGATTACTCAGGCGGCAGTTCCTTGTACACGAAGCCGACGTTGATGCCCTGACGGGCACGAATGAACTTCGGCACATAGTAGAGCAGGCCACCGCCCACGATAAGGCCGGCGAACCAGGCCGGGATCCACCACCAGTCGGCAGGGTTCCCGTTCATCACCAGCGCCGGGTAGTGGGTCGAGACGATCGCCAGCGCCACGAACACGATGATCGAGAGCGGGGCGACAATGAACAGGACCGGGATGCCCAGGAACTTCACGTTGGCGGGTGAGGCCTTGTAGAGCTCGGGCCGGCGGAACGGCAGCGCGATCGCCGCCGCGGCGACGATCACCACCGCCAGGCAGCCGGCCAGGACGATCAGTCCGAGCACGAGCTGGAAGACGTTCGAGTACACGCTCCAGATGGTCAGGGCCGCGATGATCGCGTTGGCGACCAGGATGGCGTTGATCGGGGAGTGGGTGCGCTCGTTGACCTTGGCCAGCCCCTCCGGCATCAGCCGGTCGAAGGACCAGGCGAAGAACGACCGGATGGGCATGAAGGTGTTGGCGATCATCGACGGCAGGCTCCAGAAGAGGAAGCAGCCCAGGATGATCACCGTCAGGATCGGGGTCTTGAAGGCCAGCGCCGCCAGGAAGGAGTAGAAGGGCCCGGAGGGGATCGCGTAGTTGTGCGGGGCGGCGTTGAGCGCGTACACGAAGTTGTAGCCGGCGGTGTGGAACAGGACGAAGGCCCCGAGGATGAGGAGCACGACGTCGAAGATCAACGCGCCGAACATGACCGTCAGCTGACGGCGGCGGTTGGAGGCGCTCTTCAGCTCCCCGGACATGTAGACCGACCAGAAGTTCCACATCATGAAACCTTCGATCGAGAAGAGGGTGGGCAGGGTGGCGTTCATGTTGCCCAGGTTGGGAGCCGCGTGCTGTGCACCCGCGGCCGCGATCACCTGCTGGACGGTCCCGCCGCCAAAGCTCTTGTTCAGGGCATTGAAGTTGGAGAAGAAGGTGTGCTGACTGACCAGGGCCAGGCAGATGAAGGCCACCACCATCCCGATCATGCCGATCAGGAAAGCCCCGTTCTGCCAGCGGAAGGTCGCCTTCGTCCCCCGGATGAGGATCACGGTCACCAGCGCGACCATGAAGAGTGAGGCGCCGAGGATCCAGCTGGTGTTGGTCTCGAAGGACGATCCCCAGCTGATCAGGGTGCTGTTGGTGCTCAGGCTCCCGAACGCCACCAGGGCCGGACCGAGGGCAAATACCGCGAAGAACTTCGCGAAGTAGGCGGCGCCCAGCAGGCCGCCCATGATCATGCAGAGGTTGGAGATCAGCGCCAGGGGTGGGCTCAGGACGCGGCTCACCCAGACGTAGTCACCTCCGACCCTGGGCATGCTCGCCCCGAGCAGGGCGAACATGATCAACACCGGGATGTTGATCACCAGGGTGATGAGCAGCACGCCGATCGGATCGGCCCCCTGGAAGGCGACCAGGGTAAAGAAGATCGACCAGGCCAGGGTGGAGCCGATGGGTGCCGAGATGACCGCGTTGAAGATGGTCGCGTCGAGCGCTGAGGCCGAGCGCACCAACCCCGTGCTATTGCGCACGAACAGCCGGCTCGCGGGCCGACCCTCTGTCGCCATGGCATCCCTCCATCTACCGAGCTGCAACTCGCCCCGCTTGACACCTGCACTGGGACGGGTTAGAGTCGAACACAATCGAACAGGAATGTCAAGGCTTGGCACAGCACAGGACATTCTGACGGCCAAGAACGGACAGATCAGGAGGCAGGGGTGTTAGCGGTCGAGCGGCGCCTCAAGGTGCTGGAGCGGGCGGCGGCGGACCAGGCGGTGGAGGTCAGCGGCCTCGCCCGCGAGTTCCAAGTCTCCGAGATGACCATCCGCCGGGATCTCCGCCGCCTGGAGCGGGACGGCTTTGTGCGCCGTACCTATGGCGGCGCGACCACCCGCGTGGTCCGCGCGGTCGGGGCCTTCGAGGTCGGCCAAAACGCCCGCATGCTCCACCACGCCCAGGAGAAGGTGCAGATCGCGCGCCGCGCCGCCCAGCTGACCGCCGGCGTCCGGGTGATGTTCGTGGGGGTCGGCTCGACCGTCGAGCAGTTCGCCCGGGCCATCGCCCCCGGCGAGGACCTGGTGGTGGTGACCCCCTCCCTGGCGGTGGCCAGCATGCTGGGCACGCGCCGGATCCGGGTGATCATCGCCGGGGGCCTGGTCCGCCAGGACGAGCTCAGTTGCGTCGGTGCTTCGGCGGTCGAGGGCGTGCAGCGGTACAACACGGACATCGCGGTGATCGGGGCCGCGGGGGTCACCGCCCATCGCGGCATCACCGACCTGGACGACGGCGAGGCCGAGGTCATCCGGGCCGCCCTGGAGCACACCGAACGGATCATGGTCGTCGCCGACGGCTCCAAGTTCGGTGACGTGGCGATGAGTACGGTCGCGCCCATCGAGCGCGTCTCGGTGATCGTGACCGACCCCAGCGCCGACACCGCCGAGGTCGAGCGGATCGAGCGCGGCGGGGTGGAGGTGGTCATGGTGCCAGCTGACGCGCCGGCTCACCGCGCCCCGGCCGACGGCGGGGCGGAGGACGGCGCCACAGCGCCGGGGGTGGTATGAGCCCGCTGCTCCGCCAGCTCTTCGGAATCGGCAAGCCGATCATCGCGATGGTCCACCTCGCCGCCCTGCCCGGCCGACCCGGCCATGCTCGGGAGGCCGGGATGCGCCCCATCGTCGATGCCGTCGCACGCGATGTGGAGACGCTCCAAGCCGCAGGGGTCGACGGGCTGCTCTTCTGCAACGAGGCCGATCTCCCCTACCAGCTCCGGGTCGGCCCCGAAGCCGCCGCGGCGATGGCAGCCGTGATCGGCGAGGTGAGGAGCGCGATCCGGCGGCCCTTCGGCGTCGACCTCGTGTGGGATCCGATCGCCAGCCTGGCCGTCGCCCGGGCCACCGGCGCGTGCTTCGTCCGCGAGGTCTTCACCGGCGTGTACGAGAGCGACCTCGGGGTCATGCAGCCGGACTACGGCGCCATCGCCGACTACCGGGCGAACATCGGCGCGGGATCGGTGGCGCTCTTCACCAACATCACCCCGGAGTTCGCCAGCCCCCTGGGTCACCGCACCATCCCCGAGCGGGCCCGCAGCGCCGTCTACCTCGGCGTCGACGCGCTGCTGATCAGCGGCCCGCTCACCGGGATGGCCACCGACATCGACCAGCTCCGCGCCGCCAAGGCCGCGGTGCCGCAGACCCCCGTGCTCGCCAACACCGGCGTGACCGCGGACACGGTGAAGCCGATCCTCGGCGTCGCCGACGGCGCCATCGTCGGCACCCATCTCAAGCGTGACGGCGTCACCTGGAACGAGGTGGACCGGGCTCGGGCGGACCGCTTCATGGAGGCGGTGGGCAGCGCCCGGGAGCCCGCCGGGATCCGCTAATGACCAAGAAGACCCTCATCTACTTCGTCAGTGACCTGCACGGGTCGAGCCTCTGCTTCCGCAAGTTCATCAATGCAACGCGGGTGTACGAGCCGACCGTGCTGGTGCTGGGCGGCGACCTGGCGGGCAAGGCGATCCAGTCCATCGTGCGTGGCCCGGGCGGCATCTGGGAGTGCAACTTCGTCGGCACCCCGTACAAGGTGCACGACGGGCCGGAGCTCGAGGAACTGGAGCGGCTGGTCGCCGACCACGGCTACTACCCCTACCGCGCCGAGCCCGGTGAGCTGGAGGCCATGGAAGCCGACGGGACGCTGGATGCGCTCTTCCTGCGCCTCATGCGCGAGCGCCTGACCGGCTGGCTCGACCTCGCCGACCAGAGGCTGCGCCCCCTGGAGATCCCCCTCTACCTGATGCTCGGCAACGACGACCCGGTGGAGCTCGGCGAGCTGGTCGACCGCGCCCCCTGGGGCGTCCACGCCGAGGGCAAGGTGGTCTGGATCGATGACCAGCACGAGATGATCAGCTGGGGATACGCGAACACCACCCCGTGGCACACCTTCCGCGAGCAGGACGAGCAGCAGCTCGCCGCCGTCTACAAGTCGATGGCCGACCAGCTCCAGAACCCGGAGCGGGCCGTCTTCAACCTCCATGCGCCCCCTTTCGGGACCCAGCTCGACGAGGCGCCGGAGCTGGACGCCAACCTCCAGGTCCAGGCGAGCCTGGGCCAGGTGCGCATGGCCGCGGTGGGGAGCACCGCGGTGCGCGAGATCGAGTTGGAGCGCAAGCCGCTGCTCGGCCTCCACGGCCACATCCACGAGGCGTCCGGCATCCGCCGTCTCGGGGAGCGCAAGACCGTGGTCCTCAACCCCGGCAGCGACTACACCACCGGCGCGCTCCTGGGGGCCTTGATCACCCTCGACCGCGACAAGGCGAGCGCGCAGCTGGTCCGCGGATAGCGGAGGCGGAGTGATGAGTGTGCCCCCACTGCCGGAGAGCGGGGCGGACGCGACGGGCCGGGATGTCTTGGTCGCCATCGACGTCGGGACCTCCGGCGCGCGCGCCTCCGCCTTCGCCGTCTCCGGCGCACCGCTCGGCGAGGTGCGCCGCCCCTACCCGACCTCACTGCCCGAGGAGGGGTGGGCGGAGCAGGACGCGCGCCGCTGGCAGATCGCTTCGGTCTCGGCGCTGGCCGGGCTGGCGCGCGAACTGGGTCCCGGCTGCCGCATTCACGGCATCGGCATCACCGGCCAGTGCCCGAGCGTCGTCCCCGTGGACGGCCGGTCCCTCCCCCTGCGTCCCGGGATCATCTACAGGGACAACCGGGCGACTGCGGAGGCGGCGTGGCTGTCCGAGCGCTTCGGAGCTCGGCGGCTCCACGCCCTCACCGGCCACGTGCCCGCGGCCTTTCACGTCGCCGCCAAGATCCTCTGGATTCGCACCCACGAGCCCAGCGTCTTCGCGGCGACCCGGCGCTTCATGCAGCCGACGGACTACGTCGTCCTCGCCCTCACCGGTGAGACCGCCACCGACTGGACGATGGGGGCGGCGACTGCGCTTCTGGATCTGCGAGAACGACGCTGGGCTGCCGATCTGCTTGCCGACCTCGACCTCGACCCCGGGCTGCTGCCGCCGCTGCATCCGTCGTGGAGCGTGATCGGCGGGCTGCGCCCCTCCCTCGCGCGCCGGTTGGCGCTCTCACCGGACATCCCCGTCGTCTCCGGAGCGGGCGACAGCATTGCCTGTGCCATCGGGGCTGGGGTCACGACAGCCGGGCCGGTGAGCGAGATGGCCGGCAGCTCGACCTGCCTCAACTCGGTGGTCGCCGAACCGCTCGCGGATCTGGACGTCACCCATTACCCGAGCGCGGTCGACCAACGCGGCTACGTCACCGAGGTCGGGATCAACACCACCGGGGAGGCCCTCGACTGGGTCGCCCAGCTCGCCTACAGCGGGCCGGGCCGGCGCCCACGGCCCGACGACTACACCCGGATCGACCGCGACGTCGCGTCGGTGCCGCCGGGCGCAGACGGCCTCCTCTTCGCGCCCGTTCTGGGCGATGGCGAGCGAGATGACCCTGCCCTCCGCGGGGCGGTGACAGGGCTCTCGCTCCGTCACGACCACCGCGCCTGGGCTCGGGCTGTCCTGGAGGGGGTTGCCTTCGGGATACGGGCACGCCTCGAGACGCTGGGGCGCGCATCGGCGCCGCTCACGGAGCTGCGCGTGTCGGGAGGCGGCGCCGGCCTCGGTACCTGGAACCAGATCAAGGCGGACGTTCTCGGGGTGCCGGTCATCCGGGTCGCGGGCGATGCCACCGCCGCCGGCGCGGCCATGCTGGCCGGGCTCGGCACCGGCGTTTACCGGAACGCAGGCGAGGCGACCTCGGCCGGCTACCGGCCCGGCCTTCGAGTGGAACCGAGTGCGCAGAACCGTGAGCGGTACGACGAGATCTACGCTCGCTACCGAGCCCTGATCGGCTCCCCGGTGGTGCGCATGGATTATCCGGAGGGGCGCTGACATGCGCGCCCGCCTTGGCATCAACACCTGCTTCGCCCTCAAGCGCTGGCCCCGTCCCGACGATTGGGCGGCGGTGGTGCGCGACGATCTCGGTCTGGAGATCGTTGAGCTCTCCCTCGACCTCGTCGAGGGCCTCGATGCCCCGGTGGAGCGCCACCGGTCGGCCGAGCTGACCCGGGCCGCGCTCAGCAGGCACGGCCTGCGCGCCGAGACGACCTTCACCGGGCTGGCCGCGTACGGTCTCAACCTGCTCATGCATCCCGACGCCGAGCGGCGCAGCGCCGCGCTGCGCTGGTACCGGACCGTGGTCGACGTCACCGCCCAGCTCGGGGCCTTGGCCTGCGGCGGTCATGTGGGCACGATGAGCGTCCCCGACTGGTCGGACCCCACCCAGCGGTCGGAGCGCTGGTCCGACCTCCGGCGGGACCTCATCGAGCTCGCCGGCTACGCCTGCGACGCTGGGCTCACCCACCTGCTCATCGAGAACCTGGTCTCGGTCCGGGAGCCGTCCACGATGAGCGCAGTGGAGGAGCTCCTCAGCGCGGGGGACGGTGCCCATGTGCCGGTCCGGCTCTGTCTTGACGTCGGGCACCAGTGCGTGCCGGGGACGGAGGGTGCTGAGCGAGACCCCTATGCCTGGCTCCGGCACTTCGGCAGCCGCCTCGCCGAGGTGCAGCTCCAGCAGTCCGACGCCCTGGGCGACCATCACTGGCCCTTCACCCCGGAGCGCAATGCAGCCGGACGCATCGAACCCGGCCGCGTGCTCGACACCCTGGCGGCCTCAGGCGCCGAGGACGTGCTCCTGATCCTCGAGATCATCCCCGGGTGGGAAGAGGACGACGGGCAGGTGATCGAGGGGCTGCTCTCATCCGTCGAGCTGTGGAAGGGTGCCCTGCACGAGCGAGGACTCCGATGATCGAGGGCTCCGTCAACGCCGCTTCCGTGCACATCCACTACCGGATCAACGGGAAGGGTCCGGAGACACTCGTCCTGGTCAATGGGGTGGGCGACGACCTGGAGGCGTGGGCCAACCAGCTTGACGACTTCGTGAGCGCCGGACTGCGGGTCATCACCTTCGACAATCGAGGCGTGGGGCTCTCCAGCCAGCCACCCGGTCCGTACAGCAGCGCCGAGATGGCCGCCGACCTCCACCTCCTCGCCACCGAGCTGGAACTGTCGCAGTTCCACCTCGCCGGGGTCTCGATGGGCGGGGGGATCGCCCAGGAGTATGCCATCGCCCACGGCAACCGCCTTCGCTCCCTAGTGCTCGCCAACACCTACGCGGCGCCGGACCCGTTCACACGCGCAGCGTTCGAGAGCTGGGCCATCGTCGCCGAAGCGGCCGGAATGGCCGTCATGGTGCGCCAGCAGGCGCCCTGGATCTACAGCCCCACCTTCTATGAGCAGCACCCGGGGAGGATCGCGGAGCTGATCGGAGAGGCCCAGAAGAGCACCCAGCCCGCGGCGGCGTTCGCGGCCCAAACCGCGGCGCTCATCGACCACGATGCCCGCGTCAGAGTGCCGGCGATAACGACCCCGACGCTCGTGATCGCCGCGCACGACGACGTTATCATCAGCGAGGCTCTTTCCCGGCGCCTGTACGAGGCGCTTCCCGAAGCGACCTGGAGCGTCGTTCCAGGTGGCCACGCCGCGTTCTGGGAGGACCCGGCGCCGTGGAACCGTGCCGTTATCGACTTCGTGAGGGCGCACGGCGCACTCTGATTCATGAGGAGCCAGTCATGACCATGTCGGTGGAACAGAGGTTCGGAACGTCCAAGCCGGTGATCGCCATGCTGCACTTCCCGGGTCTGCCCGGCCGGCCGCGCCACGACCGGAAGGCAGGGCGCCAGCGCCTCGTCGACGTGATCGGACGCGACCTCGAGGTGCTGCAGGACGCCGGCGTCGACGCCGTGCTCTTTTGCAACGAAGCTGACATCCCGTATCAACTCGTGGTCGGTCCGGAGATCCCGGCGGCGATGGCCGCCGTGATCGGCGAGCTGCGCCTGTCCATCCGCGTCCCCTACGGGGTCAACATCCTCTGGGACGCCAAGGCCAGCCTGGCGCTGGCTCGCGCCACCGGCGCCACATTCGTCCGCGAGGTCTTCACCGGCGTCTACGAGAGCGACATGGGCCTCATGGCGCCGGCGCTCGGCGACCTCGCCGCCTATCGCGACCAGATCGGCGCGTCGGACGTCGCCATCTTCGACAACATCACCCCGGAGTTCAGCAGCTCGATCGGATCCCGGAGCGTGGCGGAGCGTGCCAAGAGCGCCAGTTTCCTGGGCGTCGACGCCATCCTCATCAGCGGCCCCGAGGCAGGGGTTCCCTTCGCCATGAGCGATCTTCGGTCGGCAAAGGAGGCGGTCCCGCAGACGCCGGTGTTCGCCAACACCGGAGTCCAGGCCGAGCAGCTGCCCGAGATCCTGGGCATCGCCGATGGCGTAATCGTGGGCACTAGCCTGAAGGTGGATGGCATCACCTGGAACCCCGTCGATCCCGCTCGGGCTCGCGAGATGATGGAGACGGCTCAGAAGATCCGCGCCTCGTCCCCCGTCACCGCTTGAGAGGACCCACCATCCAGGCGGTCGTCCTCGACATGGACGGGCTGCTCATCGACACCGAGCCGGTGTGGCGGGTGGCCGAGGTCGCCGTGTTCGGCGAGCTCGGCGTCGAGCTGACCGAGGAGGAGCTCCTGCGATCGATCGGCCGGACCATCGAGGCGGTGGTGCCGGGCTGGCGGCGCCGGGAGCCGGCCCCAATGAATGGAGCGCGCCGGCTGACCGACGCCGTGGTCGAGGAGCGGATCATCGAGCGCGTGGCGGCGGAGGTGACCGCCACCGGGGTGCCCATGCCGGGGGTGACCACCACCATCGCCCTGCTCCGGTGCCTGGGGCTCCCGGTCGCCATCGCCTCTGGGTCACCGCGGCGGATGATCGAGGTGGTGACGGAGAGATTGGGCCTGGGGTGGATCGAGGTGCGCTGCTCTGCCATGGAAGAGCCCCGGAGCAAGCCCGCCCCCGACGTCTATCTCACCGCGGCCCGGTGCCTGGGGGTGAGGCCGGATCGCTGCCTGGCGATCGAGGACTCGCCCAGCGGGGTGCGGGCGGCGAAGGCGGCGGGGATGCGCTGCATCGCCGTGCCAGACCCGCTGCTCGCGGGAGACCCGGCGTACGCGGAGGCCGACGTGGTGCTGAACGCGCTGACCGAGCTTGATGAGGGGGTGCTTCGATCCGTGGGGTGGGGGCGCGTTCCGGAGGCGGGGTGAGGGTGACCGGGCACCGTGCCTTGCGCGAGGCTAGCCGAGGTCGGCGAGCAGGCCGCTGCGCGGGGCGAGCAGGGTCCACCCCCGCAGCGATTCGCCCACCCGCGCGCGGTCGGTTGCGATCACCACCCGCCCGCCGATCCCCCACACCTCCACCTGGCCGTCCGTGAGGTTGACGGCAAGCGCGTTCGCCGTCCCGCGCCGCCAGGCCAGTACGCCCGCCGGTGACACCAGCCAGGTCATCTCGCCACGGCGTAGCTCGTCGCGGCCCGCCCGCGCCGCGAGCAGGTCGTGGCATCGCCGCCGCCTCCCGAAGAGTGTGGGCATCACCTCCTCTGTCCCGCCCTATGATGGCAGTGCGGTCTGCGCGTCTTCGATTGAGCGGCGACCAGGTTTACCCAGCGTCAACGAGGGTGAGGAGCATGATGGTCGGATCGCGCGCGGTAAGACTATGAGGTGTTCCTGGCTCCATGTGAAGCCAGAAACCGGGTTCCGCGTTTAGCTCCGCGCCATCCGCGATGAACTCAAGTCGACCTTTCATGACCTGGACGATCGCCGTGCGAGATGCCTGATGCTCGGTCAGTCCTTCTCCTGCGGCGAATCCAAAGACCGTAACCTC
>Ga0182014_10002428_pt1 | contig 23506 bp, 18 predicted proteins | sample 612S2DmetaG_FD_120489 | JGI IMG/M metagenome (GOLD analysis project Ga0182014, IMG submission 120489) | Permafrost microbial communities from Stordalen Mire, Sweden - 612S2D metaG | ecosystem: Environmental > Terrestrial > Soil > Wetlands > Permafrost | place: Sweden: Stordalen | collected...
CTGCCGGGCGGCAAGATGCGCGCGGCGGAGTAGACTCTTTCGACACCCGGCTAGCATGACTACTTCAGCGGCCTGTCCGTCCACAGCGCTTTATCGGCGATGGATTGGACGGGGTAGAGGCGGCCGGCGAGCAGGCTCTCGGCTTTCTGCTGATTCGTGTCCTGGGCGAAGAGCCACTTGCGCTCGCCCGTGCCCCAGGCTTTTGAGAGCTGATCCTCACTGAGGAAGATATTCGGCGCGTCGGGGTAGCAGGAGCCCCAGAGCAACGGCGTGCCCTCGCCGTGCTGGCCGCAGCGCGGAACCACCATCATGGCCGGCTTGCCCGCAAAGAAGCGATGCGTATAGAAGACCACCGAGGAGGCGTCGGAGTGTTCGCCGTAGATGATGAAAGTGTCGGCGGGCGAGCCTTTCTCGATGATCGTATCGGCCAGTTGCTTTGAGCCGAGCATGGGCTGGAAGCGGGCGAAGGCGATGTGCGCGGCGATGAGAAAGATGCTCATGGTGAGGGCGACGCTGACCGTGGCGGCCAGGTGCTTGCCCTTGATGCGCAGCAGCCAGCCCGCGGCCGGGCCTATGAGCAGAGCGACGGCAGCCAGGACGGCAGGCAGGCGCAGCGCGGCAAAGGAGGGACCGGTCAGGTCGAAGAAGTGGGACATGGAGAGGGTGTACCCGGCCACGGCGCGGTGCGCCAGCAGAGTGCCAATGTCCGCCACGTAGGGCAGGCGGCGCGAATCCCACAGCCCCCAGGCTAGGGTTGCGGCCGACGCCACGCCAACGACGGCAAAGAAGGCCTGCGCCCCGGTAAGCCATGCGGTCGAGAGCAGGGGTCTCAGGCTGTTGGGGCCGCTATCCGGTCCGCCATCCATGCCGCGCTTCTCTTCGATTCCGGTGAGTACGGCGGCGATAAGGATGAACAGCGGCGCCCAGACGGGAAATGTGTAGTACTCCTGATTGCTGGAGAGGGAGAAGAAGAGCAGGGTCCAGGCCGAAAAGAGGCTCAACAGCCACACCGTGCGCACGCGGAAGGTGAGCCCAGCAAGGTGGCCAGCCACATCTTCGCGGGGAGAGCCAACGAGGTAGAGGCCTACGGCGTCACCACCGTCGCTGCGTAGATGCGCTCGCCAGTGGCGGCGAGTCTTCCAGGCCACAGCCACGAGTGCGGGGAGAAAAAGGCTCCAGGGAAAGAGCCAGACCAGGTGCAGCAGCCAATAGGCGGCGAAGGGCAACTTGTTGTAGTCGTGCGGATAGCGCAGCGAGAAGAAGCGCAGTAAGTGCTCGTTGACGAAGTAGAAGTAAAAGAAGCCGTGAACGTTGCCGATGGTGGGGTGGTTGCCGACGGCGTGGCCCTGGTCGGGATTGGCCAGGCCGCAGAGGATGTGCCAGGGCGCGGCGATTGCAAGAAAAAGCAGAAAACCTGTGACCGGCTTCATCGCGCGCCAGCGCCGCCACTGCCCCGTGAGAATCAGGTAGGGAACGGCCGCGCCCACAAAGAAAACCGGCGCGATAAAGCCTTTGGTGAGCAAAGCCAGGGCCACGCAGGCCCACGTCCAGTAAAAGCGGTTGGGGCGGTTCAGCTCCAGGCCGGTGATGAGGCCGTAGAGGGCAATGAGCAGAAACAGGCTCAGGATGGACTCGGGAATGATAAAGCGTGTAAAGAGGAACGGGCCGATGGAGGCAAGCACGCCCAGCCCGGCGTAGAGTCCGGCGCGCGGCCCCCATGCCCGGCCGGCCCAGAGCCACGAGAGCCACGCCAGGCCGAGCATGGCCAGCGCGTTGGGCAGGTGGGTGGCAAAGGTGTTCTGGCCGAAGATGCTGTAGCTGACGGCCACCAGCCAGAAGGGAAGCGGCGGTTTCTCGATATAGCGGACGCCATTGATCTGGCAGGTGATCCAGTTGCCGCTGTCCAGGATGTGCTGGGCCGTCTGCGCGTGCGAGGCGTCCACATCGTCCATCAGAGGCGGCGAGAACAGAGAGCCAAAGTACACTGCGGCAAAGATGGCAGCGAAGAGAAGCCAGGTGGTCAGCGCGGAAGGGGAGGGTTGCGGGCGGTCATGCGTAGTTGTCGAGTCTGTCATCGCGGATAACGGCGTTGGATCAAGGATAACAGCGGCGTGGGTAGGCGTTCATTCCGCGGCTTCGGGCTTTGGGGAATTGTCTCAGAACTTGGTTCTCACCCTCCGGTACCGGCGAACCAGCAGAAAGACCGGCAGGCCGAGAATCGCCAGCCAGATGAGGAGTACCGGCCCATCCTCCTCCAGGAAGAGCACGATGCCAAGGATTGTCTCCCCGGCGTTGCGCAGGCCGGCTATGAAGGCGTTTTGAATGCGGTTGGAGAAGGAGGCAGACGGCGAGCTAAGGCTGGCTTTGTACTCCTCCGTAAGCTGTAGATCGACTGTGGCGAAGTCCACGCGGTGTTCCAGGGTCTGCTGCTCGGACTCCATCTCTTCAATCTCGCCGCGGACGCGGGCGATCTCCTGTTCAACCTGGAGAATGTCTTCGATCCTCCCTGTGCGCTGGGCGAGGATGGCGCGCAGGCGCTCCTCGGTCTCGCGGGAGTTTTGCAGGCGCGCAACCAGGTCGGCGTGCTGCTGGGTGACCTCTTCGCCGGACTGAGATTCGTTCTGGACGCGGCCCAGGGCCTTGAGTTCGACTAGCGCCGCGGCCAGCTCCGGCGCGGGAATGCGCAGCGATGCCTGAAGGCTGCGCGGAGCGTTCTCCGCGGTCGCGGCGGTAAGTTGCGCGGCATATCCGCGATGGCGCGCGAGGATCGAGTCGAGCGACGCGCGGGCGGCGGAGAAGTCCTTCACGATGATCGTAAGAGAGACGGTGCGGGCGATCATGGGCGCTGGCGCCGCGGGAGCCGAGGCCGGAGCTCCACCTCCACCCCCGCCCGCACGCGACTCCGGAAGGCTCTTGGCGGCCTGCAGGGAATCGAATTGCGCCACGCCCGCGGAAGCGGCGGCGAGCTCGCTCTTCGCAACGGCGGGTTGATCGTTCGGCTGTCGCGTCCTGACGTATCCCTCTGCCTCGGGACTTGGCGCAACCTGCTGCGCCATCTCAACCTGCCTGACCGGGCGAGACATGATCGCCGAGCTGACCACCATCAACATCACAATCGCAGCCAGCGCACCTCCTCCGCCCAGCGCCCACTGCTTCCAGCCCCACAGGCTGGGATCGAAATAGGATCTTGGCTTGGCGGGCATGCGGCCGGCTGCGGCGGAGGCAGCCTGCTCTAGTACGGACTCCTCCAAACTCGATGGGACAGCCGAGACGGTCCACTGGGCAAGCGACTCGGACGTGGCGCGGAACCGCTCGGCCAAATCGGCGCATTCGGCGCATTGATCCAGATGGACAGAGACGGCTTGCGCTTCGGCGGGCGCGAGTTCGCCGTCAAGAAAGGCCATAACCTCTTCGGGGGCAATGGGATGGGCAGCGGTGTTCATAGGCGCTCCTTCGATTGAGCGAAGTTCCTGGCGGCGGGGTGGGAGGCTGGAGTCGCGAGCAGATCGTGCAGAGCCAGGCGGGCGCGGAAAAGGCGCGAGCGAATTGTATTCAGCGGCAGTTGCAGCAATTCGGCAATCTCCGCGTAGCTCAACTGCTCGAACTCGCGCAGCAGCAGGACCTCCCGATCCAGCCGCTCGAGCCGTCCGACCGCCTGCCGCATCAGCGCCTGCGTTTCAATGGCGTTATCGATCGCGGGCTCTCCACCAAGGGGCTGTTCGCCCAGAAATGTCGCCCGAAACGCGGCCTTGCGGCGATAAGCGCGCAGAATCTTGAAGCCGACGGCATAAAGGTAGGTTCGGAAGAGTGCGCTGGGCTGGTAGCGAGCCGCCGCGCGCAGAATGGCGATAAAGGTCTCCTGCGTCAACTCCTCGGCCTGGGCGGGATCCGCCACGCGGCGGCGGAAGAACCCAAAGAGCGGCTGCTTGTAGCGGGCGAAGAGCGCTCCGAATGCGTCGGCTTGGCCGCGGGAGAACGCGACCATCAACACTTCGTCGCTTTGCGGGGTTTGGGAGCTTTCTGCCTCGGAATCTCTGGGCGCGTCGTTCATGGTGGGTCGCCTTTTAGCCTCCGAGTGTAGAACGAACGCCGGTAGTGCGTCTTGCATGGTCTGCCGCCTGAGCCCTTCACAACCGGTAATGCGGTGGGCAGAGAGAAAGTTCCCTGGTCGCCGCATTTTGTTTTTGGCGGACCGGAGAGGAGCTGAGGGACAGGGCAAACGCATCTAAATTCGTTTCTGCATGGGAAGACAAAACACCGCACAAGATATTGAATTCATGAGCTTTGTAATAAGGGCACGACTTCAGTCGGGCCGCACAAGGGTGAATGAAGCACGGTGGGCTTTAGCCCCTGCATGCGGCATCGGCTGACTATCTGCAAAGTGGACATGGCGAGTTTGGCAGGGGCTAATGCCCTTATTCTTTAGTGCTTCCGTGATGGCCCGACTGAAGTCGTGCCCTTGTTACAAGACCGGCAGAGGAAAACGATCAGTGAGATTAAGATGCGTTTGCCTTGGTCTAACAGATTGCGTTTGCCAATTGCGCCCGAATCTCCACATCTTGCACAGCCGCGCTACCAAAAGAGCCGGTTTTACTCCTTGTGCCTGGCCGTGCCGAGGACTAGGCTTCTGAATGAGGCCAGAAACGGCCGCCAACCTCCTGTGCACAGTATTTTGGGCAAAGTTGAAGGCCGTGGGCCCGCGCCTCTTTTGGGGCTTTCGAGCTTTCCACAGGCGATTGCCGGTATTTGCGAACGAGATGCGGGGAATGCAAAGAAAATACAAGATATTGTGGTTTGTTGTTGACATCCCCCACAGAGAGCGGTATTTTTTCATCTGCGGCTGTAATCGGATTGAAATGAATTCTGGCTCGAATAGCCTTCGGTAATTCGCACAGAGAAGAGAACTCGCGGTAAACCAACCCCCGCTTCCCGTTCTTTGCATATGCTTCAACCCGCGCCCATCCATGCCATGCTTGGCGGATGGGAGAGGAGATTTTTACCGGCATTTTGTCAATTGAGAGGATTCCATGAACAAAGCTCCGCTGCAAACCCCAGGCACGGTCCTTCAAACTCCCGGCACTCGCAAGGGACTTGAGTTTACACGCCGCTTCTCCACCCTAGGCGTCTCCCCATACGACCAGCTCCAATGGGAGCGGCGTACGGCGTCGATCACCGACGCCAAGGGCAACCTGATCTTCGAGCAGAAGGACGTGGAGGTTCCGGCGGACTGGTCGATGACGGCTACCAACATCGTGGCCTCCAAGTACCTGCACGGGAAGATCAATACGCCTGAGCGCGAGACCGGGGTGCGGCAGTTGGTTGGGCGCGTGGCCGAGACCATCCGCGACTGGGGCATGGCCGACGGCTACTTTGCCAGCCCCGAAGATGCGGCGGCATTCCACGACGAGCTGGCGCACATGCTGCTCACGCAGAAGGTGGCCTTCAACTCGCCGGTCTGGTTCAACGTAGGCTGCGACCGGCTGGAGCCGGATGCGGAGGGGCAGAACTGGCATTGGGATCCCTCGACCGGCGGCGTGCGCTTCTCCGCCACCGGCTACCATAATCCGCAGTGCTCGGCCTGCTTCATCAACGCCGTCGAGGACTCGATGAGCGGCATCATGGATCTGGCGCGGACTGAGGCTCTTCTCTTCAAGTTCGGTTCGGGCACGGGCACCAACTTCAGCTCTCTGCGCTCCAGCCATGAATCTGTCTCGGGAGGCGGCACGGCCAGCGGTCCCTTGAGCTTCATGCGCGGCTTCGACGCCTTCGCCGGGGTCATCAAGTCCGGCGGCAAAACCCGCCGCGCGGCCAAGATGGCGATTTTGAACGTTGACCACCCCGACATCCTGGAGTTCATCGACTGCAAGAAGAAGGAGGAGGCCAAGGCCTTCACCCTGATCAAAGCCGGATACGACGGTTCGGGGCCGGATTCCGAGGCTTACTCGTCGATCTTCTTCCAGAATGCCAACAACTCCGTCCGCGTCAGCGACGAGTTCATGCGCGCCTACGAGAGCGACGGCGAATTCACCACCTATACCGTCAAGGGCCATGAGCCTGTGAAGACCTTTAAAGCGCGAGAGATCATGCACAAGATCGCCGATGCCACATGGCTCTGCGGCGATCCCGGCATGCAGTTCGACGGCATCATCAACAAGTGGCACACCTCGAAGAACACGGGGCGGATCAACGCCTCCAACCCCTGCTCGGAATACATGTTCCTCGACAACTCGGCCTGTAACCTGGCCAGCTTCAACCTGCTCAAGTATGTGAACGCGGCGGGGGTCTTCGACATAGCCGCCTATCGGCACTCGATCTCGGTGGTGATCACGGCCATGGAGATTCTGGTAGACAACTCGGGCTATCCAACCGAATCCATCGCCCGGAACTCCCACGACTACCGGCCGCTGGGGCTTGGTTACGCCAATCTGGGCGCGATGCTGATGGCCTTCGGCCTGCCCTACGACTCGGCGGCCGGCCGCGATCTGGCTGCCAGCCTTACCGCCATCACCTGCGGCCAGGCCTACCTGCAGTCGGCCGTTATTGCCGCCAACTGCGCGCCGGTGGCTTCGGCCACGCCGCTCACAGCTTCTGTCGAGCGCCAGGGCGGCGCATGCCCCGGCTTCTACGTCAACCGCGAGCCGTTTCTCGATGTCATCCGCATGCACCGCGCCGAGGTCAATAACATCGGCAAGTCGCGATCGAGCGGCGAGCCCTTCAGCGTGCCCCAGCTCGACGCCCTCATCGACGCCAGCCGCGAGTGCTGGGACATGGCCCTGGCGCATGGCGAGCGCTACGGCTACCGCAACTCGCAAACCACGGTGCTGGCGCCCACGGGCACCATCGGCTTCATGATGGACTGCGACACCACCGGCATCGAGCCCGACCTGGCGCTTGTGAAGTACAAGAAGCTGGTCGGCGGAGGCATGATCAAGATCGTCAACAACACCGTTCCGGCTGCCCTCTTCAAGCTCGGCTACGATGGCGACCAGGTAAACGCCATCGTCAGCTACATCGACGCCACGGGAACCATCGAGGGAGCGCCGGGCATCAAGCCCGAGCACCTGGCTGTCTTCGATTGCAGCTTCAAGCCGGCCAAAGGCACCCGCTCCATCCACTACATGGGCCACATCAAGATGATGGCGGCAACGCAGCCCTACCTTTCGGGAGCCATCTCCAAAACCGTGAACCTGCCTCACGAAGCCACTGTGGAAGATGTTGCCGAGGCCTACGCCGCAAGCTGGCGCCTTGGCATCAAGGCCGTGGCCATCTACCGCGATGGCTCCAAGGGCACGCAGCCTCTGAACACCAGCATGGATGCGAAGCGCGAGCCTTCGCCGCTGGATGCCGCAGCCGGCCGCGTGCTGACCCGCCTCACCGCTGGGCAGGCTGCCGCTGCGGCCGACCTGAAAGTGCTGGAAGCAAAGGCCGGAGAGAAGGTCGAGATCGGCGCCAGGCAGATGATCGCAGCCGCCTCCTCCTTCCAGCGAGCGCTTGACGAACTTGCCAAAGCCGTTACGCCCGCCGCGGAGGATGAGCAAGCCAAGGATCCGGTCCAGGATCCCAACGGCCCGCCGCGCGCAGTGCGCCACAGGCTGCCGGGCGAGCGCGCATCCATCACCCACAAGTTCTCCATCGCCGGCCACGAGGGCTACATCACCGTCGGCCTTTACCCCACGGGGCAGCCGGGCGAGATCTTCATCAAGATGGCCAAGGAGGGGTCGACCGTCTCCGGGCTCATGGACTCCTTCGCCACCTCGATCTCCATCGCCTTGCAGCACGGAGTGCCGCTGAAGGTGGTGTGCGAGAAGTTCGCCCACACCCGCTTCGAACCCTCCGGCTGGACGGGTAACCCGCAGATCGGCTACGCCAAGAGCCTGATGGACTACATCTTCCGCTGGCTCCATCTGCGTTTCCTCTCCGGCACGCAGTTGACGCTCTTCGCCGGTCTGGCTCCACAGGCGCAGCAACTGCCGGCCTCGCCCAGCCTGATTCCTGAGACCGAAGCGGAGGAGGAAGAAAGCTCGACGCGGCGTCAGATGGCGCGGCTGACCGAGGAGATCAACCGGCTGAACCAGGGAAGCGGCCAGGCGGGCAATCCGGGAGCCGGCTTCGGGGGCGCCTCATCCTCGGGCGGCATCGCTCCCGAGGCGCAGACATGGCAAGCTCCCGCCAGCTCTGAGCCCAACCCATCGGGTGGTCCAAGCCTGCAAGATCGCGGCGTCTTCCACGCGGCAGACGCCATGCGCGACCTCTACGAGATGGGCGACGCGCCCAGTTGCTCCACCTGCGGCGCCATCATGGTCCGCAACGGCAGTTGCTACCGCTGCATGAGCTGCGGCTCGACCAGCGGTTGCAGCTAGCGGCACGAGCCCAGAGTCCGACGAATAAATATTGATGTCATCCTGAGCAGCGTTTGGCGCGTTTTTCGCGTCAAACGCCGTCGAAGGATCTGCGGTTTCTTCGTTCGATTTCTTCAATGAACTATGAATTCGCCACTCTAGCCGCACTCATGTATTGATGACTTCCGTCTTACGCGGGAGTTTCTTTCTCCGCCCGCGCACCGGCTGCTCAGTCGCCTGCTCGTCTTCGGCGGAACGCAGATGGCGCTCCATGGCGCTGCGCGCCTCGATCACGTTGCCGGTACGGATGGCCCGATAGATTTCGCGGTGCGCTTCGACAGAGATCTTGCGGTCCCTGGCGCGCTCCGCGGTCTTGCGCCGCTCTTCGTAAAGCGCTGTTGAAACCGTCTCCATCAGCGCCGCCAAGATTGGGTTGCCCGAAGCCTGTGCGATGGTGCGATGAAAGCGCACATCGTGGATCAGGTATTCGGCCGGATCGTCGATGGCGGCGTACATCTCGGCCACTTCTTCGGCGAGCACCGTGAAGTGTCCATCGTTTCCACGCTCCGCCGCCAGGGCCGCCAGACTGGTTTCAAGCAGGTTGCGCACCTCGAACATCTGCCAAGGCTTGAATCCGTGCAGCGCGCCCAGCAATCCCAATGAAGATTTGCCGAACTCCGCCGGTCCATCCGCCACAAAGGTGCCCACGCCGTGGCGCACCTTCATCACGCCCATCGCGGCCAGATAGCCGATGCCCATGCGCAGGCTGGCGCGGCTGATCCTCAGTTCCTTGGCGAACTCCCGCTCCGGCGGAATCCTGTCGCCGGGCTTGAGGGTGCCGTCTTCAATCTTCGATCGAATAAAATCGACCACCTGGGAGGTTAGTTGTCCGTCGAGATTCCGGGCTTTGTGGGCTTGCATAGTGGTCTAATCCATCACAGTAAATCTACGGAGCACTCCGCATAATGAGGGTAGCACCGGCAAATCGATTTTGTCGCCATATTCGAGACAAGAATAGGGATTTTAATCGGAAAGATGTATGCTAGTGGTCAGACCTCTTGAAGGAGACTGGACGCTGACGACGCCTGCCGGTCTAACCGGAAGACGGTCATTTGAAACCGGCTCGGTCGTGCGGGCCGAGGCGTGAGATTCGAGGAAGGATCATGGTCAATCTCGGCAAATACTCCATCGGAGTGGGAGATCGATTCGCCCATCAAGCCAAAGCTCAACTCCTAGCGTGCATCCTCGCATCCAGGGCCGGCATTGATGTAATCCCTGTTTGGAACAAGTCGAATCGTGAGCACACCATCATCGGCTCCGAGCCGGCGTCAGTCCGCGCCGCAGCCGATGCCGCCGTCAAGGCACTCGGCTGGAAGCTGCCCTACTACTGCGACGCCGACCACATCAACCTCGGCACGGTCGAGCGGTTCCTGGCGCCTTGCGACTTCTACACCCTCGACATGGCAGATTTCATCGGCGAAACCGCCGAACAATCCTCGATCGACAGCTTCGTTAAGCGCCACTCCGAGTTACTGGGAACGATCCAGATGGAAGGCGCCGGCCAAACCATCGAGATCACGCCCGAGCTGTTTGGTCAAACCGCGGTCAAGTTCCTCTTTGCCGTGCAGGAAGCAGGCAAAATCTACCGCAGGATCGAAGCGGCAAAGGGCAGGGGTGGGTTTATCGCCGAGGTGTCGATGGATGAGACCGACGTGGCGCAGACGCCGGCCGAGCTGCTCATTATCCTGGCCGCCATCGCCGATGAGGGCATTCCCGTCCAGACCATCGCTCCCAAGTTCAGCGGCCGCTTCAACAAAGGTGTGGATTACGTGGGCGATACCAGCCAGTTCGCGCGCGAGATGGCCCTCGATATGGCGGCTATCCGCCATGCAGTCGGGGCCTACAGTTTGCCCGCCAACCTCAAGCTCAGCGTCCACTCCGGAAGCGACAAGTTCAGCATCTACCCGGCCATCCATGCCTCGATGAAGCAGTTCTCCACCGGCGTGCATCTCAAGACCGCCGGCACCACCTGGCTGGAAGAGATCGTCGGCCTGGCTGAAGCCGGCGGCGACGGCCTGGCGCTGGCCAAGGAGATCTACGCCGAGGCCTTTGCACACTCGGCGGAGCTCTGCGCGCCCTACGCCACGGTAATCGACATCGATCCGGCCAAGCTACCCGCGTCCGCCGAGGTGGCCCGCTGGTCGAGCGAGCAGTTCACCTCCGCTCTGCGCCACGACCCGCTTTCGCCTGCCTACAACTCCAGCCTGCGCCAATTGCTGCACGTCGGCTTCAAGATAGCGGCCAGGATGGGTCGCCGCTATCTCGACCTGCTCGAAGCCAATGAAGCTGTGATCGCGAAGAACGTGACCGAGAATCTGTACGCGCGTCACATTGCCCCTGTTTTTTTTGGCCAATGAGACGATTGCAAAATTGCCTTCAGGTTATGGATTGTGTCAGGGTATGACTTCAGTCGTGCCGCTAACGGCCAATTTAGATTCCGGCTTAGCCGCTGGGGAATTGCAAATTACTGAAAACAAGACCGTAGGGGCTAAAGCCCTCCATGATTTTGTTGCTCTTTCGGCACAACTAAAATCGTGCCCTGACACTTTTTGAAGTCTCAGCGGAATTTTGCAAGAGGCTGCTTTGATAAACGGGACCTACAGTCAAGCGGCCTACGCGCTATGAACGGATTGGCTTAGACTGGCTGCAGGCGGAACGAAAGGTGACTTCATGAAAGTAATTCAATTGGCGGATCAGGTCCGCTATCCCCACATGTCCACGGCGGAGCTACGCTCGACGTTTCTGGTCGACGACCTCTTCGCGCCAGGTGAGGTTCAATTTGTCTACGTCGATCTGGACCGCGCGGTCATCGGCTCGGCGGTCCCACTACAGGAGGCCTTGCAACTCCCCTGCCCGGCGGAGTTGCGCGCCAACTGGTTTACAGAAAGGCGCGAGCTGGGCGTCTTCAATATCGGAGGCGATGGAACCGTCAAGGTAGAGGGAGGGATTTATGCCCTGGGCAATCGCGATGCGCTTTACATCGGCAGGGGCGGGCAAAGCATCTCGTTCTCGAGCGTGAATGAGAACCGGCCCGCCGAGTTCTATCTCTTGAGCTACCCGGCCCATGCCGATTTCCCCACGGCGATCGTGAGCGCCGCCGAACGGATGCCTGCGACGCTCGGGGCGCCTGCCACGGCCAATCGCCGCACCATCAACAAGCTGATCCACCTGGAGGGCGCCAGGAGCTGCCAGCTGGTGATGGGTTTCACTGAAATGGCCGAAGGCAGCGTGTGGAACACCATGCCTCCTCACACGCACATGCGGCGCTCCGAAATCTATCTCTACTTCGACCTTCCCGCCGATCAGCGAGTCGTCCACCTGATGGGACCGGCCAGCGAGACCCGGCATCTGCTGGTTGCCAATAAGCAGGTTGCCATCTCGCCTCTTTGGTCGATCCACGCCGGCGTGGGCACGGCCAGTTACTCCTTCTGCTGGGGCATGGGCGGTGAAAACCAGGTGTACTCCGACATGGACGCTCTGCGCATCTCCGATCTGTTATAACCGGCGCATTGACGACAGCGGAGCCGGGTAGCCAGACACGACGAGACATGCGCGGAATCGGGCCGGCGAAGCGGCCCAATCCCGCGAAGCAAATCCATCAGTTTGCCTTGGTGCTGATCGTGTGCACGATGGTGATCTGCGTCTTGCCCTGATACTCCGACTTGTTGGCGGTAACCGTCACGATGACGGCTTCCTGCTTGCTTTTCTGGGCAGTGAGCACCGCGGAGTCGGCGCTATCGTACACTGAGAGCTCGCTGCCCAGCCTGCTCTTGTAAAAGCTGACAACCTGGTCCTTCGAGTCCGGCGTGACATAAACGGCAGAAATCCAGGAACCGCCGGGCAAGGTCATCTTTGCTCCACCCTTGCCGGCCGTAGCGCCGGGATAGGTATCCGTGCCCAGATCGGAGGCGCTGAAGTTCTCCCCTGCATTGGCGCTGAAGGAACCGCCGGGCAAATTCATGGTCATCTGGGCCTTATCACCCGAGCCTGAAACATGGATGCCATGCACAGCCCGGTAGATCACGAAGCTGACGGCTCCTACTCCCAGAATGCCCAGACCCACGATAACGACCACGATGATCAGGACGATCTTGAGGGCGCTGGGGCCGGTCTTGGCCGGAGCGGTCAGGGGTTGCGCTGGCGCCGCCACCGGAGCCCAGGCAGCCAGGGGCGTGCCGCAAGCGCTGCAAGATGGCTGGTTGGCGGGTACTTCAGCTCCACATTTCGCACAGATACTTGCCACGATAATCTCCTTGTTGTTGAATTCTTTTCCGGACCTGCGACTCCGCTCTCCGGGCTAGGAGTCAATATATCGCAAGACACTCTTGCCGCGTTTAAGATTTTGATTCATCTCCGTCCAGGAGCTACTATTCATCTTCAGCGGGAGAGGAGGCCGGTGCCAAGGGTTTGATGGGCGAGTGACGCCGCGCGCGCAGATTGTCCAGTGCGTAGTCTATGAATCGCGGATCGAAGTGGGACGGCTGCCCCATGAACCGGCAGGTCGCAACCACCTGATCGACGATGAACCGCGGCTGATAGGCTGCCAGTTCAAGTCCCTTTCCCTTGGTGATCTTGTCCACGATATAGTCGAACAGCTCGCCGGGAAGGGTCAACCCCTGCCGCGCGCATTCTTTCTCGAAGATGCGCTTGTAAAGCTCGACGGTCGGCCCCGCCACCTCGATCTTGTAGGGGAGGCGGCGCAGGAATGCTGGGTCCATCAGGTCCTCGGGCTCCAGGTTCGTCGAGAAGATCACCAGCTCCTCGAAAGGTAAGGTGAAGCTCTTGCCTGAATGCAGCTTCAGATAGTCGAACCGGTTCTCCAGCGGCACAATCCAGCGGTTCAACAGGTTCTTGGGGCTTACCAACTGCCGGCCGAAGTCATCGATCAAGAAGCAGCCGCCCAGGGCCTTCACATGCAGTGGAGCCTCGTAGAAATTCGATATGGGATCAAAGCGCAGGTCGAGCATTTCCAGCGACAGCTCGCCGCCGGTGACGACAAAGGGGCGCCGGCATGGAACCCAGCGCGCGTCGTATTCGTCGCTTCGGATAAAGGAGAGGCTGTTGTCTTCGATCATGAAGTCCGGGCTAAGCAGGGAGTGCAGGCTGGGATCGTAGACGCGGATGATCTGGCCCTCGACAATGATCGCGTAAGGCACGTAGATCACGTCGGTGAATACGTTGGCAAAGCTGAGCGCCATCGAAGACTTGCCATTGCCGGGCGGACCGTAGAGCAGGATGGCGCGTCCGGAGTTCAAAGCGGGACCGACGCTTTCCACCATGCTGTCGTCGAAGACCAGTTCACCAAAGGATCTCCGCAAACGATCGAAGGTGATCCGTTCGTTGGTAATCTTCTGCAGATTCACCTGAATGGCAAACTCCTCGATGGTGACAGGCGCCGGCCCGGTATAGCGCATCTGATCCAGGGAGTCGACCGCGAATCGCCGGCCCTCTTCGGTGAATGCATACCTCATATCGAGCTGATTGCCTGAGTCTCTCGCCCCCAGATTGCGCAGCAGTTGACGGTCGATAGCCATCCGCACCAGCTCAACGACAAGGTTATAGGGCAGCTTGACGGCTTCCACAAACTGGCGGGCCGTCTCCAGGTGGTCCACATAGATCAGCTTCATCAGCAGTGTGAGGAAATCCGTCCCGTCGATCTTGGTAGCCGCAATATCGGCGGGCTCCGTCGGCATGCGATTCAGGAATAGGCCCAGCGTCTCCTCGCTGAGAGCTCCCATCCCTACCAACCGGTCGCCTAAGCGTCCGCCGAGTTCGGCCTGAAGTTCGAGCGCCTTCATCACCTGCTCTCTTGAGACCAGCTTGGCCTGGATCAGCAGATCGCCCAATCGCATTCGTCTTTTGATGACGTCCCCCTCTTGAACTGAAAAGCTTGACTCGCCGCGGCAAGTTTCGCCAGGAATGAACTTTCGCCAACTCGCCAACTCGCTATCACCGCGAAGCGGTGGCTAACTTGCCGATTTTGTTTACAAACCGCCTCATCTAACTACCTTGTTCATGAGGAGCGGTTGTTTCCTGCGTCCAGCTTCCGGTTCACAGCCGCGCGGCTCAAATCCTGGGATCGAGCCATCCTATCAAGCCTGTCCACATCCCTGGCAAGACTCTGAGAGCCCGGAGCCGGTAAGCAAGACAGACATGCAGCGAACCGGAACGGACAAACCGGTCCTTTCAACTATTGCTCTTCATCGGCCTTTGTCGGCAAAGATTTTACGCTGACCGCGAACGTTTTTCACTTTTCCATGCTCTTTACTGGTAGTGATGCCAAACGCGGTATTCTTCGCGAGTCCGGATGAACCTGTGGCACAAGCTGCTGGAGAAGGCGCGCGGTTGACAGCTTCGTTTGCCGCCTTCGTCGAGAGGCATTCGCATCTTGTCTATCGCATCGCCCTGGCCGTGGCGCGCAACCCGCACGACGCCGAGGACGTGGCGCAGGAGACGTTTCTCCAGGTTTATCGAAGGGAGCGATGGACAGAGATCGACGACCAGCGGGGATACCTGGCGCGGGTCGCTTGGCGGTTGGCAGTCAAACGGCGAAGGCCCCGGATGCTGGAACAGGATCTCCCCGAGGAGATACCCTCCGCCGAAGGTGGACCCGAGCAACAGGCGATAGACCGGCAACTGGAAGCCTGGCTGCACGCCCGCATCGACGCGCTGCCGGAGAAACTGCGCCAGCCGCTGGCTTTGGCCGCGCTGGGAGAGTTGAAGCTGGTGGAGATTGCCGAAGTTCTCGGCTTGCCGGAGGGAACGGTCCGGCGCAGGATTCACGACGCGCGGCAAAAGCTCAGGCATGAACTGATGGAACGGAAAGGAGGAGGCCATGAAGGACGACGATAATCGGCTCGGCGGTTGGGACGACTTGAATGGGTTGGACGGCCTGATCGATCACGCGCTGGCGAGCTACACGCCGCATGAGGCGCGGCCGGGGCTGGAGCGGCGAATACTTGTCGCGGTAGCCGCCGGGAGCAGCCATAGTCGCCGCCCCTTCATTCGCTTGCCTTGGGCCTGGACCACCTGCGCGATTCTTGCCGTCGCCCTGGCATTTGCGGCAATCCATCATTATAGGCAGGTTCCGAGCCAGTCGAACCGGCAATTCATCCACGCAAAACCGCCCTTGTTGACGAGTGCAAAGAGTAACAAGCAGGACGCTTCTCCTTTACCGCATAGTCCAGTCGCGCCCATCCGGTCGAATAGGCCGTCAGGTGGAAACAAGTCCGTCAGTGCAATCGATCGGTCAAGTCTTCACGAGATGCGTGCCGCCAGTCATCCAGCGCCGGAGGAACCATTGACACAGGAGGAGAAGCTTCTGCTGCGCATTGTCAAAAAGGGTGACGAGAAGGAGATAGCGATGTTGAATCCTGCGATTCGTGAAAAGCAGGAAGCGGAGGAAGAAGCGGAGTTTCACAAGTTCGTCGAGCAATCGATCAAAGGAGAAAACGAATGAAATCCAACTACAACAGAAAAGGGGGACAAACAATGAAACGGACAATCGGAATTCTGGGAATGGCATTGGTTCTGACTTGCGGCGGCGCCAATGTGTCGGCGCAGACTGTGGCTCCCGCAGAGAAGGTAGGCGACGCAACCCCCGAGACGGCTCCGAAGACCTACAGGTTGACCTATACGGTTACTCACTCGGAAGGTGCCAAGAAGCTGGGAGTGCAGCATTTTGCCTTGACCGTCAATCCAGATTCAAGGGACTCACAAGTCAAGCTTGGAAGCAAGGTTCCCATCGCGACGGGAGGGTCTAACCAAAGTGGCGCATCGGCACCAGGATATGTTCAGTTTCAATATACGGATATTGGGCTGGACATTTCGGCGCATGTGCGCGAGTTTCCAACCGGTGTATTGGTTTATTCAAGGGTGGAGCAAACCGGCGTGGCCGAGGAACCATCGGGCGTGGGAGGCGGTGGTCCGCCGGTGATACGCCAGGGAACGCTTCTAAACACCGCATTGCTGACTCTCGGTAAACCTGTGATGTTGGGATCGCTCGATGTACCGGGAAGTTCGCAGCATATCGACATCGAAGTGGTACTGGAACTCGTGAAATAAGCCTCGAAGAGAGAAAGTGCCCCAGTTGAGTGAGTGTAGTTCTCACTTCGGCGATGATGCCTCAATGTTCGGCCAGTCGGCGGTGTGGACAATTCTCTTCCATCAAAACAACGAGGGGCGCCTACCGGTAATTCCGGCCGGGTGCCCCCAGTCTCGCGTTTGAGACCTGGGAGACCACTTATCCACGCGGTCATGATATTAGGCGGCCAGCACCTCACCACTTGAACCAGTTCTTTACCCAGGCCCACGCAAGGTCAACCTTCCCTGGCGGAATCGGCCGCATATGCATCGGCACGGTCGCGGGGGGCAGATCCTCCGGCCGGATGAACGACATACTAGGCGGAACATAGGCTTCGAGAACCTCTTTCTCGCCCTCGCGTACTTCGGACACACTCGGGTCGTCGCCCTCGCCTTGAGCCGCCTTCTCCAGTTCTTCCGCCCTTCTCTCCCTCGTTGCTGCCACATCGAGCAGCAGCTTGACCTCTTCCGCCCGGCCCTCCGCCTCCGCCTCGTGTGCGCGCTCGCGGAGTTGACCGGCTTCTTTGCGATGCAGGACTGCGAGTTCGCTGAACTTCTCGGATGGAGAGTTACCTATAAACGTGTACCCCGGATCTCCCGGCTGATAACCTTCGTCTTCCATTGTCTCCTCCCGGCAGGCAGGGATCGTAAAAGATCGATCCGTCCATCGCTTGACGCGGCATCATTCTACATGATCGCGGCCAGGATTGAACAAAGCCCCTCCCCGAGGTTTCCATGCGCCCCTCAACGTTTTGCCTGAAACAACAAGGGCGCCAACCGATGGCCTCGGCGGCGCCCTGTGCGGTGCGAAGACCGCAAGACTTCAAACGTGGTTGCCGAGGCCCTGCGTCGGCATCTCTTCCATCTGCCGCTTCAACTGGTCCATCTGCTGGCGGAACTCCTCCATCTGTTTCGGGTCAATTTTGAAGTCCTCGGGCTTGAAGCTCTGGCGGAACTCCTCCATCTGGCGCTTCAACTCGTCCATCTGCTTCTGGTCGATCTTGAACTCCTCCGATTTCAAGCTCTCGCGCAACTTCTCAGCCTGCTTGCGAATCTGCTCAGTCTGCTCGCGGGTGAGCGTAAAACCGTCCTGCTCACCGGCCTGCAAGCGATCACGCAGGGCCTGGGCCTGGTCACGCATGGCCTGAGCCGATGCGGCTGCCTGAGCGGCCACTTCCTGGGCAAGCTCCGGATCGATCCCGGCAACCATCGCACCCTCACCAGGCTGGCAGATTGCCTCGCACTCCAGTTCGCCCTGTTTGTGCTTGGAATCCACCTGAAGGGTGAGCGTCTGCTGCTTCTTGTCGCGCAGGATGGTCACCTGCACCGGCTTGCCCGCATTGGAGCGTAGCGCGCGGTCCCAATCGGCAGAGGTGGAGATGGTTTCGGCGCCGACCTTCAGGATCACGTCGAAGGCCTTCAGGCCCGCCGCCGCCGCCTCGCTCTTGTGCACCACCTGCTTGATCATCAGGCCGTTGGAGACGCCCAGATACTCGGCCATCTGAGAGGTGAGAGGCTCGACCAGCGCACCCACATTCAGGCTGCTGCCGAAGAATGGCATGTGAAAGGCTCCGGGAAGCGGCGCGTCGCCACTACCGGTGAGAATGCCCATTCCCGAGCCCTGCGCAAAGACATCCCCTCCGCTGCCAATCTTGTTCCAGACGTCCTGCTCCATGACGCGGCGATCTGCCAATTCCACAGCAAGCGTTTGCACGTTGCCGTCGCGGCTGATCTCCAGGCTGACCTTGCGGCCTGCAGGAATCTCCCTCAGCATCCGGCGTAACTGCTCAGCGCCTTCAACGTTCTGTCCGTTCAACTGGAGCACTACATCGTTGACCTTGAGCCCGATCTGGCCGGCCGGAGCGTCGTGATCGATGAGCGTGATCAGCGCGCCGCGCACCTCCTTGAGCTTCAGCGCCTGCGCCTTCTCCTGGTCCACATCCGCCAGGTCCACGCCTAGGTAGCCCTGCGAACTGGAGTGCAGGAGCAGAGGATTCCTTCCCTCCAGCAGTTGGACCAACTCCCTGCCCTGCGCCCGCGCCCCCGGCGGCGCCATCGCCGCCAGCGCCGCAGCGCCCAACAACACAATGAATCCAAAACTCCGGTACGGCCTCAAAAAGTGCTTCATCTCTTCTTCTCCTCTTACTGCTTGGAGCCCCATCCTTGTCACTTGGCGCCCCATCCATTTCGCGCCATTGGCGAAAAGGGTGGGAACCCTAGATCATCGCCCGGCTCCGCAATCTCTTCGTGCGTTGCGATAACCGGAAGACAGGCCTACTGAATCTCCGGAACCCGTCTCAAGACTTCTCTTGAAACGGTCCGAATCTGTGGATTCTGGTCGGAGTAGGCGACCGTGTGCAGCACTTGGCGCACACTTGTATCGCCCTCCACCGGCTCCAGAATGTTAATTGCCGCCGTGCGAATTCGCGGCTCGGGATCGTTCAGCAGCGCCTCCAGCACTGCATCCCGTACGCGTACATCGTCGGCCACGTAAGGCTCAAGCCCGCGGAGAGCTTTCTCGCGCACTCCCCCATTCTTGTCGTAGCGCAGAGCTACCATAAGAGCATCGCGGATGCCCGCGGCCTGGCAGCCGTGCCCGGCGCGGCACTCGGCTGCCATCAGGCCCACCGAGTCGTCCCGCACGCCCGCAGAGGCCGAGTTCTCGCTGGCCAGCATCAGCAACTGGCGAATCGCCGGATCGTCCAGCGAACCCAAGATGCGCTGCGGAACCACCTGGTTATAGCGAACCTCGACGACCTCGCTGTTGGGCTGGCGCACAATGCTGGAAATGTTGGCGATCTCCGCCGGAGCAACTGGCGATTGCTGCGCAACTGTCGCCGGCGAGGGTCGATTCAGCGCCGCAGCGGTTGCAGCCGCGCGCGCTGCCCGGTTATGGGCAAACTGATAGCCTCCCAGGCAGCCCGCTCCCAATCCCGATGCCAGCAATATACAAGCAGCCAGGGGCGCGGCCTGCAAGATGGCAAAGTTCTTCATCATCTGCTGGCTCAGCCGTTGATACCAGCGCATCGGCGGCAGAGTGTCCAGCGCCTCCAGCAGGCGCAGCCGCGACCGGGCAACCAAGTTGGCCGGCGGCTCCAATACCGGGTGCGCGTCTGCCAGTATCTTCAGCGCCAGCAACTGCTGCCGCTCCGATTGGCAGGCGGGGCAACCGGCCAGGTGGCGATCCAGCTCATGAATCTGTTCGTCCGGCAGCTCACCGTACGCCGCCGTTACGATGCGTTCGTGTGCAACTTCGCAATTCATCTCTACGTCCTTCCAGCCTCGAAGAAACCTGCATCGCGCCTCATAAAAATCCGCATCCCGTACAGGAATTGCAAGCGAGGGCGCCTTAGCGCAACTCCGCCAAATGCATTCTCAACTTCTTGGTCGCCCGGAAGAGCGTATTCTTGGCGGTCTCTTCCGTGGTGCTCAACATCTCTCCGATGGTGCGCAGGCGGAGTCCCTGGTAGTGCTTCAATTCAAAAACAAACCGTTCCCGCGGCGTCAGCTTATCCAGCGCCGCTTGAATTCTCTCGCCCAACACTTTGCGGTCCAGCTCCTTGGCCGGATTTGAAAACGACCGGTCGTCGGAGACCGAAGCCAGCAGATCGATCTCGTCTCCGGAGTGATCCATCACCACAGCGTTGTCTTCGCGGCGTGTTTTCTTGCGCCGCAACTGGTCCAGGCAGAGGTTGGTCACGATGCGGTAGATCCAGGTATAAAACGAGCACTCGAAACGAAAGTTGCCGATATACCGGTAAGCTTTCAGAAAAGCCTCCTGGTAGATATCCTCGGCATCGTGCTCGCTACCCGTAAGATGCAGCGCCAGGCGCAGCACCTGGTGCTCATATTGGCGCACCAAAGTGTCGAACGCCGCGCGCGAACCTGCCTGCGCCTCGCGAATCAGCTCCATCTCCGGCGCGCGCGCTTCCAGGCGCTCCTGCGCCTTGCTGAGCCCATTGCGGTCCGCTCCGTCCCGATTTGCCCCATTGGCTGCCGTCGCCGCACCCATATATGGAAAGGATTGTACCTTCCGCTGGGTCGGCCATGCCAAACTTGCTGGAAGCGCAACCGGGGAAATGGTGTCACTCATCGCTTCGGTCGCCATCGAATCTCCGCTCCGGGGAAGTGAAGTGTCCGCATCCAAGTAGACGCGAAAGCGCAGGATTGGTAAGCGGATAGGCGTGAGAGATCGGCTTCTGCCGGAGGTGAGAATTTTAGCAATCTTTGGTGAAAGCCTGGTCGTGTAAGAGCAAGGCTTCAGCCGTGCCGTAAATGGCTGATAAGAAACGATTGGCTTTAGCCACTGAGGGATGTCTCCCGGCAGTTTTGACTTCCGCCATGGGCATTCGGGTTCTGAAACCTATCTCGCGCAGCGCCGAGGATGCCTCCCTATTCCCGGATGCCTCAGGTCTCGCTTTTGAGACCTGGGAGACCACTTAATTACGTGGTCACGGCACTCGAAGTGAGGAACGTCAATCCGGAAAAAACTACACCTCCAGACCTCAGTGGGCTGTTTTGCCGGAGAGAGCCTCAAACCCCGTCAGAATTGCCGCCAGCGCGTCGTCGAAGTTGCGGTCGTGAGTTTTTTGCAAGAAGGCGACTTCGATCGAATGGGTGAAGGTCCAAAGAATGAAGTGGGTCCTCCGGTCGTAGACCACCATCCGGAGCATGGGCACCGGATCGGACGCGCCGTTGACCTTGCTGCCGTTCGTTGGGCCATTGGGCGCGGTGAGCTGAATCTCTAGCACCAGGTCGGCATCGGACGGGTCGGTCACCAACTCAAACTGGCCAAAGGCTTTGAGCCCCGCATAGAGCTGATTGTAGCCCCGATCCGGATCGCCGCTGAAAGGCGAGGGAAAGAGCCCGCTGTCCGCGCCGGCATTGGAGACGAATATCTTTTTTGCGTTTAGGATGGCCAGCGGGACCGGCCCTGGGCCTGCGGTAGCCGGCTGCTGGGCGATGGCGGCAGAGGCCGCAAGAAGAGCGGCGCAAACAACGTTACGGAAGCCGGATTCAATCCTGTTCATCGAACTACCCCCTGGCGATGCTTCGCATTCACCGAATTTGACGCCCGGAGAGGCAGGGTTGTCTCGTGGTTCTTTTCTCTATTCGTTGTCGGGCAGCTTATAGGGCTTTTGCAGCCACTGCCGGGCCTCGTTCACCGCGCCCTGAGTATTGTCGTTGGTTTGCACGGCCAGCCGGTATTCGTTCACCGCCCGGTCGCGCTGGCCGGTGATGTCGAATATCTTGCCCAGTTGGATGTGGCTCCAAACCTCGGTCCAGCGGGGTTCGCCGTCTCCTCGCAGCGCCTCCCGGTAGGCGTTGACGCTGGCCTGGTAGTTGCGCTGGGTAAAGAGCAGCTCGGCAATCCGGTAGTTGGCCAGGGAACTCGAGGAGTTGGCTTCCAGAGCTTTCTGGTACTCGGCCAGAGCGCCTGTCAGGTCTCCCTGCGCTACCAACTGCTGGCCCTTCAGGATGGCGATGCGCACCTGCAGGTCGGGCGTGGCCTTGAGCAACCAGTTGTTGGGATCGATGGCGATGCGGCGCGGGCGGCCGAAGGTGTCCGCCATGTACTGCGTGTCGGTGCCCACCACATCGACCTTCTGGGTTTCGGTCTTGCCGTCGGTCTCCACGCGCAGCTCAACAGGCATGCGGAAGAGGTCGAGATCCTGCTGAATCTCTCCAATGGTGCGAAAGCCTTTGTTGTTTCCCAGCCTGTAGACCGCATACTTGTTGGTGAACTGCGGCGCGCCGGTGCCGTCGATCCACTGCGCAAAGAAGGCAGTCAGCTGCTGCTGGCTCTGCGCCTCGGCCACCTTCTGGAAATCCGTTGTGCGCAGGCCGCTGTCGGTAAACTGGCTCAATACCCCCTTGAGCGTAGCCAGAAACGCCTTGTCACCCACCTCCCAGCGGAGCATATGGAAGACCATGGCGCCCTTTTCCAACGTCGCCGACTGAAACTCGGGGGAAAACGGGCTCAGGCGCGCATCGCTCGACAGCGGAATCGTGTCGTAGGCTAGAGCTCCGGCGGCCACGTCTTGCAACGCCGCATGCATGGCGCTCTTGCCGCTCTCGTCTTCTACGTACATCAGCTCGCCGTAGCGGGCCATGCCGTTGGTGATCCAGGAGTCGTTGAGCGTACGCGGGCTCACTTCGGAACCCCACCACTGGTGGGCTATGGTATTGGCCAGCAGCCGGACGCTGCTCTTGTCTCCCACGCGCGAACCCATGATCGCCGCCAGCTCCGGCGCCCAGACAGCCGGCAAAGTGTCGTTAGGCAGCTCCACGACATTCAAGTGGCTGCTCTCTGGAGCTCCAAAGCTGTCGGTAAAGAAGTCGTACTCCTTGGCTGCGGTATGGGCCAGCTCATTGCCCGACGCCTGGTGGCTTACGGTGAGGTAGATCTTCACGTTGCCGGGGCCGGCCGTAACCGGATCCACGTAGCGGCCCGCTATCACCGTGCCGGGAAAGCCCGGCTTCTCCCAGTTGAAGTCGTATTGGTCGCCCTTCTTGCCGTTGGCCAGGGTTACCGGCTTCGAGGCTCCCAGGCTGCCGCTGGAGAAGACCCGCATTCCCTGCGGAACGCGAATGTGCATCTCCGCGGTGAAGCGGTCGGTCAGGTAGCCGGTCATGGGGAACCAGCGCGCCGGATAGAGCAGGTAACTGATAGGCTCCTGGATCGCGGCCAGCTTGAGCCCCTCAACCGGGCCGTCCTCGCTGCCGGTAATCGTGCCCTCATACTGGAAGGTCCAGTGCGATACTTGGCCTTGCGTAAAGGGCGCGGGCGGGGTCACGCGGATGGTTCCGTCCGCTGTCCGCTCACCGGTGAGCAGCTTACCGCTCTCATCGGTGATCTTGGTGACCTTCAGCGCCGGATGAAAGCCGAAACTGACCACCTCGGAGTTTTCGGGCGCGGTAAAACTGACCACCGCCTTGGCAGCCAAGTGGTGCGTGGCCGGGTCCAGTTCGGCATCGATCACATAGCCAGCGATGACCAGCGTAGGCCGCTCGGGGCGCTGAGC
>Ga0182014_10002429_pt1 | contig 23503 bp, 16 predicted proteins | sample 612S2DmetaG_FD_120489 | JGI IMG/M metagenome (GOLD analysis project Ga0182014, IMG submission 120489) | Permafrost microbial communities from Stordalen Mire, Sweden - 612S2D metaG | ecosystem: Environmental > Terrestrial > Soil > Wetlands > Permafrost | place: Sweden: Stordalen | collected...
AGCTCTGGGTGATATGAGTGTTGGGAAGGTAGACGTCCTGTACCACCGTGTCTTCGCCGGGAAGGCCTACGGTAAGACCCAGGTTGCGTTTAGGTTCGATCATTTCCACGAAGCCATGCTTGGGTTTGGGGGCGATCCGCGCCAGATAGCCGAGCGGCAGCGATACGTCGTGTTTGATTTCGTAGCTGACCTGGGGATCGGTCTGAACTTGCTGGGCGGCAACCGGGATGATCAACAGCATCAGGCAAGCGGCTGGAAGTAAATTGCGCAGTATGGCGGGACGTGCCTTCTTCATGCTTCCTCCTCAGAATTGGTGAAACTGGCAGAGCCTGAGCGATATCTCGAGGGACAAGCGCTCGGGTATCGTTTCTCGGGTTTAGGCAAATGGTGCCGGGCCTCAGGCGCGGATCCCGAATCAGGCTGTCCGGCGTGCTGGGAGCCGCAACCAAGGCGGGAACTACTATGATGCATCGTCGACGACATGTCAATAAGTCCTGCGTCCGGGCCAAGGTCGATTGTGGAAAAATGCGGCCTAACAGTTCGCCCCGTCCCGTGCGATAATCTTGCGGCAGCGGACGCTGCATTTTGAGCTCTAGGGGAAGCAATGACTCGAGTGCTACGCTGTCAAAATCACAACGCGAGGTTTCACGCATGAAACGGCTAAATAACGTGTTTGGGCTATGTCTGGTGTTTCTGCTGGGCGCGTCTGTCCTTATTCCCTCAGCTTCGGGTCAGACGCTACCGTCGTTCGGGAACGTAGTGATCGTGCTGGGTGAGAACACGGATTACGGCACCTCCTACAATTCGACGAACATGCCCTATTTGACCTCCTTGGCTAACACTTACGGCCTCGGAGTTAACTACTACTCAGATACGCATCCCTCGATCGGCAACTATTTCAACATAAGCACCGGCTATATCCTCACCGACAATGACAGCGAGACCCCGGAGACCTTTCCCGTCTCGAAGAACAATATCGCCCTGGAGGTTCAGAAGGCGGGCGGAACGTGGAAGGACTATGTGGAAAGCCTTCCGAGCATCAAGAACTGCGGCGGACTGAATTCGGGAAACTACTATGTCCGCCACGATCCGCTGGAATACATGACGACCATCAACAAAGAGAAAAGCCACTTTGTGTGCTTCAGTCAATTCGCCAAGGATTTGGCCAATCACGCTCTGCCCACCCTCTCGTGGCTCGCGCCGAACGGCTGCGACGACGCGCACGACTGCTCCATCGGGACCTTCGACACCTGGCTGAAAACCGAGATCGAACCTTTGGTGAAGAGCTCTTACTTTCAGCAAGGAGGCAAGGGGCTGCTGATCATTGTTTTCGATGAGAACTCGGGCGACGGAAACCCGAATTGCGACACCATAATTGAAGGAAAAGGCTGTGGCGGGCAAGTCGAACTGGTCGTGGTCAGCCCGTTTAGCAAGAAAGCCTACAAGTCGCATGGCGGCGATAAGCGCAACTACAACAAAAGCTATGATGCAGCAGACATCTTGCGCCTGATGGCGCAAGGGCTTGGGCTGCATACGTCCAATCTCGGCTGGGCTGCCAAGGGGTTGCCGATGGCCGATTTCTTTTCGCAAGAACCCGCGCAGTGAGGTTGCCTCAGCCCGGTGTCTCTCGATAAGAGCGAAAGCAGTGTCAAGGACAAACCTATCCCAGGCGGTGCGCAAGCACCGCCTGCTTCCCCAGAAGTGACAGTGATTTTTTCACACCATCCTCGAATCTGCTACGCTTGTTAGCACAAGCGCGGACCCGTAGCTCAACTGGATAGAGCACTGCGCTTCGAACGCAGGGGTTGGGAGTTCAAGTCTCTCCGGGTCCGCCATTCCGCTTCCTTCTACTGTGGTGTCCCGCAATTTCGCGTCATAAGTCCGCGCTGTCATCCTGAGGGCAGGCTGCTTCGCGCGGCTCGCCCGGATCCGTCGCTGCGCAAAGAACGCTTGCCCGTGATGACAATCAAATTGAGTTCTGCCCACTTTGAAACCGCGTGCCTGCGGCAGCGGCCTGGTTGTTCATCCGTCACAGACAACGATCGTCTCTCGGGCCGAATCTGAAATGGACGTTGGTCTCCATTTCAGACTCGCCAGCTGCAGGAATAATAAGGAAGAACCAAATGAGGAAAGCCAGTTTCGTCCCGCTTGCGGTAGTCCTTCTGTTCGGCATCGGCTGCGGTGGTGGGAGCAGCAGCTCGGGATCGATTTCGGGCCCTTATGAGTTTGTGGCCACATCCGATACAACCAGCGGATGGACGACTCTCATAGAAGCGAATCTATCCGCCAACGGGGCTCAAACCAGCGCCAACGGCTCCAGCCAGGCGCAAACCGCGACTCTCCTGAGCGGCGCGTGGTACGTGAATGGCGATGGTGAATGTCCCAATCCCTCGCCGGGCCAGAACAGCATTACGGGGTCGGTGACTGGTGGCGACGTGGCCCTTACGTTTAACGAAGGCGGCAACGTCTATACGGGTCAGGGCACGGTGAACGGGAGCACGATCTCAGGAACGTATTCGGGTACCAACTCCAATTGTTCTGACTCTGGCACGTTCATTGGCACGCAAGTGCCGAATCTTTCCGGAACGTTTTTCGGGACATTGAGTTTGCCTTCCGGTTCAGACCAGGTAACGGCCACGCTCACCGAGGGCAGCGGCAATTCCCTGACCGTGCAAACCACCTTGACCGGGGTAGACAACGGAACCTTCACCTTCTCGGGTTCAGCGGTGGCAAACATCATGTTGGTTTCGGGTTCGATCAATGGGAATCCGCTGGCTTTGTTCGGATATTTTGATCGCACCGGCACCTACACCGGGACGGCTAACTCCATTCAAGTCTTCGACGACACCGCCGCCGATGGTGTCTATGCCAACTATGGGTTGTTAGTGGAACAATGAGTTGGGCAGGGCCGTTGTGTAGGAAGTGAGCCACTACCAGCTTCACCCCCGTTTGCCTTATACACATAAATGTGATATGTTTACACATCAAGAAATTTAGTGAAGTTATGCGAACCAATATTGAAATCGACGACCGGTTGATGCGGCAAGCGATGCGCTGCAGCGGCGCCCGGACCAAAAAAGCTGCGGTCGAGGCTGGCTTGCGACTGTTAGCGGAGACATACGCGCAAGGGTCCATTCGCAAACTTCGGGGCAAGGTGAATTGGGAGGGAGACCTCGATCAGTCCCGTTTGAGCAGAGAATCAGGATGAGCAAATTACATGGTCATTGTTGACACGACCGTGTGGATTGACTACCTGCGGGGCGTGGACAGCCGGGAGGCCCTTTGGCTTGACCGGGCACTAACCCGGCAGCGGCTCGGCTTGACCGATCTTATTTTGTGCGAAGTGTTACAAGGAATTCGGGATCAACCTACTTTCGTCGATGCACGCGACCGCCTTTCGAAGCTCCATCTGTTTCAGGTTGGTGGCAAAGAGCTGGCGATCACAGCCGCGCAAAACTACCGAACTCTCCGAGAACGCGGCTATACGATAAGGGGAACCATCGATTGCCTGATTGCTACCTTCTGCCTCGAAGCAGGCCATGAACTGCTGCACCGTGACCGCGATTTCGATGTATTTGAAAAGGAGTTGGGGTTGAGGGTGGTCCATGCCTGAGAGTGTCGGGCCGCTTACCGGCCGCGAGTTGCCGAGTTGCCCTTTTCGTCCACGACATTCGATGTATCGAAAAGCCGAGCAGTCCAGATTTGTCTTCCCAAGAAGATCGCGTCTCATTCGCCGTGGCAAAAGGGCGGCATCGAAAACGCGATTGGTCGCTTGCGCCGTCAGTTACCCAGAAAAACCGACCTCAATACCCTGCCGGCACACCGCCTCGCTGGCTTCCTGGACCTCTACAACAACACCCCAAGAAAGTGCCTCGGATTCAAAACCCCCAACGAAGTATCCTTTGAACACGCTGTTGCACTTCAAACGTGAATTCATCCCTCGACTTCGCTCGGGATGACAGAGTGGGAGCTGTCCCCCAAAACGCGAGTATGTCTAGAAGCTAAGAGCTAACAGCCAAGACCTGCTTTACTCCCACTCGATTGTGCCTGGCGGCTTGGAGGTTATGTCGTAGACCACGCGGTTGACGCCCTTGACTTCGTTCACGATGCGGCTGGAGATGGTTTTCAGGACCTCGTGGGGGAGCGGGACCCAGTCGGCGGTCATGCCGTCTTCGGAATGGACGGCGCGGATGGCGCAGGTGCAGGCGTAGGTTCGCTGGTCGCCCATGACTCCGACCGACATTACGGGGAGCAGCACGGCGAACGATTGCCAGATTTTCTGGTACAGGCCGGCTTGCTTGATTTCGTTGACCACGACGTCGTCGCACTCGCGCAGGATGGTTAGACGCTCGGGCGTGACCTCGCCTAGAATTCGGACGGCCAAGCCTGGTCCGGGGAACGGCTGGCGTTGAAGAATTTCTTCGGGCATGCCCAGGTCGCGGCCGATCTTGCGGACCTCATCTTTGAATAATTCTTTCAGCGGCTCGATCAGCTTGAGCTTCATTTTTTCCGGCAGGCCGCCGACGTTGTGATGCGATTTGATGATCTGCGAAGGTCCGCGAACCGAGCGCGATTCGATCACATCGGGATAGAGGGTGCCCTGCACCAGCCATTCGACTTTGCCTTCCTCTTTTTCGATGCGATGGGCTTGCTCGTCGAAGATGGCGATGAATTCGTTTCCGATGATTTTGCGTTTGGTCTCAGGGTCGCTGACGCCGGCCAGCTTGCTCAGAAAGCGATGCGATGCATCGACCGCGACGACGTGCAGGCCCAGCTTGTCGCGCAGGCTTTGCTGGACCTTTTCAAACTCGTTCTTGCGGAGCACGCCGTTGTCCACGAATACCGAAGTGAGGCGCGAAGGACCCTTGCCGTCTCGGAGCGCGCGATCGACGAGGGTGGCAGCGACGGCAGAATCCACGCCGCCGGAGAGCGCGCAAATGGCGCGGCCGTGGCCGACGGTTTGCCGGACGTTAGCGATGGTCGCGTCGATGAAATGCTGCGGAGTCCAAGTTGGCTTGGCACCGCAGATGACGAGGGCGAAGTTGCGCAGAATGTCCGTGCCGGCCTGAGTGTGGCGCACTTCGGGATGAAATTGAACGGCAAACAATCTCTTCTCGGGATTTTCGATGGCGGCGACGGCGTTGGGCGAATTCGCGGTTAAATGAAAACCGGCGGGCAGGTCGATGGCTTCGTCGCCGTGGGACATCCACACGGAAAGCTTTTTGGGCACGCTTTGAAAGAGAAGCGAACTATTTTTTATTTCAACATTGGCGTGACCGTATTCGCGTTTGTCCGCGGCGCGCACTTTGCCGCCCAGCACGTGGACCATAAGCTGCAGGCCGTAACAGATGCCAAGCACGGGCAGGCCGAGTTCGAATACTCGCGGGTCGGTGTTGGGGGCGTCCTGATCGTAAACCGAGCAGGGACCTCCGGACAGAATGATTCCGATGGGCGAGTAGCTGCGGATTTCGTCCAGGTTGGCGGTGCATGGGAGAACGACGGAAAAGACGTTTTGTTCACGGATGCGGCGCGCAATGAGCTGGGAATATTGCGCCCCAAAGTCGAGGACAACGATCGATTGGGTTTCCACGGACGAGTGTCTCAAATCGGAGAGTAAGTGTAAAGAGAAAGAGCGGCCTGCTAGGGATTTGCGGGAACATCGCTGAGGATTAGTTCGCTTGGATCGACGGCAGGGCTTGACTGAGGATTGGGATTGGGATCGGGATACGTGCCTCCGCGGGGCAACAGTGGCGGCGCAGCCTCTGCACTCACCGGCGATTCTGGCATTTCCACAATGGCTACGTATGACGCCAACCGCCCCACGTACAAGAAATCTGCGACGGCGAAATAAATCAGTGTCACCAGGAGCACGCTGGCCAGAACCACGCCCGGGGGAAGAACCGCGGAAAAGCCCAACGGGAAGGCGACAATGGCGGTAGCCACAACGAATGCGGTGAGATGAGCCAGACCAAACCAGGTTCCGGCGGAAAAGACTGCTCCGGTGCGAGCCTGGCAGAGATCGACTGCGGCGGCAAACGCACCGAATGTATCCTGGTCATCAGCAACCACAAATATCGCGGCCAGGGAAAGGAACCAGTTCAACGTAGACCACGCGAGCCACACCAGCATGGCGACCATCAGGGTGATGAGCAGCGCGCTGCCCGGGACGGAATCGGCGGGCCGGGACGCAACTCCGCCCAGAAGAAGCGCAGCGACGAAACCCACGGCGGCCGCGAGGGTCGCGCCGAGGCGAAAAAAGTTAAGCCCGAAGAGAGGACTCAGCCTCGAATATGTTTCTTTGGGCGCGGGGGTTGGAGCGTCGCCCTCGCGGAAGTAGGCCAGCAAAGCCTTCAATGTCGCAGCCCGGGCCAACGACGCGACGACGACCCAAGCGATTCCCAGAGCGAGCGCCAGCACAACGGCGGTCCCGACCACGCGAAATGCGCTGCCATGAAAAAGATGGCGCGCGGCTCGATATATCAGAATGGGCTGCTTGCTCCGCAACAAAAGCAGATCATCCTTGTTGAGCACCAACGTGTCCAGGTACTCAAAGAAAGAGAACACGAGCAGCGTGCCGGCGGCGGCGGCGAAGCTCCAGCGCCAGGCAATCTCCGCCAACCCGAATGAGGGGCGGCGGAAGATGGCGCGGAAGCCTTCGAGCGTGGGCGAACGGGTGGGCATGCCAAACTTAGGATAGCGCAATTCGATTGAGCCTGATCGTTGTGGGCACGTAGCGTAGGCAGAGTCCCTTGAAGCTTTCTGGCCGCAGGTACGTCGTCGGGGTCCTTCGACTCCGTATCTGATTCGCTTCGCGAACCAGATACTCCGCTCAGGATGACAGCGTACGGTGAGGTCAGGATGAGTTTGTAATGGAGACGACAGGATGGGGATGACGGGACTTCAGTGCACCACGATATTGATGAGCTTGCCTGGCACGAAAATTATTTTCACAACCTGTTTATCGGCGATTGATGCTTTGACTTTTTCGTCCGACAAGGCGCGCTGCTGGATTACTTCTTTGGATGCATCCACGGGCACGACGATGAGGCCGCGCAGCTTGCCGTTGATCTGCACCGGGATTTCAATCTCGTCTTCCTTGGCCAATGCCGGATCGTATTTCGGCCACGGGGCGCGAAGCAGGCTCGCTTTCTCGCCTAACATTTCCCAGAGTTCGTGGGCGAGGTGAGGTGCGAATGGTGCGAGCAAGAGGGCGAGATCGCGCTGGACATCCAGCAATAGCTGCGCCGGAAATTCCGCGGGCGAGGGCGCCCGCGCCACACGTTCTTCGAAGACATAAAGTTCGTTCACCAGTTCCATGATTGCGGCGATGGAGGTATTGAAGTGCCAGCGTCCCTGGAAGTCGTCGCTGACGCGTTTGATGGTCTGGTGAAGTTTGCGTTGGATCTTGCGCGCCTCGGGCGGTAAAGCCTGCAAAGTCTCTCGCTCCGCTCGCTGAGACGCAGCAAGCTGCGTCTCTACAGGGGCATTTCTTGCGACGAAGCGGTATGCTCGCCCGAGGAAACGTTGGATGCCTTCGACTCCTTCATCCTGCCAGTCGAGTTCGCGATCCGGAGCGGTGGCGAAGAGCGTGTACATGCGCGTGCTGTCGGCGCCGTAGCGAGCGACCATGTCGTCGGGTGACACGACATTGCCAACGCTCTTCGACATTTTGGCGCCGCCCTTGATGATCATGCCTTGAGTAAACAAGCGCTCAACGGGCTCGTCGTTTTTTACCAATCCCATGTCGCGCATGAATTTCGTCCAGAAACGCGAATAGATGAGATGGAGAATCGCATGCTCGACGCCGCCGATGTACTGGTCGATGGGGAACCAGTATGCAGCTATGTTGGAATCGAAGGGCGCGCGGTCGTTGTGCGCGTCAGTGTAGCGATAGAAATACCAGGACGAATCGACGAAGGTGTCCATGGTGTCGGTTTCGCGGCGGCCGGGACCGCCGCATTTTGGGCAGATCGCATTCACGAATTCCGGCACCCGGCCCAAGGGTGAGCCACCCGTCAAGGTTATGTCAACGTTTTCCGGCAAGATTACCGGCAGGTCTTTTTCCGGCACGGGCACGATGCCATCTTTCTCGCAATAAAGCATGGGGATGGGCGTGCCCCAGTAACGTTGGCGCGAGATGCCCCAGTCTTTGAGACGGTAAGTCACGGTGGCTTTGCCGAAGCCGTTTTTCTCGGCATGCTCCGACATCTTCTGGATTGCGGTCACGCAATCGAGACCATTGAATGGGCCAGAGTTTACCAGCGTGCCGTCGAGCGTGGTGAACGGAAGAGCCGGTTCGACGCTGGTTTCTTCCGGGTCGACGGATCGGGGCACGATCACGGTGCGGATCTTGAGCTTGTACTTCCGGGCGAATTCATAATCGCGCTCATCATGCGCCGGCACGCTCATGATCGCGCCCGTGCCGTAATCCATCAGGATGTAATTCGCCACCCAGATTGGCACGCGCTCGCCGTTGTAGGGATTCACGGCGAAGTGGTGAGTATTGACTCCGTGCTTTTCGATGGCGCCAATGTCGCCGACTTCTTTGGCCTTGCGCTGTTCCGCGATCAGTTGGTCGACTTGCGCGCGCAAGGGATCATTGTTTTTGGTGAGGCGAGCCACCAGCGGATGCTGGGGGGCAAGCTGGACGGACGTGGCGCCGTAGATCGTGTCCACGCGGGTGGTGAAAACGGTAATGGTGGAATGCGATGAATCAGTGGCGCCGTCGAGCTTGAAATCGACCAGCGTGCCTTCGCTGCGGCCGATCCAGTTGCGCTGCATGGTTCGAACTTTCTCAGGCCACTCGTCAAGTTTGTCGAGGTCGCGGAGCAATTCCTCGGCATATTGCGTGATGCGGAGGAACCACTGCTCGAGCTCGCGCTGTTCTACCAGCGTGTCCTCGTGGCGCCAGCAGCAGCCATTCACGACTTGCTCATTGGCGAGAACGGTGCAGCACTTCGGACACCAGTTCACTTTGCTTTTCTTGCGATAGGCAAAACCTCCTTGGTAGAGCTTCAAGAAGAACCACTGATTCCATCGGTAATATTCTGGCAAACAGGTTGTGACTTCGCGCGACCAATCGTAGGCAAAACCCAGGCGCTTCATCTGCGCCTTCATGTTGGCGATGTTGCGGAGGGTCCACTCGCGCGGCGGCGTGTTGTTAGAGATGGCGGCATTTTCCGCCGGCAGGCCAAACGAATCCCAGCCCATGGGATGAAGCACGTTGTAACCGTTCATCCACATGTAGCGGGCGAGCGCGTCGCCGATGGCGTAGTTGCGCACGTGCCCCATATGCAGCGCGCCCGAGGGATAGGGTAACATTTCGAGCACGTAATATTTTGGCTTGGTGGAGTTGGGCTCGGCGGCGTAGAGAGACGCATCCTGCTGCCAGCGCTCGGACCATTTGGTTTCGATGCGCTGGGCATCGTAGCGGTCGTCGCGGACTACGGTCGTTTTTTCGTCCTGCGGCATAGGCGGCATAGAAGGAAAGTTTGAGTTACGGGTAATTTTTGATTTTACAGTAGCGCGGAGAGAGGTACAGGCTGCCTCGGGAGAATGGTAGTGTCCTAACACTGCGTTGAACCAATAGGACACTACCCGGGAAAATCACCGATATGCCTCCTTTCGATGTGCGACTTCGAGGACCAAGACCGTGATTCTTTCGTCTTGGATATCGCAAATTAAGCGGTAGTTGCCAACGCGATATCGCCACAGTCCCCGTTTGTCACCATGGAGAGGCTTGCCCCATTGTCTAGGATTCTCGGCGGATTTTAGGCGTTCACGCAGAAAACGAACAATTGCCGCCTGGGTCGGGCGGTCGAGCTTCTTGATCTGCTTTTCGGCGGTCCGGGCAATCTCAATGGTCCAGACCAAGCCTGCGCTCCAGTTCCCCGAGCGTGATGGTAGGTTCGCGGCGCTCCAGCGCGGCGATGCCCTTCAGGTAGTCCTCGCGGTCTTCCAGATATTGCCGAATGGCCTCACGAGCGTAGTAGCTCTTGGTGCGGCCCGTCTCCTTGGCAAGAGAGTCCAGTTTTTCTTCGAGTTCGGGTTCAAGTCGAATGCCTAGCATTTGTTTAACATGTTTAACATAGCAGATTTGAGCCTGCCGCACAAGCTAACTAGCAAGCTGCGAAAAACGCGCCGTGGCCCCAAAAGAGCATGCCTCATGCGCTAAAGCGCGGACACATTTCAACGGCTTAGTGGCACGACTGAAGTCGTGCCCTTCCCAAAACCGGCTCGAATCAGAGTTTTCCCGCAGCCTTTTAAAGGTGCAGTCTCTCAGTCGGGCGGCGGGTTTGCGGCGCATGCACCTTCAACGATAGACTTGAAGCTTTCGAGGTGGGTTCATGTTAGTGGTCATGCAGGCGCACGCTACGGAAGCGCAGGTGCGCGCCGTCTGCCAGAAAATCGAAGCGCTCGGCTACCGCGCTCACTCCATTCCGGGGGCGGAGCGGACGGCGATCGGCATTACGGGAAACAAGGGCGAGGTCGAGCCGGGCACGCTGGAAGAAATGTCGGGCGTGCAGGAAGTGATCCGCGTCACCAAGCCTTACAAACTGGTCAGCCGCGACTTTAAGGAAGACAACACTGTCGTGCGCTTCGCCGGGAGTGATGCCACGATTGGCGGCCCTGCGCTGGCGATCATGGCCGGGCCTTGCGCCATTGAAAGCCGGGATCAGGCGTTTGCTGCGGCTGAGCGCGTGCAGCGTGCGGGGGCGCAGTTCTTTCGCGGTGGAGCTTACAAGCCGCGCACTTCTCCTTATTCTTTCCAGGGCCTGGGCGAAGAAGGCTTGCGCATCATGGCTGAAGTCCGCGAAACTTTTGGCTTGCGGACCATTACCGAAGCCATTGACCATGAATCGCTCGAACTGGTGGAGCAATACGCTGACATCATTCAAATCGGCGCCCGCAACATGCAGAATTACTCTCTGCTCCGGCGGGCTGGACGTTCGAAGCGCCCGGTGATGGTGAAGCGCGGCATGTCGGCGACGCTGGAAGAATTTCTGATGGCGGCCGAGTATGTGATGAGCGAAGGCAACTACAACGTAATTCTGTGCGAGCGAGGCATACGCACTTTCGCTGACCACACTCGCAACACGCTCGACCTGAGTGTAATTCCGGCGGTGCAGCGGCTCAGCCACTTGCCCATTATCGTTGATCCGAGCCAGGGCACGGGCAAGCGTAACAAAGTCACTCCGCTTTCCCGGGCCGCAATTGCCGTGGGCGCGGATGGCCTGATTATCGAAGTGCATCATGAGCCGGACAAGGCGCTGTCGGATGGCATGCAGTCGCTGTATCCCGATCAGTTCGATGAACTGATGGCGCAAGTGCGGCAGATCGCGCCAGTGGTGGGCCGGACGGTGGCGGGGGCTGGAGCTCCTCCGAATGCGCTTTCCTCAGCATCCACGGAACCTGCACGCGGGTCCTCCATTGCTCCACTAACTTGAGAAAACTTCTTTTCATCGTAGTGCTCGCTCCCATTGCTGTCGCCATGGGGTGGTGGTATTTCCACGAACGCCAGCTCACCGATTATGGCCCGGCTTATCACGAGTACGCCTACATCACTAATGGCAAGAGCAATACTGTTAGCATCATCGACCTGCGCACGTTTCAGCTTGCGAAGACGATCAAGGTTGGGAGCGAACCTACGGGCATTGCGGCGAATGGCAAGAAGAATGAGATTTACGTGGTGAACGCGGGATCGAGCAACGTCAGCGTGATTGACGCCGAGCGCAACGCGGTGGTCGCGACCATCGGCGTACACGGCAGGCCTTATTTCATCGATGTTTCCGCCGATGGCAAGCGTGGATACGTGGCCAACTCAGGCTCGGCAAATGTTTCGGCGATCGATCTGGAGAAGCGAATCGTAGTCGGTAACGTTCGTGTGGGAGCTTCGCCGGGCATGGCTCGAGTTTCTCCCGATGGAGAAGCTGTGGTGGTCAGCAATCGCGGCGACAATACGATTTCGCTGATTGACGCTCAGCATCTTACGGTTCGCAGCACGATTCCGGCATGCCAGCAACCGGAAGACATTGCCATTCTTCCTGACAGCAGCGAAGCATTTGTGGCTTGCGCGGCATCGGGGCAAGTCGCGTCGATTGATTTGAAAAATGACAAACTGCTGGCCCTGCTGGACGTGGGCAAAACTCCCGTACACCTGGCGCTCAAGCCCGACGGCGGTGAACTCATGGTGAGCAACTTCGATTCGGATGATATTTCGATCATCGAGACCACAACCAACGAAGTTGGCGGCAGCTATCTGATCGGAACGCATCCGGCGCGGGGACTGGTGACTGTGGACAATTCCCGTTTGTACGTCAGCAATTTCGGATCGAACACGGTCGCAGTGTATGACATCGATATTGGAAAAATGATCGCGACGCTGCCGGTCGGCAGCCATCCCGATGGGCTGGCACTTTCGCAGAGCCAGAACTATTTGCTGGTTCTGAATTCGGGCTCAGGAGATGTCACGGTCATCCAAAAGCGCACGCCCAAGAAAAAATTCGAGCCGGGCGAATATTCTTTGCTTACCATGATTCCGGTCGGGGTTCAGCCGAACAACATCGTGGTGAAGTCGTTCGTGCTGGCTAAGCCCGAAAAGTAAAAGAACATTAACCACAAAGGACACGAAGGTACACAAAGATCTGCCCAGAACCCCTTTGTGTACCTTCGTGTCCTTTGTGGTTTAAAGGTTTAGCTTACGCGCCCGCGCCGCAACACTTCTTGTATTTTTTCCCGGAGCCGCATGGACACGGGTCATTACGTCCGATCTTGGCGGTGCCGCGGACCACTTGCTGCACCGCTTGCAGATCGCCAGAACCGGCCATGCGAGCCTGTTCCAGTTCGCGGCGTTTCCTGCGCTGGAAGGCTTCTTCGATTTCATCGACGGACGTGGCTACTTGCCGCGGCGGCTTGCGCCCATTGCCATCCCCATCCATTCTCGGAACCGGCATGCCCGCTTCCGGACCGGCGCCGCCGGGACCACCACCATCCAAAGGTCTCGGCGCTCCACCTTCGCTGGGCCGCTCCAGAATCTGCATCAGGTAGAGATAGCGGACGGTCTCCTCCTGGGAACGCTGCATCATGGCTTCGAACATGTCAAAAGACTCGCGCTTGTACTCCACCAGCGGGTCGTGCTGCCCGTAGCCGCGCAGACCGATGCCCTCTTTCAAGTGGTCCATGTCGCGGAGGTGATCTTTCCACTGCGAGTCGAGCACGCTGAGCATGATCATGCGCTCGTGATAGCGCATGGCATCGGGGCCAATCAACTTTTCCTTGGCGTCGTAGCGGGCTTTGAGCTTGTCGAAGATCGCATCGCCCAGTTCCTGGCGGTTCAGGGTCTCGGGCTTGATGCCTTCCGCGAGAATATCCACGCCGAAGCGGGTAAAAATGGCGTCCTTTAATCCTTTGAGGTCCCAGTCCGCAACGTGAACCTTGACCGCGCAGAATTGATCCATCAAATCGCTGAGGATGCCGGAGACGTAATCCTCGAGGATCAGTTCCTTCTGATCCACACCTTCCAGCAATTGATGTCGCAGGCCGTAGACCGCCTGCCGCTGTTTGTTCATGACGTCGTCGTATTCCAGCAGATGTTTGCGGGCTTCGAAGTTTTGAGCTTCGACAGCCTTCTGCGAAGCCTCGATTCGACGGCTGATCATTCGTGATTCAATCGGCACTCCCTCTTCCATGCCGAGCCGTTGGAGGAGGTTGGAAACCCACTCCTTGGCGAAAATGCGCATCAAGTCATCTTCGAGCGAAAGATAGAAGCGAGAAGAACCAGGATCGCCCTGGCGCCCAGCACGCCCGCGAAGCTGATTATCAATACGGCGAGCTTCGTGACGCTCGGTGCCGAAGATGTGCAACCCTCCGGCGGTGATGACTTCCTCGTGCTCTTTGTCAGTCTCGGCTTTGTGGCGATTGAAAACTTCCGTCCACTGGTCGGTGGGAACGACGTATTCGTTTCCCGCGTAGTACCAGACCGTGCTTTTGGTGTCGTCGACTACGGCTTGAACTTTTCCTTGTGCGGCTCGCAGCGGTTGCGCAATTCCTTTCTTCACGCATTCCTGCTTGGCCATGAACTCGGCGTTTCCGCCAAGAAGAATGTCGGTGCCGCGGCCGGCCATGTTCGTGGCGATCGTGACCATGCCCTTGCTGCCGGCCTGAGCCACGATTTCCGCTTCTTTCTCATGCTGCTTGGCGTTTAATACCCAGTGCTTCACGCCTTTCTTTTTCAGCAACTCGGAAAGACGTTCCGACTTTTCAATGGACGTCGTGCCGACCAGCACCGGCTGGCCGGTGGCGTGCAGCCTTTGGATTTCATCCGCTGCGGCGAAGTACTTTTCCTTTTCGGTGCGGTACACCACATCCGGATTCTCCAGGCGCCGCATGGGCTTGTTGGTCGGGATGACCATCACTTCCAGGCGATAGATCTTGTCGAACTCGGGCGCTTCGGTTTCCGCCGTGCCGGTCATGCCAGCCAGTTTTTTGTACATGCGGAAATAGTTCTGGAAGGTGATGGTCGCAAGGGTCTGATTCTCGCGCTCGATCTTTACGTTCTCCTTGGCTTCAACCGACTGATGCAAGCCATCCGACCAGCGGCGTCCCGGCATCAAGCGGCCGGTGAACTCGTCGACGATGATGACTTCGCCATCTTTCACCACGTACTCCACGTCGCGGTGATAAAGCGCGTGGGCCTTAACCGCGGTCTCAACGTGGTGCTTGAGGTCCCAGTTCTCCGGGTCGGCAATATTGCCGATGGAGAGCAAGCCCTCAACTTTTTCCCAGCCTTCATCGGTGACGGTGATGCTGCGGTGTTTTTCATCCACCACAAAATCGCCGGTGTATTGCTTGGGCTCGCCGGGAGCAACGTCAATCTCCTCGCCCTTCTCGAGCTTCGGAATAATGCGATTGACCTTGGCGTATTTGTCGGTGGATTCTTCGCTGGCGCCCGAAATGATGAGCGGGGTGCGAGCTTCGTCGATGAGGATGGAATCGACTTCGTCGACGATGGAAAAATTGTGGCCGCGCTGCACGCAATCGTGCAGATCGAACTTCATGTTGTCGCGGAGATAGTCGAAACCGAACTCGTTGTTGGTGCCGTAAGTCACGTCGGCGGCGTAGGCTTCCCGGCGCTGCTGATCGTCAAGGTCGTGAACGATAACGCCTACGCTGAGGCCGAGGAAACTGTACAGCTTGCCCATCCACTCGGAGTCGCGCTTGGCCAGATAGTCATTGACCGTGACCACGTGCACGCCGCGTCCGCTCAGAGCATTCAAATACACTGGCAAAGTTGCGACCAGGGTTTTTCCCTCGCCGGTTTTCATTTCCGCGATCTTGCCCTGGTGTAAAACCATGCCGCCGATCAGTTGCACATCGAAGTGACGCATGTTCAGAACCCGGCGGCCGCCTTCACGCACGACTGCGAACGCTTCGGGCAGAAGCTCATCGAGGACCTCGTTCACCAGCTTCAAGCGCTCGTCGTCGAGCTCTTTCCGACGATCCTGGTCTGCGTCAGGCTCGTCCGGGATCACGGTCAGGCGTTCCTGTATCCGTTGGCGGAATTCCTCCGTTTTGGCTCGCAGTTGCTCATCGCTGAGCTGCCGCATGGCGGGTTCAAGCGCATTGATGGCCTCGACTCGAGGCATCAGACGCTTGACCTCGCGCTCGTTCTTGGTCCCGAAAACCTTGGCTACTAAAGCATTAATCAAAATGAGAATCCTTGGAGGGGCACGACACCCGCTATCCTAGAAGATTAGTATATTAGATGCGTGCGCAGCGTGTAAGTCGCGAGTGAGCCTTCTCGGGAAGCGCCTCCGGCCCGGCATGGCGCTTCGGCCTCAGGAACAAAACCAAAATGGATTGAAGCCGATGTTTCAGATCGCTCTCCGGTCACAGCGTTGAAGCGCGTTTTCAGGTATATTTTCCCGCTGGCCTATGCCGACTTTCTACCAACTCTTCCGCGAATGCGCTGAGCGGTGGCCCGACAATGTCGCGCTGGAAATTCAGCGGCGTGACCGGGTCGAAAGCCACACCTACGCCGAGGCGCTGCGAATGGCGGAGAGCATCGGCCGCTGGCTGATCGAGAACGGCTTTCAGCCCGGCGCCAGGATCGCGATCCTGGCCGACAACCATCCGCGGTGGATCGTTACATATCTGGGCATTATCGCGGCAGGGTGCGCGGCAGTCCCTTTGGATACGGCGTTTCATGCCGATCAAGTTGCCAAGCTCCTTCAGGATAGTGGCAGTTCCCTGCTGTTCTGCGATGTGAAACATTTGGACGTCGCACGAGAAGCGGTGGCGGGGCTGCCGGCACAGATTGTGCTGACGGATTCTGCCGAGCTTCGCTCAGGGCCGGCTCGGGCGGCTGTCCGCACGCCAGCAATGCCCATGGCCGACCTCGACCGCATCTTCGCTGCCGGGCCGGGAAGCTTCTTACCCGTACCCTCTGCGGACGATGATCTCGCCTCGCTGCTCTATACCTCTGGCACTACCGCCGACCCCAAAGGCGTGATGCTCACCCACTCCAACATTATGGGCGAGGTACGGGCTGTATTCGCATGGGCGCAGATCGGCCCCGAGGACGCTTTGCTTGGCGTGCTTCCGCTCTTTCACGTGCTGTCACAAATGGCCAACCTGCTGTTGCCGCTGGTGAAGGGTTCGCGCGTTGTTTATCTCGAAACTCTGAATACGACGGAACTGCTTCGAGCACTGGCGGAGCGTAAAATCACGGCGTTCGCGGTCGTTCCACAGTTTTTCTATCTCATCCACGAGCGCATTTTCAAAGAAGTGGCCCAGCGTGGAAAGCTGGCGACTGCGGCGGTTCGGGCGATGATGGCAATTACCCGCATCAGCCGGCGGTTCGGATGGAATCCCGGCCCGATTCTGTTTCCTAGGGTCCACAATATTTTCGGTCGCAAAATGCGCTATCTGGTGACGGGTGGGTCACGCTTTGATCCGCAGATCGGACAAGATTTCCATGCCCTTGGAATTGACATCCTGCAGGCCTATGGCCTTACCGAAACCAGTGCCGCCGCCTTCGCCACGTCCCACGACGACAATGTGATTGGCTCCGTGGGCAAGCCACTTGAGGGTGTGGAAGGAAAGATTGTCGACCCGCGCCAGCAGGAAGAAGGTGGCCCACCCATTGGAGAAATCGCGATTCGTGGGGCCATCGTGATGAAAGGCTACTGGAACCGGCCCGACGCTACGGCCGCTGTGCTGAGGGACGGCTGGCTCTACACGGGAGATTTGGGCTATTTCGATGCCGGTGGAAATTTGTTTATCACTGGCCGTAAGAAGGAAGTGATTGTCCTCAGCAACGGAAAAAATGTTTACCCGGAGGAGGTCGAGGCGCACTATCTAAAATCTCCTTACATCGCGGAAATTGCGGTTCTGGGGCTGGAAAGCCGTCCGGAGGAGCGCGGCTCCGAGCGGTTGCACGCCGTGGTCGTCCCGAATTTTGCGCTGCTGAAAGAGCGGAGAATCGTGAATACGAGAGAGATCCTCCGCTATGACATTGAAGGCCTTTCGGCGCAACTGCCTTCGGCCAAGCGGATTCGAAGTTATGAAATCTGGCAGGAGAGCTTGCCGCGGACGACCACTCGAAAGCTGAGACGATTTGAGATCGAAAAGCAAGTACGGGCAAATCAGACAGCGGCGCGGTCGAGTAGCGCGGAACCTGGCCCGGAAAAACCCTTCAGCGCGGAAGATGCCGCATGGCTGAACCAACCGGAGGTCCAACGCGCTCTCAAAATCATGCGAGAGGCGGCGAGCATCAAGCTTCAAGCAATCCGTCCGAGCGACAATCTGGAACTTGATCTTGGCCTGGACTCAATGCAGCGAGTCGAACTTCTGGTCGCGCTGGAACAGGAGCTTGGCGGAGGCATTGAGGAATCGAGCCTGGCTGAAATTTATACCGTGCGAGAATTGGTGGATGCATTGCGCGAGAGTGGGGTGCGCGGCAAGGCTGGTCCGGCTCGTGCGCAGTTCGCCGGCTGGAAAGCGCTGCTGCAGGCCGGCTCCGAAGAATCCGAATTTCTCGCTTTGCTGGAGCCGCGACCGATCGCGGAGACGTTCTGGTATGGCGTGAGCCGGTTGGCGCAGATGATCGCTCGCGACCGTTTTCATTTGCGCGTGACCGGCCTGGAAAAACTCCCCGCGCGTGGGCCGTTTATCATTTCTTCCAATCACCAAAGTTTTCTCGATGCTCTCGTGCTGGCCAGCCTTCTTCCGTGGCAGATTTTTTGCGCTACCTTCGCCGTCGGGACCAGCGAAATCTTCGGCGGCGGCTTTATGCGAACCCTGGCGGGATGGCTGCGTGTGGTGGTAGTGGATCCCGATGCGAACCTCATTCCCGCCATGCGCGCCGGTGCGGCTGGCCTCCGGCATGGACGCGTGCTTATTCTTTACCCCGAGGGGGAGCGCTCGATTGACGGCGAGCCGAAGATATTCAAGAAAGGCGCCGCGATTCTCTCTGCTCATCTGCAGGTACCGATTGTCCCCGTGGCGATCGAAGGTTTTTATGAGGTGTGGCCTCGGGGAAAGCCATTCCAGAAATTCGCCCCATTGCAAATCACTTTCGGCGACGCGATTTACCCCCCGCCCGAAGCAAACGCATCGGAGGCGGCTTACGAAGAACTCACAGCGGAGTTGAAGGCGCGAATAGTCGCGATGCGGGAACAGCTGCGAGCGCATGCGTCGTAGAAACGTGGCTGTGCCGCGTCGGCTGCCGGCAAATCTTTCTCTGTCATTCCGAGGAACGAAGACGACGAGGAATCTGGGTTTCCCGGCCGAGCGAAAAACCAGGACCCCTCGCCTTGCTCGGGATCACCATCGATGAGATTTTGCCAAGTGGATTCGCTGCAGCTTTAGTCACTTCGCCCGCGGATGGGTCGCATCGTACACCTCCAGCACGTGCTTCATGGAAAGTTGCGTGTAACGCTGAGTGGTCGAAAGGCGCTCGTGGCCGAGCATTTCCTGAATCGAGCGCAGGTCGGCGCCCTCCTCAAGCATGTGCGTGCCGAAAGCATGCCGCAGAGTGTGCGGATGCACATCCGGTGAAAGCCCTTTGGCGACTGCGATCTTCTTGATAATCCGTCCCACGCTGCGGGTCGTCAGCCGTCCGCCGCGCTGATTGATCAGCAACGCGGTCGTATTCTTTTTGCGTTCAGCCAACATCCGCTGGCGCGCGGGCAGGTAACTCGCGAGCCCTGCTTTTACGGAATCGCCGAACGGAACATAGCGTTCTTTCTTGCCTTTACCGCGAATGAGAATGGCCTCGGAACTCAAGCGGATATCGTCGAGATTGATGCCGGTCAATTCCGAATTGCGGATGCCGCACCCGTAAAGCAATTCGAACAGAATGCGGTCACGTTCGGGAAACGACGCGACTTCGGGCATCTGCCCCTCGAGCACGGTGTTCATTTCTTCGATGGTGGGAACACGGGGCAATTTCTTGGGTAACTTCGGCGTCGAAACCAGCGCCGCAGGATTTTGTTCAACCACTCCCTCTTGCGCCAGCCAGCGGTAGAAAGAACGGACTGCAGCCAGGGACCGCGCCACCGAATTCTTGCCGAGATCTCTTTCGTAAAGATGGGAGAGGAATCCGCGGATGGTTAAATGATCGATGCTTTGCCAACTGCGCGCGCCTACGTATGCCGCAAAATTGTCCAAGTCGCCAGTGTAGGCCTTGATGGTGTGCACCGACGCATTGCGCTGGCGCAGCGATTGGAGAAACTTGTCGATCGCCTTTTGGACGGCAGTGCGACTGGGTTTTGTAGCCATAGGTGCAACCAATCCCACCACAGAGACACAGAGAACAATCCTGCTTTCTCTGTGTCTCTGTGACTCTGTGGTGAAAGAATCTATCGTGCCTTCGCTCTTGGATGGTGCTTCTGGTACACGCTCTTCAATCGATCGAGCGCCAAGTGCGTATAAACTTGCGTGGTCGAAATATCGGCATGGCCCAGGATGGTCTGAACCGTGCGCAGGTCCGCGCCATTCTCGACCATGTGCGTGGCGCAACTGTGGCGCAACATATGCGGACTGGCATTGCGTCCCATGCTCGCAGATGCGGCTCGAACCACTTGCCAGACCCGCTGACGGGTAAGCTTGCGCGCTCCCCGTCCGAGGAACAGAAGTGGCGAACTGCGCTCTGCCGTCAGCACCGGACGCGCATTCTTCATGTACGCGGCAAGCATCTCCTGAGCCGATTTTCCCAACGGCACGATTCGTTCCTTATCGCCCTTGCCGCGCACCAGCACATAGCCGAGATCGAGCTTCAAGTCTTCCAACTTCACCGCAATCATCTCTGAGACCCGAAGCGCGGCGGCGTAAAACACTTCGAGCATGGCTCGATCACGCAGCGCGATCGCTTCGGCCTGCTTATGCCCCGAACCGGCACGCGCTCCCCGCAGCAGAATTTCCATCTCGTCGCGGGCCAGCGATTTGGGCAACACCTTCCACTGTTTCGGCGAGTCGATGTTCAGCGTGGGATCGTGGTCGATAAGCTTGTCCAGCAACAGATAACGATACAAATGGCGTAACGTCGACAGCTTTCGTCCCACCGATCTCCCATCGACCGAGTTGGCGAATAGTTCCTGAATGAAATCGCGCACTTCATTGCGGCGCGCGTTCAACAGCGTGCGCTTGCGCTTTCCCAGGAACCCGGTGAACTGGCGAACGTCGGTGGTGTACGCCGCCACTGTCAGCGGGGCCAATCCCTTTTCAACTTTTAAATAGTCGAGAAAGCCGGAAACCACGCGGGCGTTTGCTTCGGAAGGCACAAAGCAAGTATGCGTGTTATCGGACGTTCACGGAAGTAACGAGCCGGATGCGGTAGAGACGTTGGCTTGCTACGTCTTGATTTGGCTACGTCTGCTTCGGCGATGTCTGGCCCACTTCCTTCAACACCTCAACCGCATAGATCGCCCCCTGCGGCGTTTCCTCGTGTTTGAAATATGCAAACACGTTCCGACCTTGTCCCAGATGCTCCCGGATGCGATCGATCATGGCGCGGCGTTCCTCAGCCGTGTAGTTCGGTTTGCGGTATCGGTAGTAGCAGAAGTCCGCAGTGACCACGTCGGGCGTGACCCGCTCTTCGGTTTCTGCGACGCAAAGCGCCCGGTTGCTGTTCTTGAGTAGCGCAAAAATCTCGTCGTTAAACCACGACGCATGCCGGAACTCAAACGCGGAACGAACCGCGCGTGGAAGAATGGCCAGAAATTCCTCCAACAGCTTGGCGTCCGCCTTCATATTCGGAGGCAATTGAAATAAGAGTGGCCCCAGCCTTTCCGCGCGCGAGATTGGTTCGATCGTGCTCAAGAAACGCGGAAGGAATTCTTCCGTTCCCTTCAGCCGTTTAATGTGGGTGATGACCTGGTGCGCTTTGATGCTGAGACGAAATCCGGCGGGCGTGGCCTCGATCCACTTTTGCGCCGTCGTCTCCTTCAGCAACTGGCGAAACGTAAAGTTGACTTCGACTGCGTTCAATTGCGTAGCGTAATACTGCAGGAATTTTGCCTGCGCCAGCTTCGCCGGATAAAAGTCAGGCTTCCAGCTTGGATAAGCCCATCCCGACGTGCCCGCATAAAATTGCGCCATGATTTCGATCCGCCACTAAAGTCCGGATTATACCTTTCGCGACTTCTTCTTCGGGGCAGAGCGCCCGCGCGCAGCCTTCCCGCTCTTCTTCGTTTTCTTAGTCTCCGCGGCTTGTGCGGCCAGATCCAATCCAGCTTCGGGCGCGGCTTCTGCTATCCCCGCAAGCTTCGGCAGTTTCTGCTTTAGCATAAGTACGGGCTCGAACAAGTCACCCATCTTCTGCACCCGATCCAGCACCTGGCCGGCTTCGAACACCAGCAGCGCCGCATCTTTTTTCTTCAGCGTCTGTTCCACTTCGTCCCATTTCACCGGAGTAGAAACCGTCGGATGCTCGCGCGCCCGCAGCGAATACACACTTACCGTAGTCTTGTGGTCATCGTTCTGGCTCCAGTCCACAAACACTTTGCCGACGCGCAACTCTTTCTTCATATCGGAAACCACCAGATCCCGGTGCTCGTTCTCCAGCAGGCGGGCGAGCGCATGAGCGAACGGCTTGGTGAAGTCGTAACTGGTGGCCGTGTTCAGCGGAACATAAATCTGCAGCCCCTTCGAGCCCGAAGTTTTCGGAAAGCTCTGCAATCCGAAATGCTCGAAGATCTCCTGCAGCCAAATTCCCACCTGGCAACATTGCACAATATTCGCCGGCGCTCCCGGATCGAGATCGAACACCATGCTGCGCGGGCACAGCATATCTTTCGCCAGCGACAGCGAGGGATGAAGTTCGATAGACGCCAGATTCGCGATCCAGATCAGCGTCGGCAGATCGTTCGCCAGAATATAATTGATGTCGCGCTGGTTGCCTTCGCTCCAGATCGGCGCAGTCTTCACCCAATCCGGCCGGTGCTTGGTCGCATTCTTTTCGAAAAAATATTCTTTGTCCACGCCCTCGGGATAGCGCTTCAAAGTGAGCGGATGCCCCGCAAGATGAGGCAGCAAAACCGGCGCGATGCGCGCGTAGTAATCGATTACCTGTCCCTTGGTAAACCCGGTCGCGGGATACAGCACCTTGTCCAGGTTGGTCAAACTCAGGTGCTTGCCGTCGATCTCAACTACGGATGGTTTGCCCGCCATGGCACTAGGGATTATAAGGGGCCAGGAGAGTGATACGGAATGGTCTCCGCTCGCTCGTTACATTGTGTACCGTTGTCATCCCGGCCGGAGCGAAGCGAAGTGGAGGGACCTTGTGTTTGCCGCCTTCTCCAATCCGCCAGGCGTTCTCAACCTCCAGCCCTTTCAATGATCCTCGGTAGCATCTCTCACCATCCGCGGCGCGTTCTTTTTGGCGTCCTTACGGTGGCACTTATGAGCATTAAACTGCGCTGCGATATCGGTCTCTGGATCAGCCAGACTAGAGGTGAATTGAGCATTGCAGCGTTCGCACACGCCAATCGTCGTCGGAGTTTTCTTTACGATTTGCAAACATCTCTTTGGCATGACAACCAGTTTAATACACCCCCCTGCAAAAACGGCGTTCCCGCCGGCAAATCGGAAATCAACCCGCGCCAACCTCCGGTTTGAGAACCTACCCATACTGCCGTCATCGGGCCGGCAGCGAAGCGAAGTGGAGGCACCTTGTGCCTTTCCTTGTCACTCAATCTTCAATTTTGTCATCCCGACCGAAGCGAAGCGAAAGCGAGCGGAGTGGAGGGACCTTGTCTTTCCTTGTCACCCAATCTCGATTTTGTCATCCCGACCGAAGCGAAGCAAAAACGAGCGAAGCGGAGGGATCTTATGTCTTTCCTTGTCACCCAATCTTCAATTTTGTCATCCCGACCGAAGCGATGCAGTGAACCCCTGGGGTGAGACACGGAGTTAAGGGGGTAAGCGCCGTTCGATGAAAAATCATTGTACGGCGAAGTTGAGTTGTTCCACTCTGCAGCGAGCTGAGCGGAGGGTAGGGCTC